>Ga0207116_10094_pt1 | contig 24435 bp, 17 predicted proteins | sample Alteio_BWMinHeat_44_FD_153550 | JGI IMG/M metagenome (GOLD analysis project Ga0207116, IMG submission 153550) | Enriched cells from forest soil in Barre Woods Harvard Forest LTER site, Petersham, Massachusetts, United States -... | ecosystem: Environmental > Terrestrial > Soil > Temperate forest >... | reverse complement strand
TGCACGCGGATAAGCGGCTGACGTTTGTCCTTCTCAATGAGCTGTTGGAGGTCGGATTGGACCTGACGCGAATTGCCGATTCCCGGCCGCAGCTCCATCTAGAGGATGACGAAGCGCGGGCGCAGACGCGGTGGATGGAGTCGGTCGAGGTCCAGTGCCGCAAAGTCAACGCTGCCCTGGAGTCTCACGGCATCCACCGCTACGACGCCGTGGTCAGCTCGGCTTATAATCCCGCCATCCACGAGCGCGTCGGCAGCCGCCGGGTGGAGAGCATGAACGCCCTCCTTGTTGCCGAGCAGATCGAGCATGGCTACGCCGGCCAGCAGCCGGAGTTTGTCCTGCGCCGGCCCAAGGTAATCGTGACTGAATAATTCCCTTACCAGTAGACACGGATTTTTGACATGCCCTACATCGGCATTGATTTCGGCACCAGCAACTCGGTGGTGGCCAATTTTCAGTACGGGCAGGCGGAAGTCTTGCCCAACCACGAAGGCCAGCGCTGGACGCCTTCGGTGGTCACCCTCCGCCGCGACGGCAGCCTGGCGTTCGGCCAGGAGGCGAAGGAGAACTTCGATGAACAGCGCTCGATCCGTTCGATCAAGCGGATCCTGGGCACGCCGGAGCGCGTGCCGCTGGTCGGGCAGAACCTGCGGACCGAGCAGGTCGCCGTCATGCTCTTCAGCCTGCTCAAGCGTGATGCCGAGGCTTACCTGAAGGAGCCTTTTGCCAAGGCCGTTGTGACGATCCCGGCGAACTCGAAGGGGCTGGCGCGGCACGCGACCAAGCTCTGCGCCGGGGCCGCGGGGCTTCAGGTCCTGACGCTCATCAACGAGCCCACCGCCGCCGCGATCTGCTACGGCCTCAACTCCCAGCAGGACCAGACCGTGCTGGTGTACGATTTCGGCGGCGGCACCCTCGATGTCACCGTGCTCCGCATCCACCACGGCATCTTTGAAGAGATCAGCAGCAAGGGCGTCGCCAGACTCGGCGGCGATGACATCGATGAGATTCTTGCGAGCGTCATTGCCAAGCGCTTCCAGGACAAGACCGGTTACGACATTCTGAGCTCACCCTACAAGCAGCAGTTCATGCTGGCGGTCGAAAAGGCGAAGATCGATTTATCCACCAGCGAAACGACGGTCGCTCGCAAAGCGGAACTGGTGCCGGAACGCCACCTCAGCCTCGAGGAGGAGCTGGACCGGGCCACTCTGGAACGTGAGATCGTGCCGTTGATAACCAAATCCGGCACGGCCATCGACGAGGCCCTGCGGTTGCGGGGCTTGAAGCCGAAGGACATTGATCGGGTGCTCCTGGTCGGCGGCACCAGCAAGATTCCGCTGGTCCGGCGCTATGTGATTGAAAAGCTGGCCGGCAAAGAGCCCGAGCCGTTCGACCGGGTCGATCCCATGACTTGCGTGGCCCAGGGCGCCGCGATTGTCTCGGCAATCCTTCAAGGGGCGGCCGGGCTCGACAATTATGCCTACAGCGTTAAATTGGAGCACTCGCTTTGCGCCAATCCCATCAACGAGCGGCGGCAGGTTTATCTCGATCCCATCATCAAGAGGGGCGCTGATATCCCGTGCTCGTTCACAAAAACCTATCACCCCGTGGCCGACCCCGCCGAGCGCGTGGTCATCAGCGTCTTCGAAGGGGACGTTTATGACAGTCCCGAGAGTGCGGAGAACGTGAAACTGGCGGAGATTCCCTGGGAATTTCAGCCGCCGCGCCCCCAGCGCGACGGCGCCCTGGACGTGACCTACGAATATGGCGATGACGGCATTCTGACCGTGCAAATCAATGATCCCAGTGCCGGCCATAAAAAGCGCTTCGCCATCCAGCAAGCCGGACCAGATCAGATGGACGCCGGCCAGATCATGAAAATGAGGCGCATCAACGAGGACCTCCTCAGACGCAGCGAGGACCTGGAAAAATCTCAGGAGTATCGTGACGCGGTCGAGGTGCTCCGTAAGACTGAACAAGACGTGCTCGGCAAGGTGGAAGACCCGACCGACCGCCGCGAGCTCGAAGACCTTTGCCGTCTGGTGCGCGAAGCCATGGATTCGGGAGATAAGAAGAAAATGGAGGAGGCAAGCGCGGCGTTGAATGATAGACTTTTGAACTATGCTTATTTGCTCTGAGTAGAATCATGCCCGTCTGTCCGCAGTGCAGTAAGAACCTGCTGACTTTGTCGCCTCGCTGTCCCAGCTGTCAGGCCGATCTGACGCTTTTGCTGGACTACGTCAGTCATCTACAAGGCGGGCTCGAACGGGCCGACAATCTCACGCGCGCCGGTGAACTCGGCCAGGCAGTTTGGGCCTACCTGGAAGTTCTCGAAGTCGATCCCGACAACTCGCAAGCGCGAAGGCAAGTAGCCCAGGTGGCGACGGCAGTCCGCCAGTTCGACCGCACCGCTCCCGGACGGCGCTGGCTGGGCGGCATGCGCTGGGGCTTTCATGGAATATCTTCGGACGCGCTCTTGCTGGGCATGTACGTGCTGTTTGCCGTCGTCCTGATGGCCGGCGCTTTTTTCGTCGGCTATGTAATTGGCGACGGCTCGGCTTCAGAGGAACCTGGACCCGACAAATCTCCGCCCGCCCTCGAAAATCGCGAGAATAATCGGCTGCAGTGACAGGCTTTTAACTTGCCAGACTGCTCGCTTGTGCATTACAGTAGCGGGACGGGGGTCCGTCCGATGAGCGAGTCCGAACGAGAATTCAAGGAGCTGCTGGCCGAAATTGCCGCCGGATCGGAGACGGCGGCGCGCAAATTCCTCGACGATTACGGCGGCTACGTGATCACCGTCATTCGTCGTCGCCTGCACCAGCGGCTGCGGTCGAAATTTGATTCCCAGGACTTCCTGCAAGATGTTTGGGCCTCGTTTTTCCGCGCGCCGCCCGGCCCGGAGGTGTTTACCGATATCCGTGATTTGTTGCGCTACCTGGCCCGCCTGGCGGTCATCAAGGTGCATGACACCGCCCGCAAACGCCTGGTTTGCGAGCGTCATAATGTCAACCGCGAACGCTCGCTGGACGGTTCCGCCAAGGCCGTGGTTGAGATAATGCCGGGCAGCGATCCCACTCCCAGCGAGGCCTTCGTCGTCAATCACGATTTCGAAACCGGCAAGGAAGGGCTGCCCTTCCGAATGACGGTGCGGCTCATGCGCCTGGGCTATAACCAGGAGGAAATTGCGGCCTTTCTCAAAGTAAGCGTGCGGCAAGTACAGCGCTACGTTCGAATCCTGCGGCAGAGAGCGAGCTCATGACCACCACGGCTTCTCCAAAGGCGTCGCCGCCTCCGAGCTGGCTGGGAGATTCAGTAATCGCCCGTGGCGATCTGAACGCGGACCTCTTACAGCTTCCCGCATTGGCTGCGGACAAGAGCAAGGTCGTGCGGATGGCCATCGATGACTATCGGGTGCGGAAAAAACGGGGTGAGCGGCTTACCCGTAGCGCCTTCGCCGGCCAATTTCCGCCTTATCAGCGCAGCTTGGCCAGAGAGCTGCAAATTGTGGACTTCGAGCTGGCGAATCCCGACCTTATTGACGAGGCCACGTCTGTCGCAGCCCAGGCGCTGTCCCAAACTCCTCCCTGGCCGGAAGTGGGCGATCGCTTGCTGGGCTTCACTCTGCTGGAACGGCTGGGCGAAGGCGGCTTCTCACGCGTTTTTCTCGCCAGCGAAAGCGCGCTGGGGGACCGTCCGGTAGTGGTCAAGATCTCCCTTGAAGGCAAAGACCAGCCTGATGCTGCTGCCGAGGCGGAAACCCTGGGTCGTCTCCGCCATGAGAATATCGTGCCGATCCATTCGGTTCAGAAGGACACACTGAGCGGCTTCACGGTCGTGTGCATGCCCTTTTTGGGCCGCGCCACGCTCTGGAATATTCTGGATCTGGTCGATTCCTTTCGCCCGCGACCGTGTACAGCCCAAGTTATCCTGAAGGCCGTGGATATTCAGGCTGATGAAGAATCGCAGCGCATCGTACCGAGCCAGATGCTGCGTGAAGGAAGCTATGTGGACGGCGTGTTGGAGATGGGCATCCATTTGGCCCAGGGGCTGGCGTTTGTCCACGAGCGCAAGATTTTCCACCGGGATTTGAAACCGTCCAATGTGCTGGTTCGTCGCGACGGCCGGCCCATGCTGCTCGACTTCAATCTCTCGTTCGATCAGCGAAGCCGCAGCAAGAAACAGATGCTGGGCGGCACGCTTCTGTACATGTCTCCGGAGCAACTAGAGGCCACTGACTCTCGCCGGCACAGCCGGACCTGCCTGCTCGATGCCCGAGCAGACCTGTTCTCTTTGGGAGTGATTCTTTACGAGCTGCTCGCAGGCAAACATCCTTTCGTGGACGGACATGCCCTTCCTGATGATCTGAAGGAACGGGAAATCCGTAATCTTCTTGAAGAAAAACAGACGGCAGGCGCGCCGTCTCTGCGGCAGGCGAATTGCCAGGTAGATGGCTTTCTCGCCGACGTCGTCGAGAAGTGTTTGGCGAAAGATCCCGGGCGGCGTTTTGCATCCGCAGCCGAGTTGGCGGATTCTCTGGAACGGTGCCTCTCGCCGGCGCGACGGTTGCGGCGATGGTTGATTCGCCATCCAGGCGCACCTTGGATTGGAACGGCACTGTTCCTGTTTGTGATGGCGATCTCCACATTCTTGTTTGTCATGCGCCGCCCCTATGCCGAGCGACAGTTGGAAGACGGAATTCACGCATTGCAAGCAGGCCGCTATGCAGATGCCGTCGCCTTTCTTGACCGCAGCCTTGCCGGGCACGAGTCCGTCCTTGGGCGCATGGCTCGGGGTCGTGCCTACGCGAAGCTCGGCAAATTCAGCGACGCGGTTGCCGATTTTTCTGAGGCCGACAAGATGGAGACCAGCGGCCACAAAAAGGCTTGCATCGCTTATTGCTACAGCCGCTTGATGCCTCCTCTTCACGACCTTGCGATCGGCACCTATAGGAAGGCGATCGACGCGGGCTATGCTACACCCATCATCCACAATAACCTGGCCTTCAGCTTGTTGAAGAAGGCCGACGATTACGAGGCGAAAAAATATTTGCGGTGGGCCATTGAGCGGGATCCGCGGTTTCAAATGGCGTACGCCAATTTTGTTCTGGCTGAGTTGACCACTGCCAAGGCCGGACTCTCCAAGAGATTTAAGGTTACCCGCGAAGGTCTTCGAGCTCTGGAGAAAGCTTTCGCCACGGGGCCGATCTCCGGGCCGCTGCATCACGACGCCGCTCGCTTTTTTACTTTGGCCGGCCACCTTGAGACACGCTGGGAGGATCTCGCCCTCGAACATGCAAAAAAGGCGGTGGAACACGGCGTCAACCCAACCACTTTATTGACGGATGCAAATCTGCAGTCCTTGCGAGCGAAGCTGGCTCATCTGACCTCATTGCGGCCCCTTACCGGTCCAGCCGCCCCAATGGACAGGGTTCAAGATCCCTTTCTGAGTATCGAGGACTAGCCCCCATCACGCAGTCGGCCGGCTCTTCCCCATTGCAGACCCGCCTGTCATTTTGACAGTTCGCGTCAGCCATTTTAAAAAAAAGCCCTGCCCAGACCCATTCTCCATTACTTCAACAAGCCAAGGAAGTTACGGCTCGACATTCCGACACAACCAGCCCAAACTGCGCGCTTTTTCGACAAGCCGACATTTTCCATGTCGGGTTTTTCTTTTTTTTTGCTGTTGATAAGGAAACGCCCCAATCGCATTGCCACTGATCGGAGGACCGGAGTTCTAGTGAGCTCCGACCGTCCTCCGTTTTTCATGAACGCTCTTGGAGGACTCGCAATGTTGACCTGGTTAGGACGTAAGAAGAATCCCGGCACAGCAAGGAGAACCGACAACCGCGTCCGGTTGGTCCTGGAAGCCCTGGAATCTCGCTTTTGTCCCAGTGGGGGAGGCGGGGATTCCGGGGCATCAATTAGCTCGTTTAGCGCCTCCGTGGTGACCGGACACACGGTGCTGCTCTCCGGAACTGCCGGTGGCAGCGGTACCATTACCATTCAGTTTTCGGGTGTCGCTTCGGGTTCCACGACGGCAGCCAGCAACGGCTCTTTCTCCTTGCAAACTCAGGCCGGCTCACTCGGTACGGTTTACGCAACACCTTCCGACGCCAGCGGCAGCGGCAGCCAGGTCCATACTCAATTAACTGTGGCGGCTCCCACAATCACCCTCGGCTTGACACAAAACCAGGGTACCTCCGTCACTTTGTCCGGAACGGTATCCGCCAATACACCCAACGGCTTGACCGTGACCTTCAGCGGCAAGGCAACCGGTTCAACCACGACCGGCACCGGCGGCAGCTATTCCTATACCGCCAATGCCAGCGGCACGGGCACGATCAGCGCTTCCGTCGTCGATGTCTGGGGCCAGCAGTCCAACGTCGCCCAGGTCACCATTTCCGCCAGCGCTCCGACACTCACACTTAGCGTGACTCAAGACGCCAATCGCGACGTTACGGTTACCGGCCAGGTGAACGACGAATCTCCTTCGGGGCTAGCGGTCAGCCTTTCCGGGGTCGTGGGTGGTTCGGCGACCACCTCTGCCAGCGGAGCTTTCACTTTTACCGGCCTGGCCAGCGCCCTGGGACAGATTACCGCTGCTGTGACCGATCCATGGAACTTGAGCGGCTCCGGTTCGGTTCAACTCACCAATGCCGCTCCCAGTATCACTGGCTTCGCAGCCACTGCTGGGTCCAACAACATGTGGACTTTCAGTGGTCAGGTGAGCGACGAGTATGCGCCCGGCTTGACAGTCACTTTGTCAAACATCCCCGGCGTCGGCAACGTCACGGTTTTGGTTTCCAGCAGTGATACGTTCAGTTACACAGTTCAATTGGCCGCGGGGGCTAGCGGCACCGTGGATGCGACCGTCACCGATTGGTGGGGAGCGATTTCGCAAATGGTAACGGTGACCATCTAAGAAGGAGAACGCGATGAATTCACAAAACCTGTTCACCGAGCTGGCCGGCCGCGTCCGTCGAGGTGAACCGGGCGCTGCAGGGCATTTCCGGCGCGAAATCCTGCCCCAGCTCGAAAATATGGTCCGCTGGGACATTCGCGGCCGGTCGCCCGGACCCTGGCACGACGCCATTCGTCGGGAAATGCAACGGGCGCTGAGCCGAAGCCATCCAGCCGCAGATGAAGAATCGCTGACCGGCGTCGTCGCCCAGAGGCTCTGCGACCGAATGATCGACAACCTCCAGGCGCAGGGGCGGAAGCTTTATCCGCTGCCACCTGCGGCCGCCATGCAAACCATCGCCTGCTGAACGCGCGGGGCCTCGCGCGACCGAAGGCGCCGACGAGGGTCGTTTCCTCGCCGGCGCTTCGGCTTGCGCGGATGAGTCGCCCCATGTGACATCACTGTTCCTGGATATCGACCGGCTCCTGCCGGTCTCTTTTTTTGGATTGGAGCCGATTATGACCTCATCATTCGAAGCCGCTGGCTCTCGAACATTTGCCCCTGGCGATCGCCTCCGGGAAACTGGCGGCCGCCGGCTGCGAATCCTCGTTGCCGACGACCATGAGATCAACCGCACCCAGACGGCAGGCATGCTGGCGACCCACGGCTACGTCCCCGTCCCGGTAAGTAGCGCCGAGGAGGCGGCCGCCGCCCTGGCAAGCGGCGACCTTGACCTTGCCCTGATCGACGCCGACCTGCCGGACATGCCGGGCCTGCAAGTCGTCACGCAGGCAGCGGACGCCGGCGCTTCCATCCCGTTCATCCTCTGCACCCGGTCTTGGAACATCGATCGCGTGGTCGAGGCCATGCGCGACGGGGTGTGGGACATCCTCAACAAGCCGTTTTCCAGCCGGGAGCTGTTGAACAAGATCGCCCGCGGCCTGGCGGCATGGGACGAGCGCCGAATTCGCCTTCAAAACTTCCAACGCCTCGCAACCTCCGGCCGGCTCGTCACGGACGCCGTTCGGGACCTCAACAACTTCCTGACCATCATTCATGGTTACGCTCAACTGCTCAAAAGCTCTCTGGGAGCGGAACCGGAGCTGGCGCAATTCGCAGCCGAGATCGAGCACGCCGCCGAACGCGCCGGCACTCACACTGACCGCGTTCTCGCCGTCAGCCTTGAAAACGGACCCGGCGCCGGCGCAACCTTCGACATCTATTCGCCGCGCATGCCCCAGACCGTGCCTCCGGCCGATCCGGTTGATGTCGTGGTTGGAAACAAACCGTAATCACTCGAGCCGAGGTAAACGCCATGAAGAGTCACGTCCGCTTGAATGACGCTGACCGCTTTGCACTCGAAGTACTCAGGCGCAAGCATGACCAAGCCGAGAGGACTGGTGCCCATCCGTTGAAGCATTTTGTGTCGCGAGACTACCTGTACGCGCTCGACGTGACCGAGGAGATTATTGCGCGCCTTTGCAAAGCCGGACTCGTGGATCACTACCGGCTACCAGCGCTGAAAGCCCATGGAGCGCGCCCAGGGCCGACGTGCAGCACAGATTTCACCGAATCAAGTCACTTCCTTTTGACCCCCAAAGGGGTGCCGGGCACGCTCTGCTTGCTGAATCCCGGCGAAAGACATCAGCTTCGAAGCTGAAGCCGCACTGGAGCGCCAAGCTCTGTCTGCTTCAGATGGGCGACGGCATCGCTAAGTTGAAGAAACTCGGTGAGTGCGAGATCGCTGTACTCAACGCTTTTCAGCTTTCGCATTGGAAACTGCGCGTCGAGAACCCGATCCCGGTAGGGCACGGCCGAAACCGCTACCAGTCTCTGCGCAACGCCTGCAAGAGACTGAACCGCCGACAAAAACTCATCCACATCGCTCTCGATGGGACGAAGCTCGGCATCTGCTGGGAACCGAACCCAAAGTGAACCCAAGGAGAGGCTTGACACGCCCGTCGAGCAGTCTGAGAATCACGGTAATTGTTGTATGGAGACAGGGTGCCTATGGGATCTCTCTTATCTTATTGTCCGAGCAACGGGGAAGGCGAAAATTGAGGACGTCTGCACCACGGCGGCTCGCTTGGGCCTTGAGTCGCCGGACGTCGGTCACGGGCAGAAGCCACGGCAAGGGACGGTCACCTTAGCTACGTGGGAGGTTGAGATGAGCAGTTCCTGCGAGAACAGAGTTGTGGCGCGGTGGCAGCGCCTTCCCAATCTGGTTTGGGTTACCGCAGGTTTTTTGAATGTCCTCAAGCTCACTTTTGTGAGGGATCATCGAAACCGACATTTCGCCTATGCCGTTGTATCTCCATTTCTCGGAGCCTTGCTTGTGACGGCTGGCGCATTGAAACTGCAAGGCATCCACGCCGCACCAGTGGCCGAGATCGGGCCCTCGTTTTCGCCTTGGCTATTGACTCTCTTGATCGAGGCGGAAATCTGTCTGGGCGCATGGCTGATTTGGGGACGGTTCCCACCATATTCTTGGCTTACAGCTCTTATCACGTTCTGCATTTTTGCTGCGATTAGCGGCTACGCCGGCTGGATCGGTAAGGCCTCGTGCGGGTGCTTCGGCGAGATTCCCACAACTCCGTGGGAAGTTCTGCTTGCAGATTTCGCCGTAATCTTCCTGCTCGCAATAGCCCGGCCAGATCTGAAGCTGTTTTCGGTCCCACTCTTCCTGCGCACCGGGGCATTGACGCTTGCAGCCACTGTGCTTCTGGGAGTGGGCTTGGCCACTGCGGGAAGCTTCATATTTGGGTCTCCCGAAGCGGCTCTGGCGGCGCTCCGTGGGGAGAATCTCTATGTTGAACCCTACTCAGTAGATCTCGGTTCGGCAGCCCCAGGCGAGAAATGCAATCGCTCTATTAAAATCGTAAACACCACCGATTCTCCGATTCGAATCATCGGCGGCTGGTCTGACTGCAACTGCGTAACAACGCAATCGTTGCCATGTGTGGTCGGACCTCATTCTAGTGAGCCAATTCAGGTCAGTGTGGTCATACCCGGAAAACCGGGTACATTCAATCGGGCCGTTTTCCTATGGAGCGACCTTATCAGTCAACCAAAGGCAGTTTTGAGATTCTCAGGACAGTCTGTATCGGAACAAAACGCGCACGATAAATGAACCAATGAACCTTTTTTGGAGGAGTAATCCATGAAGAGCAAGCATGCGGCACCTGCGTTTTTCGCCTTGGCAATGCTCTTGTTCGTAATGGCAGCGTTTACTGCGCCCGATTATGCGCTGGCCGATGGCGGTGGTCCTAACCTCACATGTATCACACAGACCTGCGCGGGCTGCAATCTCAAGTGTACGATCAATTCGGCAGGGACCGCGTGTTTACCGCCGGCTAGCTGTAGGAACGTGAATACTTGTCTCACTTGCAGCTGTAGCATTTATGTTAATGAGTGTTGTTGTTATTAGATCATCGAGGGAAAGCTAACATTCATCGCTGCAAATGCGCAGTCGGTCTGCCCGACCGTCAGTCTGTGGCCCGGCTCAGCGCGGGCGAGTTGCCAGCGTCTAGTCTCAGCTGTGGGAATGCTGGTGGCTCTCAGGGGAGAAAGACCGTGGTTCGACGTAAGAGTGCCATAGCGTACCGGCTCATCGTCGCCGCTCCTTTCGTGCTGTGCGCCTCTCGCAACGGCACCACCTTGGGAGGTCAGCCTGCGATTCCTCCTGAGGCAAGAACCAGCTGGAGCAGATACATGGAATTCGCCCCACATATTCAAGGCACCTCCTCTCATACGGTGACCGACCGCCGCGCAAACGGTCAGGTAATCAGCCAAATTCGAGTTAGTCTGAACGTTCGCGACTTTTCTATGGCTTATGGGTTCCAGTATTTCGGTCCCCAGCCCGCGGCTACACAGCACGCATATGTGCGAAACGAGAGCTACGGATTTGAAGTAAGACGAAAAGCAGATGTTGATCCGTGGGTCTTAGCACAATTGCATGAAAAAATAGGCGACGGGAGAAAGATCGCCCTTAGTCGATTCCTCAACGAGCAAACAACCCGTACTCATGCCCCGCTATACCTCTACCGGCAATGGGTCCCTGACATAGTTGAAGACAAGAGGTTTGTGGTAAAGAAATGCGCAAAGTGGCAAAGTAAAGGCATGGACTTGGTTCGAATCGATTTTACCTACCACAACCAAGACCACAAACCTGCGATGCAATCAGGCTGGTTCGCGTTGGATCCCTCCCTATCGTGGGTAATATCCCAGTACACAGTGGATGCGATTTGGGGAAGCGATCACTCAGGTACCGTTGCGTACTCTGCGGAATTCAAGCGAGGAACTGCTGGAATGCCTCTCCTCGTTAGGGCAGTGGAAAAAACCGATTGTCCAGGCGAAGAGACCAATGTTGACCGAGAGATTAAGTACGACCTGTCGGAAGGTACACCGGCTGCAGTGGAATTCACGTTAAAGCCTTTCGGACTGCCCGAAATTGTGAATGTCAATGAAAAACGCTCGTCCCTGTATCTATGGCTCGCTGCGGGTGGATTCGTAGCGCTTTCGGCGAGCGCGCTTTTGCGTGTTCGAAGCCAGAAGAGAAAACATGCCGCGAATCTGGCATTGAAAGAGTGAAGGCAAAGAGCGGCCTCCGGAGCGAGAAAAAGTGTCCATGCAGACGGAGAGAAAGCCTCGCCTTGGCCTTACGCTTGTTGAACTTCTGGTGGTCATCGCGATCATTGGGGTAATCGCAGGTCTAACACTTCCTGCGGTCCAAAGGATTCGCGAGGCATCCCAGTGCACTCAATGCGCCAACAACCTTCGCCAGCTCGGCCTTGCCGCTCATAATCATCTGGACACCTTTAAAACGTTTCCCGCAGGGATGCGCTACCAGAATGGGACCGATCCCTACCTCTTAATGAGCTGGCTTACGCAGCTATTGCCTTACATGGAGCAACAAGCCCTCTGGTCCGTTACCCAGAACGCTTACAAGGGATCAGCGTCTCCGCTCGTGAATCCACCGCATGTTGGATTGGCGACGGTCATGGACGTTTTTGTCTGTCCGGCTGATTGGCGCGCAGACCGACAATGGTTCGCACCGCGCGATAGAGTCGTTGTCGCACTTACATCATATCTGGGCGTTGAAGGACGTGATCTCAACGCACTCGACGGCGTGCTTTACCGCGACTCGAGGATCTCCTTCGCCGCAATAAGAGACGGGCTGAGCCAGACCGTTTTTGCCGGCGAGCGCCCCCCAAGCGCTGATTTCCAGTTCGGCTGGTGGTATGCCGGGGCGGGGCAGCAGTTTACCGGCTCGGCCGACATGATACTCGGGGTGCAAGAGATCAACGTCATCCCCGCCCTTGCTCCCAAGTGCCCCAACGGACCGTATAGCTTCGGACCGGGAAACTTGACGAACCAGTGCGATATGTTCCACTTCTGGAGCTTGCATGCCGGTGGCGCGAATTTTCTCTATGCCGATGGCTCAGTGCATTTCTTGCCATATTCAGCATCCTCGGTGCTTCCGGCGCTTGCGAGCCGAGACGGCGGGGAGACACTCTCTGCTCTCGATTAATTCCGCTGTACTTGCTAGAATACTTTGGAGTCTGTGTGCGCCTTTGCTAACCGGACTGGAGAGGTCGTTAATTTGGTTCTGGACGATGAAGCCCGAGCATAGAAGGTTTCTTGCAAACGACTGGGGTTTTTTGTGCGTCGAGTAGCCGCAAAGGGACTGTTCCCGGCCGGAGTCATATTCCTGGCAGCAGCAGCCTACTTGTGGCGGCATCCGGCTCCGCAGTTCAATGTGCAAGTCTCCCAGGCTGACATTGAGCTCTTGGGTTGTGCTCCTGGCAAAGAAACCACCGTTACCTATCGTGTGGAGAACAACTCATCGCGAGCGGTTCGCGTGCTTGGGGTGAGCACCTGCTGAGGAATCAACTGCCGCTTCGGTCTGAAGCGAGCCCATCCCGAGGAATTGCCACCGGGCGCACTCGTCCTTGAGTGTTCTTTGCGACCTGTTGAAGTCGGAACCTTCAGCGCCCAACTCGAGATCTTTGTTGACGATGGCGGCACGCGCGAACTCCAACTCAGGGTCAGTGGTAGCGCACAGCCCGAGCAGAACCACATCGCGCGTCGCTGAAGTTCAGCAGGCGTCACTGTCGACTTGCACCCGCGCCTAGGCTTTTTCCGATGCCCAGACCGCCTACAACCAGGCCGATCAGCAGGCCCAGCAAGCGGCGTCAGCCGGCCGCCAAGGTGCCACGGCCATGACATCAACCGCGCGCAGACGGCCGGCATGCTGGCGACCCACGGCTACGTCCCGGTCCCGGTGACTGGCGCCTAGGAGGCGGCCGCCGCACTAGCAGGCGGCGGCCTTGACCTTGCCCTGATCGACGCCGACATATCGACCACGGTGGTCAATCCGGCCGGCAGCACGACCTTCACGGAGGACAAACTCACCTACAACTATTCCTACAGCGACGGCTGGGGCTGTGTTGGGCCGGTCACCTTCCAGGACACCTATAAGATTCACGGCGATGGCTCCAGCGAGCATATTTATAAGTACACCGCACTTCGAACCATCACTTCGGGCGCCGTCACCGACACCGACAACTACTATGAACAATCCGACGCCCAGCACGCTTACAGCTACGATGACAACGGCGGCTACGTGCAGCACCTCAAACCCCCGTCGGTTACCGGAAACGACGCCTACACCGTCTGGGTGACGAATTCGTACTCGCACGGGATCCAGGACAGTGGCACGGCGGTGCTGAACGATTCCTCGACCGGCTCGAGCGGCACGGAGACTTACGCTTGCAACGAATCGGATTCCAACTCCTCGAAATACTCGGAGTCCGGGAGCAGCAACGTTGCCCGGGGCTATGGCACCACCAACCAGAGCACCAGCACCTGGTACGGCGTCTACGACCAGACCACCGGCAACACCTCGAGCTGGAACGATTCCGGCAGCGAAAACCTGGTGTCTCCCAGCAGCATTCCCGGCACCAACAATGTGACCACAGACACGTTCGCAGCCGGGGACAGCTCGGCTTCTGGCTACATCGTCCATGCCGAGGGCAATGACACCTACACGATCTCGGTTTCCGGCGGCGGCAAGCGTAGCAAAACCTCATCCGACAGCGGCACCAACACCTTCACCCAGGCCGTCCAGCTCGACAGCCAGCCGGGAATCCTTACCGGCACGGAGAATTTCAGCAACAGCTCCAATTACGGCCTGGGCTACTCACAGCTCTATAGCGCGACTTTTGCTCCCGGCCAGTACACGCTCAACGAACTGCAGTTGAACGAAACGCTCACCAACGGCGGCCAGCTCAACGATCAGGGCGCGGGCACTGCCGTCACCGCGGGCAACGGGATGCTGGGCACGACAGGCACTCTCGTCAACGGCACCGACAAGTTCCTGACGACCCGCTCCAACAGCGAAACGCTGAATGTGAATCTTTTGGCCGACGGGGCCGGATCGAGTGAAACCGTTCAGGGTTCCGGCAACGACAGCTCGTCATCGAGCAACACCGGGCACGAGGATTTCTGGGACGCCGGCACCAATATCAGTTGGAGCGACATCCTGAGCGCATCGCCCGGCGGCATGGCAGGCCTCGGCTCATTCGTGGCCCTGAACTTGACCGGCACCGGCATCACCGAGACCTCGTCCGGCTCAGACGACTTCACCTCCTCGCGCGGCCAGACCGGCGATTACACGCTCAATGCGGCCTACAGCCTGCCTGCCACCGGCCAGCCCCCTGCCTCCGGCCAGACCTGGAACCTCGGCAACTTCAATCTCAAAATCGATAGCACCTCCACCAACTCGCAGAGCGACAAAGGCAACGCCGCCATCGGCCTGACCGGCACGAGCAGCTCCGACCTCGTCAATGAGGACTTCAACGACACCTCCAACACTCCCGAACAAATCACCTATGTCTACACCGGAACCGGCAGCGGCTACACCCTGACGATCGACGACAACTCCAACTTTTCCTCGAACAATAGCCAGGACGGCACCGACAACTTCAGCCATCAGGGCAATAACCTTGTCAGCTTGGCGAACCCCACGGACCCGACCACGCCCGCGGCCAGCTCGGGACTCCTGTCGGCCAACCCCGGCACCGAAACCGATACCGGCACCTCAAACTTCGGCGAATCCGACGGCAATCTCGGCGGCGAGGTGCTCCACAAGGTCCTGACCTGGTCGAACGGCGCCTGGAGCGTCAGCAATCTCCAGCTCTCGGCGGGCGTCACCGACACCTTCCTGGTGGGCGATACCGGCACCGACAACATTACCCTCGCCAAGTCCAGCGACACCCAGAGCGATCAGTTCGCCGCCTCCAACAATGGCAGCGACTCGACCGGGATCATGGTGCAGGGCGGCGGCAACAGCTTCACGGTGACCGACACCCTGGGGCTGTACGACGGCGGCACCGTCAACGCGGGCGGCAAGGTCAGCTTCGACGATCCCATCGATCCCAAGGCGCCGGGCGCCCTGGCCATGCTCGTGACGCCCGGCCAGGACGCCACGGCGAGCGGCGCGGCCGGCGCCGCCACGGGCGCCGTCACCTCCGAAGAAGAAAGCGGCTCGGGCAACCTCACAAAGAGCGACTATGGCTACGCAAACTTCAACGTCACCCAGGTCTTTGCCGTCAATAACGGCAACTGGACGCTCCAGAACTTGCAGGGCGGCCTTTCTCTTTGGGACAACTTCAACTGGAACCAGGGCGGCAATCTCACCCTCCAGATCAAGGGCAACGACACACAAACCGACACCGGCGCCTATACCGCCGGCGACGGCGGCACGATTTACTCCAATATCGGCATCACCGGCTCCGGAACCACGTTCGCCGTCGTCGACAACGAAGGACTGACGGACAATTACAATGCCTCGGTCAAAGACAACGTCACCTTCGACGACAAGATCGACCCGAACGCGGCGGCGCTCGGCAATGCTGCCGATAACACCACGCCGGGGCAGTCCCCCGGAAGCAGTGCCGCGGCCGCGGCCTCGGGAATCTACCAGACCGAGGAGGATCAGGGCTCAGCCAAGGCGAACGCCAGCGACAATGGCGGCGAAAACATCACCTCCACCGCCATCTACCTCGTCACCAACGGCACCTCGACCCTGCAGAACCTGTCCGCCAACGCTCAGGCCAACGACACCTACAACAGCGGCGATTCGGGTAGCGACACCCTCACCGAGAAAGGCGCTGCCGCCTCCGATACGAAGACCGGCGACTTCACAGATGGGTCCAGCGGCACCGACAATCCCACCATTACGGTCAGCGGCAGCGGCACGAACTTCACGGTCACCGAGACTGACAAGGGCAACGACAACTTCAACACCGGGCGTGATGGCACCGACAACTTCGACCAGACCACCACGCCGACCACGCCGGGCGCGGGTGTCGGCGCCGGGGCGCATAACGTTCCCGGCTTCGCTGCCGCCGGCAACAGTGCCGCCCAGGGCGCCACCGGCGCCTTGCAATCCGAACATGACTTCGGCAAAGGCACCTTCAACATCGGCGACTCGGGCGGCGACACCGTGAACTTGAATGAGACCGTCAACGTCACGGGCAATACGTCAACCGTCGCTAGCCTCAATCTGGTTGTCACCGGCAACGACACCTACACAAAGTCCGATTCCGGCAACGAAGAGGTTGATGACAGCGGTACCGGCCTGACCGACAAGCGCACGGGCACCTACGGCGATGGCTCCGGCGGCGGCGGCAACGGCACCCTCACCATCACCGGCAGCGACAGCGCGGGTTACACGGTCACCGTCAATAGCACCCAGACCGACGGCTACAACTGGTCCCAGGGCGGCGGCGAGACGTTCGATTACAAACCCGCCGCTGGAACGCCGTCGGTAGGCAACACGCCAAACGCGGTTGCTCCCGGCCAGCCCTCGGGCGGTTCCGGCAGCGGGCGCGTGGCCGGTACCGGCACATCCAGCGGCGGAAGCATGCAGGATGACAACGGCACGGGCCAGTATAGCGCCGGCGATAATGGCAACGACAAAATCATCGTGGTCGAAACCATGGGCATCGATTCCGCGGGTAAGGTGAGTTTGACCAATCTGATACTGAACGTCACGGCCGGCGACACGTACAACTCACAAGATTCGGGGAACAACGAGATCGTCAGCTCGGACGGCGGAATGTATGACGACTGGAAGGCGAACTACACCGATGGCGATGTCGGATCCAACAGCCAGACCCTGATTGTCACCGGCGATAGTAACAGCCTGACTTCGACTTTGATTGTGACCGGAAAAGACAATTACACGTGGTCGGATGGAGGCAGCGACACTTATTCCTACAAGGGCGCGGTAAAGAATCCGAATGCTTTCGGTCCGCAGATGACGCCGATGACCGGCACGGGACAGGTCGCACTCGCTGCCGCGCAAATCGCCCCAGGTGCAACCGAAATCGATTCCTCGTTCGGCACCCTGTCTGAGTCCGACACGGGTAACCAGAACCAGACCCTCAATCAGGTGGCCACGATTCAAAATCCGCTCAGTTCGTCTTCAAGCCCGCCCACCAGCAGCTTGACGAGCCTGACGCTCACTATGGGCGGGAGCGACAACTACACGGAAAACGACTCCGGCATCGCGCAGATCCAGATTGTCGGGCAGGGCGTGTGGTACAGCGAAGGGGACAATTACAGTGACCAAGACCACAGCACAACGCAAGGACAAACCACCATCACGGGATCAGGGACTGATCTTACCAGAGTCGATAACGGAACGGTAACAGACCAATACACATCCGGCATCGGCGGTCAGTATACCTATGATCAAGGCGCCAGTGCCGACAGCACGCCGCCCGGATCGGTGCCTGTGGCACCAAGTTCTTCAGAACAGAATTTCTACGGCTATGGAAATGTGAATTGGACGGACAGGGGCGGTGATAATCTGACCTACCAGGCAACGTACGCATATGATCCAGCGCCCGCCAAAGGCAGCGCCGTTGCCGCCGATCCGATGTGGGTGCTCGGCGCCTTCTGGACGATTTACAAGAGCAACGAGACCGCTAAAAGCAGCGACTCGGGCGGGGACAACGCCACGGGCCCGCTTGCCTCGACCGGCGGCTATGCCGACTCCGACACGCAAACCGATCTTTACAGCGAGCAAATTGTCGGCAACGGCAACACCTATACCGACTCGTTCACCGATACGATGACGGATGACTTCCAGCATTCCGTATCGAAGAGCGCTAATCAGTTCTCCACCAACAGTACCTCCCAAGGTAATGCCACCTACACCTTGACCCAGCTGTTGAGCACTACCCCAGCGGGGACAAGCCTGGTGAGCGCCGTTTTCAACGGCTGGGGTCAGTTTGGCGCCAATGGCGACTGGAGCACGTTTGATATCTCCGCGACGAACGCGAATGGCACGGTCGACACGGTGGTGACCCAAACCGACACGCACCTCTTCGACGGCGGATACCAGGTGCCAATCACGTACCAGGGTGACTGGCTGTCTGTTGTAGCCACTGGGATTGGGTCAATGATCAACCAACCGGCAGCGGTAGCCAATGGCGGGCCTGCGGATGCTTCTGGCGGTTCTTCCTCCACGGCAGTCGGTCCTTTCCCCGCCGGCATCACGCGCTCACAGATCTCGAACGCGGCTGGTCAAGTGCTCTCCCGAAGCGTGACCGACGATGCCACCGGACAGGTGCTTTTCTCTGAGTCCTACACGTACGATTCATCCGGCAAGGTGCTGACTCACACCGATAGCGCGGGGCGCACGACCGCCTGGACCTACGATGCCAATGGCAAGGTCACTTCCGAGACGACTGCCTACGGCACGCCTCAAGCCGCGACGACCTTGTACACGTACGATCAAAACAAAGACCTCACCTCGGTCACCGACCCGGACGGCAACGTCACGCGCTACACGTACAATGCCCAGGGGCAAGAAACCTCAATGACCGACCCCCTGGGGCACACGGAGTACATGACGTACAACGACCAGGGGCAGCTTGCCTCGGTCACAAACCGTAACGGTCTGACTCGAACCATGAGCTACAACGCGGCCGGCCAAGTTGTCAGCGAAACCTGGTACGCGGCTGATGGGACAAGCGTGGTCGACCAGCTCAATTTCACGTACGACTCCAATGGCTTGCTCCTCACCGCCGGCAACAACGAAGGCACGTACACCTTCAGCTACGATGATCAGGGCCGAGTGATTGGCGTTACGGAGCCGTTCGGCGTCAGCTCGTCCTTTGCTTACGATGCCAACGGCAATCGCATTCTCGTTCAAGACTCTTTCGGCGGCACGACCCAATCGACTTACGATGCCGCTAATCAGCTGGTGAGCGAACTCTTCACTGCCACCGGCCAACCGACATTGCGCATCGACCAGACCTACGATGCCAGCGGACAGGTCGCGAGCCAAACCCGCTACAGCGATGCCGCCGGTACCCAGGTCGTCGCCACGAGCGATTACAGTTATGACTACAGCGGCAACGTCACGACCATCACTCACCGGAATGCGTCGGGCCAGGTGCTGGCCCAGTATGTCTACGTGCACGATGCCGCAGGCGACGTTGTGTCGGAAACCGACAATGGCGTTACCACGAGTTATGGTTACGATTCAACCGGCCAGCTCACGAGCTACGGAAACCAGACAAATACCTATGACCCCAATGGCAACCGGACCAATCCGGGATACGTCATCGGGCCGGACAATCAGGTCCTGTCCGACGGCACGTACAACTACGCCTACGACAACGAAGGCAACGAAGTCAGCAAGACCAACGTGGCTACCGGCGAGACCTGGGTCTACGCCTATGACAACATCAACGAACTGAGCTCGGCAACAGAGACCACTTCGACCGGTACTGCGGAGATACAGGTCACGCTCAAGTACGACGTGTTCGGCAATCGGCTGGAAAAAGACGTCTACACGCCAGGAAACGGCACCGCACTCACGCGCTATGCGTACGACGGCTGGAATCCGAAAACTCCGGCCCCCCAGGGCAACGAAAAGTGGAATACTTGGGCGACCCTCGACGACAATAACAACCTGGTCACTCGATTCTTCCGCGGCGACGCCGTCGATCAGGTGTTCGCCGAAATCGGTGCCGGGGGCAATGCCTCCTGGTATCTCACCGATCGTCTCGGCTCTACACGTGCGCTAGTCGATAACGGTGGCAACGTGTTCGACCAGATCGCCTATGATGCTTTCGGCAACATCACAAACCAGACCAACCCTAGCGCTCAGCCACAATTCCTTTACACCGGCCGACCGTTCGATAAGGAGACCGGCCTCCAGCAGGACCGCGACCGCTACTACGACCCCGCGACCGGCCGCTGGATGAGTCAGGATCCAATCCAGTTTGCTGCCGGGGACAGCAATCTCTACCGATACGTTCACAACCAGCCGACGAACGCCACGGACCCGAGCGGGCGTGATTGGGTGTGGCCTTGGGACCCCAATGCTCAGTGGGGCTTCGGATCCGCAGTAGCCGGAATCGGCGAAGCCCTCAGCAATGGCTGGAGCGAAGTAAAACTCGTCGGCGGTTTCATCTTTACACATCCGTTCGAAGCGGCCCAGGCGGCGTGGAGCGCGCGTTGGGAGAGCCTAGATTCTGCCGCGGGTCTACTGTATCGCATGGGTTCGCACCTAGTCTCTGTAGTGACCTTCGGTCAGCTCCAGATTATGCCTCCCGAAATGCTCGATGCGCCGTTCGGAAATCAACAGGCGTTTCTTAATGGTTTCCACGTTATCGGTGGTGGTTGGCAGATCGCTACCGACATTGTTTTGCTGGTTGGCGGCATAAGGGCGCTCGCTGCGGGGGCAATGGGGCTATTTGTTGGAGGTGGTGGCGGTGCTCTCGGCCCTGAGTTAGCGCTTCTTCCGGGGCTGGTGATCGACGTAGCGGCGGCGGGCCGGGCAGGGATTGGGCTCTGGATTGGAATTGGTGTTTTCAGAGCCGATTTTCCGAGAGATCCAAACGCTGGGAACGCCGGTGGGCAGGGGAACCCTGCGGCAGCGGAGTTGCGCGCTTTGAACCAGGCAGAAAAGGATGCGCTACGTGCTCAAGCGCGTGATATATGGCAGGCCCGGACTGGACGGCGCGCAATCTGGGATGGAATGGACGTTCATCACCGTATCCCTCTGGAATGGTCTCATCTTTTCCCCAATTCGAATCCCAATGCTCTGTCAAATTTGATTGGAATGACACCGGAAAACCACACATTGGTGACAAACGCCTGGAATGCCTGGCGACAGGGCCTTAACGGGAGAATACCAACACAGGCCGAGATCCTTGAACAAGCTCGCCGCATTGAGGAACTCTTTGGCAATCTGATGACCTTTCTACAATAGTGAGAACCAGTTCATGCATATGAGCGCGATTAGTGAATTGCTCGCTGAAGTTCCAAAGCCGCCGGGCGAAGGTCTTCCCCCTGGCCTGGCTGACGCCGATTTGCAGGCGTTTTCAGAGAGGACCGGGATACCGCTGCCCCCTGACTTTGCTCAGTGGTTGAAATTCTCGAACGGGCCGTGCGTCGGCCCGGGTGGAGTATTTGGCATCGGGACATCGCGGTCTGCATTGGACATCGAATCTTACTTAACGATCTATCCTGCTTGGAAATTGAAGAAATGGATTCCGGTTGCTGGCGACGGGTGTGGAAATTACTATTTGTTGGCAACACAAGGCGAGTTTGGTCCAGGATTTCCGGTTTTCTTCGTCGATACATCAGCTTCCAGCAACTCGCCGGCCTACATTGCCGCTTCAGACATAGAGCATTTTCTGATCTTCCTGCTTGAGAAGGAACTCGGACGGACCAGGTGGCCCTTTGACCGTGCTACTGTTGCTGAACAAGACCCCATGGTATTCCACTTTCAAAAAGTACCCCTCCCGTGGGCGTCAGGCTAAAACTCACTGAAGAGTTGTGCCGCGTGTCTGCAGCCATCGGCACCACGCGAGTGGTCGGGAGCGGGCTGGCCGATCGTGGGTGGGGCTGTGGCGGAAGGTGCTGGCAATGCAAGGCGCACCGCTTAACATTGATAATCTATGAAGAGGAAACGGCTGCTTTTGGTTTTCTTGATTTCGGGATTAGCGATCGGCTTCCTAGTTTGGGCATCTCTTGAAGAGCGTGAGTCGCCAATCAGCAGAGCTAACGCTGATCGGATCAAGGCAGGGATGACGCTGGATCAAGTTACCGCCATCAGCGTGGGCCACCGACGACGATCGGTCCTTACCTTTCCGCCTTGCTCGCCAGCTTCGCGCGCAGACCATTCCGTTCGACATAACGCACCACAGTGAAAAAGTGCTCGTCGGTTTCCACCGGGAATGACTTGAAACGGCCCTGGTACAGATGGCCGCTGCCCGAGGTGTGATAATGCGCATGCCAGCGCATCGTGTGGGTGTGCGTCAGCCAGCGCACAAACGAAGATAACTCGTGGTCCTTACGTGGCCAGAGGACCAGGTGCCAGTGGTTTGGCATCAAACTATACGACAGCAGGCGTGTCGGGTGCTCCTCCAGGGCTTCGACAAGCACGCGCTCGAAGGCCTCGTAATCGCCATCCTTTTGGAAGAGGGGCAACCGGGCCACGGCTCGATTGAGCACGTGATAGACCAATCCTCCGGGAGCTTGGCGAGCTTGCCGAGGCATCGCCCCAGGCTAACCTCTTGACGCTGGCTGGTCAAGAGAAAAAGAGCTGCGTCCCCTTTTCTTCTCCAGCGATGTTTTCACCTAGCCCATCTTCACAGCTCCAGCTGTCGCGTTTACAATTGGAACCTGCCCCTGGTCAAGAGAAAAAGAGCTGCGTCCCCTTTTCACCCCCGTCCCCTCGTTGAGTCGAGCCTCAAGGCGACGTATTGCACGGGCCATTTCCTTTGCTGTTTCGCCTTGAACAGAGGAAAGCCCCTCCCGTAGGAAGTTCAACTCTGATTCCCCGCCGCACTCCGCGAGTGCCAAGGCACATTGTGCCGGGAATTCCTCAAAATGAGGAACGATCAGGTCAATAGCATTTCGGGGATCGAGAATCCGTGCTGCTGCAATCAGCAACATTTCCTTTGATCTTCCAAGCCGACGGTCCAAAATCCTCTCACGAAGCCAATCGGAGACTCCCAGAGGTCGGGCGGACGCAATGGTGTTGCCAATGGCCCACCGCAGCTGACCAAGAGCTACGGCCTGCTCGGTTGGCATTTTCTCTGTGTCCTGGCGGAGCGTGTCATCAAACAGATCCGCAAGCACCCGCCCGTCGAATCGCTGATTGACAGCGGCTAATAGCCGGACAATCGATTCCTGGACTCGCCAGTGGGCCTCGGACAGGCATGCTAAAAGGACCTGAACGGCGGACGCCGGCAGCGGTAATTTGTCTCCGATTTCCGCGACATTGCCGAGAGAAGCAACATCAAACCCAACTTCGGCGAGTTTCTCTAAGATTGGGCGTTCCTGAAGAGAAAACTCTTTTGTGAAGAGTGCCTCTCGTTTCGCCGCCTCCCTCTGTTGGGCTGACCAGGTTGGATCTTGCTGGAGTTGCGCTAGAAATTCTTCCGCCGTCATCGTTTTCTTCATCTCAGGGAACTCCATTCATGGGCAGGTTCCAATTGTAAACGCGACAGCTGGAGCTGTGAAGATGGGCTAGGTGAAAACATCGCTGGGAAGTTCCAATGCCTTGTTGTTGACAAGGAAGGCATTCGAACGGAGTCCCAGCGATGTCCAAATAGCTTAAGGCGAAGGATCGCGCCGTCCTAGCCCAGTTGCTCGATTTGAAGCGCCCGAAGACGGAGATCGCCCGACGTCTCGGGGTGCATCGCAGCACGATTTATCGCGAGCTGGCGCGTAACACCGGGCCAGTGGGATACCTCGATATCGAGGCACAACAACGGACCAATGCGCGGCGCCTGTTTAGCCACCGCAGCCGCAAGCTGGAGCAGCCTGTGCTGCGCGAGTTCGTGTGCCAGGGACTTCGGGAGCGCTGGTCTCCCGATCAGATCGCTGGCCGGCTCCGACGCGCCTTTCCCCGGCAGCCGCGGCGACAGGTGTCTCGACAAACCATCTATACGTGGATCAAGCGGCAGGACGAGCAGGATGAGCACGGCGGTCAATGGCGAGCGTACCTGCGTTTCGGGCGACCACGACGAAAACGGAGCGAAAACCCTGGTCGTTTGCCAGGTGCCCGTACTCTGGAGGGCCGTCCCAAGATCGTCGAAGAGCGGCGCCGCTTCGGCGATTGGGAAGGGGATACGCTGGTCAGTTCCGGCCGCCGTAGCGGCTTAGCATCGATCGTGGAGAGGAAGTCAGGTTTCACGCTCCTGGCTGGCGTGGGCGATCTCAAAGCGCCAACCGTGCGTCAGGCCATGCAAGGCAAATTGGCTGTGCTTCCAGCGTTGCTGCGGCGTACCATTACTTTTGATAATGGCAAAGAGTTCGCCGAGCATGAGCAGCTCGCCGCTGCCACTGGACTGGACGTTTATTTCGCCAAGCCTTATTGTGCCTGGCAACGAGGTACCAACGAGAACACGAACGGTCTCGTGCGTCAGTACTGGCCGAAAGGAACCAACTTCAGTGATGTGAGCCACCGCGCGGTGGCCGATCTTCAAACCT
>Ga0207116_10090_pt1 | contig 25217 bp, 20 predicted proteins | sample Alteio_BWMinHeat_44_FD_153550 | JGI IMG/M metagenome (GOLD analysis project Ga0207116, IMG submission 153550) | Enriched cells from forest soil in Barre Woods Harvard Forest LTER site, Petersham, Massachusetts, United States -... | ecosystem: Environmental > Terrestrial > Soil > Temperate forest >... | reverse complement strand
CCGCAGGGCCAGGACATTTTCCTTGTAAAATATGCTTCAGGTGGAGCGCTGCAATTCGCTAAAGATATAGGAGGTTCGGGCTCGAGCATATTTGAATACCAAATGCGCAACGATCCCAACAATAATGACCTGTACATAACCGGGTATTTTAACGGCACAATCGACTTCGACCCGTCGGCGGCAGTGGCCAATGTTTCGTACCACGGTCAGCGGGATTTCTTTATAGGTAGGTACGACACTAACGGGAATTATATTTGGGCATTTGGCGGAGGCAGCCCGAGTTGCAACCTATCATTAGGGATCGAGTTGGGGGTAGATAAAAATAGTAATATCATTGCGGGCGGATCGTTTTGTTCTACAGTAGACTTCGATCCGTCTACTTGCTCGGTTGATAATGTGACAGCAATTAATGGAACATCAGATACTTACATTGCAAAATATACGCCGTCTTCTCCCTCTACCATTACTAACAATATCGTAACCGCACCGGTGATAACAACATTTTGCGGGAATGGTGATCCGGCCGTTATCCTTGCGAGCACACCTGCCGGCGGAAGCGGCATTTATACCTATCAATGGCAAAGTTCGCCCGATAACGTCACTTTTACCAATATAGCGGGAGCAACAGCAATTACTTATGATCCGCCCGTTATCAGCGCAACAGTCTATTATCGTCGTGTGGTGTCAAGCGCATGTACATCAGCTTCAACAAGCAACACAATTCAGCTCGACGTGAGCCCAATACCTGCACAGCCCGCCGTGACGAGCAGCCAGGTAGCCGTTTGTAATGGATCATCCGCCTCTTTAAGCATATCCAACCCGCAGGGGGGTATAACTTACAACTGGTACGCTACGGCAACAGGGGGTACAACTGTGTTTACAGGGGCCGATTTTATAACACCAGCGGTTACATCCGGCGTTACCTATTATGCTGAAGCTGCAAACGCCGGCGGATGTGTGTCAACAGCCCGCACCCCTGTAAGCATTGCAGTAAATCCGCTGCCCCAGGTAACCGCACAGGGCGCTTCGGTTTGCCCGGGCACGAGCGCAATTTTAACAGCAAACAGTACAGATCAGAATGCAACTATAAAATGGTACACAAATGCCAATGGCGGCAGCGCAGTATTTACCGGTACTACTTTTACTGCTCCGGTGTTAAACACAAATACCACCTATTACGCCGAAGCCACAGATAATGCCAGTGGCTGCGTTTCTGCTGCGCGAAGCTTGGCGCAGGTGCAAATTTTAGAGCCGCTGCCTGCGCCAGTTGTCAGCGTAACTGATATCACGACATCAAGTATAACTTTTAGCTGGAGCGCGGTAAACGGAGCGACCGGTTACGAGGTTAGTACGGATAATGGACAAACTTTTACTAACCCAAGCTCGGGCAGCAATAGTTTAACACATACCGTCAGCGGCTTACAGGCCCTGCAAACGGTTACTATTATTGTACGTGCCACGGGAAGTTCAGCGTGTGAACAAAGTGCTAATTCGGCAGCGGCAACCGGCACTACAGTAAGTCCGCTCGGCGACCAGATATTTGTGCCCAATGCATTCACGCCTAATGGCGATGGTAAGAACGATATCGTGTATGTGCGTGGTACGAACGTTAAAAGCCTTAAATTTTATATTTATGACCAGTGGGGCGAATTGATATATACCTCGCTAAATATTGCCAACGGGTGGGACGGTACTTTCAAAGGATCAAAAGAGCCTGTAGGCGTGTATGTATATTATATTGAAGCCATTATGAACGATGGAAAGCAAGTGAGTAAAAAGGGATCTGTAACGCTATTAAGGTGAAAAAACTAATACTAATCATATCCCTGTTACTGGCAACAGTAAGCACTCTTAAGGCCCAGGTTGACCCGCATTTTTCACAATATTATGCCGATCCGTTATGGTTGAACCCGGCGTTGACAGGTGTGATAAATGGTGATACGCGTTTAAATTTTAATGCCAAACAGCAATGGTCAAATATAGGCGAGGGCTATAAAACCGGTGGGGTATCGATGGACTTCCTCCCGACCGAGAAAGTGGGTGTGGGCCTTAATATCATGAACCAGGCTGCAGGTACAGCGGGCTACAATTATTTTTCGGCTTACGGATCGATTGGTTACGGAATACCGATTTCCTCTGATGGGATGAAAAAACTTCATTTTGGTCTTCAGGCCGGGGTAATTAACCGCAGCTTTGACCACAGCAAGCTGCAGTTTGACGACCAATACAACCCAATAACCGGGTTTGATCCCAACATATCCAGCTTTGAAACCTTTACCACTACCAGTGCTATCGTTTTTGATGCGAGCGTCGGTATATTCTATTATGACGGAGACCCAGACCACAATGCCAACGCGTTTGGTGGATTCAGTTTATCACACCTCACCCAGCCCAAAGACCCTTTTGCTGTCGATGGAAGTCTAAACAGCCGGTTGCCCATGCGTTATACCTTGCACGGCGGTGTACGTATTAAGGCTGCCGATGGTATTGATATCACCCCGCATTTTATATACATGAGCCAGCAAAGTAACCAGGTAAAAGCACTGGGCATTTATTCTGAGATTAAGGCACAGGATAATAGGGGGCTGATTTTGGGTGTGATATACCGAATCAATGATGCTGCCATTGCCGATGTGGGCTATCATTTGGATAACCTGATTATTGGGTTGAGTTATGACTTTAATACCTCGGCACTCAATACAGCTTCCAACGGACAAGGTGGTTTTGAACTTTCGGTGAGTTATGTTTTTCGTAAGCGCATAAAAAGCCCGGCACCTGTATGTCCCAGAATTTAAAATTACGAAGTATGAAAAAATTAGTTTTAATATGCTTTTCGTTCTTCTTATTCGGTCCGGTATCTGCACAATACAACGCGCTTAAGGTACTTGCTGAAAAAGAGTTTGATAATAAAAACTATTCGGGAGCTGCATACTACTATGAACAAATAGCCACAGGTAATTATAAGAAACAAGAGCAAATACCTTTCTCTTCTAACGGCCATTTAAGCAAAGAAGACATCAGGAACGAAAGGTTTTCTATCTGTTACCAGCTTGCGGAATCGTACAGGCTTTACCAAAATTTTGAAAGGGCTCAAAAATGGTATGATACTGTTTTAGTTAATAAGAGCGATACCGATTTTCCCTTAGCCCGACTTTGGTATGGAACATGCCTGCGTGCAAACCTGCGATTCGATGAGGCGATAAAACAACTGCGCCAATTTAAGGCGGAATATAAAGATAGCCAGGAATATATGAAAATGGCCGATCGGGAGATAACAACCTGTCTTTTTGCCAAAGAGCAATATATGACATCATCACCTGTCGAGATCAAAAAGATGCCTTTGCCGTGGAACACAGAAGGCGGAAATTATGCCCTGACCAAAATTGGAAGGAATTATTGGTTTACATCCACCCGGACGGACAACAGTAACACTCAAAACGGCAATCATATTTATTTTTCCTTTAATTCATCGTCGCCGTCAGCATTGAATTTTACGGGCGGCGAGAATATAAAAGATATGCAGTACAGCACATCTTCATTTGATGCTGTGCATAAACGGATCTACGTAGCTGGCTGGTATAAAGTGAACGGACAGTTAATTTCTAATATTTTTTATGCGCAGTTAATCGATAAGAAGCTCTCCCCTCTTCAGAAACTGAATACTCAAGTAAATGTAGAAGGTTCGGTCACGATACAACCGTTCGTAACTTCAGACGGCAAGCGCCTGTTTTTTGTTTCGGACAGGCCCGGCGGACAAGGCGGTTTCGATATTTGGGTGAGCAACCTCGATACTGAAGGAAATCCGGTAAATGCTGTTAACCTTGGCAAAACAATTAACACACCAGGGGATGACGAAGCGCCTTTTTATGATCCTAAAACCAGCAGGTTGGTGTATAGCTCGAAGGGATTAAAGGGATTAGGTGGGTTTGATCTTTTTGAGAGCAGTGATAATAGCGGGCAATGGGAGGCTCCTAAAAACCTGGGCTATCCTATAAATTCATCTAAGGACGACTTATATTATTTTGCCGATCCGGATGATAATCACCGCTTTTATGTCAGCTCGGATCGTGAATCTGAGTGCTGTCTAAATCTATTCTCCGGGCGTTATAAATCAACTATTGTGACCGGGAAATTGACGGACTGTGATAAGGCAAAAGCACTTCCGGGAGTTAAAATAAGTTTAATTGATTCCGTTTCCGGTAAAATTTTGTCGCAAACTGAAACGAATTCTAATGGGAGTTATGTAATAGAATTACAGACAAAAAGTTCCTTTAAACTGCTATTTGAAAAACAGGGTTATTTCGCGAAGGGTATACTCCCGGCATATTCGGTAAAGGACACACTAATCACCGAAAATTCATGCCTTGAGGAGTATGTGGTAAATAAACCAATTGTAGTAAAAAACATCCTGTATGATTTTAATCGTGCTTCATTACGGCCGGAGTCGTTAAAGGCACTTGATGGTATAGTATCGATATTAGTAGATAATCCCACGATAAAAATCGAACTGGCCTCTCATACTGATTCAATTGGCGGCGCGGCGTACAATTTAAAACTGTCGCAAAGCAGGGCCCAATCCTGCGTTGACTATATCTTATCCAAAGGCATTGATGAGGCCCGGATAACAGCCGTGGGCTATGGTAAAAGCCGACCTGTGGCGCCAAACTCTCTTCCAAACGGACAGGACAACCCTGATGGCCGGCAACTGAACCGTAGGACAGAATTCACGGTAAAACAATAAAGAACATATCCGTCAAATTTCAGTTTATCAGTAAGCAGAAATCTTGTGCTATAATTCTATATTCGCACTATGCAGCAAAATATTGTCAGCGACAGCGTAAAAACCGCTTACGATGAATTTTATCAAAAGCATGATGAAGCCTGGCGTATGCTTGGCGCTAAATATAAAGCACAGCACATCATTGATGTTTGCAAGGGTCATGATTTTAAAAAGGTACTGGAAGTAGGCGCCGGCGACGGTAGTATTCTGAAACTTTTAGCCGAAAAAAACTTCGCACCGGAGTATCATGCCGTTGAAATTTCGGAAAGCGGCGTGGGGCATATCAAAGCGCGGAATATTCCTGATCTTAAATCGGTTCAAATTTTTGATGGCTATCGTTTGCCTTTTGAGGACAACAGTTTCGACCTTATTATTTTATCCCATGTGCTGGAGCATGTGGAACATGAGCGCCTGTTACTGCGCGAATTGAGCCGCGTAGCCGGATATTGTGTGATAGAAGTGCCTTTGGATTACCGGGCGAATGTGGACAAAAGAATAAAACATTTTTTGGCTTACGGACATATTAATATATATACGCCAACATCGCTCAGGTATTTGTTAAAAACGGAAAGCTTTGACGTGGTTGCGGACCTGACATCGATGATAGAACCTGAAGTAACCAAATTTAATACCTATATCAACCAGAAGAAACCTAAAAGCATGCTAACTGATTTAAAGATTAGCACTGAGTATGCTGTGAAAAAAGGCCTTATAGCTTTGATGGGGAAGAAGAGGAACGAACAGATGGCCAACGCCTATACCATACTTTGTAAAAAGGCGGACCATCAAGTAGAAATATTCTAATTTTATTATGCAGAACCTGGCCCCAATAGCCTTATTCGTTTATAACCGCCCCGAGCATACCCGCCGTACGCTTGCCTATTTGCAAAAAAACCTGCTGGCAGATGAATCCCGCCTGTTTATTTTCTCCGACGGGCCAAAGAATGAAGCCGATAAGGCGAAGGTTGAAGAAGTGCGGCAATTGGCGAAGGAGGTTACGGGCTTTAAGTCGGTCAAAGTGTTTGAAAGAGATGAAAACCTGGGTCTGGCCAATTCTGTTATAAGCGGTGTAACAAAATTGGTAAATGAATATGATAAGGTGATTGTTTTTGAGGATGACTTGCTTTCGTCGCCCTATACACTGCAATATTTCAACGAAGCGCTTACACGCTACGTCAATGATATCGAGGTAATGCATGTTGGCGCCTATATGTATGACCTTCCCGATAAGAAATTGCCACAAACTTTTTTTTACCGCGCAGCCACCAGCTGGGGGTGGGCCACATGGGCCCGGGCGTGGAAATATTTTGAACCTGATGTTGATAAGCTGATAGGAGAGTTTGACAAACAGAAAATTCACCAGTTCTCCATCGAATCGACTATGAATTTCTGGAAACAGATAGAGCAGTTTAAATCGGGCAAAAACAATTCGTGGGCCATACGCTGGTATGCTTCCATCTTCCTGAAAAATGGATTAACCTTAAATCCTTCGCATTCACTGGTACACAATATTGGTCATGACGGCAGCGGGGTGCATTCCCAAAATGAAAAGACCTACCAGGTGCAAATCGCACAAAAACCAGTAACAGAATTCCCGAAGGAATTGAAAGAAAGCCGGCAAGCCTACCAGGCTATCAAACAATTCCTATCCAAACGAAAAGGCAATCTATTGCAAAGGGGATTAAGATTTGTGAAGCAATTGCAAGCCAAATATTTGAAAAAACAGGTCAAATAATCTGCATCAATTTCCATCATTGTGCCACGCTATCCGTATGGTATTCACCGAATCGGTAATATTTTGAATATCATAACGGTATAGCATTCCATTATCCTGATCTTTAAATTCAAGATATAAGAAGTGATAAAGCTGGCACTGTAACCTGATCAGCTTTGCGCGAACATGAGCCTCCTTTGTTCGTTGCGACGACAGCCTTAGTTTCTCCATTTGATCGGCAATTTTATAAAGTGCCCGTGCTTCAGGCAGCGCCTTTTGCTGAATGCTGTCGAGCTTTTCTTCGTGACTGGCATAGGTATTCGTATAAAAATGTGCGTCGATATCGCGGCTTAGTTGCGTGATTTTTTCGTTTAAGGCAGCATATTGCTTTGTTTGATACCGGGTAGAAAATTTCACGCCGCATGAGACGAATACGATAACTGTAATACTGCCTGCCAGGGCCATGCCCCATTTCTTGATAAAGCGATTTTTGTGCGTAAGCCCGAGGTAGGTTAGCCAGCCAAATATGTAACCCGAAATAAGTCCGCCAAGATGGGCCGCGTGGTCTACCCCTTTTCCGAGAGGTATTATATTGTAGGCAACCACTATCGCCGTGCTTATAAGCAATGCCTTACGGGCGCTGCGTTCGTAAAAATCAGTAGTCAAAAAGGCCAGCAATACCCCGAATAAGCCAAATATAGCACCAGATGCACCGGCGCTAATCTCGTTGTCATGCCATATCACCGATACCATGCTGGCAATCAGGCCGGTAAACAGGTACACCATCAGGAAGTTCCATCTGCCTAATTTGGATTCGATCAGGGAGCCGATATAAGCCAGTACAACCATATTCAAAACCACATGCAGAATATTAAAATGGAGGAACATGCTGGTAAACAGGCGCCAGTAATCTCCTCTTAGCACCGTGGGGCGGCTGCTGAAGCCCATGGACAGGTAAGCTTTGGTATAAATATCCTGACCCGAGTTGGGATGGGCCCTGTAGAAAAAGACGATGATCAAATAGAGGGAAATTGTGGTGATCATAAAGATCGCCACGTTGATGATGATCAGCAGGGGTGTAATTAAATACTTTTTACGCGGAACGAAGGGAGAAAAGAAACCATGCAACAGCTCCTTGCCGGCCATTGGCGGATCGTCCAGGTTAAGGAACTGTTTTTCGGGCACGCTGTCCATTAGTTCACGGGTGTTTTCCTCGAGGAAACCCTGCATGTGAAAATCCGCGTATTCGATCTCACCCAGCAGAACGTCAATGTTTTCCTGGTTCTTGCCATAATCGGTAAAAAGGCCCTGGAAACCCACGCATTCGCTTTTAATAACAACCGTGTTGCCAATGATGCGAGCGGAAACCTCTTCGGAATAAGATGACCAGGAAATTGGCGTGTAGGCTATGATACCGTCGTGGTCAAAGTAACCAATATCCCAGCCCCGGTTCAGCATGGCCTGGTATAATAGGGTCAGGTAGTGATCGGGGTTATAGTCTTCAAGTGGTATTGTTACCTTTCGGTATGGAGATATCCCCCAGGCGGCCATAGTTTACTTAGTTGCTCGGAGAACAATATAAGGAGAAAGTGCCTTACTATCAACAGGTATGATTTTGGTCGCAATTTTACCCGCCAGCCATAATGTTTTGATAAAAGCCTTTGTAAGACTTGTTTGCTGGTCCCGATTTTCAAGCCAGATGGAGAACTTTCCGTAATATCTGGCTTCAATATTTTTCATGCCCAGCTCTTTGCAATAAGAAGCCAAAAGCTGCGGGTTCATGCTGCTGATATTGTGCTTTTCGTAATTTCCCATATCATATTTGCGCTGCACCCAGCCGTTAACGCCGGTAAAATTAGGCAGCGTGATAAACAAAGTACCGCCCGGTTTGAGGAATGTAAGATGCCGCGCGATGATATCTTTGGTATCGTTAAAATGTTCGATCAATCCGCAGGAGAGCACCAGATCATATTGTTCTATGGGCTCGTATTTGAAGAGGTCACCTTCAATAACAGCTATGTCGCCCTCAGTCAGGTCGTTTGCGCTCAATACTTCTTTCAGAACTTTTTGATGCACATAAAAGTCGAACAAAGTGGTTTTGAGGCCGAAATATTTTTTGAGGAAGATGGCATAATACCCCGGAAAGCCGCCAAGCTCAACCGCTGTGCCGATCTTGTTTTCGCTAACGGTCTGCCTTAATAATTTATGAAAAGTATAATTGGCCGGCACGGCAAATGCCAAATCTTTTTTTGATTCCCAGTAATTTGCCCAAAATGCTTTATCCGTTAGTTCGTTGCCCATTAGGGTGCAAAGAAAAGATTTTATTCATTATCCATAACAAGGATTTGAATATTAAACAAGTAAGCAGGCTGCAAATTATGATGATAATGGTGAGGTTTGTTAGGTTAAACGCCCTGGGAGGAAAAATCGGGGTATGCCAACCGGGTTCAACAGAAGTGGCGAAACTTTTTAAAAATACAAACGAAACCAAGCCATACAAAACGAAAATTGTAATGACGCCAGATATGAGTTGAAGTAATAACTTTCGGCCTTTCACAATAAATCTAATGTATAAAAATCGTAGAGACGCATAATTATGCGTCTCTACAGGTGTATTATTTCAATTGCTTCATAATCTCTTCAATAGCCCTGTCTAATTGCGGATCCTTATTTTCGAGACGATCGGTGAAAGTGGTTTTAACATTGATATCCGGGACTACACCGGTTTTTTCGATGTCTTTTCCATCCAAAGTAAAGCATCCCCATGCAGGTATGCGGTAGAATGAACCATCAACCAGGCCTTTGCCGCTGGTGAAAATTATCCAGCGGTAGGTTTCGGTACCGATAATTTTTCCGAGCCCTAATTGTTTAAAACCGGTTGCGGTCATTTCGCCGTCACTTAGGGTTTGTTCGTTTACCAGCAATATAATAGGTTTGGCCGAAGGCGAAAAATTAGGCTGCTGGGTTTTTTGCCCCCCGCGGTATTGCCATTGCAGGTATGGGCGCTGCGATAAAAACTGCAATACCGGATCGTGCACATTGCCGCCGGTATTGTAACGCAGGTCGAGTATGAGCGCATCCTTTCTGTAGGCATCGTCAACCATCTCTTCCATAAATGTTTCAAGCGAGCCGAGGCCCATGTCCTTCATGTAAGCATACGCGATGCGGTTGTTGCTTTTTGCAGCAACTGCTTTACGGTTGTTATCAATCCAGTCGTCATACAGGTTGCCCGAAAATGTGCCGCTGGCTTCAGGGTGCACTTTTACATTGACGTCTTTTCCATCGCGGCTGAATGTCAATTGCAGTTCTCTATCCAATGATGGCTTGGTAAAATAGAAATTACGGTCCTGCTTTTCGTCCACAACGGCGCCATTTACAGCCTTTAAGCGGTCGCCCGGTTTTACATCAATATCCATTTTGTCGGCATTGCTGTTTTTGAGTACCGAAACAACTTTGTATGGGTCGTCATTATCAAAAACGATCCCGGTTTCCATCGTGCGGTAACGCAAGGTTTTGGTTTCTTCGCTGCCGTTTGAAGCAAAGCCTTGGTGTGATGAATTCAATTCGCCAAGCAAGTCATTCATCAGCAAACGCAGGTCTGCACGATTGTTTATATAAGGCAGGTAAACGGCATAACGGTCGTGCATTTTTTTCCAGTCGGTGCCGTGGAAATCGCCATCGTAGTAATTTTCCTCTAACCCGGCCCAGGCTTCGTCAAGCATCTGTTTAAATTCGCCTTCCATGTTGCGGTCGAATTTATAGCCGATGTCTATTTTATCAAGTTTATTTGTTTCGACGCTCAACGTATAAATATTACCTCCGGCGAGTACGAAAGTTTTATCAGTGCCCGGTACAACCTCAAAGCCGAAGATATCACCGCTTACCCTTTCGGTTTTGGTCTCTTCAAAAGGCTGAATGATGGTATGGTAAAGGCCCCATTTACCCTCGGCTTGGTTCGACACATAGAAAACATGAGTTTTGTCGCCTTTTTGAATTACATAAGGCGACCGCTGACTGCCAAAACCCTCACTAACACGTTCAAGCCGTTTCATCAGGTCATCGGTGTTGATAGCCACATCTGCCGGCTTAGGTTCAGCTTGTTCAGGTTTTTTATCGCTCGTTTTTTTATCTTTCGACTTATCGGTTGTGGAATCCTTTTTAGCTTCCTTGAAAAGCTCATTAAACTTATCCAGCCTGAAATCTTCATCAAATTTCTGTAACGGCATACGATAGACATGAATATCGCGGGCGCCGTAAGGATATTCAGCCTGTGTACGCGAAGTGGTAAAATAAATATACTTCCCATCGGGCGACCAGACCGGGTCCGACTCAGACACACCGCTGTTGGTTAGGTTAATGGTTTTGCCTGTGCTGATGCTGTACACAAATATGTCCTGCTCAAAATTGCGATGCGCATTAAATACCACGTAATCGCCGTTTGGCGAAATATGTGGCTGCGAATCTTCAAACCCCCAAACCTCGTCTTTTGCTATGGTTTTGCTGGTTAACGCTTTCAAATCCAGCAGCCTCACTTCTTCGCGGCCGCTGTAATAAACGCCTTGTGTATGCGCCTTATTGACCGAAAGGTCGCGGTTGTTTTGTTTATCATCGGTTATTTGCTTTTCCTGGCCCGAACCATCCGCTGCTATGGTGTACCAGTTGTAGTAACCCCCGGCGGTGCGGCTAAATATCAGCGTGCGGTTATCAGGCAGCCATTTTACTTCAGATGCCCTCTCCGCGTTACCACGTTTTATTTGACGTATAAACTTGCCTTCTACATCGCTCACAAAAAGCTCGCCCCTGGATATAAACGCCAATTTTTTGCCATCCGGCGATACGTCCATAGCATCAATTTTCCCCCTTACGTCATATTCCTGTTCCTTTGGCAACACATCATTGCGGGAAACGGTGAAACTCAACTTCTGCGTTTGTTTGGATACGACATCGTAAACAAATAGCTGGTAGTCCTTTTCAAAAACAACCTTTTCGCCATTGGCGCTTACGAAGGGCCGTTTGATAGAGGTTGTAAATTGTGTGAGGGCAGTTTTTTTGCCATCAATAAATGTGTACAGGTTATACTCATTGTTCAGCTCGTCCGACACAAAATAGATGTTGCCTTTCTGGTCCAGCGTGGCCCAAAAGTCCTTACCGATCCAATCGGTATACTGCTTGTATGTTTTGGTCTTGGGATTGTATGACTGGATATCCGGGTTATAAGCGCCCTTGTAACGTTTGCGGTTTGGGAAAATGAAGCTTTCCCAGGTATTGCTGAAGAACAATTCACCGGTGGTTGGATGCTCAAATACACCATGAATGGTATTGAAATAGTTGCCGAAGAGCCTCGTGGGCGTTCCCCCGGTAATTCCAACTTTATACTCGCTGAAGCTGTTGTACCTGTTTGATGTAAAATAGATGGATTTTGAATCCCAGCTCCATGAATCTACCTGGTCGTTGGCATCGGCGTAGGTCAGTTGTTTGATGTCGCCGCCTGCGAGCGGCATCACATACACATCATTATTGCCAAACTGGTTTGATGAGAACGCCAGCCATCTGCCATCCGGCGATACATGCGGACTGGTTTCTTCGCCTTGCATGGCGGTAAGTCTTACAGCCGCCGGGCTGCCGATATCCACTTTCCAAAGGTCACCCTCATAGCTGAATATGACCGTTTTGCCATCTGGCGTAAGGGTTGGATTTGAAGCAAAATAAACTTCGGAGCTTTGTGCTTTAACAAAAACCGTGGCAGCAAAAACCGCAAAAAACAGCAGGTATAGTTTTTTCATATGACTTGAAATTTATTTGAACTGAATAAATGTATTTTTGGACATCTTGAAAGTAGTGCATTTAAATACCTATGACGGTAACGGCGGAGCGGGCAGGGCCTGTACCAGGCTAAACCGTGCATTACTGAGCCAAAATATCGAATCTAAAGTTATAGTGCATTACAAATTCGGAAAAAATCCTGAAATAGGTGACTTTAACACAAATTTGTTTCAGAAGGGGTATACCGCCGCCACCATTATTTTAGAGCGAATATGGGCCAAAAGATACCTCAAGGCATTAAAAACACCTTTTTCCTTTGCATGGTTCGGTCGCTCCGTTATTCATCACCCGGATGTTAAAGCGGCAGATATTATTCACTTGCATTGGGTGAACCATGGGTTCCTTGACCCAAAACACATTGCCGAAATCGCTAAATTGGGTAAACCCGTAGTATGGACCTTTCACGACAGTAACGCCTTTACCGGGGGCTGTCACGTACGCTATATCTGCGACCATTTTAAGCACGAATGCGGTGATTGTCCTTTACTCAAAAATCCGGGACCGGATGATGTATCGCACAAAATATGGAAGCAAAAGCGGGCAGCCTATGACAAATTGAATTTTACGGTGATCGCGCCAAGCACCTGGATGGAGCAATCCGTCGCTGAAAGTAGTTTGATGAAAGGCAAAGCAGTAAAGCAAATCGCGAACACCTTAGAAACTGATGTTTTTAAGCCGATGGATAAGCAAATCGCAAAAGAACAAGCAGGTTTTGCAAAGGATAAGTTTATTTTCCTAAGCGGGTTTATGCCGTCCCGTAAGGATATGCATAAGGGAACGAGCTATTTGCTTGAAAGCCTGGAGTTATTGAAGAAAAGATTGGGCGCAAAGGCGGAAGATATTGAACTCGTCGTTTTTGGGAACCGAAATACAGAAGATGTGCCCGAATTTCCTTTCAAAACCAGCTTTTTGGGAACGATAAATGACGATGAAAAACTGGCTCTTTGCTACGCTGCAGCAAATGCTTTTTTGATACCGTCGCTTGAAGATAATTTGCCATATACTGTAATGGAAAGTTTATCATGCGGAACACCTGTCATCACGTTTAAAACCGGTGGCATACCGGATATGGTGAAGCATGAATATAACGGCTATTTAGCCGAATACCGCTCATCCGAAAGTTTTGCGGATGGAATGGAATGGGTAATTAACTATCCCGCCAAAGAAAAACTAAGTGCCCAGGCAAGGCAAACTGTGACGGATAATTTTTCAGAAGAGATCATATCAAAAAAGCATATAGATTTATATAAGCAACTAATAAAATAAAGTATAAACTTCTCTGCGTACTCTGTGCTTTTTTCTCTGTGAACTCTGTGGTAAAAATTAACCACAAAGGACACGGAGATTTTCACAGAGAAGCACAGAGGGTTTTAGGAAGCATCTATGTTCAAACCAACATTAAGTGTTATTACGATTGTCTATAACAACGCGCGGGATATCGAGCGGACAATGCTTTCGGTTTTGAATCAAACTTATCCTAATATTGAATACATTATCATTGACGGCCTTTCAACCGACGGCACTTTTGACATCATCAAAAAATACAGGGATAAAATAGGTAAGCTTATCAGTGAAAAAGATGAAGGCATTTATGATGCCATGAACAAGGGTCTTGCTTTAGCGACCGGCGATTACGTGCTGTTTATGAATTCCGGCGATGAACTGTATTCTCCTGATACCGTTTCTGATGTTTTTGCGACCGCCGAAAATGCCGACATCTATTATGGCGAAACCGAAATGATAGATGCGAACGGAACGAGTCTCGGTCAGCGCAGGCACAAAGCGCCGGAAAACTTTACCTGGCGAAGCTTCAAATATGGCATGAGTATTAGTCACCAGGCGATTTATGTCAAACGCTCCATCACTGAACCTTTCAATAGAAAATATGAATTAAGCGCGGATATCGACTGGATACTGAATGCCGCGAAAAAGGCAAACACTATCGTTAATACAAACCAATATGTAGCTAAATACCTGGTAGGAGGCATGTCAAAAGCAAAACACCGCCAAAGTTTGTCGGAACGGTTTGACATTATGAAAGAATACTATGGATTAGTGCCTACGCTTTTCAACCATGTGGTAATTGCCTTTAATTTGGCAGGCTATTGGCTGCTGAACCGGAAGACGAATGATTAAACAAAAATAGCGATGAGTTTCATACTCATCGCTATGCTATTGTAAGGATATGTCGGATTAAGCTACCTTCTTTTCCGCTTCAGGTTTCTTTTTTATCTCCGTGAAAACTAATCCACCCAAAGCTAAAACCAACAGGATAGAACCTGCCAATGAGATTTTTTCGCCGGTGTAGTACGATGCCGGGTGGAAAATAAATTCAACCTTGTGATTACCAACTGGCAGTACAGCCGCACGTAAAATGTAATCGGCGCGGAAATAAGGCTGCTCCTTGCCATCGATGTACATTTTCCAACCCTTGTCGTAATAAATCTCTGAGAATACAGCCACAGCGCTTGTTGGTGAGCCACTTTGATATACCATATGGTCCGGCGAATAACTCGTAAGTGTTATCGTTCCGTTTGGAGCTGTACCGAGTGGTGTTGCATCAACAATTTTTTTGAAACGCTCGTCAACAATGGCTTCATCTTTAGGCGAAAACGCGCTAATGGCTTTCATTTCTTCGTCGGCATTTTTTACAAATGCAATTTTTGATACAAACCATGCATGACCGCAGGCGGTTTCATTGCGCACCCAGCCTAAATTGCCGGTCTTTTGGTCCTGGTTAATGATATACTTGGTATTCAGCATATCCAGCACCTGGTGATTAATGCTTTTGGAGAACTGATTTTCTATTATTTCTTCATACCGCTTCATCCTCGCCGCAGAGTACCCGCCAACGGACTTATAGAAATAAGGCGTTATCGCATCCTGGTTGATAACCTGGCTTAAATCTACTACCCTAAAATCCGGGTCATGGTCGCGCATGATAAACTGGTCAACTTCACGTGGTTGCGGGGTCTGCACATCCTGCTTGTCAACAAAGCTTTCATCTTTCAAATAACGCTTGTCGACGGTCCAAAGGTCAATAAGAACGACTGCGAGGAATGAAATTGCCAACACCGCAGCGCTTTTAAACTTTTGTGTAAGGTATGCCCAAAGCAAGCCAGCACCAATTAAGATAAATATGAGTGAACGGAACGCGTCGGCCCGGTCGGCAGCAATTCTATCCTGCACCAACGCACTTGCTATGGCATTTGCTATTTTAGCGTCACCACCTACAACGCGTGTAAGCTGATTTATGAAGTCCAGGTGATTGCCGGCCCTGAATGAAAGAAATATATCGGGAACAGCTAACAATATCAAAGTTATACCGCCTGTAATACCTAAAGCGATCGCCAATTTTTTCACCAGCGCCGTTTTATCAGTGGCCTTTGTGACTTCGTCGAGCGCAAGAAATGCAAGGATGGGGAAGCATAAGGACGTGATTGTCAAAATAGATTCGACCGCCCGGAATTTATTGTATAACGGGAAATACTTAAAGAACAAGTCGGAAACGTAAGGGAAATTTTTGCCAAATGATAACAGCATGGTTAATACAACCGTAGCTAATATCCACCACTTGAGCTTGTTTTTAACGGCGAGCAAACCAAAAATGAAGAGGAAACAAATTACTGCACCAAAATACCAGGGGCCTTCTGTGAAGGTTTTATCTCCCCAATATGAAGGCAGCTGCTGTGAAAAACCCTGGGCCTTCGCCGCATCCACACCTGCGTCTGTTAATGCCTTTACCACATGGGAATCAGGATCGCCCGGACTGCCGGTTGCCCCGCCATAAACATTCGGAACCATAAAGGTAAAGGATTCGGCAACGCCCTGGCTAAATTCGTAGGCATAGTCTTTTGCTAACCCACTACTCGGTTCATTATTGCTCGTTAAATTCGATTTCCCGCGTATAGAATCGCCTGCATATTCTGAGGTGCTCCATAAAACCGATGCATTTATAGCTAAAGCAAGAGCCAATGCTCCGCCCATGTATAAAAATGCCTTGAAAAATGTAGCTGTTTGTTTTGATTTGATAGCGTAAAACAGTTCAAAGCCTATTAATATAAGTAGTGCGATGAGCAAGTAATAGGTCATTTGAATATGGTTGGCTTTAATTTCAATAGCCAAAAACAAAGCCAACAGTACAGACCCTGTCAAATATTTACCCCTTAGCGTTAATAAAACCGAAGCCAGTATGGGTGCAAAGAAAGCAATGGCCAACTCCTGGTTGGCATGGCCCGCGACCAGGTAAATAAGATTGTACGACGAAAAAGTAAATGCCAATGCCCCACCTGCAGCAAGCCAGGGGTTAAGTTTAAGGACGGTGAATAGAAAATACGATCCCAGCATCAGCACCAAAACAATGCCTACCGGATTAGGCAAGCCCCTGGTGATCCCATTGATGATGTAGCTGCCAATATTTGATGAATACGGAGCCCATATCTGGTAAGTTGGCATACCGCCCAATATTTGGTTGGTCCATAAAATAGTGGTGTCTTTAGCCTTGTAATCCATAATCTCTTTCTGAGTGGATTGGGCCCTTGTCACATCATTTTGACCCAGGGTTTTGCCCTGGAAAGCGGGTGAAAAGTAAAAGAAACAAAGTGCTAAGAAAATCCCTATGATGGCAAGGTGGGTGCCATTTCGCTTGAACCAGTTATTCATCTAAATCGTTTGAATGGAAAATATATAATTTCCCAAAAATAGAAATTTGAGTTAGAAAAGGAATTATATTTTATGAGGCGATTAAGCAACAAAGCTATTGCGGGTCAGAAGAGTAAAAACAACAATCCCATGCCGGCAAGGCTGATAACATATGCTATGATGTGAATTTTGGTATAATCTTCGCGGTAACGGTAAACGCTGAAAACATTATAAACCGCCAGCCCGCCCATAACTACCCAAAAGAACCAATGAATTTTATGGTGCGAATCTGCAAATATGGCCAAACCGATAGCGGCGACAATATAGTTGGTCATGATCAATGAAAATGACACAGGGTTGTCGAAATGACGTCTTTTGAACACCGGCCGCTGTTCCATGGGCCTATTTTATTTCCTCGTAATCAATAAAATCACCTTCCGAATCGGGAATAGAACTTTTTTTCTCGGGGATATGGTCAATTTTTATTTTGCCGACAGGTGGCGCCTGAGTACTGCGGTATTGTTGACGGCCATGTTGTTCCTGTGCCTTATTTACCACGCTTTGGAAAAGCATAGGCAGCACCAGGCGTACAAGGGCACGGATGATATATAGTACAAGGATGGCTATGAACAGGAAACGAATGAATTCCATTGGAATGAAAATTTAATCTACAAATATAAGTATATAACGCTAAAAATGTTTGCGTATGATGTAACTGAAATTTATGACGTTTGAACGAATTAAATGTTACATGCTGAGGATGTGCGAATGTGCAGATATGCGGATGTGCAAATGATTATGATATAAGGATGATATTTCGTGGATGTGCGGATGTGCGTATATGCGGATGTGCAAATGATTATGATGCAGAGATGATATTTGTACTGATGTGCAAATGATTATGATGCAGAGATGATATTTGTACTGATGTGCAAATGTGTGTATATGCAGATGTGCAAAATGATTATAGCGAAGTCATTATTCTTTAACTACGGATTCATCTGCACATTCGCACATCTGAAATCTGCACATCCGCATATCTGCACATCAGGAAAACCGGTCCGTCATCATTTTTTCAAGAGCGAACATCTCGTCACGCAGCTTGGCTGCTAACAAAAAGTCCATGTCTTTTGCGGCAGTTACCATTTCCTTGCGGGTATTTTCTATCGCTTTCTTTAAATCGGGTTTGGTCATGTACTGAACTATTGGGTCGGCGGCCATCGAAATACTGTCGGCTTCCACATAAGCTTTTTGCACACCGCCAACAAAATCCATTACCGAAGTTTGCTCAATAATCGCTTCGCGCGATTTGCCGACCGTTTTTGGCGTGATGCCGTGCTTTGTATTGTAGATGACCTGCTTTTCGCGACGGCGATTAGTTTCGTCCATCGTCAATTGCATGGAGTCGGTAATTTTATCGGCATACATAATTACCCGGCCACGGTCGTTACGTGCAGCACGGCCTATGGTTTGTATCAATGAACGTTCGGAACGTAAAAAGCCTTCTTTGTCCGCATCGAGTATGGCTACCAAAGATACTTCGGGCAAGTCAAGTCCCTCTCGCAGCAAGTTAATACCGATAAGCACATCAAATTCGCCTAAGCGTAAACCTCTTAAAATCTCAACCCGCTCCAAAGTCTTCACTTCGCTATGGATGTATCGGCATTTGATACCGAGCCTGTCCATATATTTCGTAAGTTCTTCGGCCATGCGCTTGGTGAGCGTGGTTACCAGCACCCGGTCGCCTTGTTTTACGGTAATGTCCACTTCCTCAAGTAAATCATCCACCTGGTTGATAGCCGGTCGGACATCAATAACGGGGTCGAGCAAGCCCGTAGGGCGTATTACCTGCTCCACTACGATGCCTTCGGATTTTTCCAGCTCGAAATCGCCCGGTGTTGCGCTTACATAGATGGTTTGTGGCGCAAGTTTTTCAAATTCCTGGAAGTTGAGCGGACGGTTATCCAAAGCAGCAGGCAAACGGAAACCATAATCAACGAGTGATATTTTACGGGAACGGTCGCCACCATACATCGCCCTGATCTGTGGCACGGTAACGTGACTTTCGTCAATCACCATCAAATAATCATCGGGGAAGTAATCCAGTAAGCAGAATGGGCGCTCGCCAGGCTTACGGCCGTCAAAAAACCTGGAGTAATTTTCGATACCCGAGCAATAACCCAATTCGCGTATCATTTCCAAATCATAGTTTACCCGTTCTTCCAGGCGCTTTGCCTCCAAAAAACGACCATCATTAACGAACTGTTTTTTACGAGTTTCCAACTCTTCCTGTATCGCCCAGATGGATTGTGTGAAGCGTTCCCGCGGTGCCACATATAAGTTAGCCGGGAAAACGATCATATGCGTCATCTTCTCGATGGTTTTGCCTGTTCCCGGGTCGAAGGTGCTTAATTCTTCGATATCATCACCAAAAAAGGAGATACGGTAGGCATAATCCAGGTAAGCAGGATATATATCCACTACATCACCTTTAACACGGAATGTGCCGCGTTTAAAATCGGCGGTTGTCCGGGCGTATAATATTTCAACCAAACGGTGGAGAAATGCATTGCGGCTGATACGGGTCCCAACCGCAAAGCGGAAGACGGAATCCTTAAAATCCTCCGGATTACCCATACCATAGATACAGGAGATTGACGAAACCACAATAACATCTCTCCGTCCTGACATCAGCGACGAAGTGGTACGCAGGCGCAGTTTTTCAATTTCCTCGTTTATCTGGAGGTCCTTTTCAATATATGTGTTTGTCGAGGGTATAAAAGCCTCCGGCTGATAATAGTCGTAATAGGATACAAAGTAGTTGACTGCATTGTCCGGGAAAAACTGTTTGAACTCACCGTAAAGCTGCGCGGCGAGCGTTTTGTTATGGCTCAGTATAAGCGCCGGGCGCTGTGTTTGAGCGATAACATTGGCTATGGTAAAAGTTTTTCCGGAGCCTGTAACGCCAAGCAGGGTTTGATACGTATCATTATTATTTACACCGTCTACCAGTTGCCTGATGGCTTCGGGCTGGTCGCCGGTGGGTCTGTATTCAGAGGTTAATTTGAAATCCATGTAAAATGTAAAAATACAATAATTAATTAGGTCATCTTTTTCAAAATGTTTGTGATGAACCGGGGAGCAAATAAATGGCTTAATTTGACAATCCTATGTCAGCAGGCTTTATTTTTTCATCCCGCCCAGCAAATACTTATAAACTAAAAAACTTAACGTCAATACAATACGTTTATGGATAAGAAAAGTGTTTAAGCCAGTTTAATTTAAATCAACACCCCTATGATTGTTTTAGAAAGGTTACGTGTAAAATCGGTAGATTTAAACATGTTTTTTGTACTGAACAAAACCAACACCATTGGCAACCAGTTTTTGGCTGAGATGCGCGATGCCATTATCCAGCAGGACAGGCTGCGCTTTCGTAAAAACCAGGAAAAAATAGGCGAGATACTGGCCTATGAGATCAGCAAAAGACTGAAATATGTGGAAACCGAGGTGCAAACGCCCCTCGGTATAGCAATGGTTAATGTGCCCGAAACTCAGCCCGTGCTGGGCACTATCCTAAGAGCAGGTTTACCCTTTCACCAGGGATTCCTGAATTTCTTTGATAAATCACAATCAGCATTTATCACAGCGTACCGCAAGGTTAAAAAGAACGGCACTTTCATTATCAATATCGACCATATCGCTACGCCCGACCTTGACGGCAAAATATTTATCCTGTGCGATACCATGCTGGCCACCGGCCAAAGCATCGTGGAGGTTTGTAAAGAGCTGCTGGCTACCTACCAGGTCAAAGAATTGCACATCGCCGCGATTATCGCCAGCACAGAGGGCATAGAACATGTAAAAGCTAACCTGCCGAAAGCGCATTTATGGATAGCTGCGATAGATGAGGAAATGACTTCAAAGGCTTATATCGTACCGGGCCTTGGTGATGCGGGTGATTTGTCGTTTGGGGAGAAAGTTTAAGGAATTTCGGATTTGGGAATTTCGATTTCGGATTTTTGGAGGTAGTTTTGATCAATGAATAAATCCGAAGTCTCAAATCCGACATCCGACATCAAAAAATACAAACATCTCTTCTTCGATCTCGATCACACCATCTGGGATTTTGATAAAAATGCTGAAGAGGCCCTGCACGAATTGTATGTGCTTTACGGGTTAAAAGCATTGGGTTTGAATTCACCTGATTTGTTCATCGAAACGTATACCCGCCACAATCATCGCCTTTGGGCCGAGTATCATACCGGGAAAATAACCAAGGCTGAATTACGTGACGCCCGGTTTAAAAAGACTTTCCTGGACCTGGGTCTGCCGCCTGAGGTAATTCCCGCAGGATTTGAGGATGCTTATGTCAAATTATGTCCTACCAAAACTAACTTGTTTCCTGACGCGCATGAAACGCTGCGATACCTGCAAGCCAAATATGTGCTTCACCTGATCTCAAATGGCTTCCAGGAATCGACGGCGTTAAAGATTAGCGGGACAAGTATTGGCGGTTATTTTCAAAATGTTATCGTATCGGAGGTTGTCGGAGTAAACAAACCGAATAAAGCTATTTTTGCACATGCTCTTAGCCTGGCAGGCGCCATAAAAAATGAAAGTATGATGATTGGCGATAGTTTGGAAGCAGACGTTTATGGCGCGTTGAATTTCGGTATGGATGCTATTTATTTTAATCCGAACGGATTGGATAAGCCCGAAGACGTGCCGGTGCAGATAACGCATTTAAAAGAGCTAACTTTATTGCTGTAAATCAAAATCAATGACTATCGAAGCCGAACGCAGGGCCATTGAAGAAGCACTGGACATCTATCGCAACCGCCTGGATACCATTCCGGACGATTTGTTTGATGTGACTCCTCCCGGCGGCGGATGGTCGTATGCAGAAGTTTATTCACATATTTTGCAGGCCGACCTGAGTTCGACTATCGCGGTTGAAAAATGCACGCTCAGCACCTGCGTACCTACTTCTAAAGGTCGTACGCTAATAGGATTGTTTGTGTTGACAGCCGGGCGGTTCCCACCCTTCCCGGTGAAAGTGCCAAAGGGCGTAGCTGCTATTATCCCGGCAAAAAAGATCAGCAAGGAGGAAGCAAGAAATTTGATTGTAAAATGCCGCAAGCGTGTTAACGACGTAGCCTCACGAATTTTTGACGCGCCCAAAAACAACCGGGTAAAACATGCGCGAATGGGTATGCTGAACGCCAGGCAATGGTTTAAGTTTATTCTTATCCATTCCAAACACCATATTAAGCAGCTTGATCGTATCGAAAATAAATTTTCTGACGCATGAAACCTTTTATATTTTATGTAGTCTTAATATACAGGTAATATAAATTGCTGACATTTGTTAAATATCGCATTATGAATTTCGAGTTTGCGTATTTGGTTGTTGTGGGATTGCTCTTATTATTAGGCATATTTTACGTCAGCCCTTATGAACTGAAGGTTAAAGAAGATGAGGACGACGAATAGTCGTAAACCGCTTCAAACTTTCCCCCCTTTAGCCGGTAAAAACTACCGGACGGCAAATTATCCCCCTAAAATTTTATGGCAAAACGTGAAGTAGATATCGTTGTAATATCCGATGTGCATTTGGGTACCTATGGGTGCCATTCCAAAGAACTTCTTAAATATTTAAAAAGCATCAAACCTAAAATGCTGATCCTGAACGGTGATATCATCGATATCTGGCAGTTCAGCAAATCATACTGGCCCGAGAGCCACATGAAAGTGGTGCGCCGCATATTAAAATTCGTGACCGAAGGCGTGCCCGTGTATTACCTTACGGGCAACCACGATGAGATGCTGCGCAAGTTTGCTGATTTTGACTTGGGTTCGTTCCAGTTGCGCAATAAAGTGGTTTTGAATATCGACGGCAAAAAAGCCTGGATATTCCATGGCGACGTATTTGATGTAACCATGCAACACTCCAAATGGCTGGCTAAATTAGGCGCAGTAGGCTATGATACGTTGATCTTGATAAATAGCTTCACCAACTGGTTCCTGACTGCACTTGGCCGCGAAAAGATGAGCTTTTCGCAAAAAGTGAAAGCAAAATTTAAAGATGCCGTTAAATTTATCAACCAGTTTGAGCAAACCGCTGCCGACCTTGCGGTCGAAAAAAAATACAGCTACGTGATATGCGGCCATATTCATCACTCTGAAATAAGAGAAATGCAGGCTACGGACGGTTCGGGCTCGGTGCTGTATTTAAACTCGGGTGACTGGGTTGAAAGCCTTACCGCATTGGAATACCATAACAGGAACTGGACCATATTCAAATATGACGCGGCCGACTTCAAGACTGAAAATGACGAGGACGATAAGACCGATACCGAGGACCTGGATGCCAAAATGGATGTGAAGAACCTGCTGGAACGCTTTAAGATCGAGGTACATTAATCTTTGTTCGGGGATTTATCTTTGGTAACTTGCGCGAGCATTTATCATGAAGATCCTCTACGCCATCCAGGGAACGGGCAACGGCCATATCAGCCGGGCACGCGAAATAGTTCCTTTACTACAGCAATATGGCGATCTGGACCTGATGGTGAGCGGCACCCAGGCTGAAGTATCCCTGTCGCAACCGCTCAAATACCGTATGCATGGGTTCAGTTTTGTGTTTGGCACCAAGGGCGGTGTGGATAAATGGGCCACTTATAAACTGATGAATTTGCCGAGGCTTTGGAAAGATATCCATCATCTGCCGCTGGCCCAATACGATATTATCATTAATGATTTTGAACCTGTAAGCGCCTGGGCATGCCGGTTGCAGAAATTGGAGTCGGTATCGCTTAGTCACCAATGTTCCTTTGTTTCCAAAAAAACACCGCGGCCTGCTAAATGGAACGTCGCAGAATGGCTGTTTAAATATTATTCGCCCACCACGCATCATATTGGTTTCCATTTTGACCGGTACGACGACTTTATCCATACGCCGGTTATACGTAGTGAGATAAGAAATCTCATATCAACAAACGAGGGTCATTATACCGTTTACCTGCCGGCGTACGACGATAAAACACTGGTTAAATATTTAGGCCAGGTTAAGGGTATAGAATGGCAAATATTTTCCAAACGCCAAAAAACAATGCAACGTGAGGGAAATGTCCAGATTTTCCCGGTAAATAATGAGGCTTTTAATAAAAGCCTGGCCAGTTGCGCCGGCCTGCTTACAGGTGGCGGGTTCGAAGGGCCGGCAGAAGCCCTGTTTTTACAAAAAAAGGTGATGATGATACCCATGCTGGGCCAATATGAACAGCAATGCAATGCTTTGGCAGCATCGAAACTTGGTGTGCCGGTTGTACACGCGATTGACGAAAACTTTACGGCGGGAGTAAACAAATGGATAGCTGATGATAAAAAAATAAAGGTCGATTTCCCCGATGAAACAGCGCGGATCGTTGATAATATGATAAAACGTTATGCAAAACCCGGGTCGATTTCAGCATAAGCAGTTTTTCTGCTAATATTGCCCCGTAATCCGCCACCATGATCAAACTTTTCAGATCTTACAATCCACTGAACATCGTCTGGCTGGCAGTACTATTATGCCTGTTGCGCGCAGGGTATCTTTATAGTATACCCGCCAAAACAGATTTCCCCTTTGCCGAGCTGTTCTCGCGATTGCATTTGCCGGCATCCTATCAGTATGTTATTCCGCCTTCGGTAAACTTGTTTTTCGCGACGGTATTGGTATTTACTCAGGCCATGATATTGAATTACCTCTGTAATTATCATAATTTATTGGGCAAATCAACCTTTTTGCCGGCCGCAATGTATATCGCAGCTTCGGGGTTATTTACGCCATTTTTATTACTTGGGCCGCCATTGGTGTGTAATTTCCTGGTGATATGGATGCTGTATAAGATGTTTGACTTTTATAAAGGCGAAGATGTCAAATCCACTTCTTACGACCTGGGCATGATAGTAGCGGTGGGCACTTTATTTTACCTGCCCTTTATCTATATGTTCCTGGCCATATGGATAGCGCTGATCATTTTCAGGCCCTTTAACTGGCGCGAATGGGTGGCTTGTATCATCGGTTTTGCCACCGTCTTTTTCTTTTTGGCAGTATCCTACTATCTCAGCGATGCCATGCCTGAATTTTACAGCATCTGGTTGCCGCTGGGTACAAAGTTCCAGGTGCACTTCAGTTTTAATTATTACAACTACCTGGTGCTCATACCGGTAATTATTATCCTGGTACTGGGATTTTTCAAGCTGCAGCAAAAT
>Ga0207116_10089_pt1 | contig 25247 bp, 21 predicted proteins | sample Alteio_BWMinHeat_44_FD_153550 | JGI IMG/M metagenome (GOLD analysis project Ga0207116, IMG submission 153550) | Enriched cells from forest soil in Barre Woods Harvard Forest LTER site, Petersham, Massachusetts, United States -... | ecosystem: Environmental > Terrestrial > Soil > Temperate forest >... | reverse complement strand
ACGGCAGTTCGATTTGGGTAAGCAACAGTGTTTCTCTTGTACCGGGTACCGAGATGGTCCCGCGATTCATAATGGTGCTGTCCGAGGACATCACACAGCGCAAACGAAGCGAAGAAGCTCTACAGCGGAGTGAGGCTTATTTGGCGGAAGCACAGAAATTGACCCACACGGGCAGTTGGGTTTGGAATGTGCGTACCGACGCTCTCTTCTGGTCGCAAGAGGTCTTTCGCATTTATGACTACGATCCCGAGAAGATGGCTCACCCCACGTGGGACTTTTTTGAGAGGGTTCACCCCGAGGATCGACCAAAGTTCGAGCAGAGAAAGAAAAGAATGGCGTCCACGCGGAAGGAGTGGACAGATTCTAAGATAGATTTTCGAATCGTGCTTCCAGACGGAACGATAAAGCACCTTCACTCTATCGCTCATCCGGTGATTGAGTCAGGCGACGAAGTCGTCGGCACCGTCATGGATGTGACCGAACAGTGGAAGGCCAGAGCGGCGTTGGAGAAGGCTTTCGAGGAAATTAAGCAGCGGACGGAGGACCTGCGGCGGAGTGAGGGTTATTTAGCTGAAGCACAGAAATTGACACACACCGGCAGTTGGGCGGTGCGGGTCCCTCAGATGGAAAACGCGCAGCGTGAGGCCGGTCAAGGGATTGCCGCGATCCCAAGGTTCGGCTGGGACGCTTCCTATTGGTCAAAGGAGATGTACCGGATCTTCGGCTTCGATCCTGCCCCCACGCCACCATCTTATATGGAGGTAGTCCAACGGTTGCACCCGGAGGACGCGTGTTATAACACGCCTGTGGTTGAGCAGGCCATTCGGGACAGGACTGACTTTGAGACCGACTTTCGGCTTCTTCTGGCAAACGGCCTGGCCAAGTACATTCATGTCGTCGGACACCCGGTAGTGAATGCTTCCGGTGATGTCATTGAATTAGTCGGTACGGCGATGGATGTCACCGAGGAGCACGAAGCGAGAGCCGCTCTCCAGACCGCGTTTGAGCAAATAAAAGCGGAGGAAACAGAGCTTCGGCGGATGACCGACGCCATCGCCAGTTTGATTTACGTGTTCCGCCCGGACGGGACAGCCATTTATGCAAATCAGGCGGTGCTCGATTACACCGGTCTGACTTTGGAGGACGTGCAGAGAGAAGACTTTCCCGCACGGATCTTCCACCCGGAGGATGTCGAAAGGCTGCTCGAGAAGCGCGACGAGGCGCTCGCGCGCGGTAAGCCTTTTGAACTTGAGAAACGACAGCTCGGAAAAGATGGTAAGTATCGCTGGTTTCTTGTCCGCTACAATCCTCTTCGCGACGACCAGGGGCACATTATTCGCTGGTATGCCACTGGGACGGATATCGAGGATCGCAAGCAGGCAGAGGAGAGGATGCGTGACGAAAACCTTGCGCTGAGGGAGCAAATCGATCAGGCATTCATGTTTGAGGACATTGTGGGCTCGTCACCGGAGCTGCAAACCGTGCTCTCCAGCATTGTGAAAGTGGCCCCCACCGACTCCACGGTACTGATCACCGGCGAAACCGGCACCGGAAAAGAATTGATTGCTCGCGCCATACACAAGCACTCGCAACGTTCCGGCCAGGCGTTCATCAGCGTAAACTGTGCGTCGATGCCTTCCTCCCTGATCGCGTCGGAGCTGTTTGGCCACGAGAAAGGCGCCTTCACCGGCGCGGTGCAGCGCCGCCAGGGCCGCTTTGAGCTGGCACATTCCGGTACCATTTTTCTAGATGAGGTGGGCGATCTTCCTGCAGAGACCCAGATTGCATTGCTCCGTGTACTACAAGAGCGGCAGTTCGAACGAGTGGGAGGTAACCGAATTCTTACAACCGACGTTCGCGTCATAGCCGCAACCAACCGTGATTTAACGGCAGCCATTGCCGCGGGAGCGTTTCGAGCCGACTTGTTTTACCGGCTGAACGTTTTCCCGATTGAAGTACCTCCTCTACGCAAACGGAAGGAGGATGTTCCAATGTTGGTGGAGTATTTCGTAAAGCGCTACGCGGAAAAAGTCGGAAAGCAAATCTGCAAGATCGACAACAAGACACTGGAGCTGTGCCAATCGTATTCATGGCCGGGAAATATCCGCGAGTTGCAAAACATTGTTGAAAGATCGGTGATCTTGTGCGGCGGCGACACGTTTTGGATCGAAAAGGCATGGCTAGCGCGCGTGCACCCACCCCGGCAGGAATCAGCAGGCGCTTTGCCAGATACTCTCCAAAATCAGGAAAAACAAATGATTGAAGCCGCCTTAGCTGATTGCAACGGGAAGGTCGCTGGCCCACAGGGCGCAGCAGCAAAACTCGGAATTCCCCGATCGACGCTGGACTCGAAAATCCAGCAGCTGCGGATCAAGAAACACAAGTTTATCTCCAAGCAGCAGTAGTCCCTCCTTTTCAACTCCCGAAAATTCGGCACTTCCCGAAGTCTCGTCATCCGGACGCTACCTTGAACCGCCTGTTTTCAATATGTTGCATGTGGCCTCCGTATTGCATTTCCATTTACGTCACTGGCCGGGATGGCGGCAATGCAGAGCATCGCGACGACAACCGATGACTTTGAGAATCGAGAGATCAACGCGGCAGAGATTCACGGTGTACACCCTAAGTGGGCGTATGGAGGTGGAGCAGGTCCCGGAGCTGAAGGAGCTTCTTGATCGCGACGACCGAAACATCATTCTGGATTTGCGAGACGTGAGGCTGGCGGATCGCGAGGCAGTGAAGTTCCTAAGGAGTTGCGAGAAGGACGGGATGAAGCTGGAGAACTGTCCGGCGTACGTCCGCGAGTGGATCGACAGAGAAAAAGATTGAGAGAACCGCCGATGTGGAACTGCTGCGGCTCATACAGACGGAGGATTCAATGGCACGAGAAAACGGTTTCGAGAATAAGCGGGTGGTCATCGTAGGTGGGTCGTCAGGAATTGGTTTGGCCGTCGCCGAAGAGGCGGCATTGCAGGGAGCCGAGGTTGTCATCGTCTCCAGCAAAGCAGAACGGGTTCAGGAAGCTATCCGATCCATCGGAGGAGATGCAGGGGGCCAGGCGGTTGACGTCTCCGACGAAAAGGCTGTGGAAAGTTTTTTTACGAACCTTGGCGCCTTTGATCACTTGGTTTTCACTGCAGGTGACGGCCTGCAATTGCACGAGCTTGCTGATACGAATCTCACTCAGGCCAGACGCGCGTTTGAACTGCGTTATTGGTCTACGCTTGCCACAGTCAAGTATGGAAGTCCGCAGATTCGCAAGGGCGGCTCGGTCGTTCTCACGACTGGAGTCGCCGGCCGGCGCCCGCACAGCGGATGGGTAATTGCCGCAAGTGTCTGCGGAACTATCGAAGCTTTAGCACGTGCCCTGGCGATTGAACTGGCACCGATCCGCGTTAACGCTGTATCCCCTGGAGTCGTTCGCACGAACCTGTGGCAGAACATGAGCTTAACGGAAAGGGAGCAGCTCTATGAAAGCGTGGGCAAGCGTCTGCCGGTGGGACGAGTCGGCGAAGCTCATGACATCGCGCAAGCCTATCTGTTTTTGATGAAGGAAGGATTCAGCACCGGCCAGACCGTTGTGGTCGATGGGGGTACGGTCCTGGTTTAGCGTCGCGGTAATTCCAACACACTGAAGAGGAGGAAGATGATTATGCGTTCTACTGAGCCAATCGCAACGCTGGCACTGACATCGCTGGTAATGGGTGTCCTGATTGCCGGCATGATGAGGGCGCCCGCATTCGGACAGACTTCGCAGGTCGACAATGCCGATTGGCCGCTACGCTCTTCTGAAATCCATTGGCCGGCTGGACACTCCCCGGCGGACGCGGACCTATTCGCTCATAACGAGTTGCTGATCCACGCATCCTGCTCGATTGTCTGGCAGCATCTCGTTCAGGCGCAGACTTGGCCCGAATGGTATCCAAACTCACACAATGTAAAGCTGCTGAACAGTACTGACGGCAGGCTTCACCAGGACACTCAATTCTCATGGGATACGTTTGGCGTGCACATTGAGAGCCATGTATATGAATTTGCGCTGGACTCGCGTATCGGCTGGTTCGGTCAGGGAACAGGTATGGATGCCTATCATACTTTTCTTTTACTCAAAGCACCTCAAGGTTGTCACGTCGTCACCGAAGAGGTCGTGAGAGGAGCGGGAGCAATAGAGTTCCGCAAGAAGGACCCCGACGCAATGCATCGGGGTCACGACCTCTGGTTATCGGCCCTTAAGCAGGTGTCAGAAAAGCAAGTCCAAGCCGCCATGGCAAAAAGGTCTTCGGCGTTGCCCTCGGGTGATGCGAAATCGCGAAAACGGGGAAGGAGCATTTGATATGAGTTCGAATAATGAAATGAAATCAGAGATAGATTTCGCAGAACGCGTTCGTGGGAACCAGCGGAAACTCAGGGACGGTCTAAAGCCCCAGTACGACTTTATCGTCTGTGGCTCAGGCTCATCGGGGTCGGTGATAGCGCGCCGCCTGGCCGAGAATCCCGACGTCTGCGTGCTCTTGCTCGAAGCAGGCGGCAGCGACGAGGGGCCAAGCGTGACAGAAGCGGCTCGCTGGGTTGAAAACCTGGGGACCGAACGCGATTGGAAGTTTGTGGGCCAGCCCAATCCACACCTCAAAGGACGTTCCATGCCGCTAAGTATGGGCAAGGTGCTGGGCGGGGGATCCAGCATCAATGGGCTGGGTTGGGCACGAGGACATAAGAACGATTGGGATTTCTTCGCATCCGAGTCCGGCGACACGGCATGGAATTATGAGTCCGTCCTCAATATCTATCGCCAGATTGAAGATTGGCAGGGCGCACCAGATCCTACGCGCCGCGGAACCGGCGGGTTGGTTTTCGTGCAGTCCGCGCCTGACCCGAACCCGATCGCTCCCGCCATGGTGGAAGGAGCGCGTTCCATCGGGATGCCGACCTTCGATAGCAACAATGGCCGTCTGATGGAAGACGGCGGCGGGGCCTCAATTATCGATGTGCGCGCACGCGACGGAAAGCGCCTATCCGTCTTTCGAACTTATGTTTTCCCTTACATGGACCGGCCCAATCTGACTGTGCTCACTCATGCACTGGTTACGAAGCTGACCCTAGAAGGAAACCGCGCTACCGGCGTGGAGATCGCTTTTGACGGAAAAATCCGACGCATCACGGCTGGATGCGAGGTTGTTCTTTCGTTGGGCGCGATGCACACGCCAAAGGTGCTGATGCTTTCTGGCATTGGCGATGAGGCTGAGCTGCGACACCTGCGCCTACCGGTTGTCCAACACCTTCCAGGTGTAGGACAGCACTTTCAGGATCATTTTGCTGTCGGGTGTATGTGGGAGTATCAGGAACCGCTTGCTCCCCGCAACAATGGAGGCGAGGCAACGTTCTTCTGGAAGAGCAATCCTGGTCTTGACACTCCGGATTTGCAGACCTGCCAGGTGGAAGGTCCGCTGGGCAGCGCCGAGACAAGCGCTAAATTCAATCCACCCGCGGCTTCTTGGACGATGTATGGGGGTGTCGTACGCCCGAAAAGCCGAGGCAAGATTCGCTTGACCGGACCCAACCCCGACGACCCTATACAGATCGAGGCTAATACGCTGTCTCACCCAGACGACATGAAGGCCGCAGTAGCGTGCGTGGAACTCTGTCGCGAGATTGGCAATTCGGCTGCGCTTCGACCATTCACAAAACGCGAAGTCATGCCTGGGAACCTGAGAGGAGCTGCACTAGAAGATTTCATTCGCGATGCAGCCTCCACTTACCACCATCAGACGTGTACCGCGAAAATGGGGCGCGATTCGATGTCGGTCGTAGACGGTCAACTTAAGGCCTATGGGATCGAAAACCTTCGCATTGCAGACGGCTCGATCATGCCGCGAGTCACCACTGGCAATACCATGGCGCCCTGCATCATCATCGGCGAGCGTGCCGGCGATATCCTCCGGGAGGAACACAAACTGTAAGCATAGTTCCTGAAATATACCCGGTGAGTCCTGCAGTCCTTCGCAGGTCAGGTGAATTTTGTGAACAGGCAGTGGACTATGTCGACTAGTAAAGAGGACTTTCTATGACAACAGCAATCAAGTCCGCAATTTCACTTGTTACGCAGCGGCAGACGGAGCCCAATGCAAACGCGATTCGGTTCCTCAATGAACATCTGGTTTCTGTACCAGCTTCCGACATTCCAAAAGACTTTCCTAAGCTGGCGCGTTTCTTCGCGCTGATCGTGCTTGTTGCGAAATCACCCGTTGAGGATGAGGCGACCCAGAACAAGCTGACACCGAATAAATCCGTCATTGAGTTCACGGATACCGGGAATGTCTGCTTACCGCGGGATGCATCGAAGCCCTGGGTCAAGAATTCCAAGGCGACAGATATGTTTGAGTTTGGCGGAGTCAAAGGATGTTTGTCGACGATGGAGATTCATCGCAACGGTCGACCCGTTACTCTCACGAGTAAAGAATTCAAAACTCTCGCGTATCTGATCAGAAACCCGCGGAGGGTGATCTCACGGGACGAGCTACTCAATGAAGTGTGGGGATACGAGAACTATCCGTGTACGAGGACCGTCGATAACCACATTCTGAAGTTACGCAAAAAACTAGAACTAGAACCCGCCCATCCCATGCACTTTCATACGGTTTACAGTGCGGGATACAAGTTTCTGCCGTAGGACTGGTCCACGGCGACCATCGGTGAGATGTTGGCCCGGTGTAAGTGGATTGGCATCAAGTACGAGGTTAGAACCTAATGGCTGCCTGAAAGCAGGTTCTTGCCTGTGCTCGTCAAGAGCTAGCATATCCGCAAAAAATGCAAGGTGAACCGACGTGCCCAAGGAAACTCCTGCACAGTGATGCTCGGCAGCGATGGTCCAGTTCGCCTCTAAACTTGGGATCTTCAAAAAGCACCAAATAGAGACCGTCCTGGTTCAGGCAAACGGGGTAGCCCTTGTAGCTGGTACGGCAGCGGTACAAGGCGCCCTGAACAAGCTTAACGATCTTGCACAAATCCTAAACACAGTAGACAGCCTCATAGCGATTGTTGCAAAAATTGTGCCGATGGTCCTCGCTGGAATATAAAGTCTCACCAGTGCGGAGTTCGCGACCCCTAAGAGATGACGAGCCATAGGATACTGAGACTAGGCCCCCTTATTTTCCTCCGAAGCCGAGGTAGCGTCGATGCCGCCATTTCCATAGGGTGATTCCTGTGTCCGCAACCATTGCGAGCGTTTCGCCATCGGGACTGAACGCAAGCCCGTTCGCCTCTAGAACAAGGTAATTGTGGGCGCCATCCATGGACGCAATTTGCCTGTTCCGGCCGACGTCGTATATCTCCAATCCTTTAACAGAAGCGACAGCAATGTATCCGCAGTTCCTGCTACACGCGATGACAAAAGGGTCAACCGATAGATCGGAACTTGACCGTAAAGGCTCGTGTTCCACCTTGAAATGTAGAACTCGTGTCGGAGTGGCCAACGCCAAGCTGCGATTATCCGGGCTGAATGTAAGGAGATAGTGCGAATCAGGAACAACATTAGTGTCTAGAATGGCTGTCTTGCTGTACGTATCAATGACGAGGAGCCGGGGAATAGCTTCAGGCCGATCCTCAGACAGTAGAGCTAGGTATTTCCCGCCGCCTCCCAAAGCTATAGCCCGTGGTGCACCTTTTGGAAGAGGTAGACAAATAGTCGGCCCTTGGTGAACGAGATCAGAAACTGATATCTGATCGCCACTTATCCAAGCAATATTATTCAAATCTGGACTTAGTAAAACATCGCGCGACGGAAGCGGTACAGGATCGCCCTTGGGGACCAGTGTTCCTTCGGATGTGATGCTCCAGAGATACAAATTAAGTTCGCCGCTCACTCCCAGCAATTTGCCGTCAGCGGAAAATGCCACAAGAAGGCCCTTCCCTGGCAGATTGGCTGTCTGTTGCCACATGTTCCGGTCATACAGCCCATTAACAAATAATATTCCGACCAGCAAACCGGAAAGCACTAATAAGCCCGCAATGAACATTCCTCGTGCACGCGGCACTGGTTCAGCAGGGGCCTGTGCACTGGTGCCCCCAGTCGCTGGAGGTGCTCGCAAAATTCCGAGAGTGGCGGAGAAGAATGGATAACTAATTGTCCACCACATTAGGTTATAGTAAAGCAACATACAGATAGTGCACAAAGTAATCCAAGCGAAGCGCAAGGGAATTGTTGGGTCTTTAAGAGCTCGAGGTGCGAGAACGTACCACAAAAAAATGCACGCCAGCAGCCAGACTGTTGCAATTCGACGTCCTCTTACACCTAACCACAATAGACAATCTGCCCGTTTTTCCCACAGCCTACCGGCGAAGCCGCTGAACAACAGCCGACACTTCTGATCAGGCCAAATCACCGGAGCTAGACGTTCAGGTCGAACTTCTAGCGGTGAGCATGTTGAATCTCTAAGTGCTTGGATCACCGTTTGGGTGACCAGACGATCATTCCAATAGTTTGTGTGCGACTTAGTCAATTCGCAAAGTCTACGGTCCTGAATAATAGAATGTTGCTGGCGGCCTAGCCGGCTTCCTAGCGGGTCGAGAAGCCGATAAACATTTATCCACGAGAAGTCTGTTCCTTGGACATGGAGCTCACCTTCCACTGTTCGAGCGAGCTCATCAGGGGACGGGTAAAGTTCCGGAAAGAAACGGTAAAGCAAACGACGAATCGGCGATCCCAGCGTGATTAACACGATGCGCTTCACCGTGCCGAAGACTGCTGGGTTAGACATCAGGTGCTGGATTGCAATTACCGAGCCTAGGCTGTGTCCAACTATCACTAGACATTCACAATCTCCGTTAACCACGGTGGCTAGCGTTGTAGAAAGCTCAGAATGAATCGCTGTGCGGTATTCTGGCAGCCCGATGTAACGAACAATGTCGGCAAGCAATTTGAAGTATGGTCCGATCGCTCTTTGGAGCTTGGTAAAGGCATAAAGGACAAACAAGTTGAACCAGATGTACCCCAACAGGGCAGATATGCCAAATAGCCAACCTGGATTGTTCGTCGGTATATGCCGTAATCGACACTTGCCTGAACTGAGGTAAGCGTGATCAACTCCGCCACGTCTCAGCGCGACGATGCCTCGGATACCGCCGTCCCCCTTGAATCCGTCCTCTGCACGGAAGAGCTGCATCGTCGCCCGTTTCGTCCTCCTGACTACGAGAAGGAGGAACGGCGCTCTGGCAGTGCTCGCTCGCGCACTCGCCGACTCACCGCGCACTGTTCTTCAAAAACTAGCCGACGCGATTATGGAGGTTCGTATTTGTTTAGCGGCTTGATTCCCTTCTTGAAAAACGTGGTCGTGCTGAAACCAGAAGCGGTTAATTTGGCGTGTGACAACCGATTCGGAAGAGATCGCTCGACTAAAGCAGCAGATTGAAGAGCTGAAGGCGGAGAATGAACGTTTGCGGCGTGCGTTGGAAGAAGCACTGCGAGCTGGCGAGCGTCAAGCTGCACCGTTCTCGCGTCGTCCACCCAAAGCCCATCCGCTCAAACTGTGACCCATAGAGCCGAATTTGACTCTCTCTAGAAAAGCCTAACTGCTTGAGTCTTTCGCAAAGATGAGCATGAGTTGCCGTCATATTAGGACCATTTCTCGGAAAATGAGATTCGAGCTTGCAGAAGTGGCGCGGAACTAAATTATTGACACGTCTATTTGAACTATTCGACTGCGAGTAACCGCGACAATTTTTACGGTTGTGCGAACGGCATCAATGACGGCAAGTATGCTTACAACAACCTGGGGACGTCCAGGAATCAGCTATTTTTCGGCATGGACGTGATCTACAGATTCTGAGGGTGGCCGTGTTGGTTCGGACGGTGGAGCTTTCAGTGTTCGGGAAGGAAATAACACTGCGCTCTTTCCCGTTCATCCTGCCTGGCGCTTCTCAAAGGATGCAAATGCAAGTCTGATCAGCGATGATTTCAAGCAGCGTACGTCTGGGACGGTTGTTCTGTCGCCATCTTTACGATGTTCAGCGGAATCCGAACACGACAGGACTCGCCTGATTTCCGCTCGACCGCATCCCACAAACACCCCATCGTCACTAATCACGAGAGGGTCACCCACCAATTCAAACGGTTTCCCGCTGTACCTTAGGGGCCCTCGCTCCGGTCTGGGTTATGCTGTCCCGGTCCATCTTCACTTAATCGGCCCCATCCGCCCCACTCGCGGGCACATCCGGACTTCACCGACTCGCGGCTTATACGAGATGCCTTCGCTGTGCGTTTCCGCCTAGGCGACCCAAGAGCGGTTCCGTGCCTTCGCTGTACATTCCTTCTCCACATGCCGCCCTCTATGACCGCGGGGAGTTCATCGGCTGCACTTGCTCAGTTCCTTCACCGATGACTTTTGCCTTCGCCGAGAGTCCATTGGCTCGGCACTCCCAAAATTCCCATCATCCGTTTCCGATGGGGGGATGGTTTCGCGGCTTCACTGGTTCGCTGCCCGCTGCGGCCTGTCGAGTTGCTTGCCCCCCTGACGGATCTGACTGAGCATTTCGCCAGCCAACGGGGACTTTTACTCCCGAGCTTCCGGCGAGTCGGTCACCCTTCTCGTCGTCGGGTATAACTACGGTGGCAACTGAGCGCTTCCACCGATGGGACTTTCACCCACTGGAACGTCAGCTAGCATCGCTGCACGGGCTCTTGCATCCCCTACAACATGCCGGTTTATCCCGGCGCACTCCGGATTGCCGACAAACCATCCGGAATCCTCGCAGCCGCTACAGAGTTGGGCGCACGTTATAATGACGCGCACGCATGACCCTCACGTCTGGCACGAAACTCGGGCCGTATGAGGTCGTCTCGCCGTTAGGGGCCGGCGGGATGGGCGAGGTGTATCGCGCGCGTGACACGCGCCTCGACCGAACCGTCGCAATCAAGATTCTTCCAGTGCATCTGTCTTCCAATCCTGAAGCGAAGCAGCGCTTCGAGCGGGAGGCGCGGGCGATCTCGTCGCTGAACCATCCCAATATCTGCACGCTCCATGACGTCGGCCACCAGGACGGAGTCGATTATCTGGTGATGGAGTTTCTGGAAGGGGAAACGCTGGCCGACCGGCTGGTGAAAGGCCCGTTGCCTCCCGAGCAGGTGTTGAGGTTCGGAATCGAGATTTGTGAGGGGTTGGAGAAAGCGCATCGTGGCGGCGTGACTCATCGCGACTTGAAGCCGAGCAACGTGATGCTGACCAAGACCGGGGCGAAGCTGATGGACTTCGGGCTGGCCAAGGCCGGCTCGCTGCCGGGCGCTCCTGCTTCAGGCCTTACTCTGACGAGTCCAGTGGCCAGCCATCCGCTGACGCAGGAGGGCATGATCGTCGGGACGTTCCAGTACATGTCGCCGGAGCAGATCGAAGGTAAAGAAGCCGATGCGAGGAGCGACATTTTCGCCTTGGGCGCGGTGCTATACGAAATGGCGACTGGGAAGCGTGCATTCGAGGGGAAGAGCACGACCAGCGTGATCGCGGCGATTCTGGAACGTGATCCGGCGCCCATTTCCGCCGTGCGGCCGATGTTTCCGCGAGCGCTGGATAGCGTGGTCAAGATCTGTTTGGAGAAGGATCCAGATGAACGCTGGCAATCGGTTCGCGATCTGAGAACAAACCTGAAGTGGATCGCAGAGCCTGATGGTGCAGGCACATCTTCCGAGGTGAAGCACAACCCGTGGCGCGAGCGGGCAGCTTGGATGCTGGCATTGGCATTGCTGTGCGGCCTAGCGTTTTTCGCCGCCGGCCATTATCAAGCCCCGTCGGCCAGTGATCCCGTACGGTTCTCTGTTAATCCTCCCGAGAAAGCAGTTTTTTCGGGACCTCCGAATCTGACGGTGCCTGTGCCTCAGTTCGCCTTGTCGCCGGACGGACGCGCCATAGTGTTCGTCGCGAATTCATCCGGAGCCGATCCCCTGATCTGGATGCGTTCCATCGACAAAGTAGCAGCCCGCCCACTGCCTGGGACGGAGCACGCCCAAAATCCGTTTTGGTCGCCGGACAGCCGCTGGATCGGATTTTTTGCCGAAGGCAAACTGAAGAAAACTCCCGTCGCCGGCGGACCCGTGCAGATACTCGCAGACGTTGTGGACGCATTCGGCGGGTCGTGGGGAGCAGACGACAACATCATTTTCGCGAAACTAAGCAGCTCCATTTTTCGGGTCTCCTCCGGCGGCGGAATCGTCACCCCAGTAACGAAGGTGGATACGATCCAAAATTCGCACCGTTGGCCGCAGTTCCTCCCCGACGGCCGTCATTTTCTCTTCCATATCCAGGGTGGCGACTCCGAACATCATGGCATTTACGCTGGCTCTCTCGAAAGAGGAACTCAAAAATTTCTCCTCCGCACGGAAAGCAGTGCCCTGTATGCCTGGCCGGGCTATTTGTTATACGTGGAGGGGGATACGCTCCTGGGGCAGGCGTTCGACGCTGCGCGTCTCGAACTCAGGGGCGAAGCGTTTACAGTCGCTGAGAATGTGGGCCGCTCTACTGGCTTCAACATCGGTGTCTCAGCTTCCGGTACCGGGATGCTGGCTTACGCTGCAGCGATGTTGCAGCGGGGCCGCTTGACCTGGTTCGACCGTGCCGGCAAATCGTTCAATTCGGTCGGCGTGGAGGGCGACTATAGCGATTTTCGCCTTTCCCCCCGCGGCCAGACTCTGGCCGCGTCGCTGGTCGATCCCAGAGCGTGGAACCCCGACATCTGGCTGATCGACCTGATGCGCGGCGGACCCTCTCGCTTTACCGTAGGATCTGCTCTCAGTGCTGCGCCGGTGTGGTCGCCCGATGGGGCCAGGATTGTGTTCCGGACGAATCGAAACGGGCAGACCGAGTTGTATGCGAAAAGCGCCGGGGGCGGCGGCAATGAGGAAGTTGTGCTCACGTATGAGACCCAGCATGCGGCCGGCATCGACACACCCAATCTCGTATGTTCCGACTGGTCCCCAGATGGGCGCTATGTGATTGCCAGCGTTCCTCAGCAGACGAGCGGCGACGACCTCTGGCTGATTCCCATCGATGGAGACAAGAAACCCTTCAAGTTTCTGGGACCGCCCTCTGACCAGATACACGCCAACTTCTCGCCCGACGGCCACTTCGTGGCCTACACTTCGAACGAGTCGGGCCGGTTTCAGGTCTATGTTCAGACCTTTCCGCTCTCCGACCGGAAATGGCAGGTTTCCACCGACGGCGGATACGAACCCCGCTGGCGCGGCGACGGGCGCGAAATCTACTATCTTTCCGAAGACCGAAAGCTGATGGCGGTCGCAGTCGGCGCGGGTCCATCATTCGCTGTTCCCAAGACGCTGTTCCAGACGCGAGTGCCCGAAGGGGTAACTTCGCGCCGTACGCACTACGTCCCCAGTCACGATGGGCAGCGCTTCCTAGTCAATACGCAGAGCCTCGATGCGTCGCCCGGTCCGATCACGGTCGTGCTCAACTGGCAGGCGGAGTTGAAGAAATGAGAACTCGACGCAGACCCCAGGCTCTCGGGTGGATTTTGCCTTCGTAGCCCGTAACGAATCGAAAAGGAAAATACGGCGGTTGAGGATAAGCTCGTCATTCTGCCAACCATGACCGAGTAAACGAGCTACCCTTACCTAACCCGCTAAGGTAAGAGTTGCCGCAACCGAATAGAATCTTCGTTCGGGCCCTCGAAGTAAGAAAGGGTACCACACCAGAGAAACACGTCACTTCTGGTTAAAAGAGGAACGAATTTATGTGTGCCGCCAGTGTCCAGCAGCACCTGAATCTCATACGGCTTGAGCTTGCTTCCCGCCGCGAAAATCATTTCTTCCTAAACTCCTCGGTCCAGTTCTCCACAACATTGAGCAGTGCGGACGTTTGATCAGATGCCTCTGTCTCCACCAAGAACCGCTTCCCATCTGCAGTCACATCATACGGGCTGCCGCCGGTTCTCGTGGGAGATGCAGCTGTTTGAAAAAGCGTTTTCGTGCCCACCACCTGCAATGAGCCATTGGCCTCTTTCATCTCAGCTGCCATCAGTTTGTTGTCTGGTGTCAGGTAATAGAGTTCTTTCCCATCGCCTCTCCAGCAAGGCATGGAACCACCGGCGACTGATACTTGCAACTTTCCCGGCACATTCGGAAACGACGAAACGTAGATCTCATCCGTTCCTGACTCGTCCGAGCGATAGGCGATCCACTTGCCATCTGGCGAGACTCGGGCGTATCCGAAGTTCGCACCTGGTGCCTCTAGAACCGGTACAGGGCTAGCATTGCCCTCAGTCGCAAGCTTCGCGATACGCGACTTGCCGGTACTGGAAAGGAGTTCGGTAAATATTAAAAACTTCGCATCGGATGTCCAGTCAATCGAGTAAACGAACGAATCGGTAGGTCTCCACAGTACCCGCTCCGGTCCGACGACGTTAGCGGGTTTAACATAGATCACCGCTTCACTAGCCTTCACCCCCGAGTAAGCGACGCGTTTGCCCTCGGGCGACCAGACTGGGCTAAGGGGCCGCAAAATGCTGGCCAGAAGACTGAGTTGGCCGGACGTGAGATCGCGAATCCAGATATCCCTCTTGCCGCCGAGCGGGTCTATCTGAACGTACAGCAGCCGCTTCCCATCAGGAGAGAGACGCACCCCTGTGTATGCTCCTGGGCCGCCGATGCTGGACAATTGCTTTCCCTCACGGTCGAACATCAGTAGTGAAACCGAGCTAGTAAGGCTTCCTTGCTGATAAAGAAGCAGACCGTTCTGTGAGGCCGAGAAGGCTCCATTGCTGATAATTGGGTTGAATAAGATGTTTTCTGCAACAGGAAAAGCGTTCCCGCTGAAATCCAATTTCTTAAGATCGAACGGTCTCGCCATCAAGACCCTATCCTCAATATAAAGAACGTGGCCCATTGCATACGCGATTGGCGAGCTCCCGTGAAATAAGGGCTTAGGGTCCTTTTGATCGAGCGAACCCACATAGATAGAGTTTTCAGGGCTCACGCTGCCAAGGGGTGATGCCATGAAAAAGAAGTGCTTTCCATCAGGAAGGAAAAAAGGCCAGCGATGCGTTACCTCCAGGCGGCTCGCGTTCAGAGTCGTTACTCTCTCCGGGATGCCTCCGGAAGCGGATACGCGATATACCCCACCGACCACCGTGCTAAAAAGGATCACATCAAGCTGACCCCAACTTCCACCGCGGCTGTCATGCACCTCGCAGAGGGTCTGAGCTGGGCCGCCGCTGATCGCAATGCGTTTCAATTTGTCCTGCGTAAAGTATCCGAGGCTCGAACTGTCCGGAGACCAGAACGCAGAAACCACACCTTCCGTGCCAGGCAATGGCCGGCTGGAGAATGCATCGAGCGGCCGGACCCAGAGCTGCGTGGCTTTATCTACTCTGGCAATGAAGGCTACACTCCGCCCATCGGGCGAAAGCACTGCACCACCTTCCACTCCGTTGAAGATATACGTTCCATTCTGCGGTGGAGGGATCGTGAAGCGAACCACGTGCGCTTCGGGAGCCTGCCTGTTGTTGAAGTGCGCAAACGCGAGAATCCCAGCAATGAGCGCCACACTTGCCGCAAGGGCCCAGGCGAACCGATTCCAACCCGGTCTCAGCCGCTCTTGCGATGTCGGCGCTCGCCCCCCTGACCCAGATTCGGCCAACCATTTCAGCTCAAGCCCCAGATCCAGGGCCCGCTGCCATCGTTCCTCCGGATTCTTCGCAAGGCATCGTTGAATGGTGTGGTCGAGCACGGGCGGGGTCAATGGCTTCATCGAGCTGATTGCTTGTGGCTCTTTTTCCAGAATCGCGGACAGCACGCTCAAGTGGCTCTTTCCTTCGAAAGCTTTCTTTCCGGTCAACATCTCGTACAGCACTGCACCCAGCGAAAAAATATCACTCCGTCCATCCAGTTCCTTCCCCTCTACCTGCTCCGGCGACATGTACTGAAACGTTCCGACAATCGTCCCTTCCTGCGTCATTGGAGACTGCGCAGGCGCTATCGCTGTCATCGTCGCAAGCGTGGCTGGTGTCGGCGTCGGCCGTGCCAGACCAAAATCCAGCAGCTTCGCTCCCGTCGTAGTCAGCATGATGTTTCCCGGCTTCAAGTCCCGGTGTATCACTCCATTTTGGTGCGCCGTATCTAGTGCGCCCGAGATCTGCGCTCCGTACTTCAGCACTTGGTCTAGTGTTACCGGTCCTTTCTCCAGCCGCTTCGCTAGCGTGTCGCCCTCTATACACTCCATGACCAGATATTCCACGCCATCCTGACTACCCACGTCATACAAAACGCAAATGTGCGGATGATTTAGGCTGGAAATCGTTTTGGCTTCCCGCTCGAACCGCTGCTTCCGGACAGGGTCACAGGAGAATTGTGCAGGCAGAATTTTAATGGCGACGGTTCGTTCCAGCCGCGTGTCGCGGGCGCGGTAGACTTCCCCCATGCCACCCGCGCCTAGCGGTGCAAGGATTTCGTAGGGCCCGAGTCGGTTACCTGGAGCCAACGCCATACTGGCCGCGATTATACCTTCGGTGGACTTCGTCTGTTACCTTCAGCCCGCAGCCGGACGTACGACGGCAGACAGGAAATAATCCCAAAGTAAGGTTGGCCGACCATACGCTCAGAATCTCGTCCGTCAATTCCGGCATAATCAGTTTTCAGTGGGATCCGTGGAACAGCGGCAGGAATACCAAGATATAATCGCCAATCTGTCGCCAAGGAGATCATCGATGCCGCAAGTGATTCGTTCGCCGAAGATCTATGACGTCTGCGTCATCGGATCAGGCGCTGCCGGCGGCGCCGCAGCCAAGGTGCTCACCGAGGGCGGAGTCAGCGTCGTGATGCTGGAAGCGGGCCCGCCGCTGGACCCGGCGAAGGACTTCAAAGAGCATCTTTGGCCTTACAATCTTCCCCACCGCGGTGGCGGCGTGGGCGGTAGACTGCGGGGAGAGGAGGCCGACGAGTTCATGGCGCCAAACGGCGCTTGGGAAATCGATGGCGAGCCCTATGCCTTGGCGCCGGGGTCCACATTTCGCTGGTTCCGTTCGCGGATCGTCGGTGGGCGCACCAATCACTGGGGCAGAGTGGCGTTGCGTTTCTCTCCGATGGACTTCAAACCCAGTTCCAGAGACGGCGTGGGCGACGACTGGCCGATTACGTATGAAGAACTTGCTCCTTACTACGATAAGGTCGAGTCCTACATCGGGGTTTTCGGAAGCAAGGAGAACATCCCGAGTTCGCCGGACGGAATTTTCCAGCAACCGCCCAAGCCCCGCTGCACAGAGACGATCCTCAAGAAAGCCTGCGACAAGGTGAACGTTCTTTGCGTGCCGGCGCGCATGGCCATTCTGACGCAGCCGCTGAACGGACGTCCGGCGTGCCACTATTGTGGTCAATGCAGCCGTGGGTGCAAGTCGGCATCGAACTTCAGCTCCAGTCAAGTATTGATTCCACCGGCGCTAGCCACGGGCCGTCTGACGGTGATCACCAACGCAATGGCGCGGGAAATCGTCGTAGGCGAGGACGGCAAGGCCGAAGCCGTCTCCTACATCGACCGGACCACAAGAGAGGAAACGCAGGTGCGTGCCCGAAGTTTTGTAGTCGCGGCCAGCACGTGTGAATCCGCACGTCTTCTCCTGAATTCGCGCTCCAACTCGTTCCCCCAGGGATTGGGTAACTCGTCGGGCGTGGTCGGGAGAAATCTGATGGACAGCGTAGGGAGCTGGGGTTCGGGTTACTTTCCCCAGTTGGAGAAAATGCCGCCTCACAACCACGATGGCAGTGGCGGAAATTATCTGCCTCATGTGTACATGCCTTGGTGGAAATTCGACCGCAAGAACGAATTCCTGCGCGGCTATCACATTGAACCCGGCGGCGGTCGCTTCATGCCAGTCGTGCAACAATTCGACGACGTGTGCGACCGTGTTGAAGGCTATGGCGTCTCCCTGAAGCAAAGCTGCCGCCGCTCTTATGGAGCTACGATCGGCATGGAAGCACTGGGAGAGATGATTCCCAACGAAAACACCTACTGCGAAATCGATCCGAGTGTTGTTGATGGGTGGGGCATTCCGGTGCTGCGTTTTCATTGGCGTGCGGGAGAAAACGAAATGAAAATGGCGAAAGATATGCAGCAGACCTTTCGCGCCATTGTCGAAGCAGCGGGCGGCACGTACTCGACCGAAGTCACTACCGACGGCCCAACCCCCTACGGCCTCTATGACGGTGGCACGGCGATTCACGAATCAGGCACGGTGCGCATGGGCGACAATCCCAAGAACTCGGTCTTGAACAAGTATTGCCAAGCCCATGATGTGAAAAATCTATTCGTAACCGATGCGGGCGCATTCGTAACCAGCCCTGACAAGAACCCGACGCTTTCCATCCTGGCGCTATCTTGGAGGGCGTCGGAGTATCTCTTGGAGCAAGCGAAGCGAGGCAATCTGTAACACCAGGAACTCGATCAGGAACCCGAGGAGCACCACTCATGTCCATTTCGCGCCGTGACCTTATCAAATCGTTCGGCCTTACTGCTGCGGCCGGCTCCATGCGGCGGGTGATTCCGCTCGCAGCCGCAGAAACGGCTCACCGCATGGTGGGCGCGCATAAGGCGGCGTCATCTTCCAGAGAATACGCGCCGAAATTTTTCCCCGAGCATCAGTACAAAACATTGCGAGCCTTGTGTCAGGCGATCATTCCCTCCGACGGAGAAAGCGGAGGCGCGGTAGAAGCGGGCGCGCCGGAATTCATTGATTTGCTGAGCAGAGAGAACAAAGACCTTCAACTTCAACTCGGAGGCGGGATCATGTGGCTTGACGCGACCTGTATGGAGCGCTACGGGCAGACCTACCTGCAATGTGCTCCGGGGCAGCGGACAGAAATGCTGGACCTCATCGCGTCTCGCAAAAATGCAGAGAAAGACCCCAAGCTAAGCCCTGGTATCGAGTTCTTCTCGACGCTGCGCAAGTACACCGCGGACGGATTCTTCACCAGCGAAATTGGAATCAAATACCTCGGCTATATCGGCAACACCTACCTGAAGGAGTTTCCCGGCTGCCCCGCAATACCAGAAGCCTAGTGCGGAGCTCTGTTCACTCCAAGGAACAGCGCCGCGACCATGTGCAACCCCGTTCAGCTAGATTCCGTCCCGGATTTCGGGCGGCTCCCGAGTGACGTTAGTGCTTTATCGGACGCGCGCAAGGTCAAAGCGTGTGGAGACATGAGCGCTGTGCGCGCGTTCGATAAAGCCGTCAGAAGGAAGCCGCTCGCGTTTGCGGCGGACGCGGTAGGTCTATGGGAATTGCATGTGGGCAGGAGCGGCGAGCGGGTGCCGGTTGTAGAGCGAGTCGAGCAATCGGGCGGGTCGCCGGCGTCGCGGGGTGGTTGCATCGATGATGACGAGGGGTGTGAAGTGACGAGCGGTTCGGGGGCAAGACACAAGTCGGCGTGGCGCGACGGAGCACGCGAAGTTTTCGAAATGGGATTGCGACTTCATGCTGCAGCCATCGACGCATTGGGTGGGGAGCGGAGTTGGATCTGAGCGGCCGTGAGTCTTTCGACGATTACCATGGGAGCGCCGCACTTGGGACAGACCCAAGAGGGGCTCATGTCCTGGACCGTGGATGTTGCTGTTTCGGTTTGCGCTGATGCGGAATCGAGTGCTGCCAAGCAGAGCGGCAGAAGTTGAGCTCTGCGGCGACTGGCGAGGAAACCGAAGTGGCGGATGCGGACGAAGCTCTTGGGGAGCAGATGCAGGAGGAAGCGGCGCAGAAACTCACCGAGCGAGAGGGTCATCAGCTTCTGCTCATTGTTGTGAGCGGAGTCGCGCCAACGAAAGGTGACCTGGCCGTCGTCGAACGAAACCAGTCGGTGATTGGAGATGGCTACGCGATGAGTGTAGCGGCCCAGGTAGTTGAGTACGAACTCGGGACCACCGAACGGTGGTTTGGAGTAGACGATCCAATCTTTCCGAAACAGTGGCCGGAGCCAGGATGCGAAGATCTTAGGTTGAGCGAGTGAAGCCAGGTTGCCGGCAAGGTGCAACTGGCCTCGCTAAAACGCCGACTTCAGGCCGGCGACGAACTTCCCACGAAATACGCGTCGGAGCACGTGGATGGGGAGAAAGAATCGAGGACGAGAGTGAATCCAGCGGGTGCGATCGCGGGAGAGCCCACCCGCCGGGATGACGCAGTGGACATGGGGATGAAGCTGCAGTTTCTGATTCCAGGTATGCAGCACGCTGAAGAAGCCGATCTCGGCGCCGAGATGTCTGGGGTTTCGAGCCACTTCGAGGAGGGTTTCAGCGCTGGCGCGAAGCAGCAAACCATAGATGACTTTCTTGTTCTGCAAAGCCAGCGAAGCCAGTTGCGGCGGCAGAGTGAAAACCACATGGACGTAGGGCGTGGGCAGTAGTTCGCGGCGACGTGCCTGGATCCAGCGTTCACGAGCGCTGGTCTGACACTTCGGGCAATGGCGATTGCGGCAACTGTTATACGAGATGGCAGCGCGATGTCCGCAGCGCGTGCACTCATCGATGTGACCGCCAAGTGCGGCCGTGCGACAGCGTGTAATGGCCAGCAGGACCTTAATATGTGTCCAATGGAGCCACTGACGGTTGTGCTCGATGAAAGCGGTGCCTGCGGTACGGACCAAGTCGGCCACCTCCAGGGGCGGCCGAGTCATCTATCTCTCCGGTTGTGACCTGCCTTTCAGCAGCAGCGAGTCCAGAGGACTGGCGGTCGCATGCAAGTGACGCTCGGAAAGATGGAGATAGCGGGCGGTCTCTTTCAGATCGTGATGGCCCAACAAAATCTGAATAGTGTGCAGGTCAGCGCCGGCCTCGAGCGTTGCACGATCCTCGCAGCGATCTGTTCCGTAAGATTTCTCCGAGGATCGAGACGGGCGAAGTATGGGCGTGGTGGTTTTCGTTTTGGCCTCACGACAGTCCCTTCGGCATAGCGCGAGGCGGCTGGCGCGTTGTAAACGTTTTGCTCGTCGTTCATCTCACCGGCGTCACTGACTCCGGCAAAGCAAACCTGCGCGGTCACTTGGTCAACGCTTGGTGGTCGAAGCTGATGACACGAGTGATCTTCCATAGTCCATCTTTGTTTTGCCAGAGGTGAATGAACTTCGCCTCGCCGATAGACTCGGCAGTCTCATGTCCCGGATGGTGGAAACGATGAACCCCTATCTCTACCGCGCCGTAGTTGGCAATGGAGTATACCTCAAGCGTGCCGGGAACGAGTTCTCTGGTCACTTTGCCACAGATATTGTTCTTGATCCCTTCGACTAGAGCTGGCCGTCCGCGGCTCAACCCGGTCTTGTCATGATAGAACTCCAAATCATCTGCCAACAGTGATCCGAATTTCTCCAGATCGCAATGGTTGCAGGCGTCGAAAAGTTGGGTATCCAATGACTGGATCGTTTGAAAGAGTGGTTCGGGTGCAGGCGCAGTTTGTGCGTGGATGCGAGCAAGCGGTGCAACAAAGAGAGCTGTAATAAGGACCACTTGCATCGGAGCAATTGTTTTTTTCATGCAGGAATCCCTTTCTGCGAGGTCTACGCACTTGATTCTACGTTCGAACTCATTAGATTGTTCCGCAGGTGGCGAAGCCGGGCTCATCGGGTCTGATTCGTGTCTTCCGGCGACTTTCGGGCGAAGATTTTGCGGCGGATGTCCAGGGGTGCGTAACCACGACGATCCAAAATTCGCCTTCGTGCTCGTGATGCGGTTTTCGGCCTGTGATAGTTCCTGGTTCTGATTCGTCCAAGATGAAAAATGTTTTATCTGGTTCGGCGACTTCACATTTCGGTGCTAGACCGTGTAAATTCCACAGTCGGTGCTGGTAGCAGTAGACCCAGAGGTTTTGGTCTATCGCGTAGCCGATGGCGGAAATTTGGAAAGGGGTTGTGCGGTTTTTTGAGCGAGGGTGGATTATTGCGGAGAGTTGTTTCATGGTGGTCTTTCTTCGTCACGGAGTGACTGGGTTTGAAATGTGCCGGAGGCGGAATGGCATACGGCGGGTAAACTTTAGGGAACTTGCGCGGAGCCCTGCCGGGCTGAAAAGGCTGCCGGATCGTGAGTGTAATCGCCGGTTACATCAGTTACTTCGGAGAAGCCCGTGATGCGCCCGGGATTCTGTTCTGTCAGGCGTTCGAGCTCCATAGCGCGATTGTAGCGTGACCCTGGCCCGGAACCCTATCTGGAGCCGCCGCTGATCAAGAGCGGATGCCAGGCTACACGAGGGAATTTTTCAATTGTTCGCCCGGCCTGACCTTTCAAACCGCGCTACGGGGTATGCGGTCCTTCGGCAATACGCAGAGTTAAGCCAATACGGTGGGACGCGCTATCAATCTCCGTAGAGGGCTGCACGCTGACACCAGCGTATCCACGGCTAATGTATAAGCGCTGCAATCTCTCCAGCCCCGCTCGGACTTCGGTCATGTTGAATAAGTCTGCATCGCGAAGACGAAATTGGTCTCGCAGGGTCGCGAGCGAGATGCTCGGCGCACGATCTGGAGTCACGCCTTGGATCGTGATGGTTTTGAGCCGGAACTGCTCGCCCTCGCTAATGGGAGCAATCATGAGAATCCTCTGCCTCCCATCGGCGAGTCCGAGAGGCTGCGACGAAGCATCATGAACAACAACCTGAAAATATCCTCGCTCCTGGAAGTCTCCCCTAATGCCACCCGTTGCTTCATCGGTCAGTTCTTTGCTGTCGTCATATTCTCGACTCTTCCACGCCGTGAGGATTCTGTCTCTTACTCCATCCCGGTCATGAACGTCGCCTTTGATAGTGAGATCGCCTAATACGAATTTTGTGGCTGGATGCGCAGCAGGTGCAGACTCACTTTGAATCATGGCATGCTCCGCAGAAGAGTTCGGCTGCGCATGATCCAACGTCCCAGCAGCAATGGACGTACCCGAGACCGCACAAACGAGGCAAACGCATACCATCCGTGTGCGCGAGATATGCGGTACTGAGCCGCCTTCAAGAATCTGTCGGATACGCCGCGGCAAAGAACTTCCGGGCATAGCCATGCCGGCAATATTCAGTCGTGCTCCTGACTGTTTGACCGAGCGGGCCACATCTATGAGGTACTCGGAATATGAACGGGGATCGTAACCGCGCGCCAGCACAGCGTTGTCACAGGCTTCCTCGGCTAAGGCGGAGAGATGACGTTCCAACCACCACGCCGCAGGATGAAACCAGAAAATCGCCCGGTTCAACACGGCGAACCATTGCACGAGCGGATGGCGGCACCGCGCGTGCTCAGACTCATGCGTCAAGATGGCGTCGAGTTGCGCCTTAGGCCAGTATCGCCAGTGCGCCGGTAAAATCACCGCCGGATGGAAGAATCCAACGGTGACAGGCGCGGCACATTGCAAGCTGGTGCGCACACCATCGCGAAGAATCGCGTCGCGAACCAGCCTGCGTGCCCGGATGGTACCTATCGCCAGCCGAACAAGCAGCACGCTCAGCCCCAACACGTAAGCACTTAGCAAAATCACTAGCCCTGGCGACACTTGGATTGATCGTGCCGCGCCCGCTGAGAAGATTTCAAGGGGAGCCTTTGCCTGGTCCGCAACGCTCTGAACCAAAGGCGGCAGAACGCGCAACGACGCTTTGGGTCCCCAAGCGACCCACATCGGGAGCAACAGCATCAACGCTACCACGGCAGCCCAAACGCTGTGCTTCGCCGTCGCTGCTTTAACCCGCATGGCGTACAGCACAATTGCCGTGACTCCAACCAACAAGGCTGCTCGGACGGTACATTCTAAGAATAGGCGTTCCATTATTTCCCTCCTGGCCGCCGGCTGCGTACGAACTTCTCCAATTTTTCTATATCATCCTTGTTCAACACCTTCGCTTCCACCATTCCGCTGACCAGTTCCTCCAGGGATCCCTGGCAGAAGCGGTCGATAATTTGCCGCACCGCACGAGCGGCCAAGCTACGCGCCGGTTCTGCCGCTCGATAGATATAAGCCCGTCCATCAGACTCATGCTTGAGATACCCCTTGTGCTCAAGGCGGCGCATCAGGGTGCGAGTGGTTGTTTCTTTTAGGGAGTGTTTGCGGGAGACGATTTGATGGACCGCATCGACGGAACACGTCCCGCCGGTCCATACCGCTTGCATTACTTCGTTTTCGAGGTTCGTGAGAGGTGGCCGAACGCGAACTCCGGCTTCTGTACGCGTTGTCATGGTACATTCTGTACCATTGAGCAAGGTTCTCGTCAAGAACTTTCTTGGATTTGTGCGCGGAGGTGAAGAGGAGCACTTCGACGCGGGTTGCTACCCGATTGTTGGCGATCGCGGTAGGGACAGCCAAGCCCCTCGTCGAGCATTTTCTGCAAAAACGAGGTCTCGAACTCTCTCCGAAGAAGACCGTCATGACGCATGTGGAGCACGGCTTTGATTTCCTCGGACAAAACGTGCGCAGATATCCCAACGGGAAACTGCTCATTAAGCCTTCCAAGAAGAATGTCAAAACCTTCCTGGAGGACATCCGACGAACCGTCAAGGCTGCGCATGGCAGGTCTGCCGCCGATTTGATCGATCAACTCAACCCAAAGATTCGTGGTTGGGCGAACTATCATCGGCACGTGGTGAGCAAACGCACATGCAGACGCGTTGATCTCATGATCTTCTCTAGTCTGTGGCGATAGGCACGACGAAGGCACCCGAATAAAAGCACGCGCTGGATCAAACCGAAATACTTTGACCGGCGTGGGAATCGGGATTGGTCCTTCTTCGGCGAAACCTGCGATGACGAAGGACGGCCAAATAAAGTCTGGCTGTACCACGCCATGAGCACTCCCATCCAACGTCTTCTCTGTGTCATTCAGGTCTACGAGATAGTCGCTCCTGTCTCTATGGTGGAGGTGAGAGCGCGCTTCGACTGGTCGACAGCGCGAATCTACGAACTGAATGTGCGGGGGCAGAACCACGGGATTCTTCTCGGTACCAAGAGCTGGGCGCCGGCGAGCAAATAGCTGGAGGGCCCTGATTTGCATCGTCATAAGTTGCCTTGCGCCAACGGCTCGTATCCAAGCCGGCTGTTTTGAAAACTCTCACCTGCAACCAGTCGATGAAATTCCCGATGAACCGGGAGACCACGTCTACTTGTTTGGAGATTGAAACGTCATCCTTGGCGAGGTAGTCTCCTTGTCGCGAGTGGTAAAGTCTTTGCACCGCGCGAACGTTGAGGGGACGGCTTCCTTTCAGTTCGCAAGTATGTCTCCTTGCCGCGTTTGGAGGTTAGTCATGGCAACCCAGCCGC
>Ga0207116_10087_pt1 | contig 25443 bp, 21 predicted proteins | sample Alteio_BWMinHeat_44_FD_153550 | JGI IMG/M metagenome (GOLD analysis project Ga0207116, IMG submission 153550) | Enriched cells from forest soil in Barre Woods Harvard Forest LTER site, Petersham, Massachusetts, United States -... | ecosystem: Environmental > Terrestrial > Soil > Temperate forest >... | reverse complement strand
GCTCGGTTGCACGCCACTTCGAATCCCGTCTACTCCTGCCACATGCCCGCCCGGGCTGTATGCCCGGGCTCATGCCGCTGGTTATGGACTTTTCGGCTTAGTCGAAGAGTTGAGTGACAAGCAGACCACCCACCAGAATCACTGACATCTGCTTTTCGCGTCATAGCAATGGCACGTCATTTGCCCCAAAACCGTCATAGCTCAGATCTATCATAAGCAATGGTCGATCATCACTGCCGAGTTTGGTGTGCGACTTTTTCGAAGTGACGGCCACGATTGGAGAAGGCACCGGAGAATCATTCAGCCGTCTGCCTGTAGGTCCGCACGAACTTATTGTCGCGGATGCCGGCTACTGCTCACTGTTCAACAGCATGGGGCTGATGTGTTGGTTCGCGCTGATCCTCAGAGCTTCGTCGTGTACTCAGCACGGGGCAGACGCATCTCCTTCTTCGGCGATTGCGAACACTGCCCACAGTCGGGCAATCGGACGAATGGTGGATTGTCCTGCATGGGCAATGCTCCTCTGTTGCAGGCCGGTTGTGTGCAGTACGAAAGAGCGACCGTGCGATTTGATGGGCTCACCGACGCTTGCATCGTAAAGCGAGCAAGAAGCAAATGATCACGGAGCCGGAAACACTCGGAGCCAAGAATAAAGATGCAGGCTAAATCCTTGCCTGAGCTCGTCAGAATGGCGGACAAGCTCAAGTCCATCACATAGCCGACTTTTGGTGCGAATCGATCGTTCCCTCGCCGGAATATCGATAGTAAGGATCGAATCTCCTAAAGTCTGGCTCAGTCAGCCTAAAGTTTGATTGCTCCAAGTGAAGTAATGACGTTAAGCTGGCCACATGTCGGTGGACCGAACGTCCAAATTAATAGCGATCATTGATGACGATGAGGCCATGCAAGATTCACTGCGCGACCTGATGGAGGCGGCTGGTCTGGTCGCACGGTGCTTTGGATCCGCGGAAGAATTCCTCGCGTCCGATTTGCATACTCGAGCTGCGTGCCTAATCGTTGATATCCGTATGCCGAAGATGTCGGGTCTGCAGTTGCAGGCCAGGCTGAAAGAAGAGGAATGCAATACTCCGATCATCTTCATCACGGCCCATGGAGACGCCAGGATGAGAATTCGAGCGATGCGAGAGGGTGCAGTCGAGTTCCTTGCAAAACCGTTCGATCATCAGCTGCTGCTCAATAGGGTCCGTGCTGCACTTGATATGTGAGCAACTCGGCTATTGCAGTCGCGTGTGGAGCCTTAAGCGTAGAGGTTTCTGTGGGAGATTATGCAACAGTCACGAACCCTGGTCTAGATCAGGCCGAGCGTACGTTCGAGCGGATCATCGGCAATAGCGCTGCCCTCGAATCTGTTCTCGAGCAAGTAGAGCAGGTTGCGCCCACCGACTCGACCGTCCTTATCGAAGGGGAAACCGGCACGGGAAAAGAACTCATTGCTCACGCCATTCACAACGCCAGTCAGCGCTGCGGGCGCGCTTTCATAAAACTCAACTGCGCCGCCATTCCGCTGGATCTTCTGGAAAGCGAATTGTTCGGTCATGAGAGGGGCGCCTTTACCGGTGCCATTGCGCAGAAGATGGGGCGCTTCGAAATGGCTGATAAAGGCACGCTGTTCTTGGACGAAGTGGGCGACATCCCCTCGGCGCTGCAGCCGAAGTTGCTGCGTGTGTTGCAAGAGCAGGAATTCGAGCGTTTAGGGAGCGGTCGCACGCACAAAGTGGATGTCCGGCTGGTGGCGGCAACCAATCGGGATCTGATCAAAATGGTAGCTCGCGGGCAATTTCGCAGTGACCTGTATTATCGTCTGAACGTCTTCCCCATCTTGCTGCCTTCGCTCCGAGAGCGCCGGGAAGACATTCCTGCTCTTGTCACGCATTTCGTAGAGATGTTTAGCCGCCGCATGGGAAAGCAAGTCGACAGCATTCCTCCGGAAACCATGGCTGCCTTCCAGTGGTATTTGTGGCCTGGCAACATTCGCGAGTTGCAGAATTTGGTGGAACGATCGGTGATCCTTTCGCGGGACGGCGTGCTCCCAAACCCACTTCACAAAAAGCAGACAGAGCTCATGATCCCCAGTCTGCATCGCACCCGAACTTTCCCGTCATCAATGACCTTGGAAGACTCGGATCGCGCTTTGATTGTGGAAACACTTGAGCAGGCCGGCTGGATCGTCGGTGGACCGCGCGGGGCAGCGGCGAAACTAGGACTGAAACGAACCACGCTGCTTGCCAAGATGAGAAGGTTGGGTATCTCGCGGCCTATCCCTGAGGAAGGAACCAGCGTTCCCGGAGTCGCGCAAGGAGATGCGCAGATTTGAGCGTAGAACTGGCAGCCTCACATGGAATAGGGTTAGAAGTCCGCAAGCGCGAATGGCTCGAGCAAACGGTATTCGACCCGATTCTGACATGGTTGGCATGGGAGTGAGATTCACACCGTGGCTCTCGAGTCTCAACGCGCCGTTCGCAAGCATGAACCGTTCGACCTACAGACCGTAATCGAAAACGAGCCGACACGGTTCGTCCGTGCTTTACCCGATTCGCTTTAGTTTGTCCCAGGTTTGGGGAATACGCTGGCTACCAATCGGGAGGCCATGACCGGTCAGTTCTGTTCCATTGAGTGTTCCCGGTGTCCTCAGCAACGGTTGATTTCGCTTCGCAGATGAGTTCTTAATGTTGCCGCGCGCAAGGACGGTCAAGGCATGGAGGCCGGCATTTCTCCTAGCCCCATTTCTAATACTGGCGGGTTGTGGCCGGTCGCCAGACGCATCAACGCCAAGCATCGCGATCACGAGAATTCCATCTGCCGACGGAAACAAGTACGACACAGTTGCTGCCATTGAGGGCACCGCGGTCGGTGTCCGCCCGGATCACCAGATCGTGGTCTATACCAGAAGCGAGGAGTTGTGGTGGGTGCAGCCCGTCCCAGACCGCCCGTTCACGCAAATCCAGAACGGTTCACGTTGGCAGAACCAGGTCCATCTCGGTACTGAGTACGCCGCATTGCTCGTCGAGCCTGGTTATCACCCACCGGAGACGGCGGAATCGTTGCCGTCAAAAGGGGACGGCGTCGACGCAATCGCGGTCGTACAGGACAAGCGTGCACCGGCAAGTTCGACACAACCGCAGCTGCTGCATTTCAGCGGTTATGACTGGACCGTACGGACAGCAGCCAGTAATCGCGCCGGCACAAGAAATTCATTTGATCCGGCGAACGCGTGGACGGACGAACGCGGCGCCTTGCATTTGCGCATCGCAAGGCGCAAGGACAAGTGGACGTGTGCGGAGGTTAAGCTCACCCGCAGCCTGGGATACGGAACCTACACGTTCGTCGTGCGCGATACCTCGCAATTGGAGCCCTCCGCCGTTCTAACGCTGCTGACGTGGGATGGGATCGGCGGTGAATCAAATCGCCGTGAGCTTGACGTCGAAATCAGCCGCTGGGGCTACCTCGAAAACGAGAATGCACATTATGTCGTCCAGCCCTATTTCATTCCCGCAAATATGGTTCGATTTCGAGTGCCGGGCGGCGTGCTCATGCACTCTTTCCAGTGGAAGCCCGGTCGTGTGACATTCTCAACTGTGGCCGGATCGCCGGCGCGCGTGATCCAACAACATACTTTTACCTCGGGAGTGCCAGCTGCGGGTGGGGACGCGGTCCGTATGAATCTGTATGTCTTCAATAAAGGTGAGGTCCCCCTAAAAAGTGAAATGGAAGTCGTGATTGAGAAATTCGAGTTCTTCCCGTAATGCTTAGTGTAGCGGCATATCGATTGGTTACGTTGGCGGTGATGGCCTGCCTCCTCAGCGAAACGCATGCGCTAGACCCACATCGCAAAGTCTCTCAGTATGTCCGGGAGAAATGGAGCGCTGCGAATGGTCTGCCGGGCGGCGCGGTTCATGCTGTCGCGCAGAGCGCGGATGGCTATCTTTGGATCGGCACTGACAAAGGCCTCGTGCGTTTTGACGGGTTCACCTTCCTGCCCGTGCCACCGAAGTCGCTTCTGCCTCAAAACGATCCGATCCTGGGATTAATTACTGACGCCGAGGGCGATCTGTGGGTGCGCATGCAAACCGCAGGAATCCTTCGTTATAACCGTGGGAAGTTTGAGAATCTCGCATCCGGACCCAATGCCACTGTGACTCAGGTGACGGCGATTGCGCGGGAACATGCCGCCGGAATGCTGCTCTCGGACCTGATCAGCGGGACCCTCCGGCTGCGAAGGGGAGAGCTGGATCTGGTAGCTCCGGCAAACATCCTGCCGGGATCGTTTGTGACGATGTCGATTGCAGAGACTGCAGTTGGCAAAATCTGGCTGGGAACACTGGGAGCTGGCCTCTTCTATCTGGAAAACGGACGCGCCACGCGGGTTACGCAAGGACTCACGGCGACGAAAATTAACTGCCTGTTGCCGGTTGGCGACCAGGAATTGTGGGTGGGCACCGATCACGGACTGTTTCGATGGAGCGGTACGGGATTTCGGCGTGCTGGATTGAGGCCTTCGCTCCGTGACCAGCAAGTGCTGACTATTCTTCGCGATCGCGATTCGAACATCTGGGTGGGTACTACGCGAGGTCTTTTGCGAATCAATGCGAGTGGTACTTCCTTTGCTGAGGAAGAAGGCATGCAGAGAGCCGGTCCTGTCAACGCGCTGTTTGAGGATCGCGAAGGAAGTCTGTGGGTTGGGGGCGCTACGGGATTAGAGCGCATCCGAGACAGCGCATTCATAACTTACTCCACGGATAAGGGACTTTCCTCGAACGCGAGCGGCCCCGTTTATATTGACGGGGAAGATCGTGCATGGTTTGCTCCCGAAAAGGGCGGACTGTACTGGACTAAAGATGGCCGCGTTCAGCCTGTTAAGCCGGAGCTGTTCGAGAAAGATGTGATCTATTCCATTGCCGGACGCGATCACGAAATCTGGATCGGGCGCCGACAAGGAGGTTTGACCCGTCTGGTATACAGCGGCGGAATCATCACAACAGAAACCTACGGCCGGGCAAATGGGCTGGAGCAAAACAGTGTGTACGCCACTTACCAGGGTCGCGACGGAGCGGTTTGGGCGGGTACCCTGAGCAGCGGCGTAAGCAAACTAAAAGACGGAAAATTCACTACCTACACAACCACAAACGGACTTGCCTCGAACACGGTCTCATCGGTCCTCGAAGGTCACGATGGAACGATCTGGTTTGGGACTCCAAACGGCCTGAGCGCATTGTCAAATGGGAAATGGACGACCTATTCGCTCCAAGATGGACTGCCATCCGACAACGTAAATTGTCTCTTTGAAGATTCGGCCGGTGCATTATGGATTGGAACGTCAGCGGGTCTTGCGTACTTCCAAATGGGCCTTGTGCACACTCTTCAGGAAGTCCCGGAGTCATTGCGCGAACAAATAGTCGGAATGGCGGAGGACAAAAGCGGAAGGTTTTGGATCGCGACCTCAAATCATGTTTTGCGCGTTTCGCACGACAAACTGCAAAGCGGTGTTGTGACGGCAGCCGATGTTCGCGAGTATGGGCAAGCCGATGGTCTCGAGAGCACTGAAGGAGTGAAGCGGAGCCGATCGGTAGTCTCGGACTCAGCGGGCAGGATCTGGTTTTCACTCAGCAGCGGCTTGTCGGTTGTTGATTCATCCCAGATCACGGACAATTCAGTTCCCGCGCTGCCTCACATCGAGGCGATCACCGCCGATAACAACACCGCAAACCTCGCCGCCTCCGTTCGAATTCCTCCATCTCCCCGGCGAATCACGTTTGAGTACACGGGGCTGAGTCTCGCGGTGCCCGGGCGGGTTCGCTTTCGATATTTCCTCGAAGGTTTCGACAGTAGCTGGAGCCCGCCGGTTGCAGCGCGAGAAGCCGTTTACACGAACCTTGGACCCGGCTCCTATCGATTCCGGCTTGTCGCCAGCAACAGCGAGGGGCTGTGGAACGGGCCAGAAACTGCGATCGCTTTGAACGTCGCCCCGGCCTACTATCAAACTTACTGGTTCCGTTTGTCGTGCTTCGCAGCCTTCATTGCCCTCCTCTGGGCACTTCATCGATGGCGCATTCATCAGCTCAGGGGTCAGGAAAAGCGTCTGCGGGACGTAGTGGAAACCATTCCGGCGATGACTTTCACTGCGTTGTCTAACGGCTCCTGCACCTTTGTGAACAAGCGCTGGACCGAATATACCGGGCTTTCGGTCGAGCAGAGTTCAGGCACAGGTTGGCAGAGTGCGGTCCATGCCGAAGATCATGCGCGCTATTCCGAGAACTGGGGTATCTCGGTTGCGACCGGACAGATTTTCGAAGACGAGGCGAGGTTTCGTCGCGCCGGTGACGGGGGGTATCGCTGGTTTCTGGTGCGTGGTGTTCCACTTCGGGGCCAGCATGGAAACATCGTTAACTGGTACGGAACCCTCACGGACATTGAAGATCGCAAGCGTGCAGAACAAGAGCGCGAGAAATTGCGTCAGCTGGAGGACGATCTGGCACACATCAATCGTGTCAGCATGTTGGGGGAAATGGCTGCCTCGCTGGCGCACGAGATCAAACAGCCCATCGCAGCCGCCATCACCAGCGCCAACACTTGCATCGAATGGCTGGCGCACGTTCCCCCCAACCTTGACCGGGCCCGGGCGGCGGCAGCCAGAATCGACAAATATGGGAATCGCGCCGCTCAGATCATCGATCGGACACGGTCGCTCTACAAGAAGTCTCCTTCACAGCGTGAACTGGTCGACGTGAACGGAATCGTCTACGAAATGCTCACGTTGCTGAAAGGTGAGGCCGATCGATGCTCAGTTGCCATGCGCACGGAGCTTGCCGCCGAACTGCCCAAAATTATAGCGGACCGTGTGCAGCTGCAGCAGGTCTTCATGAACCTCATGCTCAACGCCATCGAAGCCATGAAGGACTCAGGCGGAGAGCTTACGGTGAAGTCGCAACTACAGGATGGCCAACTCCTGTTCTCGGTCAGCGACACGGGGCCGGGACTGCCGGCTGGGAGTGTTGACCAGATCTTTTCTGCGTTCTTTACCACCAAGCCGCAGGGCAGCGGGATGGGGTTGGCTATCAGCCGTTCCATTGTGGAGTCGCACGGTGGCCGGTTGTTTGCGACCGCCAATGACCGACGAGGTGCAACCTTTCATTTCGCGTTGCCGGCCGAGGTAACGGAACCAAGACCCTTGGTTACCTAAAGGGTTTTCCATCGGCCTTGATGCGAGCCGTATGACCTGACGTGTTCAGAGTAGTGCATGAAAGCCCACATTCTACGGATTTTGGATTCGAGTTGCTTCGCGGTCGCATGCGTCACTGCAATCGTACTAGGGACCGGAAGCGCCTCTCTCGCACAGGTCGCTGGAGGGACTATTTTGGGGCGCGTCAGAGAAAGTTCAGAAGGCGCTAGGGACCTGAGCTCGCAAGGCTGGACGTTGCTGCGGCCTGTTCGGCCATCAGGACGTTTCGTCATTGCCGACTGAGCTGGCATCTTTATGGCCGTCGGATCAACTCCCGCAGCGGCCAGCGCCAGTATCCGTTCTGACCGCAGAGCGGGCTATGGAAGAGATCGAATCTTCGGTTTTCGGAGGCTTTGAATGATCAACGTACCCAATAAGCTACAACAGTGCCTTCTCGACCAAGTGACGGTAGGCGGTCTCAGTCCACGTAAGTTCCCATCCCAGAGTTTTTCAACAGCAAGGGGCCCGGCCGGGTGGTCGGGGCAAAGCGGAAAGGAACTTGTCTTGGCCGCGCCATTTCTGCATCCTGAGATGGCGCGACAGGCAATGGAAGTAGGCCGTAGTGGCCGTGGTGGGTTGTAGAACACCGAACAACAGCGTGGCTCCAAGTTTCGTGCGCAGAGCAGTGGTTAACAGTTGGCGTGAGCCAACGGATTCGGTTTGGAAGAGTACCTTCGATTGCACAGCTGGGCCGTTGCTGGCAGCTCAGCAAGCGAGCGACCAATGAACAAGAGACAGGGCGATAATCTGCAGCCGTCGAAAGTGAAATCCAAGAGGCGGAGGTGAAACAAAGGGATGTGTTTGGAAGACCAGGCCGGTGTTGGAGCCGAATGCAGCCGGTATCGACGTTGGCGCACGAGAAATGACGTCTCAAAGCCAGGCTCGGCCCCGCCGGCGCCATCACCGCCACCGCCCGCAAGATCGCCATCCTGTTCTACACCCTCGTCACCCGCCAAGTCGAATTCGACCACACTCTCTGGCACGCCACCGACGCTCAGCGTCAACGACGAATCCAAGCTCGACTCATGCGGCAAGCTCGTCGACTCGGCTACCACTCGTTCCTTTGGAGGTCTCTTCCTTCATCTAACCTGACTCCATCTGAACACGAAAGGAGGTTCCTCCAAAGCCACAGGCAATGACACTCAAAACCAGTCGGTTTTGAGTGAAGTGGCGATGTGCGGCGCTGGCGCTCAGCTTTGAGGTTCTTGAACTCGGCTATTGGCGGGTCTAAGCTTTCCTCTAGTCTCGGGGCGAGGGACGGCACAGGTTTTTACCGTTTCCTCTGTCCTGGGTTCGACCGAAGGCGAACGGTTGGCAGGCCGGGCCACGTTTCTCACCCCGCGACGCAATGACTTCCCATGCCGCTCGCAATCCTTGCGGAAGCAACAAATCGATGACTCAACAAGATAACACGGTGAAGATCAGGGAACTCGTGGACCGGCAGGTACAAGCGTGGGAGACGCATGATTTTGGAATTGCCGCCCCTGACTGGCTTCCAAGCGGGGAAGTGATTTCGCCGGGGGGGCATGTGCCCGCTGAGGAAATGCAAACAGCGATGGCCGATTATTTTAAGCAGTTCCGCGATTTGCGAGTCAAGGTAAAGAATGTCTTCATTTCGACTGACGGAGCTAAGGCGGCCATCGAGTGGGACTGGGATGTGACTCGGCGAAGAGATGGAGTGCGGGCTGTCACGCACGATGCAATCATCGTGGACTTGGTCGGCGGCAGGATTGCCTCTTGGCGTGAGTATTTTGATTTCGGCAATTCGATCGATGCAAAGCCATAGTTGCGGGAGCGGTGCTACCGGATCAATGAGTGGTAACGGCGATGTTACGCCAACTATCCATTTTCGGATGAATGGCCGCGCGGGCCGTTTCGGGAGCATGAACGCTTGCCGACTTGTCATCGACTGGCCATAATCAATCATGGATAATACGCTGCTGGCCGTGGTCCTCGTTGTCGCGGGCTCTTGTTCCGCTGCTGTTATTGCTTGGGTGATCTCGTCGTACCGGCAGTGCAATCTGGTCCAGCAGGCCGGACGATGGAGTTCAGTTGAAGCAACGATTGAATCGGGTGCTCTTGAAGGGACGCGCGAGACTGGCAAAGTCGTTCTGCCGACATTTGGATTCTCTTATCAAGTTTCCGAAGATCGTTATTCCGGGCGCTTTTCCCTCAGAGCAAATGTTTCTAAGACACTCGCGGAGTCAATGATTGACCAAATGATTGGACGTAAAATCCTCCTCCGTTATGACCCGGACCACCCGGAGGCGTGGTTCATCCCAGATGAATCCATCGACGGCTACAAAGTTGAACAGAAAATTGGTTCGCATGTATTCCATGACTACTCCCCCAACGATTAGCCGACCGGGGTCAATGCATTCCTATGATCAGCAATCAAACAGTTTGAACCATCCCAATTCGTGTCTATTCAGCGTCTTAGAGCAGGTCAGCACAGAAAACTTATTGTTGGCGCCCCCGACGGGATTTGAACCCGCGTTACCGCCGTGAAAGGGCGACCCCCTCACGGCTTTACAAGAACTTAGAGGGCGCAGGTGGTGCTGTACATGCCTCTAAGACACCCGTCGGAGCAGTAGGAACCGCTTATCGTTACATCATCGTTACATGAAGAATGGGACTCGTTTGCTGACTCAAACGATAAGGATCTGGCGATCTTGGGAACGAAGCACAAAGACGATTTCGAGCCGTACTGGCAAGATGAGAAGGACGGGCTCTGCATCGTCGAATTCTTGCCCACGGACTGCCAGCGCGTTCGCATTCCCGGTGGATCACTGTTCTCCGATTGACTGCCCCTACACTTGCGCGAAGCCGCCGTCGACAAACAACTCTGCTCCTGTGACAAAGCTTGCGTCGTCTGAGGCAAGAAACACGACTGCCTTGGCGATCTCATCGGGCGTGCCCAGCCTGCCGAGCGGAACATTGTTGGAGATATTCTTCAACCGTTGCTGGCCTGTTTCTGAGGAACCGAGGAGCCCACTCAGTCCGGGCGTGTCAATGGAGCCTGGGCTTACTGCGTTCACGCGAATGTGACGATCCTTCAGGTCGGTGGTCCACGTCCGCGCGAACGAACGAATGGCGGCTTTGGTGGCGCTGTAAACGCTATTGATTGGCAACCCCTTGCTTCCGACAACCGATGAATTCAAGATGATGGAAGCGCCATCCGGCAAAAGGGGTAGCGCCTTCTGCACCGTGAAAAGTAGGCCTTTCACATTGATGTCGAAGGTCCAGTCGTAGAGCTCCTCAGTGATCGCCCCGAGAGCGGCAAACTTCGCGACGCCGGCATTGGCGAACACAATATCGAGTTTGCCCTTTTCTCGCTTGATTTGCGCGTAAAGACGGTCCAGGTCGCCAAGATTCGACACGTCTCCTTGGATGCCTGTTACATTTCTGCCGATCTCCTTTACTGCCGCAGCCAACTCCGCCTCACGTCGGCCTGTGATGAAGGTATAGGCGGCTTCGTTGACAAACGCTTTTGCCGTAGCAAGACCAATCCCGCTAGTCCCACCAGTAATGAGTGCGGTTTTTCCTTCAAGCTTGTTCATGTACTTCCCTCCTTAATTCTGAGAATCCCTATTTATTGCCCTGTGACCAGCACCATGCGGAAGCGCGCCTTGCCTTGCATCATGCGAGCGTACGCATCAGCAGCCTGTTCGAGCGGAAATGTCTCGATCATGGGTCGGATATTCTCCAGGACGCTGAAGGCAAGTGTGTCCTCGCTATCAATCGGCGTACCCGTCAGTGTCCCGTAAATCGAGCGCCCTCCAAAGACAAGCGGAAAGGCATTCAGCCGAATTTCGTCATTTGGAACCCCGACTATGATCAGCTTGCCTCGTGCTGCAAGACCGGCCACAAGTGGCCCTATGACATCACCACCGGTTCCTGTTGCCAGAATCGCTCTGGCCCCGCCCATGCGCTGCAGCACCGCTGCGGCATCCTCGCTGGTACTATCGATGTAGACGTGCGCGCCCAAATCTTTCGCAAGCTTCTCCTTCTCGCGTCCGCGTCCGATCGCAACAGTATGGAATCCCATTTGCCGTGCAAACTGGACACCCAGATGCCCAAGGCCGCCAATGCCCTGTACAGCAACGAGGTCGCCACCTCGCAAGCCGGCGTTGCGAAGAGCGTTGTAAGTCGTGACACCCGCGCACAGGAGAGGAGCGGCTTCTGCTGATGTGAGCTCATCCGGAACAGAAGAGAGGGCGCGTGCTTCAGCGATCATCACTTCCGCATATCCTCCGTCCGCGGTTACTCCCGATGTGACCGGGTTCTGACAATTCACAGTGTCTCCACGTCGGCACGGCTCGCACAGCCCATCCTCGCCGGCAATAAGGCCGACACCAACGCGTTGATCGATTTTCCATCTGGATACTCCGCTGCCCAAGGCTTCGATGCGGCCCACCACTTCATGCCCAGGAACGCGCGGCAGCTTCAAACCCGGGTAAATGCCAGTGACGGTGGCTGCGTCGGTGTGACAGATTCCGCATGCTTCCACCCGAATACGAACCTGTCCCGTTCCAGGCTCGGAGACTTGCCGTTCCACTACTCGAAGCGTGCCCGGTGTGGAGACTTCCACTGCTTTGTATGCGCTTGTCATTTGAATCCTCTATTCTTTCTTGAATATTCTGTATTTCTGCGACAAAGATCGGTTCTCGTTCCAGTTGCCGCTTCGATCCTGGTGCAGCTAGCAGATTTACGTCATGTGTTCCCTTGCTCTTGTGAAGTCATGTGAGATTGTGACCACGGCCCTACCGAGGAGGCGGCCGTCAACCAGATAACGCAGAGCCTCAACCGCTTCGGCCAGCGGGAAGGTTATAGCCACGATCGGTTTGATCAGTAGCCCCAAACTGGAACAGAATCTTGCCGCTGCGATTCGATTTCAAGGATTGTTTGAACGCTTCCTTGAACTGGTCGAGCGGGTACACTTGCTCCACTGCGGCAGAGAGCGATCCATCCGCTACGAGGTCTCCCAGCTTCTGGTAAATCTCCTCGATCTCGGTGTGCGACGCGTTGCGTATCCAATTGATGAGCCAGAATCCGTGGAGGCTAAGACCACGGTAGATGAACTCTCCGGGAGGCATCGCTGGGAACTGCCCACTTTGCATGGCGTACGCGACAACCGAGCCGCCAGGTTTAAGCGATTTGGCCAGCTCGCCCACGGAAGTTCCGCCCACCATATCGAGAACGAGGCTAAGTTTCTTCCCATCGAGAGCCTCCTCAATGTCCTTGTGCAGGTTGTCGCCTTGGAGGACTACGCGGTCACCTCCCCACTGCCGCACCTGTTCGGCAGCTTCTTCCCGCCGGACGAGATTCAGCGTCTTGACTCCTGCAAGCTTCGCGAGCGCAATGACGTACTGCCCCATTGCCGCGTTGGCTGCGGTTTGACCGATCCAGTCACCGGGCATGAGGGAAACGTACCGGCTCAGCAAGAGATAGGCGGTAGCAGGGTTAATCCCTATCATCGAGAGTTGCAGGGGATCCGCTTCGTCGCTCACTGGCACGAGGTTTCGCACTGGGACGACAACTTCATCTGCCCACGTGCCCTGCTCGTAGGTAGGAAGAATCAAGACTCGCTTGCCCCGCAGGGCAACATCAACCTTCGATCCAACCTTGGTGACTCGGCCGACACCCTCAGCGCCTACCGGGGATGGGAAGGCCGGCCGGACGCCGTACTTGCCGCTTACGAACAGAAAGTCCGATGGATTGAGCGGGGCCGCTTCCATCGAGATGAGAACTTCCTCCTGGCCAAGAGCCGGTTCGGAGACCGTGTTGAGTTCGATGACATCTGAAGGTTCGCCGTGAGCTATGAGTTTCAACTGCCGCATAAGTAAACTCCTTTCGTTCGAACAGTTTTAACGTTTAACCGCGCGCGCCGAAAGCCAGATTGCTCCCACCGGATTGACCCGATCCGGATAGATTCCCCCCGAAACCATCTCGACAATGTCACCTGTCTACTCCATACCGCGAGGCAGGCTTGCCGGTCTGCGAAGCGGCAAACAGCTTTACTCGCGCATCATCGAAGGCTGCCCAAAGCTTAGGATCTTCGACCGACGGGAGGGTGACTGTTTCACGTCGATCAAGACCTGCAAGCGCGGCATCGACACAGTCTTCAGCTGTCATGATCGTGGCCGGGTCCAGGCTTTTCAAGGCAACGCCCGATATGTCCCAGATCTCGGTTGCAGTAGTTGCCGGGAGCACAAGCTGGACAAAGACGTTCGTATCCGCAACTTCTTGTTGCAGCCCGAATGTGAACAGCATCACGTGGCCTTTCGTTCCGCTGTAAGTCGTGGTGAACGGGAGCGCATAGAATGAAAGCACCGAGCCGATGTTGACGATCGTGCCACGGTCCCGCTCTTTAAAACCAGGGAGCACGGCGAGACTCAAATGCGTGAGCGCCCTGGTATTCACATCCAACTGACGGTCCACCTCGATTAAAGGAACTTTGATGGAAGGGCGGGATTTCGAAGTGCCGGCATTGTTTACCAGCATGGTGATTCGGCTGTCGGTGGCAATGGTATTGGCTACTCTCTTCACATCGGCCGGGTTACCGAGGTCGGCAACAAGGGTCTCGGCCGATATCCCTTGATCGTTCCGTAGCTGCTGCGCCAACTCCTTTAGTCTGTCTCCGCGTCGTGCAATCAGAAGCAGGTTGTAGCCACGTTTTGCCAGACGGTCCGAGTAAACCTTGCCAATGCCCGACGATGCGCCAGTGATGACCGCGGTGCCTTTTTCTGAGTTCGATGAACCTTTAACGCTCATGTCTCCTCCTTCTTCTTATGTCCATCCTCGTTTTCAGGATTACTGTTATAATCTACTCACAGGATTAGATTCGTAATCCTGATTTAGTTGCAGTTTATTTTGGAGGATGGTCGCATGGGGTATTCGAGGGCTCAAAAAGCGAAGACTCACGAGCACATTGTTAAGCTCGCGTCAAAAAGGTTCGGTGAAGAGGGCCTTGCAGGGATCGGAATCGCCGAATTGATGAAGGATGCGGGGCTTACGGTAGGCGGCTTCTACAAGCACTTCGATTCGCGTGACCACCTAGTGGCCGAAGCGGTCACCTCTGCATTCGGCGGCTGGAAGCGTCGGGTGGAAGCTGCCAAATCCGGCGGCCCGCCAGTGTCCTACGAAAAGCTGATTGACGAATATCTGAACGAAGCGCATCGAGATAATCCGGGCACGGGCTGTGCATTCAGCGCGCTGGCGCCGGAGATCGCACGCAGCGACAAACGGACCCGTGCGCTTGCCTCCGAACAGGTCCGGAACGACATTCAGTTGATTGCCGCATTGCATCCGGCCAAAGAAAAACGTACGGCGAGATCGAGAGCGATTTTGACTTTCAGTGCGCTCGTCGGGGCTATGTCCCTGGCACGCGCCGTATCGGATGAGGCGCTCTCGCGCGAGATCCTGAACACGGTGGCAGAACTTCTGAAGGATTCTGCCTAAGAACACCAGTAGGGTAAAAGGGTGTGAGACCTACTCACCTTCCGATTGTCTGCTCAAACCATTACGGTGGTTGAGGACCGCCTACCGGGCGGTTACCTATGTCGCCGGCTTGGCTCTTTTTTTGCCGTTCCAGGCGGAACCAACGCCCGGTCGTGGTTATGTCGTGACTTCTAACCGGTGCAATGACCGCGTCTCAGGTCGCGGATATAGTGCTGCGGCGAGATCTGGGAGTCGTCGCAATGCTTTCCCCCGCGCTTGGACTACTCTATTTATGTTGCATCCCAGTAGCAGAGCGCAGTCCCAATTGGAATGGCGCTCCAGAATTAACATCACAAAGACGAAGCGCTGCAGCGGGGCGAGTTTGGTCACAGCGTCGATGTCGCGTTCAGGAGAGACCCAATAGGAAGTCTTTCCCCCCGAAAACGCGATGTGAGACCTAAGTTAAGTAGCGCAAAAGCATCCCCTCCCGCCTTTCAGTCGGCGACAGCACATCCACAAGCACGATCTGGGCTGAAGGCGAAGGGGGGCGCCGCTATTTGACAGCGGCCCTTTTCTTCTGTCCCCGCTTGGCCGAATCTCTCTCATTCGCCGCTTTCCGGCCTGGCTTCTTCCGCCACTCCGGGGGAAGTTCATCGCCTTCCATAGGGGGATTCCCTTGTCCAGCACGTTCAAGAATCCGCAGGGTTTCGGCGCGATCAGCCCTGCGACCCCTTTCCCGGAAGTACTCCTCCGTACGCAAAGCAGAGACCTTTTCCGCCACTGCAACGTTGATGAGCTGGTTTAGAGCTACACCTTCCACTTCAGCGGCCTTGCGCAGCTCTTCCAGTAAAGAGGGCTGTAGTCGCAATGCGAAATTACTTCGTCTCATGGGATCACACTCCTAATCTGTTGTAGCGCCATTGCTGGCAGAATCACCGCACAACTAAAGTCTTTTATTCCAGCCGCAAGATCACGCTGATTGAATGTCACGATCGCGCTGGCACTCCCGTTTATAGCCGTTTCCAAAACCATGTCGTCATCAGGATCGGATAGCCTTGGCCGCCATCGGAACGCCAGTCGAACCGGCCTCGCGACCGCCGCCAGGTCATCGAGAACATGACCGACTTCGGCACTACTCAATCCACATGCGGCCAAATGTTGGGGCGGGTCATGACCGCTTCGTACTCAAGTAGGAGCGGAACCGAAAGCAACAATTCAAACTGCCGATTTAAAGCAGCCAGCAAAAGCTGGCGGGAATCGCCTCTGTCACTCCGCAGTGCTGCAACCGCCACGTCAGTATCGAGAACATAAGAAGTTGGCACCTATATATGATATTGCATGCAATATCACAATTCAAGTAGTTCTTTGACATGAAAGTACCCACATCAGAAGCGATGGCGGGACCAGAAGATTACGAAACGTTGGTGCGCGAATGTTTGTTGTCCAGGGAATCTGACGGGGGCGACCACGAAGGACTTCATCCGCGCCGTGCCTGCGAAAAAAACTGCCTGCGCTCTTAAATTTCTGAAAAGATTTGGCGTCCCCGACGGGATTTGAACCCGTGTTACCGCCGTGAAAGGGCGCTGTCCTGACGGCGTTACAAGAACTTAGAGAGCGCACGTGGTGCTGTACATGCCTCTTAGACACCCGTCGGAGCAGTAGGAACAGCTTATCGTTACATCACCGTTACATGAAGAATCAGACATATTTGCCACTTCAGATGCGCCGACTTAGTGAGAATGGCTGCCAAGCTCGGGCCCATGCGTCACGCAATTCAATTGGCGTGACAACAGACTCCTCACCGGTTGTCGACGGGCCGTGTGAACAGGTGAAAAGTGTCCTCAGCGACACCCCGGCACGGTACTGTTCGCAACCCAGAAGGTATACACCGCGCAGTCGTCCGGCGCCGGTGGCCGCGCCGGTGGGATTTGTCGGACTACGGGAGGGAGCATTCGCAGGTATGCCACGAGCGCGCGGATATCTTCTTCGTCCCAGTTGGAAGCGTGGTCCCAGATCATGCCTTGCCAATGGAGCGTGCGACCGTCGGGAGTGATGCCGCTGCGAAAGGCTCGGGCGATTTGTTCGTCAGTCCACCAGCCGATTCCTGTTTGCACGTTACTGGTAATATTGCGACTCCATAAAGTGCCAAAGGGCCGCCAACTGATCTTCTGTCCGCCAGCTCCGTTCGTGTTGTGACAAAAGGCGCAGGAGGCCACAGTGAAGAGGTAACGCCCCCGGAGAACCAGAGCTTTCTGTTCCGGCGTCTTGAAGGCAGCCGGGTCGGGTTCAGGAATACCCGCAGTTGCCGCTTTGACCATCTGCTCCGGTGGAATGAAACTAAGTGTCGGCAGAGCATACATCAGCCAGCCAACCAGTCCCAGCAGAAGCAGTACCACCACACTGATAACGAGAGTCAGCCATCCGCGCCCGCTTCGAGGAAATCGACGTTCTCGCGGTCCTGCCAGGGTGAACAGGAGTGCTCCGCAGATGAGCACGATCCACTGCGAGTCGATCAGCGTGGTCTGCCTCCGGTGCTGTGGAGTCAGGGAATCGGCTCGGCCGAAGTTACCGTCCGCGTATGTCAGGAACTTCACAACGGCGGCTGGAAGCGGCAGGGTCAGCTTCACCGCGATCGTTTCGATAACGCCGTAGTGTAACGGAGGAGGAATCCGATTGTGGACCGGCCGCAGATCCTTGAGATATCGCGCGATCGCCGTGGCGTCGTCATCGGTAAGGTAATGGAGATAGAACCACGGCATGCACCAAATACTCAGCAGACGGTCAGGCGCCCTCCCATTGCGGAGGGCGTTGACGACTTGCGATTCTGTCCACTTGCCTACGCCGGTTTCCTCATCCGAGGTCAAATTGCGCGAGACGTACACGCCATGAGGATAAGCTCCGACTCGCATTCCGCCGGCGAGATAGAAATCGTCGCCACGATAGATGCCGGTGCGGTCGATCTGCGTGTGGCACAGCCCACACATCTCCGCGTGCACAAGATACTCGCCGCGGTGAAGCAGATCGGCCCGCTGCCCAGGCCCGTCGAGTCGACCTCCTGGTTGCCACGGCGCTACACGCGCAAGGGATTGCACATAGCTGACGAGATCCCAGCGCTGGCTGGGCGTGAGCCCTAGTTCGTAGGAGGGCATGGAATTGCCAATACCGGTGGTCAGACGGAGCCATATCTGATTCGCATCGCTGCCTCCCCGGAAGGTCCACGGCGCAGAAAGATCGCGAATCGGCGTCGGGTGATTCGTATTTGAATCCACCAGGAAACCGCCCTTCCGGCCGTCAGGACCGTGGCAGCCGGCGCAGTCCCGGGCGATGTAGAGCGCACGGCCACGCTCGACACTCGCTGCTGTCGTCGCCGGGCGCGGCGGAACGATGATCCCCTGGGGCGATGGCCTGCTGAATGCGCTGGAGAATTGCTTGACTTGTGCGACGACCGCATCGATCTCGGTGTCACTCAACAGGTCGCGGAAGTACGGCATTGCGCTCGCTGGAAGTCCGTTCGCGACGATCTGCTTCAGGTCGTCGTCGGTCGGCGGCTGCCCGTGTGGTGTTGACTTAAACTTGAACAGCCCAAGCGTGAAGTCGCGCGGCCGGGGGATAAGGGACGGTGCCGCGGGTCCGTTTCCGCGTCCGTTAGGTCCGTGGCAAACGGCACATCTACGCGCAAAGACACGTGCGCCCTGAGGCATGTTAGGCCCCAGGTCCGCCCCGGGAGGCCACGTTAGATCCGCATAGTTGGACGGATTAGGCTGCCACTTCGAGACAGGGGCGGCATAGCCGACGCGCGCATTGATGGAACGCCCAACGTCGAGTATCAGCAACAACACAATTGTTGCCAGCGCGACGTGACTGCGCTTGAGCCGAGCAAAGCTAAAGCGTGCCGGGGGTATTGTCGATTCCATAGGGCCGCTCCACGTGGTCCAGAAAGTTTGTGGCGCCCAGTGATCTCGCCGACGAATCAGCACGCCTTCCCCACGAGGAGGAATCTCATGCGATGCCGACCACCAGTTCTTGCCGATTTCTGCGGATACTAGCACATGTCGAAGGATCGCGGCATCGGGGTCATCGGTTACCAAGACGTCGTCCAGTGTTCTTACGTCGGCAGTAAACGGGCTTCGCGGCGATCAGCAGCAATGTTTTCGAAGCCGACTTATGGCGCGCAGCCCTCCCGCCGTTCACTTTCTGAGTTGCACGTCATCCGTCATCTTGGCCATTGGCGGCGTGTTCACGCGCGTCTTGGCGAAGCACTCGAAATCGTTCTCGTTCATCGATTGCATTTCGGCGGGCGTGGACCGCATGCAGCAGAGCTTCGAGAGTTTCTGGAAGCCCGGTTCTCGCAGTCGTTCTAGACCAGGCGCGGTATCGACCGACTTCACGAACAGCGGCTATGCAATGACACGGAACTCAGGGCCAGCGACGTTGCCGCCAATCGCGGGATAGACACGATTGCTGTCACCATCGGAATCGTCGCCGACCGCAAGATTTACGATGGCAGGCTCTCGATGCGTTCCGCGATGACCACGCGGTCCTTCCATGCCCTAACCGTGCGCCAACGAAAGGTGATGCTGGTCAACTGTGTCCTTCCGAGAACCGCCTCCCAGTCGGTGATGAAATTCCCCACGCTGTCTTGTGAATTCGCGGTTGCGCGAAATGATTCGACGAAAGCCATACCCATTTCGAACCGCGTGTAAATAGGTTCCAGCACCGAGGCCATGCGCTGGAACGCGGCGGTTTTTCCGATCATCTCTTCGGTACCGAGCCACAGCACACAATCGTCGCTGTAGAACGCTCCAACCGACAATGAGAAGAGGGATTTCAAATCGAAATTCCCGACCAGAAAATCTTCTCGGCTTACATCCACTATGGCCTGATTGAGTTCGGGCTCACGCGATTCCAATGAACTCCACCGCTTGCTCTCTTCGTGGCTTGCATCCACGACGTAGCGTTCCGTTCTTTATCGAGCTGCATGGAACAGGGCACAAGCATTCTCTACGCTAGTTTTGAGACGCCGAGGACTTGGTCATGTTCGAGGGCGGCGCGGCCGCGAAATGCGCGCGCCCATCCTGGATCAGCCATTGATCGCCCTGGCGGACGGCCACGAAGAAAAAGTTGATCGGTATCACGGGAATGATCGTCCCATCTGGACCGTTGACATTGCGCATGGTAAGGAGTGTGTCGGCGACCGCGACAGCGCGTTTGATGAAGCGGATCCGATAATTGGAGAACGCTGCTTGTGTGTTGGCGTTGACGGCTTGCTGCGCCTCGGGACCGAAGTCCTTCACCATTGCGACTCGCCCTTGCAGAAAGTCACCCACCGGCGTCACGAAGGTTCCATTTTCGGCGAATAGGTTTCAGAACCGAGTGGCGTCGTCGCTACTAGATGAAGATGCAGCTGCTGAGATGGAACAACGCAAACCCGAGCCTAGGGGCACAGCACCAGACGAGCGTCTTCTGTGGTGAGTGGGGCTGGACGTCAAGGAAATCTTCCCGACCTCCGGTCGCGAGTGAAGTATTTTCCTTGACATCCCCTTATATAGAACAGGCGTTTGCGCTCATTGAGTGTTCCGTGAGCGCAATCGCGATTTTTCGCCAGTTGTATGAGCAGCTTTCACGTTTTTTGAGAGTGAAGGCTACTGGCGTAGTGGGGGACCGCGAGGTCCTCAGCGCGGTCAAATCTGCATGAGTTTTAGCTCCGCTGTTGTCACTCACCCGTCGAGGAAAGCGAACGGGCCTGGTTCGTTCACTTCGCGTGCAGCATTGAGCAAGCCGGTCATTACCGCGCGATAGAGTGAGGTCGCAAGACTGATTCCGTACAAGAGACCCTAGACTGCTATAGTACGATTCGCCAAAGCGGTGCATAGGCTATGAAGACATCAAATCTGTTGTGGCGAACTGTTCCCCGGAAGACACTCGTAATTTCTTTGATCGGAGTCTTCTTCATCGGCAGCACCATAGGGTTTGCCAACGACATTATTGACATGGGGCGGCGGCCCAGTTTGCGGTCTATATTGGACGTTTTACTAATCGGCGGGTTCGCCGTGGCATTTGCGGTTACGGGAACAATTCTTCGAAAGCGGTGGTGGAAGGCGTTTTTTCCACTCTTTGCCGTGGAGATCATACTGATGAACTTGCTAGGTCACTGGCTTGCGGACCTGCCCCGACCCCGCCAGATGGGCGCGGCCGAGATTGCTCGGCTCCAAAGCCGGTTGACCCTTGATGGCATGGCAATAATATTTGCCATAACTGTCGGCTACGTATGCTTCGTTTATGTTTCGATTACCGAGGGCAGACGTTATTTCCGGGTGCACGCGGAGATGGCGCTTGCCGCCGAGATTCACCAAGTCCTCGTCCCCGCCATTGATACTAAAGCGAGCGATTTTGACTTTTGCGGAAGCTCGTTGCCCAGTGGCGAGGTAGGCGGCGACTTGATCGATGTGTTTCAAAACAATCGGGGGTGGATCGCCTATATCGCAGATGTCTCTGGCCATGGGGTTGCTCCGGGCGTCGTCATGGGTATGGTCAAGAGCGCCGCCCGTATGCAACTGTCGTCTGCGGAAAAAACTGATGCTCTGCTCGAACACCTGAACTCGGTTCTCCTCCCCATCAAGAAGCCTGAGACATTCGTCACATTCGCCTACCTGGCATGGAATGGAGAACGGCTGGAGTACTCAACGGCGGGTCATCCCCCAATCCTGCACTACCACGCCGCAACCAGGGAAATTTCCGAGGTCGCTTGCTCCAACCTGCCACTGGGAATGTTTGGAGGGAAACCGTTCGTTAGCGGGTCGGTACCGTTCGCTCCCGATGATTTATTCCTGTTGGTTACCGATGGAGTGCTCGAAGTCACGAACGCCGAGGATGAAGAGTTTGGCTTGGCAGGCGTGAAGGGCGTTATGTCCGCGCACGCCGGCGATCCACCCGGTGCAATCTTGCAGGCGGTTTTGGATGCGACCAACCGTCACGGTCACGCGGCTGATGATCAGTCTTTGTTATTTGTTCAATGCCACCTGCGCAGCGACTGATGCCGATAACTGTCGTTAACGCATTATAAGAGGGCGTTCCTTTAGGAGTAGGTTATGAGCGCAAGCATCATTCCCTACGAAAGGAACACCCTCCATGAATAGCGAAAAGTATATTGGGCTCGATGTTCATCAAGCAACCATCTCGGTGGCAGTGTTGGATTCCACTGGCAAGTTAGTCATGGAATCCATCCTGGAAACAAAAGCCGCGACCATTCTGGAGTTCTTTGCGGGGTTGCGCGGAACTTTATCGGTCACCTTCGAAGAAGCAACCTGGGCCGCGTGGCTGTACGATTTACTGAAGCCGCATGTGGCCAAGCTGGTGGTGTGCAATCCACGAAAAAATGCTCTGCTCAAAGCCGGAAACAAAAGTGATCGTATCGACGCCCACAAGTTGGCGGAACTGTTGTACCTGAACAAGCTCAGCTCGGTCTACCATGGCGAGACGGGCGTGCGCATGCTGCGCGAGCTAGCCCGGAGCTACCTAACCATCGTCAAAGATCTGACCCGAGTCATGTGTCGGTTGAAAGCGGTCTATCGCAGCTGGGCGATCCCCTGTGCCGGCCGGGACGTCTACTATACCCGTCATCGAGCCGACGATCGGCGTTGTCGCTACTAATGAAGATGCAGCTGCTGAGATGGAGCAAAGCAAAACCCGAAACCACAGGGCAAGACCCAAGACTCGAGCGTCACTCATATCTGACAAGGGACTGGATGCCGCGAACCATAACGGCGCTTCCGGCGGAGGTAGAAGAATGTTCTTGACATCCCCTCTTATAGAACAGGCGATTACACTCAGAACCATTTGGCGTCGGGTCGGCTGTGCTTGTTGTCATCGGTGTAGCCCTGATCGTGTTGGCTCCGGCGAAGTCGGCGGAGCGGGTATCGGCAGCCGTTGCGTAGGCTCGCACTCCGGCGAAACGCCGCCCGACATCCCCATCCTGAAAGAAGCCAAAGCGGAGTATGCGAAGCTACAATGAGCCCCTACATTGACACACCTGACCGCACGCCATAGCATTCCCGCAAATGATCGGCCAAACCATCTCGCACTACCGCATCGTTGAGAAGCTCGGCGGTGGCGGGATGGGTGTGTTTACAAGGCCTCAGAGTGCCTTGATTGTCTCCCGCTTGTACTTATGGCAGTGGACACTAAGGGACCGCTCTATACCCGCATCTCTTAGCGGCTCGTGAATCCCGGACTCAGTGTCACACAAAGGAATTTGGGTAAATCTCATGCTTACTCAAGAACAAGTGCTTTTGTCCTGTAAAGATAAATCTGCCGTATGTTCACACGTTGTTGGAGAGGCTAAGTGTCCAGCAATCCTCATGCTCGTGCTCGTAGCATTGCTGCTTGGACCTGCAACGATGCAGGCTCAGGTGCCAGCCGATCAGCTGGCCAAGCCGCCAGCCAACGCGCAGGCATTCACGATTCTGTCAACTTCAGGCACGAACGGGAAGGCAACAATCTGGACTGCTGGCGACGGCAGCAATATGTCACGCGAGAGCATCCTTCTGCGCGGTCAGGTGTGGGAAGTCGATCAGAGCGTCAAGCTCGGTAGTGATGGAATGCCGTCGACATGGGTTGTGCGCGGCGTCACTCCCCAGGGCGACGCTGCGGAAACCTTTGAGATCAGCGCCGGCGCGGCTTCCTGGAAGAGTCCTGTTGATGCCGGGAACCACCGCTATACCTCTCCCGCATTCTACATTTCTCAAGGGGGGACCTATTCCGGCGGCAGCCAGCTTCTCATCGAAGCTCTGCTGGCGTCGCCGAACCGATCGATGTCGTTGTTGCCGGGCGGCCGTGCACATGCCGAGCGACTGACGGACGTTGTCGTTGGGGAAGGTGCCACGAGGAAAACCGTCACATCCTGGGCGGTTACCGGCCTCTTCCCCTCACCCATTCCTGTGTGGACGACTGCGGAGGGGAAGTTTTTCGGCTTCGTCAGCGCCTTAGCGATCCTTCCCGTCGGTTACGAAAGTGCGCTCAAGATCTTGTATAAGGCTCAGGACGATGCGCTTGCGGCTCGCAGCCCGGCGCTGGTCAAAGCACTTTTGAAGACACCCCAGGGTCCGGTGGCCTTTACCCATGTCCGTGCTTTCGTCGACGGTACTCACTTTGCGGAAGACCAGACGGTTGTGGTCGACCATGGATTGATTGCTCAGGTCGGTCCCGCCAGTTCGACGCCCGCGCCGAAGGGCGCCCAGGTATTCGATGGCGCCGGCAAGACACTGGTACCTGGCCTTTGGGATTCCCACATGCATGTCGGCGACGATTTCACAGGTCCCTTTCTGCTGTCCCTCGGCATTACTTCGGCCCGCGACCCGGGCAACAATAAGGCGTTGACGCTGGCTCGCGCCGACCGGCGGGCAAAGGGCGAGTTGCTGTCTCCTAAGATCTACCCCTCGATGTTGATCGATGGCAAGGGACCCAATAGCTCCCAGTCTGGCTCTATCGTTGTTTCGTTGCAGGAGGCCATCGCCGCGGTGCAGGGGGCGAAAGCCGACGGCTTCACCGGCATCAAGTTCTACGGCAGTTACAATCCTGAGTGGGTCGCTCCGGCGGCGGCAGAAGCACACAGACTGGGCCTTCACGTTCACGGTCATGTCCCGGCTGGCATGCGCCCGTCCCAGGCGATCGCCGCAGGATACGACGAACTGACCCACATCAACTTTGTCATGATGGAGGCTATGCCTGATTCCATCGTCGCCACTTCGAACGGTATGAATCGCTTTGAAGGTACCGGCCGTTACGCCAAGGACGTAGATCTCAACGCCCCGCCGATAAAGTCTCTGATCACCACCATGGCCGCACGCAAAATCGTATCCGATCCAACGTTGGCTGACTCCGAATCGTTGTTCATGCCGGAGAATGGCGACTTGTCCCCTGCGTACGCACCCTACGTCGGCACGCTGCCCCCGGCGACCGAGCGAGGCTTCCGCCAGGGGGGCTTCGCCGTGCCCAAAGACTTGACCCGCGATGACTATCGCAAGAGCTTCGCTAAACTCTCAGCGCTCGTCACCCTGATGCACAATTCAGGCGTCCCGATCGTTGCTGGCACAGACGGTACGGGACTGGAACTTGTCCGGGAACTTGAACTTTATGTCGCCGCAGGATTCAGCCCATCAGAGGCCCTGGCAACAGCAACGATTGCTCCGGCGCATCTTCTGGGCGTCGACAAGACCACTGGCTCGATCACTGCCGGGAAGTCCGCCGATCTCGTGCTGGTTGAAGGCGATCCGTCGCGAAAGATCGGCGATCTCAGAAATACTCGTACAGTAATGATGGGCGGCAAGCTGATGGATGCCGACGCACTGCGTGAAGCCAGTGGCTTCTCAGGAAGGCCAAAGCCGGCAGAGTGAAAATTGACTCAGGTTGCTGACGCGTGCTCTCTCACACCCGCATCGGCGCTCATCAATGTTGCCTTGCGTTTACTAATAAGTTAATCGCTAAATCCCCACAAGCAGTCCCCGCGATGTTCTCACCCCATGAATTAGGTGAGCCACCGCAATATCAGCATCCCGCGTACATTCGCGGCCTGGCTTACCTGGCCAAGCGGAATGGTGCGGCGGGCCGCCGAGTTCCAGAAGGTTTTGGACCACCGAGGGATTGTGCTGAACTTCGTGACAGGCCGCCAACCATTCCATTTTAGGCGAGTAAACAGCGAATCCCCAGCTTTCTTCTGGGACATGGAATCACCCTGAACGGAAACGACTCCCATTCACCATACTTCTCAA
>Ga0207116_10085_pt1 | contig 25476 bp, 33 predicted proteins | sample Alteio_BWMinHeat_44_FD_153550 | JGI IMG/M metagenome (GOLD analysis project Ga0207116, IMG submission 153550) | Enriched cells from forest soil in Barre Woods Harvard Forest LTER site, Petersham, Massachusetts, United States -... | ecosystem: Environmental > Terrestrial > Soil > Temperate forest >... | reverse complement strand
CGGTCAGCGGAGCGGTATCTGCGAGCGATTGGGCGGTGATTCAAGGAAAACAACGCAGATCGACCATTTAGCGAGTAGAAGCGCAAGAAGATCGTCCACGAATAGGGTTAGCAAGACGCCAGGAGCCGACAATGCCACGGAAGAAAGATAACAAGCCCGGCAAGAAGGCCAGCGATACCAAGAAAGCCAAACTGCTTGCCGATCAAGCGGTCGCTTTGGCCGAATACGCAGCCAAAGCGTACATCGCAGCCGACGAATTGCAAATCAAGGTCAAGCCGGTCAAGCAGTTTCCGCTGGATGAGGATGAGCGGGCAACTGTGGCCAAGATTCCCGCCCTTCCTGCCATCCTCAAAAAGAAGCTGGCGAAGAAGGATACTGCCTTGACCATCGTTGACGTTGCCAGCATGGTGATGGCAATGTCGGAATCGTTTGTGGAAGCCGAACCGAGGCTGCAAGCGGCCCTATTGATGGTCGCCAAGAAGGTGATGGACTGCCTGCAAGCCAATATCGTCATGCCGGACCATTCAGCCAAGACGAAGAAGCCGAAATCCGCCGACGCCGTGTACCAGTTCAAGGTTACGCTTCTCGGTGCCAAGCCTTCGATCTGGCGCAGAATCCAGGTCAAGGACTGCACCCTGGACAACCTGCACGAACACATTCAGACCTCGATGGGCTGGATGAAATCGCACCTGCACCACTTCAAGGTCGGCGAGCAGCTTTACGGCGATCCCATGCTGATGGAAGAAAACATGGAAGTGATGGACTACCAGGACTCCACGACCACAAAGATCAGCGACATCTTACCCAAAACCGGCAAGCGATTCCGCTTCGTGTACAAGTACGATTTCGGGGATTCCTGGGAACACGAGGTTGTGTTCGAAGGGTGCCCCAAGGCGGAAGCGGGTCGTCAGTACCCCATCTGCCTGGAGGGTGAGCGTGCCTGCCCGCCTGAAGACGTGGGTGGCGTAGGAGGTTATGCAGGTTTTGTTGAAGCTATCCGAGACAAGACCAATGAGGAACGTGAGGCAATGTTTGAGTGGGCTAGCGGGTGGTTTGACCCGGAAGAATTTGATCCGGTTGTTGCAACGAAGAGCATGAAGAAGGGGTTACCGAATTGGCGCTCGGAGCGGTGGGTGTAGCGGTATCGGCTTCGGCGGAAGGAGCAGTGAGCCATGCGGATCGAGTACACCTGCGAAGATGGCACCCGGACACTCGCCGGCTGGCCCTCGATGGCCCTGCTGCATTGGCTTGCCCGGTCGCACCGCAATCGCCGTATCGAGAACCCGGACCCGTTCAAGGTCTACGTCGTCGCCTCGCTTGTTCCCAGCGACGATCACGAAATCTTTCTGACACTTGTCTACGCCCAAATTGAACGACGCTGGAACAAGACGCCGCCGTTCGAGATCGAGCCGCCCAACCCCGAGGAAAAACATGGCGGCAAGGAATATCAGGCTCGGTGTCTTGAAGTCCTCCAGTGGCTTCATGCCGACGGCGATATTACAAAGTTGGCGGTTTCGCCGGAGTCCTGAATGAAGGCGAGGTTCGGATGCCTCCAACGACGCTCTGGGAGAGCAACTCTTGGGCTAGAAGAGAAAGCCCCACGAAGAGAGAAAGCCCGAGCATTACATGAAGGCCGCTGACAAAGCTCTGGGATTGGCGAAAGTCTTAGCCGGGCAGGCAATCGTCAACGATCAGGATTTCCTGGAATGCACGGCTCGCAGCGATGAGCTTGCTGACAATGACGGCGAGGCATGCGGCATGTGCCACAGCATGAGCCTCGGTGCCCAGGTCGCCCATGAAATGATCGAGAGGGGCGAGTACGAAGACGTGGTGAGCAAATGGGCATCGGAGAGCCGGCGGCGCTGGGAGAAAAGCAAGTTCTTCAAGCTGTGGCAGAAAGAGCAGAAGGCCGGTCGTGACCCGCACAAAGCGTTCAAGGAGGTAAATACCCGTCTTTTTAGGAAGTCGTAATGCGTCAAAGGCATGACGGGCCTGATCCGGCCCCCCGCTGCCGATGGCGTTTGTGTCCCCAGCAACCGAAATTATTCCGTATTGGGCTTGACGGGCCAGGGATTAAAGCAGACCCTATAAGTTGTGGACCGAACTCGCTTCGGTGCCCCTCTCACCACTCGCTGCCTGACTCCCACGAATCACGTCGCCTGTCTTGTCTGGGACAGGATGCCCGTTACGGCGGCGGTATTCCACCACACCCAAAACTAGCTGACGGTTCTACCTTTTTCGGTGGTCCCTGGCGCACATCCACTTGCATGAAAATGTCGGAAGAAGGTAAGGAGTTATCATCGTGAACAAAAAACTGAATGTTGACAACCTCACGCTCGGAGTGAACGATAGCGATTTGGAGGATATTTTTGCTCCGTACGGCACAGTTCAGTCCGCTCATGTAGTCCTGGACTCGGTGTCGGGATGCTCGAAAGGGTTCGGAAGTGTCGAGATGGCCACTTGCGGCCAGGCTGGAGCGGCCATTGCTGCCTTAAATGGTAAGGACAGCAACGGAAAAACGCTCACAGTCAATGAATCCATGCCACCACAAGACAACGTCGTGGTCATCGTTGGAGCAGCGACCAGCAAACCATTCTGAGGACAAGTTGCCTTTCTTGGTGCTCTCAAAGATGTTGTTGTGGATCGCCAGCAACTTCGTGAGCAACGCCAGCAGGGTACTTGGTCGGCACTGGAATGCCCAGCGACCATTACCTGTGGCTTGCGGGCATGGGTGGCAAGGTCATTCGAGGCGAAACAGCAGGCATCGAGGAGATGCCAGCCGGGAAAAAGCCGAAAGCCCCAAACAGTCCCCCATCGAGCAACTCGACCTCGGAGTTCGTGGCAACCTCCCCTTGAAGCAATGTTCGCCATTCATAAAGGCACTGCAACAATGGCTGAAAAGAAAGCTGATGGCAAACAAACTCTTACTCATCCTTCCTCAGCGTCCCGTATGCTAGGCGCTGGGTTGCGTGGCAAGCTGGCCGAGTCTCCGCTGGACGAACCGTGGCGGAACAAGAACTCCAAGCGCAAGAGCACCGGTAAAAAACGCAAGTAGACGGTAAGGCATTACGGGCTTGACGGGCACCCACGCTGTCGGTGGTGTCTTTGACCGCAGCAACCGAATTTATTCCGTATTGGGCTTGACGGGCCGGGAATTAAAGCAGACCCTATGCGTTGCGGACCGAATTTGCTTCGGTGCCCCTCTCACCACTCGCTGCCTGATTCACGAGAATCATGACGCCTGTTCTGTCTGGGACAGGATGCCCGTCACGGCGGCGGACCTCTACCACATTTCGACAATAAGCTGGAGGTACTACCCTTCTCGGTAGTGCCTGGCGCACATCCACCTGAATGAAGGTGCGGGAAGAAGGATCGCATGTTGGTTCTTACTCGCAAGGTCGGGGAAGAGATCGTAATCGGCGATGACATCCATCTAATGGTCGTTGCAATCAAGGGAGCCAAAGTGCGGATCGGGATTAGCGCTCCCAAAGGTGTTGTTGTGGATCGCCAGGAAGTCCGTGAGCAGCGCCAGCACGGTATTTTGCCAGCACTGATGTGAGAACGCTGCCAGTGTCCCGGCGTCGTCGGCCGGCCGTAGACGCCGCCCTTGGATTACTGCGACCTCGGCCAAGGATCGACCCTCGACTTATTGCTTCTCGATCTTTCTGAAGGTCAGGTTAATCCTCTCACTCCCATACGCATTTATCCCTCAACTCGACGAAGTACCGCTCGGCAAGGTCAGTCGGCGTAAAGGCATCGTCGTAAAGGAGTATTCCGCCGCCGGCAAGCTCAAATGCTTCCATTGGTCGTCCTCACCGAAGCCGCTCCTGCATTTCCTCAACGATGGCGAAAGTTGCGGGACAGACAAGTGCGCTGTTGGGCACGGTCGTGGACCCCTGCGGAGGAGGATTCACCACGGCGAGGCGTGCTTCAAAAAGGGGCAGGTGCATAATCGTTGCTGCCGGAGACCTTCTAAGATCAAGGTGTTGACAGAGCAACCGGTTTCGCTCCATGTGCGAGGAGCGCCAGAGTTCTAGGATTGCGTTGCAGAACCGAAGGGTAAAGTGTCAAGGATTGTGTACCCATTGTCGGCCAGGTTGCCTCGCCAACGCAAATAATCACCCTCGGAGACAAGCCCAGGTGGCAAGGTCGGCTTTTGGTGGCCGGTGATAGCTATTTGCCACTGGCAAGCATCGCCCATATGCGATTCGCTTGCTTCAAAGACTTGATGACGCCTATCAGCATCGAGACGAACAAAGAATCTCCAGGTGTTCATCGTGTTCATCATTTACCTCGCTTGTAAATGGTTGTGCTGCTGGCATTCCGAGCAGCCGGCTCGTCGCTGCCATGAAGTCCCAGGCGACATGAGATACTCTCCGCACTCGTCCAAAGCCGCCACCAATGGGCCAGGACCGCATGGCGTGGCCCCCCAAGGCTTGCAGAACACCGCCGGCCGCCATTGTAGCCCGGCAGGCCCCGCAAGGACACCAACCTGTGGCTCGTCGTCTGCTCCTGGGGATGCTGGAGGCCCACCCGATCACGCTTGTGCGACGCCAGAAGATGGTTGGGCATGACGGGCCATAGCCGGCCCCACCCGTCGGCCGGCCACCACGCACCACTCCTACGACGGTGCTGGCGTGGAGCCCGGCCTGGGGATGTCTCTTTGTCTCACCGTTTAGCAATCGGGCTATCTGGCGGACGCTCTTCCTCCGGCCGTTCGGTACGCTTCAATACGATTCTCGTCGGCCGTTCCCCAATCTGCCATGCCCTTTCCACGTCGGCTCTGTACCGGTGCCATGTTGCTCGACTTGCCGCAGCCTGCGGATTCCGTTTTTTTACTGCCTCAATCCATGCTCCAATACGTTGCTCTTCGCTTTTGAATTCCTTGCCTATAAACTCGGCAACCGCCAGGTATGCGGGGTCCGCTAGATGCTGGTCGATGGCTGTTTGCCACGGGAACTTGGCCACATTTGCCACCTTCAGGTCATACGCCTTCAAGACAATGCGTATATCCGGTTCCCGCAGCAACGGCAGCTTTTCCCAGAGATAATCGAATATCTCTTGGTCCCAAAACCATTCTCCGATGTAGTTGTAAACCTCCGCCCAGCTCGGATCGAACACTACAAACGTGCCCCGTGATTCGATGGCAGCGCAAATATGATCGTCGGTATCCCACACATTACGAATTATACAAACCGGCGATGTTGTGAAAAAGACCTGCGGCACTTCCGCAGCAATCAGTTCTTTAGTTAGACTGTTATGGTCCTGCTTCTTGTACTTGTCGGTTTCCGTCAAGTGCTTTGTACGTTCACGCAATTGCGCATCCGAAAAGAACACGTCAGCATCATCTATGGTGATGGGCGCATCACGGTGTTTGTAGACTTCGATATGAAACTTTATTGGCGTGATATATCCCTTGATGTACAAACCAGGGCCAAGCCGCACAGGGGTCTCTGTTACAGCCTTCTGGCCACTCGGTGTCTTCTCGACATCGACCGGCGTAGATGGAGTAAGTGTCGCCAAGATGTTGCCAAGCGATTTTCTCACCGCATCATAAAGCTCTTTGGGAAGGCCACCGCTGCTTTGATCCATTGCCCGCTTGATTATTTGCCCTTTGCCCTTTCCAGGGCTGCCAAGCAATACCAATAACGTAAGTTGCCCAAAAGCAAAGGCTCTGGCAATTTCCTTTATAGTCGCATAATCTTTGATGACTGTCGCTGATTCTGGATAGTCGTGCTTGGAGCCTCTTTGACGACGAGTCGTACCCATGTCCAACCCCTTAACCGTGAGACAATGAGACAAAGCATCGGACCCGCCCCGAGCCGCTTGCCCATAAGGCGGTTTGTGCATCTATGCCGATGGCTCTGGCGACTTCAAGGAACGTGGTATGAGGATCGTTGGTGGTCATTGTTTGCAATCCAAAGTCTTCATACGTTCTTGTGCAGCCTCCGACGATTGCCTACCAATGTCGTTCACCAACTTCGCAATCGTATCAGGTATGGTGAGGAAATGCCATATCTTGAGCGTGCCTTGCGGGAACTTGAATCGCAGTTCCACCAACGCCGCAGTCGTCAACAATGCTGAGCCGTCCAGTCGTCGATCCGTTCATATTGATGGGTTGGAGTCTGTTCATGGCGATTTGACAGTAACGGCGGCTCTTGTCGCAACCGATGTATCTGCGTCCTAGTTGAGCGGCGGCTACCAGCGTCGAGCCGAGGCCGCAACAACAGTCAAGGATGATGTCGCCCGGCTTGGTCAGATGCGTCACCATGAAATGCATTTCTTCTGTTGGTTTCGGACATGGATGGTGCTGGCTCAACTCGTGCAAGGCTCGCCGGTTTTGGCGGATGATACCACTTGCGTTCGGGAAACAAATTGGGTGTTGGTTAGCTGTTTGCACCATCCACACATGGCAGGCAAACTGTACTTGGACGAATCGGCCGAGTAGCCAGATGCGGTGTCCTCCGAACCAGGTGTCGAAGTATCCGTCATAGGCGAACTTGGCTCCTTGTGCGATGCCGATGATGCCGTTTGGCTTGACGACACGTCGGCACTGTTCGTACAACGGTTGATGGTATTGCCAGTGCTTCTTGGCGTTGCCTTTAGCAGGATCGCAGCCCCAGTCGTACAAACAAGCTCTTGACTGGCTGGTGCCATACATCCAATCGCTGATGACGGCGTCGATGCTTTCTGCTGGCAGGCGTTTCAGCAGAGTCATCGCATCGCAGTGGAATACTTTGTTGAGGTAGTCGCTAAGCATTGTCATCAAGAGGTATTGCTGTTGTTGCCCGCGACGCGGGCAACAACAGCGTTGCTGTCCTGCTTCATGGGGTCTTCTTGTCCAGGAGCTTCTTCGCTTCCTTGGTAATACTGTCTAGTTCGACCTTGCAGTCGTCGCAGACCTTGACCATCGCCTCCGGATCACATGTGGCTTGGTCACTTGCGGTGATGCTTTGCAGCATGTCCTTGATCTTCTGGAGCTTTTCCAGGGCGGTGAGCTTTGCCTCGTCCTCCTTCGGCGGTTGCCATGAATTTTCAGGCTCGTCATGGACAACTGCATTGTCTTCCTCGTTCGCCGCAGGGCTGTCGGTCGCTTCCGGCTTGTCCTCGCCGTAGCCGTCTGGGCCTTCTGCAAGCTTGAGCGTCGACGGCTCTTGCTTGTCGGCCCCATCAACAGGACTTGCTGTCGTTGGTGCCGCAGGCTTCGGCGTCGGCTTGCCGCTACTGATGCCGAGTTCCTTCGCCTTCTGCCTAGCTTCGATTGCATCGGCATTTGCCTTGTCCTTGGCGGCTTGCGCCTTTTCCTTGGCGAGGATTTTATCGTGAATCAGTTGCAAGCGAGCGATGGCCTGAATGAGGTCGGCGCCGGTGCAGACACTCAAGAGTTTGTTCCACTGCGGTACAGCCTCGTTCTTTTCGCAGTCAACGAGGAGGTTGGCTGACGACAGAGCGGTTTTGTTGAACTTGTGCGTGCCACCGAAGATGGCTCCGTCCCTTGGAAGCTTGGCCGCTTCAAGCTCCAGGCAGTCGGCTTTGTAGGCGGCGTAATCGGCGGCGAGAGGCTTGTACGCATAAGCCATGTTTCCGGCCTTGGCTTGGTGGAAGGCATAGAGGCGTTCAATGATGGATTTGAGCGACTTGCCGGAGAAATCGCCGTCGGCCTTGGCTTCTTTCATGACTGCGACAAGTCCGTCCTCAACTGTGCCGGTTTCGGTGCAGTCAATCAGGCGGTGGTCGTTGAGGATACCGCTACTGGCCTTCAGGCCGATTTGCACATCAATGCCAAGCCGACCTAGCTCTTGGTTGAGCTTGACCTGACCGACCACTTTCGCAACCCAGGTCTTGTCATGGCCGAACCACTCAGCGCAAAACTCGTCGAAGGTTTTGTAATTCATAAGGTTGCCGTCATGGTCCTCTACCTTCTTCCAGAGCTTCTCGTCTCGGAGAGCCATGATGGCGAGACCTGTGTCCAGACTGTTGTTATAGACTCGACCGACGAGGTGGTTGAAACGCTGTCTCTCCTCATCGGTGAAACGTTCCTCTGTGGAGCTTTGAGGTTGAACCGGTTCAACCCTTGCTTGTGGTCCTTGGAATGCGCCATCTTGGAATACGGCGGCTGCGGTGGAGGCGTTCGCCTTCTTGTTGGTTCTTTCCTTGGTACTCATAGGGGCCTTTCAATGAGAGAGAGTAGGCTGCTGTTGGTCGCTCCGCGACCAACAGCAGCACGATGCCCACGTCGGGCATCACTGACTCCATTAAAGCAATCACCCCAGGTCAAGCAGGTGTCGGCAGCGACACTCTTTTGACCTGGGGTGATGGGTAAATTTCCCGCAGCTTGCGGCCTGGCAGTATGTGACTACCGGGTGATGGTCACGAAGCCGTTAGCCTGACTGACCAGGCACGGGCATTTCTGGTTGGCAAGCCTTTCGTTGAGTCGCTTAATCACCTGCTTTAAGGCGTTCTCTTTGCGGTCAGTATCATGCCCCCACCCATGCTCAATCGCCCTGCTGATCTCGACGCTGCGACTTGGATTTGACAGCAGGACTTCCATCAGTCGCCACTCTAGCGGCGTTAGATCAACGACCTCCCTACCGGCGATGCGGACGCTGCTGGGCGGGATGACCTTATCCTGCCCGTCATCGACTCGCTCCCGGCAATACCGTTGGTCCAGCCACTCATCGACCACGGCCTCGTGCCAAATGGGTTGCCCATCGGCGTTGACGTCGTCATGGCGCAACGTGGCGAACAGGTCATTCATCACGTCGGCTGGGTAGCCGGTGTATTCCCGAAGAATCTCAGCCTTAGTAAACATCCTTCTGGTTCCCTTATTTCCATGCTTCTTGCAGAACTCCAGAGTGTCGTCAGCCTGGAGCCTGTAGAAAGGGTCAACCACCTTGCCATTGACGAATGCAATCGCCTGTGGCGGGACATTGAAAGCATCCACAAGTGAGTTGCGAACGGTTCCCACTTGACAGCCTACCAAGGCAAGAGTGTCGTCGTTGGCTCCACAAATCACCTTAACCACGCCCATTGACGACATCGCCAACCCTCCTGTTGATTGTTACTGAGTTACCATAGCTCACGTCATTTCAGAGATAATACTTGGGCCATGGCTTGTTGTAAAGCACGTCGAAGGTCTCCGCTGTCAAATAAGTGTCGCAACTGACACCTGCTTGACCTGGGCGGTTTTGTACCATGCTTGAACTGAGAAGGGCAGTGGGCGGGCCTGAAGGCTACGACCGAATACTGAGGAGCCGGAGGAAAAGCATGGCCATCAAGACCAAAATCCAATGGTGTGATTCCACCTGCAATCCCACGATGGGGTGCGAAGGCTGCGAATTGTGGTCCCCGCAACGCCGTAGTTGCTACGCCGGCATGCTCCATGTCCGCTTCGGCGGCGTGACGGCGGGGTATGCCCCCACCTTCGAGCAGGTTACGCTCTTTCCCGGCCGGATGGGTGAGGCCGCAAGCTGGCCGGACCTCACGGGGCAACGCCGCCCAGACAAGCCGTGGCTTAGTGTTCTCCCCCGTCTGATCTTCGTCTCCGATATGAGCGATTCGCTTTCCTCGTCGGTGCCGTTCACCTTCCTTGAGCAAGAGATCATCGCCAACGTCACGAGCAGCCTGGGCCAGCGGCACCAATGGCTGTGGCTCACCAAGCGGCCAGACCGAATGGCCGAGTTTTCGCATTGGCTGGCGGACCAAAGCCGACCGTGGCCGGCCAACCTCTGGGCCGGAACCAGCGTCACCACGCAGGGGACCACAGGGCGTATCAAAAGGCTTTTGCAGGTGGGGACCGAACGAACCATCCACTTTCTGTCCATCGAACCGCAGGTGGAATCCCTCGACACAGGCCCGTGGCTGCCGGAACTTTCCTGGGTGATCCAGGGAGGAGAGTCCGGCAGGAATGCTAGGCCGTTCGACCTTGCCTGGGCCAGAGCGCTGGTCCACCAATGCCGTGAAAGCGTGGTTCCCTTCTTCCTGAAACAGCTAGGGTCGTCTGTGTACGACAATGGCCGCAGCCTGAAGTACCAGGACAACCACGCCGGGGACTGGACCGAGTGGCCCGAGACAATCCGGGTGAGGCAGTTCCCCGCCCTTTGAAGAGGCCGGCCGTCGCTTTTTTGGACGAGGCGGGATGCACTGGAGGGCCCCCATCAAAGCAGTTCACAAGGTTCGGGAAATAACTGGCTTGGGGCGAAATAGTGTCTGACGCAACACCAAACTTCCCGGACGAATTCCGCCGCCACTGCACCAGCCTTCAGCCCGGCCCGGTCGCCGACGTTGCCACTGTGGAGCGACTTCTTGCCGCAGCCTGGGACGACCTAAGCGGTGACGATGGCGGCATGAGCGGCGAGAAGCTGCTCGGGCGCATGGAGGCCGTTTCGTGGGAGCCACCTCGTCTAGTCTTCGGCATCGAGCGTCACGGGGCCACAGTAATGGGTTCGACCAGGGCCGAGGTGCAGGAATGGATCGTGGACCTGGAGCGACACACAAAGAAGGTTCAGACGGTCGGTCGCCGACAGGTCGTCCCGATGCAGAAGCGCTTCGACGTGAAGGCCGTCGCCAAAGAGTTGGCTGACGCCATCCTCGCAGGCCGAGCGGACGAGCGCCTGATGTGGGACGGCAAGGAATGGGTTCGATTGCTGATCGGGAAGGCGTTGCCCGAAGGCTCGGCGGGCAAGGAGACGCTGGCCGGTAGGCGTAAGCGGCTCCGGGAGGCGGTGGCAGCGCTGCTCGCCACGGTGGGTTGGCACATGACCAAGGCAAACGTGTACGAGCGCACCGAGGGCATTGGATTTATCAAAGCGGAGGCGAAGAGATGAACAACCATTGTCCGTCGGTGGACGGCGCCGGACGCTCCCCGCTACGCCGAAGGCATCTTCCTCTGCGATCCACAACGCCTGTGGAACCGATGCAATCACTTTACCCAATCAGGAAGCTTCGCTCCTCCTGTGGTCCGAAAAACCTGGATGCCGGCTTCCTTCGCAATGCGCAAGAGCCCGAAATCCACGAGGCCGGCCAAAAGCGAATCAAGGGCCTCTCGGTCGAGGTCGATGGCTTTGCCGATATCGCTCCTGCTCAGTCCCCGTGGCCCGGCCTGGGCGATCACCGGCACGACCAAATCCGCAGCCGGAACATTATGTTGACGCCGTTCCCCCTTGTGGCGCTGCAACCAAGAGTGAAACGAATGCACATCCATGTAGTATGTACTGCACCGCCGATCATTCCTTCGGCTTGCACACCGGATAGAATAGATTCTTGCCCAGATGTTGCCACAGGCCACTCCGGTGCTGACGTGCTCCAGCGCCAGAGCACCCCTGCATTCCTTCACAATACCCAAGCCAGATTATTCTCTTTATTGCTCTTGATCGACTCTGCGTTTTAGCTACAATTCTTTATAACTAACACAACGACTGCTCACCACTACACATTCACATCAACCTTCGTTTAACCTTCCCTAACCTTCACCCGTCTGACGACGCATCCCAACCGTCAGGCACCTCCTTACCCACTGCTATTCACGGCAAGGCATGGCGCTCGTGAATGCGCCAGCCGTGGCGTTTAACGAGGCATCGTCGTTGGGGAATGGTGAATTGCCAATGATTACAGCACTAAAGAGAAAGCACACTCTGTTGGAGGCGACAACCGCCTTTCATCGGTCTCAAATCTACCTGCCAAGCAAAGACGAGTACATTCATGGCTTCAAGACAAAGCCTGAAGACGGGTTCTGCGACTACGATGGTCGTGACGTGGAGCCCATCATCAACCCGAAAGAACTCTACAATTTGCCACCGGAGGCTTGGTTGACCGTGAATCACTACAACGCTTTGATTTTCAACACCCGCAACATGCTCATCGCCGACATTGATTTTGGCGATGAGCGGTTGAACCGGTTTGCCGGGGCCAGGGACTGTGACGACGTTATTCACAACCTGAACCACTTGCACGTCCTCGATGAACAACAGGGCGATTTCGCCGACTTGCGCTTCGCCGATCAGTCCTACCACGTTTACCGCACGCACAGCGGTTGCCGGGTGATCTGCACCAGCATCTGTGTTCCCTGGGAAAGCCGTCGTTGGGAGGCACGTTGCTTCATGCGGTTTCTACGGAGCGACCCGCAGTACATCGATCTCTGCGGTAAGCAGAACTGCTACCGAGCGAGATTGACAGCTAAACCCTGGAGAACAAACGGCGATCTCTGTCATGTCTGCGAATACGAGGCATCGGTTGGCATTGGGCCTGTGGCCGAAGCAATCGGTGAGCAGTTAGCGCTCCATGACGAATTGACTCTTGCCGAGCAGGAATGGTCGCATTTGGCATGATGGCCCGGCAACAGGTAGAGGTGGCAGACCTCGTTGGTGTCCCGCCCCCACCTGTTTTCTTTCTGCTGAACGGGTCTTTTGTTGTGAAAAACGAAAAGCATTACTCTACATATATTTGGAGGTAAACCACAATGACCGAAGAACTGTTTCTGATAAGCGACGTGGCGAAGCGCTTGAATGTGCCGCCGCATCGGGTTGCGTACCTGTATCTGACCCGGAAACTGCCTGAGCCCAAACTGCGCCTGGGCAACCGCAGGGTGTTTACGCACGGCGAAGCAAAGCGTGCGGCGAAGGCTCTTGGGCTATCCTGGGAGTCCGAGACAGGGGAGGCACCGCAATGAACCCATCACCATTCGTCACCTTGACAGTCTTGGGCGAATTGTACGGCGTCGGCGCACGGGATGTTGGTGCTTGGCTAAAGAGTTTGGGCCTGCGGCAGCCAACCGGTTGGCCGAGCCGAGAAGCCGTCTTGCGAGGTTTCACCCTGGAGCGGCCCTTGGCATGCGGAGTGTCCTTTTGGTTGTGGCACCGAGCAAGAGTCTGCCACGAGCTTGACATGATGGGCTATCCCCGTGGTGGGAGCTTGGCGAAAATTGAGGAATTCGATGGGTTTAGGCTGATCCGGAGCGGGAAATGACCGACAACGCAAAACAACATGAAACCCTCGGGCCATATTCGATCCGCTGGAATGGCGGCGTCGGCCAAGGAATCCTCGACGCCGATGGCCGGACCATTCAGGATTTTGGACGGGATGTGTTATCCACGGGCCGGAACATGCCCGCTTTTGTCGAGGGTCGACGAATGCGATGGCTTTGTGCTGATAAGGGGTGGCAGATGTCCAAGGAGCGTGAAGTCCCCCGCACATTCGGCGTCCGTTCGTCGGGTAACGTCGGCCAGGAAATCCTTGACGCCGACAGGAAGATCATCTGCTGGACGACCGATCCCTGGGTGGCGCAGGTGATATGCAAACTGTTGACAGAGAGCGAGGTGCTGCTGCGGTGATCGGGGACATGAACGTTTACGAGCCCGATTACCGGCAGAAAGGGAGCGATTACTGTAAGCCCGGAACGCCGGAACCGACACGACAAGAGTGATAAAAAAAGTCCCCGGTGATGACCAAAATCGTCACCGGGGACACTAATATAGGTTGTGGACCCTATGACATATTATAGTGGTGAAGACCCCAAAGATTCTGAAAAAAAGCATCCGTCCGGTGCGCCGATACCGGCTCTTCCGTCGTGTGTGCTGCCTGCCAACGGCATCTACTACTGGAATCACCGCATCCCGCAAAAATTGAAAACCCGCCACGAACTTCTTCTCCAACACCGCCAACCGAAAAAGAAGGCCCAGGTCCAGGGCGTAAAGCGATTCATCATGGATCACAAGTGGCGATTCGGCGGCAGCAATGAGACGATCTCCGACAAGCTGCTGCGTGACTACCGCCAGGAAGCCGACCGGGGGGCGCTCTCGGATGCCGAGTTTCACTTCCTTGAGGTTCGTGGGTACGCCGTCCAGAGCTATCTCTATGACCTTGCCGACACCGTGGCACTGGCACAGACCGAGACGAACGGCAGGGAGTTCCTCCATCGCCTGTGCTTCGATGGCTCCCATCCTGACCAGTACATCAACGAGGCCAACGCTCTTCGAGTCAACCGTCGTACCTACAAGAGCCATGTCTCCCGGCCCGACATCCTCGATCACCTGCGGGGCTTCAACGTCGTCGGCCCTGTCCGTGACGAAACCGGCTACTACCGCTTCATCTCATTCGATCTGGACCGACACCACGACATCGACCCGCACTTGTTCGCCGCCTACGTCATGGCCGTGTACGCCTTTCTGGTGAAGAACCTGCCGACCTGCGCCATCGTCGCCCAGGTCAACCCGAAGAACGGGTCCACCGTCTTCTTCTGCTTCTTTCCGAGCCGGCGCACCTATGGACAGGTCCATGCCCTTGTGGACTGGCTCGATGCCAAGGCGAAGAAGGAAATCGCAGGCTACTCGACGCCTGAAATCTACCCTGTCTATGGCCCCGGCAAGGTCTATCTGCCCTTCAACCCGGAGAAGATCACGCTGGGCGAATCGGAAGTCTGGCCGGAGACGAAGACGAAAAAGAGCAAGATGTGCAACCCGATGACTGTGTACTCGCTTGCTGACTTCCCGGAGTACGTTCGTTCTGCCAAGAAGGCCGACGCCACCGCCATCCAGCAAGCCATCCTCACCGCCTGCCAACAGCCGATGCCCAAGAGGATGAAGAACAAGAAGAAGCGTGCCTCCTACGGCAAGAAGAAGACCCCAGCGGGCGGCATGGGCATCGTGCCGAAGTTCAAGGGACGGTTTTTGCAGACGATGATGGACTTCTTCTCCGGCAAGATTCAGCCAGAAGACGACACCATCGGCAAGTATCTGACGCCGTGGGCCAGGGCCATCGCCATCGTGGAAGACTGCCGGGACGTTGGCGAGTTGAAGGATAGGCTACAGCGCTGCATCGACCTGATTCCCGACACCAGCTTCTCCGACCGGCTTTCCGACGACCCAAACGAGTTGGAGCGGGTGATGGATTACACGCTGGAAGCCATCATCAAGAACAACGGCTACCAGCGCCGGCCCGACGAAAGCACGAGAATCTTTCTCAAGATCAAGAAGTTCTGCGACCGGATCGGCTTTGTGCCGAGCGATCCCGACACCTGGGCTGTCCTAGACAATCACCACACATTCCAGCCAGACCTACGGCTCGTCTGGACGCCGGAACTGGCCGTGCTTGTCCGGGAACTCGCTCCCGTGCTGCACTGCACGATGTCCCAGGTGAAGGACTTCCTGAAGCTGTTCTTCGCCTGGGTCGAGGCCACAAGTGAAACCGGCTACACCAAGGTTGCCCCGCTCATGGAGCAGGTGGGCATCGCCGGCTCAAACAACAACATCACAGCAATGTTCAAGATCATGAAGGCCCAAGGCTTCATCGAGAAGGTCAAGAACTACGGCTGCTTCCAGGATGCAGACGGAAATGTTCGGCGACACGCCAACTTCTACGTCAATACGGCGAAGGTCGTGTTCCGTGAGCAGATGGATCAAGAGGCTGCGGATCAACCAGACACACACATAATGTATCTACTCTATCTCACTTTTCTTTCTTCTGATTCTTGCGAATACCTGCTGGAATACCGGCGGTTGATCGTGGAAGAGCGGTTCAGGCGGCGAATCCGTGGCCTCTACGGCTATTCCTGGAAGAGGGCGGCTTGAGAATGGCGACAAACGAGGGGGACAGTGCGCCCAAGGCGGGTGCCGGCTGCAAGGACGCATGCATGAGGGGTATTAACCAGTTCACGAGCCCGGTGGCACCCCACTATTAGTCGGTCTTCACCCTGTTCCGCACTGGCGACCGCTAATAGCGTCAATCCAGCACGGCATCGAAACCATGCGAGGGCCAGAAGTTGAATGCGGAGTCAGCCCGCCTGTGTGAGCGGGCAAGCGTACAGGATGTGGCCTTCGTGTCATTGCACGCCACCGGCGCATTTGTGGCGACGAGAGGCCCCTATTAGCACTCTCCAGGCGCACAAGACGACGCCTAAGCGTTCGCCGGGTCGTTATTATCCTTGATGGTCGCATGCCCCACCTTGGCCAACGGTGCTATTAGCGGTTGCCCATCCATCGCCGGATGTCCTCTGAGCATTCCGAACCGAAAGCAGCCTTCCGCCGTCTACCTGACAAGGCAGATGGCTCTGCACCTCGGCGAATAGCAACCCATATTCTTGCGAAACGACACTAGGCGAAGAGGGCTGTGACACGCCGCCGTTCGACGCTTTTCACCAGTTTGCCCGGAAGTTTCCGAACCAGACCGAGGTTTAGCGGTCTACATGACGTGAAACAGCAACCCTGCCAGCGACCCTGGCAGGGTTTTTTCGTCCTGAGCCTTTCCGAGGATTGTACCTCCAGAGACATCACGGACCCCTGGAGAACCAAGATGAAAACGCAATCAGAAATTCGGGCCGACCTGACGCAGAAGATAGTCGAGGCGTTGAAAACTGGCGTTATCCCCTGGCGCAAACCGTGGCGATCAATCCCCGACCCGGTTCGCTTGCCGACGAACGCCGTCACGAAGCGGCACTACAACGGATTCAACATTTTGGCGCTTCAGCTTACCGCCCAGGTCCACGGCTATCCTGCCGGCCTGTGGGCCTCATACAACCAGTGGCGCTCGGTAGGCGCTCAAGTCCGCAAGGGCGAGAAAGCTACGTCGATTATCCTTTTCAAGCCCGTCACGAAGATCGAGAAGGGCGAGGATGGTGAGGGCGACAAGACGAAGACCTTCCCGATCTTGAAAACCTGGTCCGTTTTCAACATCAGCCAAGTGGATGGCGAAGTCGCCGAGAAGTACCAAGTGACGACGGTTCCGACCGGCACAAAGTTCGAGGACGTGGACCGTGCCGAGTTCGACCGTGCAGTGGCTGCGACCGGGGCTGACATCCAGTACGGCGGCAACAAAGCGGCGTATTACCATCCTCCGCACGACTACATTCAGATTCCAAACGAGGAGCAATTTCAGGACTTCCCGTCTTTTGCCGAGACGGTCCTTCATGAAACTACGCACTGGACGGAGTGGCGCACGGGCTGGTCGGGCAATTACGCCGAGGGTGAACTTCGAGCCGAAATCGGGGCTTGCTTTCTGGCGACTTCGCTGGGCATCCCGAACAGCGACGACTTGAGCAATCACACGTCTTACCTCCAAAGCTGGCTTCGGGCGCTCGAAAACGACCCGAAGTTCATCTTCCGGGCAAGTGCAGCGGCATCGAAGGCCGCTGACTTCATCCTCAACTTCAGCCGTTCGAAGGTGGAAGACGAGTCCGGCGAACTCGTGGGATCAGCCTAATACGAGCCCGACTTCGGGAGGCAAGAGCAAGGGGAACTGAGATGAGCGACCAGTCATCCGAGATCATACCGACTCTGAATCACGTCATCGGACAATCCAGGGCCGTTGCCGTCCTTCGCACCGCCATCGACGCCTACTTCCACGACCGGTCGAAGTCGCCTGAAGAGACCGCCTTTCCGCATCTGCTTCTGACGGGTCCGGCGGGTACAGGCAAGACGCTTCTTAGCGAAATCGTCGCCAGGGAATGCGCCAGCACGCTGCACACGGAATTGGCGCAGAACATCAAGACGCCGGAACACGTTCATGGGTCGTTGATGATGGCGGAGCCGGGTGACATGCTGTTCTACGACGAAGTGCATGAACTGCCTTCCGCCGCCCAGGTGACGCTTTACCGTGCCTTGGAGGAGCGGAAACTTTTTCTTGGCAAAAAACACGTTGTCAACCTGCCTTCATTTTGCTTGATCGGAGCTACAACCGAGGAGCATTTGCTCTCCCGTTCGATGCGAGAAAGATTCCGCATCCATCTGCGGCTGACCCATTACTCAGACGAGGACATGCTGCTGCTGATCCGACAGCGAGCGAGGCGACTCGGCTGGCCCATCGAAGACGAAGCGGTTGGTCAGCTTGCCACCAAAAGTCGTGGCACACCGAGATTGGCCGTGCGCTTGCTCGAATCGGCCAGACGCACAGCTTCAGCCGAACAGGCCGACCTCATCACTGCTGCTCACGTTCAAAAGATGTGCGAGATCGAACAGATCGACTCGCTCGGCCTCGATGCCATCGAGCAACGATACCTTCAGATTCTTCGTGAGGGCGAAGGGCCGGTGCGCCTCAACGTGATCGCAACGCAGATGGGTCTGCCGAGGCAGTCCATCGAGATGTTCGAGAGCGACTTCATCCGGCTCGGACTGATTTCCAAGTCGGAAAAAGGAAGGATGCTGACAGCCAAGGGATTTGAGCATCTGGCTGCAACGACCGAGTAAGGGTGTGGAAAAGTGTCCGGTTTCAAGAAGGAAGGTGCAAGGTGTCCGTGTCCATTAAGACCGATTCCCCGCTGAAAGCTGCAATGTCTGTGAGTTCAATGTGCCGCCTTCTGAAGATGAGCCGCAGCCAGTTCTACTGGCATGTGAAACGGGGCACGTTCCATGCGCCCTTGTACCTGGCCTCGAACAAGCGCCCCTACTTCACGGCGGCGTTGGTCGAGGACAACCTCAAGGCCAGAGAAACCGGCGTCGGCGTGAACAACGAGTACGTCATCTTCTACGAACGCCTGCCGACCACCAACAGGAGCGAGGGGAAGAAGGAGAAGGCGGATCACTCCTCACTGCTCGAAGGACTGAAGCGGGCGGGCCTCGAAGGTGTCAAGCCGCAACAGGTGAATCAGGCGCTTGCCGTTTGCTACCCCAAGGGGACGACCGGCCATGACGAAAACGCTGTCCTGACTGTCGTTTTCCGGCACCTGAAGCGTTCGGGTGTTGGTTGAGGTTTGTTCGTGGTCTGTCGATGATCGCAAGGAAATCGCCAATGTCTGTGTGATTGCTGACGGGTTGTGAAGCGAAAGCCGCTCGAAATGTGAAAGTAAATCGCCCGGAACCCGGTGGAAAGGTGGCCGGGCTTTGTTCGGAATTACGCATGAGAAGGAGCATTATCTTGCATTCGACCCAAAACCCGGAAACCGGGTTGGTGCCGGTGGCAACAACCGCCCTTGTCGTTGCCCAACAAGCCGATTCCGACCAGCATTTGATCGACCTCTGGCTCCACGGGCGAAGCCGTCACACCCAGCGTGCATACCGGAAGGACGCCGGGCGGTTCCTCGAAGCGATCAACAAGCCGCTGCACCGGATCACCCTCGGCGACATCCAGGAGTATGCAGTCCAGCTTGCGGGGTCGGGCCTGGAACCGTCGTCGGTCTACCGCACCATGTCGGCGGTGAAGAGTCTTTTCGCCTTCGGATATCGGCTCGGCTACCTGCCCTACGACGTGGCCCGACCGCTCCGACTGCCGGCGCTGCGTGACGCCCTGGCCGAGCGCATCCTCGAAGAGACGGACGTGCTGCGCATGATCGCCCTGGAAGGGATGCCAAGGAACAAGGCCATCTTGCTAACCCTGTACGCTGGTGGATTCCGAGTCGCCGAACTCTGCTCCCTGAAGTGGAGCGACCTTCAGAACCGGGACCAAGCCGGGCAGATCACCGTGTTCGGCAAGGGCGGCAAGACCAGGACGGTGTTGATGCCGTTGTCCGTGTGGAACGCCCTGCAATCACTACGGAAGGATGCGAAGGACAGCGATCCAGTGTTCCGCAGTCGCAAGGGCGGGCACTTGGTCGAGTCCCAGGTTTGGAGGATCGTCCGCAAGGCATCGAAGCGGGCGGGCATCGAGAAGGAAGTCTCCTGCCACTGGCTGCGGCACGCTCACGCATCGCACGCCCTCGACCGTGGGGCACCGATCCATCTTGTGCAGGCGACTTTGGGTCATTCGTCAATCGCAACGACCGGGCGATACCTTCATGCACGGCCCACGGATTCCAGTTCGAGCTATCTGCCTGTTTGATTTGTGTAAAGACTCAACTGCTGACGCTGCTGATTTGGGCGATTGTACCTCCAGGGTCATCGCCCAACCTGGAGGAAATCAAGATGGACAACCAGACAACGCTTGTCGTCTTTCGGCGCTGGCGTGCTACGGACGACGTGATCGCTTTGTTCCCCGCAGAGCCGAGTGACATCAACGGTTGGTATTGCCTTTCTTACGAGCATGTGGGCCAGCATTCCGGGGCGGACTATTTCGGCGTCGTCCAGGCCACGAGGCCGGCGACCGAGGAAGAGGCTGCGCCGCTGGCCGAGGAACTTACGAGGATCGGCTACAAGCTGAACACCATCAAGCGGGCCTCGCAATCGGTCCACGAGCGCCGAAGGGCAACAGCACGAGCGCTCAGGACAGCCCACGTTTAGAAGATTGTACCCGGAAGAAGGGGAGGACAAGGAACCGAGATTGGAGCAAACGACAACAATGGCAACCCAACAAATCATTGACTGGACTGACGTGAAAGATGCCGCCGAGAAGCTGGCCGGCAACTGGAAAGCCTTCGACAGTTTTGCCTGGCACCGTGCCTACGACCTTGAGGACGCCGACTCTTGGATGATTTGGTACACGAGCAGCCGGGACGCTGGACTGCTGGAGCAAAGCAACGAGCAGGCCATCAACAAGCGACTGCGACCGTTCATCGAAGGCGACGACCCGGACCTGGTGTTCGAGTCGCATAGCCATTGGGCAGTGGGCCATGTCGATGGTTTCTCCCTCCGGGTCCACCAGCCTGACGGGAGCATCACGCCTGCATTTGAGGAGTTCTGCCACATCAAAGAGGAACTGGAAGCCTACCCGATCCTGAACGAGAGCGACTACTCCGACCGGGAGTACGAGGCCACGCTGGAAAACTACAGGGAAGAGCTATGGCGGCTCCGGGATCAACTGCCGGAAGGTTGGGAAGGAAAAGTGTTTTCCTGGTTCAGCGACAACGGCCTGGATCGGTTCACCGAGAACAGGGACGACCGTGGCGGTTGGGCGCCGAAGGAGGAGATAGTCAAGGCGCTGGAAGCCCTGGGTCTGTTTCCGCCGCAAGCGGATGAGCCCATCATCGTCGATGCGTCAACAGGCTGACGTTCGCCCTATGTACCTCGATCAGCAGTGGAACGCTCAGCCGAGCCTCATCACAATCGAACGAAGGAGACTGTCTCATGGCTGGAGAAAGATCGAAAAAAGGCAAGGGTTCACGCAAGGTTTCTGGCCCTTCCGAGTTCGTTCAAGCAAGCGGCAGCATTCCACTGGACCCCGGCGATCTGCTGGCCAAGCTGGAGAGCAAAATCAAGGTCATCCACGGAGCCAGCGACGACATATTCAAGGGCCTCGTGGGGCAGAAAGTGTCCACGGTGAGAGCAGCCCTTGTTGATGCGTTCAACATCCCTGTCGATGCCATCGCTTTGGTCAATGGTGAGCAGGTAAACGACAACTATACCCTGAATAAAAATGATGTGCTTGAATTCATCAAGGAGATCAAATGAACGACCAAACCGAATCCATCCGTCGCCAGCGCCTTGCTGACATCAATATCGCCCCTGGCAGCCGTGAAGCTCTGGAAGCCCAGCATGGCCGGGTGTGGGACACCGACCAGCTTGTTCAAGATTTCGAACCCATCGGCTTTATGGCTCCGCTCGTCGTCGTGAGGCGGCGGTCGGACGGTCAGAAGGGCAGCCTCGAATTTCAACACTCGCCAAGGCTTTATTTCAATTGGCAACCGCACAACAAGTAGGAGAGTCAACCATGCCTATCAGCACGAAAACGTGGCAGCAGGGGCTGGACTCTCAGTCGGCATGCAATCTCTCCGGCCTGGCTCACTTCCTGCCGAGACTCTTGGATGAGTTGCGGGCCAACAACGTCGCCGGCACCGATGCCCTCAACACGCACCCGCTTGTTCGCCTCGTCGTCGCTCAGATGGCGCACTTGGCGCATGGCACGTTCGACTGCGGGGCGGGCAACCTCTGGCAGCGGTCTTACCAACGGGGCGAAATCGAGACCGGGCGTCATCCGTATCACGTCAGGCCACTGGAGCGAGGTGAGAAAGAACGCATCCTTGCTCAGTGGGCCGAAGAGGATCGCTGGCAGAAAACGTGAGAATGGACCGCCCTTTGGAGTAATTGTACTGCAAATGCTGCGAAGGCCACTTCGACGAATACCGGAAGGGAGAAGGAGATGATCTCCTTGAACAAACCCCTGTTCAAATTGGGCAATCTGGTTGCCACGCCGGGCGCTCTCGCTGCTCTGGAGTCGGCGGGCGTATCGGCTTGGTCCCTCGTAAGCCGTCACGTAGCCGGTGATTGGGGCGACTTGTCAGAAGACGACCGGCAACTCAACAACGAGGCGCTGACGGACGGGAGCCGCATCTTGTCGGCTTACGTTCTGAAAACCTCCGTAAGGGTTTGGATCGTCACCGAGGCCGAAAATGATCACGGCAACCGTGCGGCAACCACGCTGCTGCTGCCCGACGAATACTGATCGCCAAAAAGGAAACGCCAATGACAAAACGCAGAAGCGCATCTGAACTCGCTCACCCATTTGCTTCGCCACTCGATGGCCCATCACCAGCGATCAGCTTGCCGATGCAGCGGAAAAGCTGGCTTATTGACGAGATTGCACCGAGAGTGGGACTGCCCTTCCGTGACCGGCGGTCTGTCCGCATACGGTCTGCCCTGACGGTCCTAAGATTCTGCTGAACGTGGACCAGATGACATGAGCCGATTCACTATTTCGACTTGCTGTTTCAAAAGGTCGTCTTGAAGATTTCGGTATCTGATTGCGGTAGTGAAATCGGAATCAACGACCGATTGTTCTTTCCGCAACTGCAAGTCATAGTCTTGCATCGCCAAGGCGTGAACGGTTGCCCATTCCGCCGAACAGGACAGGCATCCCCATGTTAGCCCTCCGGGTGGCTGTTTTATGCTCACCAAAATCCCTTGCCCACAGTCTATTGCAGTTTTGTAAGGCCCCCAGGCTGCATTCCGCTCCCAAAATAGTCGGACGACCCGCTCCGCACAACACCTGGGACACTGTGTCGGAACCGACCCATGCTTGTCTTCCAGGTACTTCTTTTCCCACTCTTGGGCGGTCATACCATGCCCTCAATAAGACTTCTTGGGCGTTCAACCCAGCCTTCTTAGGCAACTATCCGTTATGTCTACTTAGCTCGTCGGGAACAGCAACTGGATGCTATTTCGTCACCCCGAATCGGAACGACGAAACCTAACCAAGTATACCATGAATGTCCGGAGGGGGGCGATTATCGCTGACGCAGCATAATCACCAGCCGCATCTCGGAAATGCCGCCCGTATTCTGTCAATCTCGCCCGCCGAAAGCCACCGCCACAACGTCAAGAGCCTTTCCCAGTCGATGTTGAACGAGGCTTCCGCCACGGCATCGGTGTCGTCTTGGTCTGCATACTTCGACAGGGTAACCGTCTTGTACCGACTGGCATCGGCCACGAAAACCGGACCTTCATCAAAGCCGTATCTGAGCCATGCGTTCGGATGCTCAGCATAGTCCGTTTCCGTCATGCCTTCGACGTTTTCCTTGAAGAGTTCATCGACCGCCTGAGCAAGATGGTTCTTCGAGAGCATGCGAATGTCTGCTCCATATCTTCTGGTCAGAATGACCCATGCAGGTGATTGCGACATGGCGGTCCGACCCTTGGTTTAGGTGAATGGTTGTTCCTTGCAGGGTTCTTCCGCTTCACATCATAACGAGTTGGCACATCGATGCCAGGGATTGATCCCAGGTCCCTCCCGAACCGGGACCGCCCTTCCCGGTCTACCCTCGGGCGCAGTTCAATGAAGAAGCGAGGCAGAACATGAGCAAGCAAAATTGGTTCGACGTAGACAAAGCTGGCCTTGGCCGACAGGCCGAAGAACACAGCAAGGGCCGGCTGATCGGTGAACTGATCCAAAACGCCCTCGACGAAGCAGGCGTCACGCAGATCGCCGTCTCCCTGACCCTGGTGCCGGGCCGTCCTCTCGCCGATCTGACGGTCGAGGACGACAGCCCCGAAGGGTTCAAGGACTTGTCCCACGCATGGACGCTCTTCGCAGAGTCCTACAAGCGGGGCAATCCGGAACAACGAGGCCAGTTCAACCTGGGCGAGAAAATGGTGCTTGCCGTCTGCGAGAGCGCCAGCGTCTCGACGACCACCGGCACTGTCTTCTTCGACCCCGACGAGGGCCGCATCGAGAAGCCCCGGCAAAAACGGGAACGTGGCTCGGCCTTCCAAGGACGCATCAAGCTGACCAGGGAGGAATACCCGCAGACGGCCGACTACCTTCGTTCCCTGCTGCTGCCAGAAAACATCGTCGTGACCTTCAACGGCGACCGGCTGCTGCCCCGGAACCCGATCCGCACGTTCGAGGCGACTCTGGAAACGCTCGTGGCCGATGACCAGGGTGTGATGCGACCAAGGCAGCGCAAGACCCAGGTGAGCATCTTCGAGGCCCTGCCGGGCGAAACTCCGAGTCTGTACGAGATGGGCCTGCCGATTGTCGAGACTGGCGACCGCTGGCACGTCAACGTCGGCCAGAAGGTGTCCCTCAACCGAGATCGGGATAACGTGAAGCCCGCCTACCTCCAGGCTGTGCGGATCGCCGTCCTGAACGCCGCCCATGACCTCCTGACCACAGATGAGGAAGCCACCGCCGCATGGTGCAAGCTCGCCGGCTCGGACCCACGCTGCTCGGACGAGGCGATCAAGCATCTCATCCGGCTGCGGTTCGGCGAGAAGGTCGCAGCGCCGGACCCAAGTGACACCGAGGCCATGAAGCGGTTCCAGTCGCAGGGTGGAACCATCGTTGTCGGCTTGTCGAAGGGCGAATGGGCAAACATCAAGCGGGCCGGGGCGGTGCTTCCAGCAGGGCAAATCTGCCCCACCGCCAAGCCCTACAGCCTGGACCCACAAGCAAAGCCGGTCACGGTGATCCCGGAGGAGAAGTGGACCGAGCGCATGAGGAACATCGCCGCTTATGCCCGGTTCCTCGCCAGGGAACTAATGGGCGTCGAGATCACCGTCTCCGTTGTCCACACCACCAACAACTTCGCCGCCTGCTACGGGGCCGGGCGACTGGACTTCAACTTGCTCCGTCTCGGCCACGCCTGGTTCGAGCAGGGGCCGACCGAGGTCGTGGACCGGCTGCTTATCCACGAGTTCGGTCATCAGTTCAGCGGGGATCATCTGAGCGACGAATACCACGAGGCGCTGTGTCTGCTCGGCGCTCGCATGAAACGGCTGGCGCTGGAGAAGTCGGAAGCGATCCGCCAGTTCCTTCTGAAGTGAAGCAAACAGGGAACACCAATGGCAAAGCGCAGAAGCGCTTCTGAACTCGCCCAGGAGTGGCGGAAGGAAGCGATGGAGTTCGATGCCGCCCTGATCCAGCATCTTGTTGACAACCTGGGCCTGATGCCGGACCTTCCGCTGGTGATGGGCATCGGCATGGCGTTGTCCTGGATCAACATGCGTCAACCGGAGGCCGTCCTCGATTTGCCGGGCTATCCGCAGATGTCGGCGCAAGAAGTCGTCAAGAAGTTTGGCGTAGAACCGTTCCTTGAGAAGTGAGCGTCGAAGATTAACCTCTGTGCCCTACAACGAGAACCCAATGAAAGTCACTCTTGCTGGCCTTGCTGGAATCGGTTTGCTGCTGGCGGTCCTTGCAACCGTTGCGGCCCCCGGAGGTACGGACAAGGCGAAAGGAATCTTT
>Ga0207116_10083_pt1 | contig 25610 bp, 31 predicted proteins | sample Alteio_BWMinHeat_44_FD_153550 | JGI IMG/M metagenome (GOLD analysis project Ga0207116, IMG submission 153550) | Enriched cells from forest soil in Barre Woods Harvard Forest LTER site, Petersham, Massachusetts, United States -... | ecosystem: Environmental > Terrestrial > Soil > Temperate forest >... | reverse complement strand
TGGGCTTTAAAAACATCCTGACCTTTGATGATAAGATGATATCCACCGAATACTCGGCCCTGATGAGCAAGGTGATGAGCAACGGCAATGGCTTTGTAAAGTTCCCGATTAACGAGCCGGCAGAGGGTAAAAAGAAATCGCAGATAGAAGAATATCTTGAATTTTATGAAGACGAGGGCGTTCAGCATTTGGCATTAGCCACCGGTAATATTGTTGAAACAGTAACCGAGCTGCAAAAACGCGGTATCGAATTTTTACATGTACCAACTACTTATTATGATGACTTGCTAAGCCGTGTTGGGCATATTGATGAGGACCTGGCACCATTGAAAAGGTTAGGCATCCTGGTTGACCGTGATGATGAAGGCTACCTGCTGCAAATCTTCACCAAGCCATTGGAAGACAGGCCTACAGTATTTTTTGAGATCATCCAGCGTAAAGGAGCGAAATCTTTCGGCGCGGGTAATTTCAAAGCATTATTTGAGGCTATTGAACATGAACAGGATCTGAGAGGAAATCTTTAGGAAGTCGGATTTCGGAAGTCCGAAGTCGGAGTTAATACTTTTTAGCCGGGTTTAGCCCGGCTTTTTTTGTGCCTATTAATTGCTTACTTTTCTATCGTGAACGTTGATGAAGTTATAGAACTATTGAAACAAATTGCAGATGCCTCCCGGCTTGAGGGTATGAGGCGCTACGCAATTGACACTTCCAAGGCACTTGGCGTTTCTATGCCGCAGATACGCAAACTGTCAAAAGGGATCAAGAAGAACCATCAACTGGCGCTTGAGCTTTGGGACAGCGGCATTCATGAATGCCTGATACTGGCATCGCTCGTAGACGATCCTAAACTGGTTACACCAAAACAAATGGATAAATGGGTGGCTGATTTTCACTCGTGGGATGTGTGCGACCAGATTTGCGGCAATTTATTTGACCGTACTGATTTTGCGATTGATAAAGCCATTGAATACAGCACGTCAAAAGAGGAATATATCAAACGTGCGGGCTTTGTTTTAATGGCCGAATTTGCGGTGCACGATAAAAAGGCGGATGATGCAGCGTTTATGCCATTCTTCCCTATCATCGAAAGAGAAGCATGGGATGACCGTAACTTTGTTAAAAAGGCCGTCAACTGGGCGTTAAGGCAAATTGGCAAGAGAAATGCAGGGCTTCGACAGATTGCCATCGCTGTTTCCAAAAGAATAGCGCAGCAGGAAACAAAATCTGCAAAATGGATAGCCAGAGACGCCCTGGCAGAGCTCGAAAAACGTCCCTGATTTTTCCTAAACGTCTTACAAAATCGTATATTTATAGTCTTAATTGATTGGATTAGCCCCTAACCAGGAACATGTTTGTTGCTCTGTGGCCGCCTGCCGCGGTAATTGCACCAGGCAATCTGAAAATTTGGAAAAGAGTATTTCTGATTAGAAATTTCCTTTTTCTCAAAATTATTCAGGCAATCTTAATTCAAATAAACACACAGTTAAACAATTGATAGTCATGGGTAAATAATTACCCATTTATATGATTTTTGAATACTTTAGACATTACAGGAAGGCGATCAGCATAACTTATTTTGCCTTTTTCCCGTATAATAAGAGATTGTAGATGAAGCAAATAGGGCACGGCACTTTAACCGGTGGATTTCGCTTTGGAAGATATTGGTCTTGTATTTGCAAGGTTGAGCAGGGATTATTGCAACCGATCGGCGTAATCCGCTTTAAATTAATTAATTGACTATTGGTATAACCACCATAAACAAATTTCTGTTGAGCAGAAAAGTACTATGAGCGTTCCGGAAGGGGATAAATTTTCTTATGATGGTGAATTCCACGTTACCCAGATTATAAATAATATAAATACGGGTATCTGGGAATACAATATCAGCACCAAGGAGGTCAAATGGTCCCCTGGTTTTTACGCTTTGTTAGGCTATGAACCTGGTGAGATTGCCCCATCTTATGATTACTTTTTTGAGAACCTGCTGTATTACGAAGACAAACCTGCCTTTGTAAAGTCAATCAACCGCCATTTTAATGATGCCCCCGAAACTATACGGTTAAGACTTTTAACCAAAAGATCGGGCTATAAATGGTTCGAAAGCACAGCTAAAAGATGGGACGATAATTCGACTCCAAAAATTACGGGCTCGATAGTCGATATTCACGACCATAAGCTGCTGCAGTTGCAATCGCTCCGCAACGACTACCTGTTTAAAGAAACCATAAAAATTGCCAAAATAGGTGGCTGGGAGATAGATGTTAAAAGCATGACGCTCACTTTTACCCGGGAAGCTTATGACATTTATGAACTACAGGATACCGTAAAGCTAACTATTGATGAAGCTATCAGCTTTTTTGAGCCAGACTACCGGCCCGTACTAAGAAAGGCGGTGGATAATATTATCAATTATTCGCAACCGTTTGATTTGGAACTTTTATTCCGCACTGCCCGCAACAACCAGATTTGGCTGCGTGTAAAAGGGCTGGCAGTGATTGACGACTACGGCAAATGCGTTACTGTCCGCAGTATATTCCAGAATATTGATTATATCAAAAAGAAGGAAATGGAAGTTCAGGATGCGGTTAACCTACTGAGCGACCAGAACAAACGCCTGCAAAACTTCGCCTATATTGTTTCGCATAACCTGCGTTCGCATACGGGTAACCTGCAGTTTATGGTTGACCTTTTTGATCAAACCGATGTAGAAGATGACCGTAAGGAAATATTTTCGCACATCAACTCCATAAGCAGCAGTTTAAAAACCACAATTGAGCACTTAAGCGAGATTGTAAAGATCCAGGCCGAAATCGGGAAAGAGAGAAAGAAAATAGAGTTTGAAGATGTACTCAAAACAGTGCTGATGGCGCTGGAAGGGAATATCAAGGCCTCGGGCGCTAAAATACAATACGACTTCAGCGAATGCTCTGAGGTCTTCTATATACCGGCATACCTGGAAAGTATTTTCCAGAATATGATAACCAACTCAATCAAGTACAAACACCCTGACCGCAAGCCGGTTATTAAAGTGCATACGACCAAGGTTCGGCATCATATCTATTTATATTTTGAGGATAATGGCCTGGGTATCGATTTGGACCGTTACGGCGATTCGGTATTCGGCATGTACAAAACCTTCCATCATAACCCGGATGCCAAAGGCATTGGTCTGTTTATGACCCGCAACCAGATAGAAGCACTTGGTGGCACCATCGACATCGACAGTACCGTTGATGTGGGCACGAAGTTTACGATTAAGCTGGTTTAGTGAATAGTCAATGGTGAATAGTGAATTATAACGACTGTAACACTCACCATTAACCGGCTCACTATTGACCACTCACCATTGACTCTACACTACTCAATATAGCTTTCCAGTATCTTAAACCCGTTAATCGTTATCATGTCAACGCGCTCGACAGTTTTTGGTAATAGGATACACTCGCCCATTTTTACCGTATACTGCTTCCCATGGCACTCAATTACGTAATTACCCTCTACGCACACGTGGATCACGAATGAATCCAGGTGAGAATAATTCCTTGAGGTGCTTTTTGTGAAATCCAGGATGTTGGTTGTAAAATATGGGCATTTTACCAGCTTTACAGCTTCATTCTTTTCGGGTTGGTATGCTGTCTTATAATCAGGGTAAAAGTTATAGTCAATGGCTGCAACTGCCTCTTCCGTATGTAATTCGCGTTTGTTGCCTTTGGCATCCACTCGGTCAAAATCATAAATGCGGTAGGTAATATCTGATGTTTGCTGTATCTCGGCGATCAATAAGCCTTTGCCGATAGTATGTACCCTACCGGCAGGCAAAAAGAAAACATCGCCCGCGTTAACATCTTCCCGGTTCAGGATGTCCATGATATGGCCGCTGTTCAGTTTATCCAGGTAAATCTCTTTATTTACCGGCTTATTAAAGCCCGATATTAATGTTGAACCGGGGTCTGCTTCTATTACGTACCACATTTCGGTTTTACCGAACGAATTGTGGCGGACTTTACCCAACTCATCATCCGGATGTACCTGTATTGATAAGTCATCATTGGCATCGATAAACTTCACCAGCAGCGGAAAAATATTTCCAAAATGGTTATATACCTTTTTGCCAACCAGTTGATCCTTGTATTTCTCCAGCAGGTCCGCGAGTGACTCTCCCTCTAGAGCCCCATCAGCAACAACCGAAACATCCGATTTAACCCCAGATATTTCCCAGGTTTCGCCGCAATTGGGCAAGCTGCCATAATCTTTGTGGAGATAGGTTTTTATCTTCTGGCCACCCCAGATTTTGTCTTTATATATGGTTTTGAATTTTAAAGGATATAATGTTGACATGGAAATACGATTTGAGCGCTAAGTTAAAAATGAAAAATGATGTGGATAGTTTTAAATAAATAAAAAATGCCCGCGCCAATTACAGCACGAGCATTATATTTTCAGGATTATAAGTGGTTACTTACCCAGTTTCTTCTTCAAATTCTCATCGATCGCAGCTAAAAACTCTTCGGTATATAAATAGTCTTTACCGTGCTCAACCTTTGGTTTGATGGTGATGGCTAAGTCCTTCGTCATTTTGCCGCTTTCGACGGTTTCAATACAGACTTCTTCAAGCGTTTTACAGAATTTGATCAACTCCTTGTTGTCATCCAGTAAACCACGGAATTCCAAACCGCGTGTCCACGCAAAAATGGATGCAATTGGGTTGGTTGAAGTCGGTTTGCCAGCCTGGTGGTCGCGGTAGTGCCGGGTAACGGTGCCGTGTGCAGCTTCGGCTTCCATCGTTTTACCATCCGGTGTAACCAAAGTTGAGGTCATTAAGCCTAAGGAGCCAAAACCTTGCGCTACGGTGTCAGACTGTACGTCGCCGTCATAGTTTTTACAGGCCCATACAAAGTTACCGTGCCATTTTAATGCTGATGCCACCATGTCGTCAATCAGGCGGTGCTCATAGGTTAACTGGTTGGCTTCAAATTCCAGTTTAAATTCGTTCTCATAAATTTCCTGGAAGATATCCTTAAAGCGGCCATCGTATTTTTTCAGGATGGTGTTTTTAGTAGATAAGTATAAAGGCCATTTCTTCAGCAATGCCTGGTTAAAGCAGGCGCGGGCAAATCCTTTGATAGACTCGTCGGTATTATACATTGCCAAAGCAACGCCGTCGCCTTTAAAGTTGAATACCTCGTATGATTGCGGGGCGCTGCCATCCTCTGGCGTATAGGTGATAGTCAGTTTTCCTTTGCCTTTAGTCAAAAAGTCAGTAGCACGGTACTGGTCACCAAAAGCGTGACGGCCAATACAAATAGGCGCTGTCCAGTTGGGCACCAAACGCGGCACATTCGACATCACAATCGGCTCCCGGAAAACTGTACCGTCCAAAATATTACGAATAGTTCCGTTTGGCGACTTCCACATTTGTTTTAAACCAAACTCTTCCACCCGGGCCTCGTCAGGCGTAATGGTTGCGCATTTGATGCCCACACCATATTTTTTTATGGCATTTGCAGCATCAACCGTAACCTGGTCGTCCGTCTCATCACGGTATTCGATACCTAAGTCATAATACTTGATATCAAGGTCGAGATAAGGGAAAATCAGCTTATCTTTTATAAACTTCCATATAATGCGGGTCATTTCATCGCCGTCCAATTCGACAACGGGATTCACTACTTTAATTTTTGACATAACAGAACTTAGTTTTTTTTCGTAAAAGGTCTCAAATATATAAAATTGAGATTAGCTATTGTGTCAAAGCAATATCGAATTTATCGATACCCAATTAAACAAATAGTTCGTTTAAGGTATTGTTTTATCGAACAATGAACTTATTTTTATAAAATTGTGGGATGTGAATAAATTATATTCTCGACTATAGCAGTACCGGATAACGAATCATGACAAAAAATATACTAAGAATTACGCTTTTGACCTTGCTCGCCTGCTTCGCTGCCCTTGCATCAAAAGCACAGCAGGGATTCGATTACTCGCAATATGATTTGGGCGCATCCATAGGTTTTAACTCTTTTTCCGGTGATGTGCAAACCCCAACGAGCACCAAGGCTATCAATTTTAATTTTGATTATAACCAAACACCCTTCGTCAATTATATTTTTGAGTTCCAGTTAGGCAAACTGGCCGGTGGAAACGCACAAACAGACCTTTTGGGGCGGCAATTTGCTGCTGATTATAATTATTACGCCTTCAGGATACAGGTACAGGCAGGCGAATTGATGGATTACTCTCAAAGCCCGTTCTTAAATGGCTTAAAAAATCTATATGTAGGCGGAGGTATAGGTACGATATACAGCAATATTACAAGTATAAACAGGTATTCCATTCTGCTGCCCGGCTATTATACCCCTGGTACTGATAAAGCCAACCAGCTTTTTTTCCCGGCGAGAATTGGTTACGAATTGAAGATATTTAATAAAAACCAACGGGCCGATTTTAAGTTAGATGTTGGCTATCAATTTAATTATGTTTTTGGGGACGAGCTTGACGGTTTCAAGGCAGGTAGTAAAGGTGATTCTTACAGCCAGTTTACCATTGGTTTTAAAATTTCCGTCGGTGGGGTCACCTCTTACAGGAAACCAATAAGCTATTAAGACTTCTGTTAAAATAAGCTATACCCACCTTCTTCTTAAATTAAGCGACGAATATTTGTAATATCATTTGCTGTGCGGTTATATTTACGCAGAATTATCTCAATAATAGCAAATGAAGAATTACCTACTCACACTTATCGCTTTTTGTTTTATACTATTCAATGCAAAAGCACAGGCCCCGGCACAGGCTAATCCGCCCAAAAACAACCAAAAAATAGCAATCGGGCGGATAGTACATACTGATACTTCTGTTGTAACCAAACATACCGTTACCATAAAGGGACAATCTATACCCTATACGGCCACTGCGGGCATGATGCCGATTTGGGACGAAGAAGGAAGGCCAACAGCGGGGGTATTTTACACCTATTACGAACGCGATGACGTGAAGGATAAGGCAAACCGTCCATTGGTGATATCATTTAACGGCGGACCCGGAACGCCTTCGGTTTGGATGGAACTGGGTTACACCGGACCACGAATGCTGAATGCAGATGACGAGGGTTACCCGGTGGAACCTTACGGATTTAAAGAAAATTCAAACTCCATATTGGATGTTGCCGATATAGTATATGTCGATCCGGTAAACACAGGTTATTCAAGAACGGTAACGCCTGAGACGCCAAAAACCGGTTTCTTTGGTGTGAACGAGGACATTCATTATTTAGCCGAATGGATAAACACCTTTGTAACCCGCGAAAACAGGTGGGCATCACCAAAATTTTTGATCGGCGAAAGCTATGGAACCACGCGGGTTTCGGGCCTGGCACTTGAACTGCAGGATGCACAATGGATGTATCTGAACGGTGTTGTATTGGTATCGCCAACTGATTTGGGCATTTCGCGCGGCGGGCCGGTTTCGGACGCTTTGCGTTTGCCTTATTTTGCTGCCACGGCCTGGTACCACAAAAAATTGCCTGCCGATCTGCAGGGAAAAGAGTTGACGACAGTATTACCCGAAATAGAGGATTTTACCATCAATGAGTATATCCCCGCGCTTTCAAGAGGCGGCTTTTTAAGCGACGATCAGAAAAAAGCAATTGCTACAAAAGTGGCACGGTACAGTGGCTTGTCCGAAAAGGTGGTTGAGGACAATAACCTGGTGATATCTTATAACCTCTATTGGAAAGAATTACTGCGCGACCAGGGCTTTACTATTGGCCGGCTCGATTCGCGCTATAGGGGGATAGACCGTCAAACCGCAGGCGACGGCCCGGATTATAACCCTGAGTTGACAACGTGGCTGCAGGAATTTACGCCTGCCATCAATATTTACCTGCGCAACGAACTGGATTATAAGACTGATTTGAAATACAATATGTTCGGCAATGTATTTCCATGGGACAACAAAAATGATCACACAGGAGAAAATCTTCGCCAGGCTATTGCCGAAAACCCGTACCTTCATTTATTGATTCAATCAGGTTATTACGACGGCGCCTGTGATTACTTTAATGCCAAATACAGTTTGTGGCAGCTGGACCCAAGCGGCCGGTTGAAGGACCGCCTGAAGTGGGAGGGCTACAAAAGCGGGCACATGCTGTACCTGCGTAAAGAGGATCTCGCTACGGCCGCTGAGAATCTGAGAAAATTTATATTGGGAGCTATACCAAAACAGGGGCAAGCGGCTAAATATTAACCAAACCATAATGCCTCATTCATGTTATGATTTAAAGTAGAGACTATGAGCGCAAAAAAAACATTCTCCGAATTTGACAACGATAACGATGACAGGGACAGGTATCTAAAGGACAGTTTAGGCGAAGAATCAGACGTGGAAGACCTGGCCTTCAACGCAGATGATGATAGCTTTGAGTACGATGTGAAAAGCGATGACCCGGATTATGACCATCCTGACCCCTATAACACTTCGGTAAAGAATGGCGCTGATATGAACTCTAGCTATGACGAGGCTAACCCTTTTGATGCCGTAGATGAGTATATTCCAAATGAGTCACTGGAAACTGATGTGGATGATATGGCTATGCATATTGACAGGGGAAACATTGTCAGGGTTGACACAGTAGACGAAATACTTTCTAGAACACCCGAAGACAAACGTACCGACCTGGATGAGGAGGGGTATCCTATAAACGACGTACCAAAAATTATTAAGAAAAAAAGGGGTTAGTAGTCCAGGTCAAGATTAAAGCGTCTTTTCAGTTCAGCGAGTTGCGGATTTTTACCGGCCATGTGCTGAAATTTCTCTGTGGTAGTGTAAGGTTTTTTTGCTGCCTTAACTTCGTCAATGCGGGTATGCACTTCTAAATCAAAGTTTTTCAGTTTTGTACGCAGGTAATTTAAAATATTAGGTTTTTCGTCCCTGAAAAGTGTTTCCTGCGATTTGTTCCCAACAACCACCTCGAAACGATAAGGCTTCTTCATTTCGGGAGCGTTAGTTGCAAAAATGGTAAACAGGCTCATGTTCCCGCCCTCGGTCTTTATTTTGGCAGCATAGTCGTTCCAATGCATTAAAAAGGTATCCATTGTAAAATCTTCACGGTCATCCCCCTTCAGGTAGGGGTCCTCTTCTTCCAGCACTTCGGCAGCTTTATTGCTAAGATCCTTTAATGAAGGTATTTTAACCGAGGTTGAAGCTGTATGCGAATTTGGCACGAATGGCTTTGGCTTGTCCGAAGCAACGGGTTCAGTTTCTCTTTTTTGCGGTTCCGCAGGTTGCGGTACGGTTTTATTGTAAACCACCGGCTGATCTCTCAAAAGAGGAATTTCTTCTTCCTCCGCCTTAATTTCTGCCTGCGGCTTTAATTCTGGGGTATCAGGTTTTTTTTTTACCTGCTCAGCGGCTGGGCGGGCAGAAGTTTCGGCAACGGGCGCCGTGAGCATGTTGAACGCTGCGGGCAGGTGACACATTTTGAGCAGGGCCAATTCCACTTGTAAACGCTGGTTTTTGCTCAGTTTATAATTCAGGTCGCACTGGTTGGCAATATTCATAGCCGACAGGAGGAATGATACCGGCGAGGCCTGCGATTGCTGTAAATATTTGGCTTTGATACTCTCGCTTACTTCGAGCAGTTTTAATGTGGTTGCATCCTTGCTCACCAACAGATTTCGGAAATGCTCGGATAAACCAGATATAAAATGTGAGCCATCAAATCCTTTACCCAATATCTCATCAAAAAGCAGCAGTGTACCCGCGGTATCTTCTTTTAGCAGGTTCTCTATGATGCTGAAGTAATAATCGTAGTCAAGAATATTGAGGTTGTCAATTACCGTGCGGTACGTAACATTTCCGTCGGAAAAGCTAACGATCTGGTCGAACATGGACAATGCATCGCGCAAACCGCCATCTGCCTTTTGGGCGATGATGTGCAGTCCGTCGTTCTCATAGCTTATCCCCTCTTTTTTGGCAATAGAAGCTAAATGTTCGGCCATATCCTCTACGCGGATACGGTTAAAATCAAATATTTGGCAGCGTGAAAGGATAGTAGGCAGTATTTTATGCTTTTCAGTCGTAGCTAATATAAAGATGGCATAGTGCGGGGGTTCTTCCAGCGTTTTCAGAAAAGCATTGAAAGCCGACTGCGAAAGCATATGCACTTCGTCGATGATATATATCTTATACCTGCCCGATTGCGGCGGTATTCGTACCTGTTCTATCAGGCTGCGTATATCATCAACTGAATTATTGGAGGCGGCATCCAGTTCGTGGATATTAAATGAGCCGCCATTTTGAAAAGAAACGCATGACTGGCAAACCCCGCAGGCCTCACCATTTGGCTGCAAATTTTGGCAATTAATGGTTTTGGCCAGGATACGCGCACAGGTAGTTTTGCCCACGCCACGCGGCCCGCAGAATAAAAATGCCTGCGCCAGCTGATTATTCCGGATAGCGTTTTTTAACGTATTGGTGATATGTTGCTGACCCACAACGGTATCGAAGGTTGAGGGGCGGTATTTGCGTGCCGAAACTATAAAATTATCCACTGGCACTAAGATAAAAAGAATAAAATTGATGCTAAAATTACTGGCAAAGAATGTCGAAAACTTTCTTGCTTCGGTTTAAAGAACCGTAATGGCTGTTATCTCTTTTACCTTATAATAGCCTTTAGCTTCGGGTAAATAAACCTCCATTTCCTTCCAGTCAATCTTCAATCCCTTGCCGGCAAGGCTTGCAGGGTTTTTGAAGTTTTCGGATCCTGTAAATTGCCGCAGCCATAGGAATGATTTTTCCTGGTTGTTCTCGTCAACCAATACAATATAGTTAAACCCTTTATTGTCTATGCGTTTAAACTTGCCCTCGGTTGAACTGGCTCCGGCATCCTCTTTCTGTGCCATTTTAATTGCCAGTTGCATAAAGCCCTGGCATTTTTGAGTGAGTAGATTTTTCCCTAACCCAGTTCCAAGCGCATGCATTGCCACATTATCTTCCATACTCACCTTCTTTTCATCAGCCAGTGCCACCAACAGTTCAGCTTGTTTGCTAAAACAATCCATGAACGCATCAGTTGCCTCCTTTTTTGTGTGTATCTTGCTTTGATCGAGATTTGTAATGCAATTACATATCGAGTCCGTTATCTTTCTCTCAACCGGGCCCATGGCCTGAGTTTGGGCATGCAGCGCGGCCGCATAAAAAATAGAAAGTATCAGAACCGGGAAAAATCTTTTCATGACGAGGTGGTTGTTTTGCTTTGCAAAATGCAATAAGAATCCGGTTCTGACAAAAAAAATTAATCTTCGTCGTCCTCCGGGAAATGATCATCGTCATCAGGGTCAGGTTCGCCGAGTTCCTCGTCTAACTGTATCTCGTGCAAATCGTCCAGGTCCTCCAACTTATCGTCAAAGTCCTCATCATCTTCATCGTCCCAATCGCCTTCTATAGGTTCATCGTCTTCGGGCCCCCAGGGGGTCAAATCTGTGTTATCAAAATCGGTGAATAGCATAATCAAAAGGGTTTTATTAGTACTGTTACGGGCAAATATGTTTACTTTATTCGGGGTTTGCAACCATATTAAGCCTTATTTTTTCAATAATTAGCTTCATAAATTGATTTTTTATTTCTACATTTGCAGCCCCGTAATATCGGGTAAAACATTAAAACAAAGCAAGATAATGCAACAGTACGAAACCGTGATCATTCTTACCCCGTTGCTGTCAGAAGAAACTGCTAAAGAGGCTGTAGCCAAATATAGCAAGTTATTAACTGATGGCGGAGCCGAAATTGTCCAGGAGGATAATTGGGGTTTGAGAAAACTAGCGTACCCTATCCAAAAGAAAACGACAGGGTACTATCACTTAACTGAATACAAGGCTCCGGGTGATTTAATTAACAAATTGGAGGTTGAATTCAGGCGCGACGAACGCGTTCTGCGTTTCCTGACCATTGCATTGGATAAGCATGCTATCGCTTATGCCGAGAAAAAACGCAGCGGTGCTTTCAATCAAAAGAAAACCGTTAAAGCAGAGGAGGCAGCAAGCTAATGGCAAACGAACAGATCCAATACGTTACCGCTCCAAAGGTGGAGGATAACCGCAAAAAATACTGCCGTTTCAAAAAGAACGGCATCAAGTACATCGATTACAAGGACGAAAAATTTCTTTTAAAGTTCATCAACGACCAGGGTAAAGTATTACCACGTCGTTTGACCGGTACTTCATTGAAGTTTCAGCGTAAAGTGGCCCAGGCTGTTAAACGCGCGCGTCACATCGGTTTACTGCCTTACGTAACAGATTCGTTAAAATAATCAGGAGGTTTAGACATGGAACTTATTTTAAAACAAGACGTTAAGAACCTGGGCGAAAAAGACGATATCGTTAATGTAAAACCAGGTTATGGCCGCAATTTCCTTATCCCTAAAGGTTTTGCACAACAGGCCACTGAATCTGCCCGCAAAGTTTTGGCTGAAAACCTGAAACAAGCAGCATTCAAACAAGAGAAAATTCGCAAGGATGCTGATGCTATCGCAACCAAGTTAGAAGGTGTTAAGCTTACAATCGGTGCAAAAGCTGGCGAAACCGGCAAAATATTCGGTGCTATCAACACGATTCAAATTGCTGATGCTTTGAAAAAAGAAGGTTTTGACGTTGACCGTCGCCGCATCACTTTTGATGCTGAACCTAAGTTTGTTGGTGAGTACACCGCAAACCTTAACCTGCACAAAGAAGTGAAGGTAAAGGTTCCGTTTGAAGTGGTAGCAGAATAATTTGATTGCGGAAGTCGGAATGCCGATTTCGGAAGTCAGATTAAAAATTTAAAGGTGTTTAGTGAAAACTGGACGCCTTTTTTATTGAATACCCTTGTAGAGACGCAATGCATTGCGTCTCTACATTCCCGAGCAAATAAATCCGAAATCGTAAATCGTAATTCCGAAATAATAGGATATTTTCGCTTAATGAAAAAAACTAAACCCGGCCTGTTTAAGCTTATCCTCCGTATCCTTAAGCTGGTGGTTATCTTTTTCTTTGCGTTCAGTATTTTTTGGGTTGTACTTTACCGCTTTGTGAACCCGCCTGTTACCTGGCTGATGATATCACGCGGATTTGAACGCAAATCAGATGGGAAAGACTGGAAGATCGACAAAAAATGGATCGATTTTGACAGTATTGCCGACCCTATGAAGCGCGCCGCCGTGGCTGCCGAGGACCAAAAGTTCCTGGACCATTTTGGGTTCGACTTTAAGGCGATGGAAAAGGCGGTTGATAAAAACGCGCATAGCCATAAATTACAGGGCGGCAGTACCATATCGCAGCAGACTGCCAAAAACGTTTTCCTTTGGCCGGGACGCTCTTATATCCGAAAAGGTTTTGAGGCTTATTTTACCTTGCTGATGGAACTATTCTGGAGCAAAAAGCGCATTATGGAAGTTTACCTGAACGAGATTGAAATGGGTGATGGCATTTATGGTGTTGAAGCAGCATCACAAGCCTATTTTCATAAATCAGCGTCGCAATTAACCCCTCATGAGGCAGCGGCTATAGCCTCGATATTTCCCGATCCATTGAAATGGTCGCCTACTGACCCGAGTGATTATGTACGGCACCGGCAGTATATTATCCGGAAGAATATGCGACGGTTAGGACCGCTGGATTTTTAGTATTGAGTCGGAAAGTCCGGAAGTCCGAAAGATTTTTCCGAATTATTCTTTCCGACTTTCGGTCTTTACTGACTTTCAGACTATGACTGATACTTCCAATGCCTTGACTTACCCTCGCCTATCCATTCCAGCGCCTGTTCTATCCGTTTTTCGCGGGTAGCTTCTGATTTAGCCTCGGCAAACCATTCCAGGTATTCGCGTTTTTTGGAAGGGCTGAACTTTTCGTAATTGTCCATAGCTGCCAGGTTCGCTCTAAGCAGTTTGTCAAAGTCGGCAGGCATAGCAAGTTCGGGTTTGGGCGCTGTTGGTTTCTTTTCGACCCTTATACCTTTCTCGTTGATGGCAATTGCCTGGCGTATAAAATCTATTAGAACTTCTTCAGCCGGTAAGTCGCTAATACTTATGATTTGCCCGAAACTACCTGCTGATGACTCTTCCCCGTCAACCTTTAAATAACCTTTAGGATCGTGCAGCATTTTTTCGCGCCAAAATCCAAAAGCACAATGACGCTTAAAAGCTGCCATCTGGCATACCGGGCCCTTGTGGTCGAAAAAAGGAAATCCCCATTTCATTATCTCCGACAGTTCAGGTGCAGCCCGGTGAACCAGTTCCCTGATGTGGATCAAAATTGGTTTTGCAAAGTCGGAGGATTTGGCAATGTATGCATCAACCCGTTCGTCGTATTGTCCCATGCCCTAAAATACAAATTCTTTTTTAAGTCAATAGTGAATGGTGAATAGTGAATATCAAACAGTTTTGCCGAGTAATTCGTCCAAAGCGGGATTATGCCGGGCGTGGAGGAATTCGGTAATGGTCATTTCAGCGACATGATGTTGATAGAAGGGGTCTTCTGTAATGATCTTTTCAACTTCTTCTTTCGAGCCCGCATTCGCGATGAGGATGCCGCCTGTGCGGGGTACTTTGCGACCGGTGACGATGAAAGTATCATTTTCTACATACTTCTTCAGATACGCCGTATGGCCCTCGATGTATTGGTCGACCTCTTCAAGGGGGGCGGTGTAGTGGATGTCGATGATGAACATAAGCTTGCGATTAACATGATTTGGTTCAGGAATTGAACAACTCATTAATTAGTCCAACGAGATATTTTTTATCGATACTGCTTTCATCCGATTTATCATAAATGGTAAGCATGTTAATAATAATATTTGAATCTGATTGAGAGACAAGGAAGGTAATTACTCTGTATCCGCCACTCTTGCCTTTTCCTTTACTCTTGACTGCCAACCTTACTTTATACAATCCTGATCCTAAATCCGAACCTTGCTTAGGGTTTTCAAGTAAATCATTTTCAAGCTTTTCAAGATCATCAACAAGGGAATGATGTCTTTTCTTTAACTCTTTGGCCTTTCGAATAAAGATTTTAGAATATATAAATTTGATTACTCATCAATTATATATCCTTAAGTGATAACCGTTTGGCTTTGCCTGACTGCATATCCTTTACCTCCTTTAATGCATCAGCTATTTCCTTGGTCAACCCTTCCTGTGCAGAGGTTACAGTAACTTTTGCTTCAAATTTTTGCAGAATTCTAAAGATAAGTTCGGCATCATTGTCCTTTACTTGTACTGTGAAAGTCGTCATAAAACAAATTTAAGCAATATTATGCACTAATTAAATCTCCGAATAACTGTACATGCCAGCTATCCTTAAACGGCACCTCCCATTTAGTTTCGAGTTGACCGAGATCCTGCACCAGGTTGTTGAACACAATAGTATTGTTGTTGATCTTACCCGACTTTAACAATTCTTCAAATTGATGCCGAGGCGCCGACAGCACTTCATTTCCCTCGCGGTAAGCGAAATTGAAGCGATCAAATAGATTGATATTGAATTCTTGCTCCAGTTTTTTCAGAAAATTAACCGACTTATCTATAGAGCATCCGCTGGCCCCGGCCTGACTTTCGTCAACAATTAAAATCAAAAAGCGGTTGTAGCGCACCTCGGCTTTGGCTTTCAATTGGTGATTATGGGCGGTCCATTCGGCCGCAAATTTATTGAGCAGATCATGTAACCCTGAGGCCTGCTCGTCCGTTAATTCCTTATCCGATTGGTATATCCAAACCCGGGAGTGTTCAGAAAATTGCATGTGCAAATTTAGTCAATTTATTAACTTCGGTTTATAACATTTTTGTCATGGTAAAACCAGTTCTTACGCGGACAAGAAAACTTTCCATTATCATCTGTATTAGCTGTATAGCGTTGTTTATTTGCGGATTTCGCTTTATCACTGACGAAACGGAATGGCTTAACTGGAGCAACCGGGCCCTAACAGAGTCCTATAATCCCGCCACGGAACCCAACCTTAAAAAATGGGAAATTACCTTAACGCCCGGGCATTTTATCCGCCTGCGCAAAACTTTTCAACACGGCAAACAAGAATATTTTTCCTTCAATTTAAACCGGCTGGACAGTTTTGATTACCTGGGTACAGCTAACAATGGTGTTCTGCATTTTAAAACCCTGAATGACGATATTATTGTGCAAACCTATGATGACCCCAAAGGGGATATTGACTCGATGTCGACGGTATTGAATATACCGGTAAAAAGTATTTCCGCAGAGCGATTGGACAGTTTGAACAGTGCTATGCAATATTTTAAGACTAAAGGTTTATAAGCCGTTTGCCTTTACAGTGATCTCGGCAATATCCAGCACCTGTATTTCCTGCTCTTTTTCTTTGCCTTTTACGCCATCGCGCAGCATGGTCATACAGAAAGGGCAAGCGGCAGCAACCACCATAGCTTTGCTTTCCAATATATCTTCCATGCGTTCCATGTTTATGTCCTTAATGCCTTTCTCGGGCTCTTTAAACATCTGCCCCCCACCTGCACCGCAGCAGAGGCCGTTTGATTTGCAGCGTTTCATTTCAACCAAATCGGCATCCAAAATTTCCAGTGCTTTGCGTGGCGCTTCATAAACGTCATTTCCGCGACCAAGATAACAGGGATCGTGGTAGGTAATGCGCTTGCCTTTAAAGCTTTCGCCACCTTCGGCTTTTAGTTTGCCTTCGTCTATCAATTGCTGGATCAGTTGGGTGTGATGGATTACCTCATAATTCCCGCCAAGGCCAGGATATTCATTTTTGATAGTATTGAAGCAATGCGGGCAACCGGTTACTATCTTTTTGATGTTGTAACCGTCAAGTACTTGTATATTCACCATCGCCTGCATCTGGAACAGAAATTCGTTACCGGCACGTTTAGCGGGGTCGCCGGTGCAACTTTCCTCGGTGCCCAGCACGGCAAAACTGATACCCACATGGTTTAGTATTTTACAGATATCGCGGGTTATTTTTTGCGCGCGTTCGTCAAAACTACCGGCACAGCCTACCCAGAACAATATTTCAGGTTCTTTGCTTTGTGCGGCCATTTCGGCCATCGTGGGTATTATTATTTCATCCATGTTTTTGTCATTGGGCATTAGTTATTGGGCATTGGTTATTGGGGCAATGTTCATTCATCAAATCAAAAATGCCTAATTACAAACGCCTATTGGCTGTCTTTCCAATTAAATCGGTCCGCATTACTATACTTCCATGGCGCGCCGTTGTTTTCCACGTTGCCAAACATATTATTTAAGCTTGCCGGTGCCTGCGATTCTTCCATTACGATGTAGCGGCGCATTTCGGTAATGATCTCCAACGGGTTGATGTTGACGGGGCAGGCATCTACACAGGCATTACAGGTTGTACAAGCCCACAATTCTTCGCGGGTGATATAGTTGTCCAGTAATGATTTATCGTCTTTAAAATCATTCCCCTGCTTATCGATGCCCTTCGCTATCTCCGTTACACGGTCCCGCGTGTCCATCATAATTTTACGGGGCGATAAAAGTTTACCCGTTTGATTAGCCGGGCAAACAGAAGTACACCTGCCGCATTCGGTGCAGGTATAGGCTTCCATCAGGTTTTTCCAGGTGAGATCAGTTACGTCTTTGGCGCCAAAACGCGAAGCTTCGGCAGGCGCCGGAACAAATGACGGGTCGAGCATCGCTTTAACCTCATTGGTTACAGACGCCATATTGCTGAACTCACCTTTAGGGTTTAGGTTGGAATAATACGTATTGGGAAAAGCCAGCAGGATGTGGAAATGCTTGGAGTAAGGCAAATAGTTCAAAAATGCCAGTATGCCGATGATATGGAACCACCAGCAACCGCGTTCGATGGTTTCAAGAGCCGCGGCGCTTGATGGCAGCAAGGCGCTCAAAAAAGCACTTACCGGGAAACTGCCGGCTTTTATATAGTGGCCATAATTCAATAACTGTAGCTTGTTGTCGGCAGCATTCATGGTTAAAAAGGCCGTCATTAGTAAGATCTCAATGATCAGAATATAATTGGCATCCGATTTTGGCCAGGAGGTCATTTCGACGCCCGAAAAGCGTTTGAGGTGTGCTATATTACGTCTTGCCAAAAAGGTTATGCAGGCAATAAGCACCAATACAGCCAATATTTCGAAGCCACCGATCAGCAAGCCATATAAACTACCCAATGGACGTGAAAAAATGCGGTGTGAGCCGAATATGCCGTCGATCATAATCTCCAACACCTCAATATTAATGATCACAAAACCCACATAAATGAATATATGCATCACAGCAGCCAGTGGGCGCTTGCCCATTTTACTTTGTCCCAGCGCCACTTTCGCCATGGTTTTCCAGCGCAGGGCGGGACTATCAGAGCGGTTAGTATCGCGTCCCAAAAGGATATTGCGCCTTATTTTCCCAACGTTTTTGCTGAACAGGTAGATGGCAGCAGCTAATATGATGATGAATAGGATTTGTCCAATCATTATGCGTGCATAGTAATTTTGCTCAAAGTTAATTTTTTATTGGAATGTTGAAAGGGGTTGTATAGTAGTTGTAATGGTTGGAGCAGTCAAAGCCTTATCCTTTCGCCTTTACCCATTCACCTTAAAAAGGGTTTTTTGAAAAAAGTTTTTCAGAAATGAAAAAACGGGTTACATTTGCAGCCCCAACGGGTTGGTATCATAGCTCAGTTGGTAGAGCAAAGGACTGAAAATCCTTGTGTCGCTGGTTCGATTCCAGCTGATACCACAAAGCCTTCGGAATATCTGAAGGCTTTTTTTATGCTCCAGGATTTTCGTGCCCTAATGTAGGATCATCGTCTTCAGCAATTTTTGTTTTATTGGTGATCTCTTTTATAACATCATCCAATTCATTAGCCGATAATAAAATATAGTCCAGTGCTGTTTCCTTTTCTTCTGCAGCACTACTTTCATCTTTAAATATTTGTATAAGGCCCATTATCCTGGCAAGCGGCGCCCTGACAACGTGGGATTGCATCCAGGATATTTCCCTTAATTTTTCATTTTGAGACTCAATTGCCTTGATATAATTTAATCTTTCGGTTATATCGCTTGCAATCGTAACTTTTGCATTCTTACCTTTATAATCAACAAAATTACTTTGGATGTCAACCTGGATAATTTCCCCGTTTTTCTTTAAATGCCTATACGTTCCAAAACTGGTATCCATCTGATTTCTGCTATCATCAAAAAGGGCCTGTTCAAATATGGGAACGTCTTTCGGGGGCCTGATCTGCCTGAGATTCATTGTTAAAATCTCTTCTTTTGTATAGCCATAATGTTTGATAAACGCATCATTAACATCTAAAAACCCCAGGGTTTCTGCTTCAAATACGAACATTGGCAGGGGGCTCAAATGAAATAATTCGCTGTATCTTTTTTCTGATTCGCCAAGCGCTGAAGTAATTTTTTTACGCTCCAAATTGTAAACAATACTTCTGTATAATGATGTTGACGTGAGTTCTTCCTTTAAGATATAATCCGAAACGCCCAATGAAAGGGATCTGACTCCAAAATCAAAATCTGCATATCCTGTTAAAACGATAACCGGTGCACTTAAACTCATTTCAACGATGTCCCGAATGAGTGGTATCCCTGTTTTGTCGGGTAAGGATAGATCAAGAAGAACAATATCGAATTGAAACTCTTTTCGTAAGAATATAGCGCGGGCCTCCTCATAATTTTTGGCCCTAACTAATTTAAGGGTTTCAATTTGCTCTAACAGGAATTCTTCAACCAATGCAAAATCACCGTTATTATCCTCTATAACTAAAATATTAAATTCGTTTTTGTGATTCGGCATTGGTAAACTTCCTGGCAACTGCTAAAATAATTGATATTGGGAATATTAACCCAAATTACCAATTAATAAGCGAAAATTTATTCGCTTCGTTCACAATATCGTTAAATGATTACGCTAAGTTGTACAAGTACTTGATTTAGCTGGAGCCGACTTATACTAATCCTTTTTATCATATACTAAATACCTGTTCGAACAGCTTACACACGTATATTTTTTTAGCGGGAGCCACAGAAAAAGGGCCTTAAAGATTAACTTCCTATGTACTCTTTGAAGTAGCAGTAATTCGCACTTAGGGCAGCTATAAACGCATTTTTTTTTGTTATTGCGCGTATAGGTCGCGTAGGGCCTTAATAACAGGTTCATAGCAGGCGATATAGGGATGGTTGTTTTTATTTAAAGTGATAAGAAATATCTAAACGTACTTTCGTATTATTTACTTATCTGTATTTATGGGATTTATGCAGTATTCGCGCCCCTGCTTCAGTGATCATCTGTTCAATCTCAATATCCATCGGCGAAAATAGGTTCTCGCGGCAACCGGTGCAGATATGCGTCGCGGTCAAATTTTCAATATCAAAAAGTACCTGGGTTTGAACGCCGTGCACGTGTATGGATTTATCACAATGGATATTGATGCAATATAGGTTGTAAAGTGAAGGCACCTGGTTCATAATCTTTTTTCTTTTATATATTTTGCTTGTTTATCTAATGGATATTGGATTTAATAACATGAAAAGCCGCTTAATGGGCATTTGTATCTTTTAAAATAAGCCTGAACCTTTTTTGGCCAAACGAACTGGTATCGGCCGTGCTCACTTTAAAATCGTATTTCTTTAAGCAAACATTTAAACTGTCTTTCAGGTAATTATCTTTAAGCCATATCTGGATATTTGCAGGCATGTTATGCACATAGCTAATTTGTAATTGATAAGCCCCATCGGTTTTGGCGTGTACATCCAAACCAATTGACATGCCCGGTGTATATGGCATTTGATTGATGGCCAAATCAATTCCATCACTTGAAACGCTTGCCAGGCTAACTTGCCCGAAACCTGCAAAATAAGGTGCATCGTTGCTGGAAGAATATTTGCAGGTTGCAAGGTGGTTAAAGGTGAGCAACGTTTCGTCACTATTTGTGCTGTCTTTAACCAGCTTTATTTTGAATGCTGATTTGTCAGGAATAGTATCCGTATTAACTTTAGCTACAATTGCCGGCCCTGGCGCCGCAGAAGCCGGTGCAGAAGGCTTTTTTGACAGAACTATCGCCTCTTTTTGGCATGCCGCCAGGGAAAGCGATATTAATGATAACAGTAGCAATTTTTTCATGATCTTTTGTGGTTGATAATTCATTAGGTAAAAGTTTGATATCAATTGCGCAGGTAATCCTGCTTTTTGGGTTTTTTTGAATCTATTTCCTCCTGTTCAAATCCCATTGCGGTATCGACAGCTGCGATCAATTGCTGGTTGCAGCAGCTACAGGTATATATTCCAACCCACTTTTTAGCGGTTGAAGGAATTTGCAATTCTGCCATACTCCAGTAAAGTGATGCCTTACATTGTATATTCATGCAGTACAGGTAGTACAGTTGGAAGTTATATTTCATGACCTTTGGAATTAAGAAATAGAATCTTTTTAGTTAAATAATACCTATTATACGAGCCCGCGGAGAGTCAATATTATCAACCGGAATGTGAAAGTCATGTAGTTGTTTGGTTGACAAGTTGTGCGTTTTATAACGCCCGGAATGTTGCCGACATCGCCACAATTACCTGGCGTCCCGCGGTTGATCACAAGTCATTAAAAACAAAAAGCCACCTGCTACATCTCGCGGGCGACTCATATAATAGGGATAGTTTTTTAAACTCTTTTGAGCATTAACTCAAAAATTGAAACCTATTGTTATCTTAGGATTGAAGGCTGCTTTCTCCCTTTTTTGGAATATGCCACCATTGTTTGCCAAGGCGCCAACTGCTTTAAGCACGGGTGTAAGTAATATTTCTATGAATCTCATGTTAGCTTTTTTTTGTTTAGTAATGCTGTCGGTTATTTAATAGGTTTTAGATCATTATCTGGCAGTACCCAAACTACTCCATTGCTGTCTGTAACATTGTACATTATCAGGGAGTTGTCGCCTGGATTATACACGCTGTTTACTACTACGGGCTGAACCGGCTGCTTGTCTCCTGGGTTAAATACGCCCGCGTAGATGGTACATTTTGTTCCTGGCTGCAGTATGCGTACGTCTATGCTAGACTTTTTGCATCCCATGAAGGCTGCCGTCATGATAATAATTACTAAAATTGATTTCATATTTATTTATGATTTAATAATTGATGCCGTCTTTTACGAAGTGGCTGTGAGCCATTGTTATCGATGCGATTATGATTGTATTGTAATACTTTCGTCTACACCGAACCGCTTAAACAAGCTTTTACTGAACCTGGTTATTAACCGCGCTATTGCTGCCTGCGTCCTTAACATCATTGCCCAGGTTTTCAAACTCCACCATGGTTCCGCCCTGCTGAGTACCCAAAAGATTACTCATTTTATTATTCATAACGTTTATACTCCGGCCATTAAAAGAGTGTACGCCGGCTAAAACATTAGCTATATTACTATCATCTACCACTACGTTTGCACAGCCTGACAGGCTAACACCAAACGAGCTTGAGTTAACTAACTTGCAGTGCGTGATATGAACATTATAACAATTTACAAGGCTGATGCATGAAACCGCGCCGCCGCTAATAGAATCACCGCTGATAGTGATATCATGCGCACCATTTAGCGAAATTGGCTGTGATACTTTGTAATTTGATTTTGAAGGACTAATTGCAGCAACCTTTGAGATTGCAATACCTACCGGGCCATTCTCCGGGTTTACCTGGGCATCTTTCTTACATGAAGAGACGCTAATTACTGATACTAATGCTAATGTTAGGACCACACTGCCCCGCACACGTTGTAAAACGTTTTTCTTTTCCACTTTAAACTTTTTCTAATTAATCGATGGCGTCTTTTACGCGATGGCGGAGAGCCATGATTATCGATTCAATTATGAAAGTTTTGTAGTGGTTCGGTCGACGAAACGATGCTTAAACTAACTTTTGACTGATCGCATAAGTAGTTAGTTCGGCATTGTTTTTCAGCTTCATTTTTTGCAATATGCGTGCTCGGTAAGTGCTTATGGTTGGTGTACTCAGGAAAAGTATGCCCGCAATTTCTGATACCGTTTTACCTGATGCAATGAGCAGCATGGTTTGATATTCCCTGTCGGATAAAAGTTCATGGGGCTCCTTGGTTGAATTACTATCGAGCATATCCAGGAATTTTTCTGAAAGCGATGGCGACACATATTTTTTGCCATCTATAATTTTATTTATTGCTTTTACCAGTTCCATATCTGCTGAATCTTTAGACAAGTAACCGGCCGCGCCCATTTTCATTGCCCTGAGTGCGATCTGTTCTTCGACGTGAAAGCTGAAAATTAAAATAGGTATTTTGTACTTTTCAGCTTTGATCTGTTTCAAAATATCCAGCCCGTTACGCCCCGGCAGGTCGATATCGAGTATTAAGATATCCCATTCGGCTTCCTTCAGTTTTTGGAATACTTCTGATGAATTTGTTGCTTCACCAAATTGAACAAATGGAAATTCGCCGGTGCAAATCTGTTTAACGCCTATCCTTATTGCGGAATGATCGTCAGCTATCAATATTCTGGTTGCCATTTATATTTACTTTAAGTTCTATAATTGTTCCCTTACCGGATGAACTGTCAATATTTAATTCTGCGCCGATAATATTAGCGCGTTCCTTCATATTCAGCAGCCCCATCGAAAGGCGGTTGTGTAAAGTACTGGGGGCTATGCCTTTGCCGTTATCCATTATCTTGATGCACAATAGTTTATTTTTGCTTTCTATCCTGACATTCACCATGGTAGCTTCGGCATGTTTGGTTATATTGGTCAAAGCCTCCTGGCAAATGCGGAAAAGATTTATTTCAAGCGTCTTATTAATTACCGGCTGCTCTATATCCACATAGATGCGACCGGCGATGCCTGTTTTCTTTTCAAACTCACTTACCAGCCATTCAATTGCGGCAAATAATCCAAGTTTATCCAGCAATACCGGTCGAAGTTCATTTGCTATCTGTCTTACAGTTTGTATACTGGTGTTTACATCCGCAACAATTGCATCCAAGATCGGCCCAACATCACTATTTACCCCTGGATTTTTTTTTAAGGATGACAGGGTCATTTTAAGACTGGACAGTTGTTGTCCGAACTCGTCATGAATCTCGCGCGCTATACGCGATCGTTCCTCCTCTAAAACGTCATTTAATTGCTTTGCAAAACTCCTGGCCCGTTTTTCGGATATCTCAAGGTCCGAAATTATTCTTTTGCGTTCGGTACTATAAACAATACTCTTGTATAGCGAAAGAGCAGTTAATTCATCCTTTAAGATATAGTCTGATACACCCACCGAAAGGGATTTTACCCCGAACGTAAGGTCAACATAACCGGTCAAAACGATAACGGGCGCATTTAAACTCATCCCGACTATATCCTGAATCAGTGGTACACCGGTTTTATCAGGCAGGGAAAGATCCAGGAGTATAATATCGAACGGGACTACGCTTGCAGACAATATATCCTGCGCCTCTTTATAGTTGGAAGCCTGTAAAATTGCGGGGGCCTCTATTTGTTCCAATAAAAACTCTTCAACCAGGGCAAAATCCCCCGGATTGTCTTCAATTACTAAGATAGTGTGATCGCCTTTATTTGGCATAATAATTTATTTAACCGGTATTGAAACAATGTTTATCCAAAAGTCTTCAATCTTTGAAATTGCCTTCATAAAATCCGAAACATCAATGGGTTTGGTTATGTAGCAATTTACATGGTTTTTATACGACTTTATTATGTCCTTTTCGGAAGATGAGGTAGTAAGCATGATAACGGGTATTGTTTTATATTTTTCGCTATTTTTAATATACTCCAGCACTTCGTGCCCGCTTATTTTAGGCAGATTTATATCCAATAAAACCAGGTGAGGTATTTCGGCTTTTTTTGTTGCTGCTTCAAAAAAGTTTATCGCCGCTTTACCATCCCTGATGGACATTATCTTGTTCACTATCTTGCTTTCTTCGAAGGCTTCCCTGGTCAATAAAATATCACCTTCATTATCTTCAATCAACAGAATATTTATGCCACTCATAGCGTTTTACTTTTTTACCAGTGTAAAATAGAAAGTACTGCCTTTCCCTTCTTCTGACTCCAGCCAGATTTTGCCGCCCAGACTTTCTACGATTTTTTTTGTTATTGCCAGGCCCATTCCGGTACCGGGGTATTCATCTTTGTTATGCAGTCGCTGAAATATGATAAATATCTTATCGAAATATTCAGGCGCAATACCTATGCCATTGTCTTTAATTGAAAACTGGTAATGTGTTTTTGTCTCTTTGCTGGTTATCTCAATAATGGGTGCCACACCCTTCCTATGGTATTTTAGACTATTGCCTACCAGGTTTTGAAATATTTGTCTGGCCGGTGTTTTATAAATATGTATCGTCGGCAAATTTTCAAAACTGATTTTGGCATGCAACTCTTCAATCTGCCTCCGGTAAAGGGCCAGTATTTCAGTCAAAAGTTTGCTAAAGTTCACATCTTCCATATCATCTTCAGTGTTGCCTACTCTTGAAAAATCGAGCAGGTCGAGTATGATTTGCCGCATCCTTTTTGCGCCATCTACAGCAAAGCTTATATACTGCCTGCCCTTATCATCCACCACATTGCCGTATT
>Ga0207116_10082_pt1 | contig 25734 bp, 31 predicted proteins | sample Alteio_BWMinHeat_44_FD_153550 | JGI IMG/M metagenome (GOLD analysis project Ga0207116, IMG submission 153550) | Enriched cells from forest soil in Barre Woods Harvard Forest LTER site, Petersham, Massachusetts, United States -... | ecosystem: Environmental > Terrestrial > Soil > Temperate forest >... | reverse complement strand
ATGTCTCAGCCTGCACCCTGAACCGGCTCTCCCGGGCGGAGGGCGTGGCAGTGGTCGAGCGCGTAACTGGCGGCAAGGCGCTGCCGCCCGAGGTGCTGGATCAGATCGTGCGACGCACCGACGGCGTGCCGCTGTTCATCGAAGAATTGACCAAGGCAGTACTGGAAGGGGGACTTCTGCAGGAACAGGCCGACCGATATGCCGTAAGCGGTCCGGTGGCCTCCCTCGCCATACCTGACAGCCTGCAAGCGTCGCTCATAGCCCGCCTCGATCGCCTTGCGCCGGCGAAAGATGTCGCGCAAATCGGCGCGGTCATCGGCCGGGAATTCCCCCATGAACTTCTGGCCGCCGTGGCGATACAGAGCGAGGCAAACTTGCGAACGGCTCTCGGTCAACTGATAGAGGCCGGCTTGCTTCTGCGCCGCGGGTCGCCGCCGGACGCGGTGTACACATTCAAACACGCGCTCATTCAGGATGCCGCCTATGCCACGCTTCTCCGAAGCCGGCGGTTCGAATTGCACGGGCGCATCGCGCACCTCCTGGAGGAGCGCTTTCCCGAAATCGCCGAAACACAGCCCGAATTGCTGGCGCGGCACTATTCGGAAGCAGGCCTTGCCGAGGCGGCCATCATCTATTGGCAACGGGCAGGCGAAAGGGCGATCAAGCGGTCGTCCAATCTTGAGGCGGTGACCCATTTCCAGCGTGGTCTGGAAGCGCTGGCAGCACTTCCGGACCGGGAGGCCCGAAGAGAGCAGGAACTGCGGCTGCTAATCGGCCTGGGGCCAGCCTTGATGCTGACAAGGTCGTCGATTGCCCCGGAGATCGCGCGAGCGTACGCACGCGCCCAGCAACTGGCCGGCGAGACGGGACAACGTGTCGAGCTGTTCAAAGCGGTCTGGGGCCTGTCCATGGTAGCCAATGTCGCAAGCGATCTGCCCGCTCTGCGGCGATTGATCGATGAGCTGTTCGACATCGCGCGAGCGCAGGGAGATTCGGGCCTCCTGTTGCAGGCTTATCACGCCGCATGGGGCCCGGCGATGAATTCCGGCGACCTCGTCGCGGCGCGCAGGCATATTGAGTCCGGCCTCGCCATATATCGGCGAGAAGTGCATGGCCAACACGCTCACATCTACGGCGGGCACGACCCTGGAATGTGCGCCTACAGCTATGGGGCGCAAATCGCCGCGGTACTCGGGCACCTGGACGAGTCCATCCGAATGCTGGGCGAAGGGGTGGCGCTGGCTCGCAGCCTCGCGCACCCGCCTACCATGGCGAGCGCCCTTGCAGATGCCGCCGATGTTCGCGTGTTCCGGCGAGAGCCGCTGGAAGTCGAAACGCTATTTGGCTTGCTTTTTCCTCTCGTCAGTAAGCACGGCTCGGCGGTCGGCGTGGCGAATGCGAAAATGCTGCATGGTTGGGCACTTATATCGATGGGACGGGTCGAGGAGGGCCTTGTCGAGCTCCAGTCGGGATTGGAGGCGTGGCGCGGCACCGGCTCGAAATTCTGGGTGCCTTATCGCCTAGGGCGCGCCGCCGAAGCATTCCGCATCGCGGGCCTTGCCGAAGATGCTCAACGTCACGCTGCTGAGGCGATGAAAGCCATGGAGCAGACTGGCGATCGTTGGTACGGAGCCGAACTCCATCGTTTGCAGGGCGACATGCTATTGGCCCTCGGCGATCGGCGTGAAGCGGAAGCAAGCTACCGGCGGGCCATTGCCTTGGGCCGCGAGCAATCCGCGCATTTGTTCGAGCTGCGTTCGGCGAACAGCCTCGCCCGCCTGTGGCGCGGCCGGGAGCACGATGAAAAAGCGCGTGAGCTGCTTACGCCGATCTATGGCTGGTTCAAGGAAGGCTTCGACACTGTCGATTTGAGGGAGGCGAAAGCACTGCTTGATGAATTGGCCTGAGAGATCCAAGGCGGCCAGCGTCAAGTAAATGCCAACCATACGAGGGGGTTAGCATGCCAGAGAATTCGATGGATACCGAAGACCGGATCATTGCCGGATTCGGCTATCGTCCGCGTCGGGGCGACGGCGAACCTTGTCTGGCCACGTTCGCCTGCGGAACTCACATGTCCGCTGAGTGCCAAAAGGGGATATCCCGGCGGCTCGACGTGCGGAAAAAAAACGAACGGGTGTGCCTTCGAGGCAGGAGTTGGGCAAACTGACGTGCAATCGGAAAGCCCCGTCAGACCACCGGGGCTAGGGGGCCGCGCCCTCCGAAAAGCTGACTATCGCTCGCTCATACCGGTATGCCGGCTTTCCGCATTGCATTGAACCACCGGTCACGGTCGGCTTGGTACTTGTAGGTCCCTATGTATGTGGTGATAGCACGTAGGCGGGTCTGCCGATCGATTGCAATGCTGCCTGCGGACAGCGCAGCAGATGCGGGGGGCAAGGCCTCCAGGAATGCAGCCGCTTTGGCTCGCGCTTCGTCCATTCGGCCCAATTGTGCATAACACGCCGCCAGATAAGGATGAGCCCAGATTGGCAATGGATCGAGACTCATCAATTCGGCCAACGCCTCCTCGTATTGGCCCAGAGCGTATAGTGCATAGCCCAGCGTCTCGCGATGGAGAACCCAGTGATAAGGATCGAGGCGCATCGCCTTCCGCACCAGTATCCTGGCCTCAGAGGGGCGGCCAACAAATTCCAAGTACACCGCCATATTCTGGGCTGCCGTGATGTCGTTCGGGTTGATGGAGAGCGCCTTCTCAAGGTGCAAAGCGGCCTCTTCATATCGCCGAAGCCACAAGTGGCTCATGCCTAAGGTCCGCAGGCATGTACTGTCGCTAGGATCAAGCCGCGCCGCTGTCTGTGCGTACGTGAAGGCTTGTTCAAGATCCTTTCCATTTGCCAAGTTGAACCACTCGTCCATGTGAGTCCAAGCGAGTTCGGCATAGGCCCGGGCGTAGTCAGGGTCGATCGCGATCGCTTGTTCAAGCAGCCCCCTTGCTGAATTGAGACCACCTTTCATGAAGAGGCTGGTATCGGAATAGGCGGCACGCCGAATCTCACGCGCACGCAGCGCGCAATCGTAGGCCGCTAGGTTTCGTGCCGGTTTTCGCTGTGCGATCCTGACTCCGTCACGTTCCACCCGTCCGGCCGCCGTGGCGGCGATCATTTGAGTGATATCGTCCTGGAGCGCGGATATCTCGTTGGTATCGCGATCGTACCGCTCGGCCCACACGTGATTGCCGGTCGCGCACTCGACGAGTTGCGCCGTCAAGCGAATGCGCTCGCCCATTTTGCGGACGCTGCCCTCGACAACGTACTGGACGCCCAGTTCGCGGCCGACGCGCTTCACGTCGACCGCCTTGCCGCGAAACTGGAACGACGAATTGCGGGCGATGACAAACAAGGAATGGAAGCGCGAGAGCTCGGTGATGATGTCCTCGGTGACGCCATCGGCGAAATATCCCTGCTGTGGATCATCGCTTCGATTCTCGAACGGCAGCACGGCGATCGAGGGCTTGTTGGGCACGGGCAATGGGGGCTGGTCAGCTACTTGGGTCGCCCGCTCCGGCTCAGCGACCGACGGCTGGTATCTACCCTCGCTGATGTCCTTATGGAGACTCTCTGTCTCCTTCGAAGGCCCGGTCTGCAGCTCTTGCCGGAGAGTGTCCCGGCAGGCCTGATATTGGCGTATGGCCTGGTCGCGTTGTCCCTGGGCGGCATAAGCTTCTATGAGGGCACGGTGCGAGGCCTCCCGCACCGGATCGAGGGCGATGAGGCTTATGCCCATGGCGATGGCCTCAGCTCCCGTAAGCTGCGTGGTCAGCTGGTTCATCGCACCGATGACGACCTCACGCAGCCGGGCGCGTTCGACCGACAGCCATTCGTCGAAGGCGGGGTCGCGCAACGCGAGTCCGTCGAGTAGATCGCCCTCATAGAGCCTGGTCGCCTGGCGCAGATCGTCGACTGATCGTGAGCCCGCCAGCTGCTCGAAGCTGGCGACGTCGCTGGAAACGGCAGCCGGGTCGAGCGCAACGGTGTCACCATCCAGAATCAGCGGCGCCGGCTCAATATCCGTCAGCGCCTCCTTCAGAGCAGCCAGGGCATGGCGGAGACTGCCGCGAGCCTGTGCCTGACCGCGATCGCTCCACAGCAGCCCTATCAACTTCTCGCGGGAGTGCCGCTTGCCCCGATTGACGGCGAGATAACCCAGGAGGGCCTGATTCTTCTTGCCCACAAGCTCCAGCGGCCGCCCCGACGACAGGGAGCCGGCAAACCCGCCTAGCAGCTTCAGTTGAACAGAGGGCATGGGCCCTTCTTGTTTCCCCCACGAAACGGCCTGGGGGTGCCGTGGCGGCAGTTTAGACGTTTTTTTCACGCCCGGTAGTGGCCGGGAGGCCTGGATTCCCGACCCCTTCACGCCCGCACCCCGGGGCGTTCACGGGCTTCCCATACAACAGGGCCACGGATTCCGCCGGGATAGGCCCGCTGGACCCCCGCGGAGGCAAGGACCATGCGATTCGATTTTCTCCACGAACATGACCGCTTCATTCCAGGTTGGCATTGCCGGCCGGAGCGCGCCTCGATGCGAGCCGAGTTCGCACACCCTGAATGGCGCTGGCCTTCCCGCCTGAAGAGATTCCTGGCGAACGTTCCCAGCATGGTCTTCGCAGGACGGGCCGCTCGGCCGGGCAGGGCCCTAGTTCGGCGTTCACCGAGGCCAGCCGAAGCCGGATCCTCGGCGGTACGTCCGTAGCCCGAAGTCTAGCTGCTCCAGCGGGCAGCTAACCGCAGGACGTCCTCTTCGGGGCAGAGCAGACATTCGCTGCCCGTCTGGTCTCGCATGTCATGAGCAGACATCGAGCCATCGGCAGCCGATCACGATCGAATAGCTAGAGGGTGGCCACCCTGGCGATTACATTACAGGTACCCTGTTGTGCCACTCGGTCGTCGCTTCGTAGGCCTGTGCGACCCGCAGCACCAAGGCCTCGTCAAAGGGCCTGCCAATAACCTGAAGCCCTACAGGGAGGTCGTCGACGAACCCACAAGGCACCGAAATCGCAGGCAGGCCGGTAGCGCTAGCGGGGCATGATGTCCGCACATAAGCATCGACCAACGATTCTTTGGTGCCATCGGGCCAACGGAATTCTTCCTGACCGACCTTTGCGGCCGTCGCCGGCACAGTCGGGGCAACCACTGCGTCGATGTTCCCAAACATTTCGCGCCAAGCATCCTTGATCAGCTGACGGACGCGAAGCGCACGGATGTACTCAGTCGCAAACACATATTCGCCTGCCTCAAGCCAGATGCGGCTCCCGCTTGTGTAAAGTTTGGCCCGCTTGCGCAGCATGTCCTGATGGTAGGCCGCGGTTTCTGGCAAGCTGATGCCATCGGTGACACTCCTATAGTGTTCGCTTAACGGCAGGCTGACTGGTACCAGCTTGGCACCTTGCCTACGCAAGTGCACGAAAGCCTGGCGCACGGCTGCCTCGACTTCGGCGTCGATGCCGTCGAAGAACAGGTTCTTCGGTACGCCGAGACGCAGGCCTTGGACGCCCCTATTAATTCCCTTGAGGAAATCCGGCGCATAGACCTCGGCGCTGCCGGAGTCACGGGGATCGTGTCCGGCCAGCGCGTTGAGCATGATCGCCGCATCGTGCACGCGAGGAGTCATTGGACCAGCAGTGTCGAGAGACCATGACTCGGGAGTGATCCCGAAGCGGCTGACCCGGCCAAAAGTCGGCTTAAGACCCACTATTCCGCATACGGAGGCGGGGATCCGAATGGAGCCTGAGGTATCGGTGCCAATCGCGCCCAAGCACAACCCAGCCGCGACTGCAGCGCCCGAACCACCGCTTGACCCACCCGGTATCCGGTTCTTTCCCCACGGGTTGCGCGTCGTCGGTGTGGTCGCCCCCAAAGCGAACTCATGCGTGTGAGTCTTCCCGATGATGACGGCGCCCGCGGCGCGCAAACGCTCGATCACTGCTGAATCGGCTCGCGCTCTATGACCTCGCCGAACCTTGGAACTCGCCGTGGTCGGCAAATCCTTCATGTCGCAGAGGTCCTTAACGGCTATCGGAATGCCGTGCAGCGGGCCGCGATATCTACCAGCCCGGATTTCGCGTTCTGCAGTCTTCGCCTCCCTGAGCGCCGTTTCGTCTGTGATCAGGACGAAGGCATTGAGCTTGGGTTGTGACTCTCTGGCTCGAGAAAGGTACGCCTGGGTGAGCTCTACCGGCGATAGCTTTCCGGTTTTAATCTTGTAGGCGGCCTTCTGAATAGAGGGCGGATACGACCTCATGCGGGTCTACTCCTCCCAGCGGGCTGAATACGCAGTCGCCGGTGCTGTCTCCCCAAGTTCGAGCCGCGCCAAGGCGTCAAATTTCTCGTGAATTCGCCTGATCAGTGGTCGAAGGGCCCGAGCGCGGTGTTCATCGAGATCGAGCCGCAGGGCGGGGGCAAGTCTCTGTAGTTGCTTTGCAGAGAGATGCTTTCTTTTGGGCCAGGCTGTCGTCATATCAATCCCTCATCGGTTCCAGCAGACACAAGCACAATCAGGCATCAATTTCCGACCAGGACCTGATGTCGCGGATTATCGCAGGTAGCCAACTACACCTGCGGCTAAGATGGCGGCAAGGCAACGTTCCGCTGTACATCCTTGTGACCAGTCTGCACTAAAAGATTAATGGAGTCTTGGACACCGGCCACCGACGCCGAGGGTGGGCAACAATCGGGTGCCTAATGTCCGTTATGGGTTATAAGCGGACATGACCGACCGGGCCGCGAATGTCTGCTATCACCCCAATAGCGGACATGGCATGCAGACGCTGGCCCACGGTGTGCAAGAACGAGTCCTCAGGCACTCGCCATTTGACTCAGGATTCGCGCTGAGCCCCTGTCAGCCCCTACCTTGGACAAAACACCTCAAAGCGAATCCACGACTTTAAGGACCGCCCTGGCGGCAAAACGGGGAGTTAGTCATCAGCATCGACAAGATGCTGCAGATCCCGCAACAGCACGCGAGTGGCCCGCTTTTCTGCTTTGGCCTCGGCTGTGTATCGCCCAGTGCGATAGGCGCCGTTCCGCTCGCCCTTCGGTCCGCCCCCCTTGCCGCCATGTAAGCGACAGACGGGCCGTCCGCGCATTGCTGGGCCGCGGCATGGCAGTTTCGAGCGACGACAATGAGCCCGGCAGCGGGGTGCGGCTTGGGCACAGATCAATGCGGTTCGGTGTAAACGAGATGCCGGCCATATTGGCTAAAAAATGCCCCCTTCATTGGCTGGCTACCCGTCGCTCTACTATTCTTTGCCGATGTATGGGCCGCCTGAAAGCTCCCCGTACATCGATTTGTGGCCAGCACGCCGGGGCCAGAATGTCATTTGAATTGGTCCTCCTCTGCACTTCAGCCGACGCTACAGAAGCGGATCGGAAGAATCAGATTGGGCGGGCCATTGCCGCAATCCCAGAAGTAAGCGATGTCAGCACAGTATGCCGAGGGCAGGTCATCGTGGCCTTGGCGCGACGCGGCTCTGGGCATGGTGGCTCGCCAATATGGGTGACGCATCTTGCCGAAGACACACTCGCTGGGTTCGCGCTTAACGATACGGCCAAGACGCGAGTAGTTGCTGACAGGGGACGGAACCTTGCGAAGTCTGGCTGCGAAGGGGCTGCTATTCTTGTTCGCATATCTCCCGACGGGCACTCTGTCACTATGGAGAATGATGGCCTTGCCTTCATTCCCTTGTTCTATGCCTACGATGGAGCAGCGGGGCTCACGGCGTCGACAAGTTTGCACGCTCTAGTCGCCTCCGGCGTGCCTACTCAATGGGACCTCGCTGGTGTAATCCAATATCTCGCCTGCCTGCACCCTCTCGGCCATCGTACACTGCTGCAGGCTGCCCAAGTTCTTCCACCGGGAGCTATCTTGAAATGGCGAAGGGGAAAGATTGAGCTGAGTTCGGCTCCTCTACTCAATCCGCCCGATGTGCCCGAGAGCAGCACGCAATCCATTGGCGAATTGGTTGAAGAGTTTGGCGGTATTTGGCGGCGTGTGATCTCCCGCATGGCTCGTCGCTGTTCCGGACGAGTCATCCAAGGGCTGAGTGGCGGCCTCGACAGTCGAGGAATCCTCGTGGGCTTGAGCGATATCGGAGTGCGGCCGCTCTCTTTCACTTATGGATCGCGCAATGGGGACGAAGTCGAGATCGCATCACGCGTTGCCGACGTCCTAGAAGTTCCGCATCTGCGGCTGTCAGTTTATCAGGCGAATGTACTTGCTGGATTTGAGGAAGCTATCAATGCGCTCGATGGTACACACAGCCTCATGGAGTTGTACGAACATTTCTTTGGTAAGGAATTGAGCTCGATTGGCGATACCTTCGTGTCCGGTGAATCTGGTGATGTGTTCTGGGGCAGCGACCGCGCTAATGGTGTTTCGGACGTACCGGCCTTGCGTCAAATGCTAATGCGTCGATATACCCCCGACCTCGCTGCTCTATCCTCATTCCTGGTCCCTGATTTGCGAAGAAAAGCTATGAATATTCTCGGCCAAGGCATTGAAGAAAGCTGTGCATTCCTGCGAGGACAATCAAGACTAGACATAAGCACATTCTGGAATCTCCGGAATCGGCAAACCAGATGGGGATTCGCCCTCAACAATGTGATCCGTCGCTTGGGCCTACAGTATGAAGACCCGTTCTTTGATTCGGAGTTGATTGCTTTCATGCGACGCGTACCTCCCCACCTACGGCTACATGGGCGTCTTTATCTTGAGGTTCACCGCCGTGTGTTTGCCAGGACTTCACACATCGCTCGTAGCGCCGGCGCGCCTGCTCCTGCACTTCCACAAGATTTCTTATATCTGACTCATGCTAGATCCTCGTTGTCACAAGTCTTGGAATTGCTGCGCCGATATCCGCTCGCTGGCATGTACCGAGTCCGCCACTTCGCCGGTCGCCGCGGCTTACTCGCACTAGCAGCGCGCCTGTGCCATCGGCATGACATTCAGGCGACGCACCGCTTTGTGTCCCCGCTGGAGGTGCTGGTTCAAAATAACCCTACCTGTCGGAAGCGCTTTGTCGATCTTCTTGAAGAAGCAACCAGCTACGCGCCGGAATTTGTCGATCGGCAAGCGCTGTTGACAGCACAATCCGCAGTCAAGAAGGGCACTGCTACCAGCGATCCACTCCTCTTAGGGCGCATTGTTTCTATCTGTTTTTGGCACAAGCTATGGACAACCAACCCGATGAGATGATGTTTGAAGCTGCTGGGAAGGCTGAACGCGAATCCGCGAGTCTGAAAACCGCCCTGGCGGCAAACGGGAATTTAATCGCCCCGCGTCTATAAGACGCCGCAGGTCCCTCAACAACGCGCGAGCGGGCTGCGTTTCTGCCTTCGCTTCGGTGGTATAGCGGCCAGTACGGTACGCACCGCTCCGGGCGTCCTTAAGCCGCGATGTCCGCTAATCTCCCGAAAGCGGACATTGCTCGGCGGCTCTCACATGTCCGCTGAGTGCCATTAGCAGACATACTCCTCTTACCCATCTCACTTATTCCGGCAAACCCGCTTTGCGCAGGGCAGCCCTAAAATGCTGTAGGTCTTTTGGGTCCTTGTAGGGGGCCCGTTGGGGGGTGCTCGATAGCGTGATCGTCGCTCCGGGGTTAAACTTCAAGGCCTGTTTGACGGCCAATTGTGCGGCGCTTTTATTTTCCAGCATCGCATGACAGGCCGCTGAATATAGCTCTATCAGCACTGTCTCTACCGCTGACAAACTACCAAACGTGGCAATCCCTTCCTCATATCGGCGTGCATCAAAGTAGATCTGGCCCAACTGCATTGTGTACCAGTCGTGATAGTGCGGGTTGAGGCGCATCGCTCTGAGGGCCCACTCAAGCCCCTCTTGAGGTCGGCCGGCATAGCTCAGAAACAGGCCAAGATCAGTCATAACGTCAGCATCATTCGGATTCACCTCCACAGCTTTTTGGAGCTCGACAACGGCGCGGTCCTGCTGTTGGAGCCCATAGAGATAGTATGCGCCGAGTGCCCAATGGCCCCAGGCTTCGTCATCGTCGCGCCGGATCGCTTCATTTGCAGCGGCCAAAGCGGCCGTCAAGGATGCCGCGGGGTCGTCACTCCAACCGAAAATCACGTCCACAATATTTGACCACGCGATCTTCGCATGGGGCTTCGCATAACCTCGATCAAGTTCGGCCGCCTTGCGGAAGAGTTCAAGAGCACGAACGTTGTCCTCTTTCGTGAAGCGCCCCAGCGCATCCTGGCCAGCTTGAAAGAAGTCGATTGCCCGAAAATCGGGTGAGACCGCCCCTTCTGACCGGGCGCTCCATGCCTTTCGCAACCTCCCGCCATAGGACGTTGCCAGGGCCCCGACGATCGCGTCAGTCACCTCATCTTGTACGTTGAATATGTCCTCGAGCTTGCGGTCATAGCGCTCCGCCCACACATGGCGATCTGTCGTGCCATCAATTAGCTGGGCGGTTACTCTCACGCGACCGCTTGCCATCTGGATGCTACCCTCCAGTACAAAGCGAACGCCGAGTTCCCGACAGACATTCGCTACTTTCGCGGCTTTGGCCTTGTAGGCAAAGGACGAGTGGCGCGCGATAACAAACAGGTCCCGAAATCGGGAGAGGCCTGTGATGATGTTCTCCGTGAGTCCGTCGCTGAAGTAATCCTGTGCCGGGTCACCGCTCATGTTGGTGAAAGGCAATACAGCGATGGATGGCTTTGCCGACGGGACAGTCCCGCTAACGGCGGCTTTGCCGGTGGACGTAGTGGGACCGGAGACTCTGTAAACCCGCACTGCCTCTGCGATGTTCTTGAGGATTCGCTCCCCAAGGTCTTCGAAGCTTAGTCCCAGCTTGCTGACGACTTCCCGGCGGACTTTCTCCGAGATAACTACGTCCCCCGGGTCAGCCAGACTTTCCAACCTGGCTGCGATGTTGACTCCATCGCCATACAAATCGCTTCCTTCTACTATCACGTCACCGAGGTTAATCCCGATGCGCAGTACGATCCGCTCGTCCTCGGTTAGCTCGACGTTGGCAGCGTCCATGGCCGACTGCAGCTGAACCGCACACTCGACAGCATCCACGGCGCTGGCGAATTCGATCAGCACTCCATCGCCCATAACCTTGACAACGCGGCCGTGATGTTTGGAAACCACTGGTTGGAGCACTTCTGAGCGCCGGGCCTTGAGGGTAGCCAGAGTCCCTGCCTCGTCCCGTCCCATCAGACGGCTGTAGCCGACCACATCAGCGGCCAAAATTGCTGCGAGGCGGCGTTGGGCGCGTGCTTCGGCCATCCCGAATGGCTGCTTTCAGTGCATGCAATGCAGCAACAGGTATCTAAAACAGGTTAGCACTCTATGCGGTTGGAGTCCGCTATGGGTCAAAAGCGCGGACACTGCCTAGGTGCGATGCGCTTAACACAAAGGGAAAATGAGGTCAGCTCGCCTGCATCAAAATCGCCACCCCCCCTTATGCGGCGCGCACGACAGCGGCCCCTCGAACTTGCCCGCGAGGTCAATTGAGAACAAGGTAGACTTGCAATGCCAACTCTTCCCAGGAACGCGGAGCCAATTGAGGTGACGGCCATGTCATACACGAAAATTGCCCGCTTCGAGCCCTTCGGCCCCGAAGGAAGACTTCAGCGTCTGAAAGACTTCAACGCTTCGATCCTTGAGACTGATCAGCCCGTACAGCGGGGACATTTGTACATAGACGATGGCGAGCATGGCTTCTCAGCCGGCGTTTGGGATTGCACGCCGTTCACAACGATCCTTCGCCCCTATCCGTTCAACGAGTTCATGTTGATCGTGGAAGGTTCAGTGACAATTGCCGAGCCCGGGGGCCGTGAAACCGCAATTCACGCGGGCGAGACTTTTATTATCCCCAAGGGTCTGAATTGCCAATGGAAGCAGACAGGGTATCTGCGCAAGTACTACGCCATATTTGACGGCGCTCCGGGCCAACAGCCCGTCAACCACGCAGCACTTCAAGTTGTGAGGCCGGACCCCGAGGGCGATCAACAGGACGTAGCGGCGCCTCCGGCCGAACTGCTGTTGACACCGGCACCGGTGCAATATGCCCGTGAATGGTTTGCAGATGCTACAGGCCAGTTGACTGCCGGGGCCTGGGATACGACGGCTTACCATCGCAAACCGATTCCTTTTCCCCGCCACGAGCTACTGCATGTTCTTGCGGGCTACGTTGCCCTCACGGATGAAGCCGGAAAGGCTAACAGCTTTGCGGCGGGCGATACCTTTTTGGTGCCACTCGGGACAGTCTGTGACTGGAAGTGCAGCGAGTATACGCGAATGGTCTATTGCGCTTTCCGACCCAAGACAGAAGCAGAAAGGATACAGGCGGGGTGAATAGTTTCTGCGGGCCAAGGCGGGTTGGAAGTGGCATGGTTGCAATGTGTGCCAACATCTCGTTTTTTGCTACGAGAGTTCTTTTGCTCCTCGATGATTTTGTCGTCGGCTCACTTGAGGCAGCATTTACCTTCCCAAGCTGTGTAATGAGCTTTTGGCACTCAATTAGCAGGACGACCAGCGTCGCGCCGCCAAAGAGAATGACTATTCCAGCCCAATGCATCGCGTTCCCCTGTGCCCGCTGCTCTTTCAGCTAAACCGATAATGAGCGCTCCACCGTGTCAAGTCTTCCACACCAGCACATGGTCAGTGGTACTGCTTCTACGCCGTTTCGCGCCCACCTAAGTTCCCCTCGCGAACCACTTCAACACGATCCGAGAGGGACACATCATGAGCATCAAGATTGGCAACAGGTTCGAGCTTGAGATTGCCTACGGGTACTTCTTCGCGCGTCTCCCGTGGGGCCTGCGGCGAGGAGTGAGGCAACTCACCCTCAACTTGGGCTACGGGCACGGGAACTATTGGGACAAGGGCGAGCCTGGCAGGGACTACTAGCGGCGCGCGGATCGATCTGTCGGCTCTCAGCCCTGTGAGTTGGCTGCATCCAATTCGGCTAGCCAACGCAGGTACCCGGTACCGCTACTTATCATGGTGAGTGCGAGCGGCAGGGGCGGAGGAGACGGTTCCTCCGCTCCTTGGCCGTGCCTATAGAAATGAACGCCTTCGACCCAATCCTCAAGGGACGCCATATGCCTGCTGGCCGCTCGCAGAGCGACCGCATCTGAGCCGTACTGTTTGTCAATGATAGGGCGCAGGTGGGACCTGATTTCCGCAGTACCCAATCGCGGCGCGTTGGGACACATCAGTCTGAACACTATCTCGTTTGCCTCGAACACTGCCCTGACTGCAGTCTTGGTATCAGGGGGAACCGCGTCGAGCGCCTTGTAGGCCTTCTCGAATTCGGCTGCTGCCGCAGCATATCGGGTCTTCTGGAGGGCAGCGATGGCGCTCGCTCGTGATCGCTCAAATTCGCTGTCGACGGAGAGGTGAACACCCGCGTGCTTGTCGAGTTTGTACCCGACGTTCTCCTCTTGAAAAATCCGCGAGACCTCATCGCGCCAGCGCGCGGCGTAAGGTTCAATGCGACGCCCTACAAGGGCGTGGTGGACAAGAGTTATCGAATCCAGCAAATCGTGTAGCTCAGCGTCTTCGAAAAACGAGGTGTAATGGACGACCTCTACGCCAAGTTCGCCTTCGAATAGCGCCGTGGCGTCAATGATCCGTTGAAGCCCCATCCCCGAAAAGAGAGCGGCGATGCGCTTTCGCATGCGAGTGCTATCGGGCACGGGATCACCTCGCTCACCGTACACATGCGTGAATCTCTGGCCCAGCGGAGGCGACGGACTTGGGTCTTTCTCTGCCATGTTTCATTCCCGCGCGAAAACGTCGGGTCCGGAGCGTACAGGCGCGCGAGTATTTTGGTAGAAAAAATCTGAGCGGGGCTACGCTACTGCTCCACTGCGCCGCTCCCCCGTAGGGTAGGGCCGGTGCCCCTGTCACGCGAAGGCACCCACCGTGTCCCTACGCCAGCCGTTCAACCGCTCGCTTCACCGCCGTCGCCGTCCATGCGCAGCCTCGGCTGGTGCGGATTTCCATTGCGTTGAGCTTGCCGGCCATCGCGTTGAGCGAGAGGCCCTCGGCTGTGAGCTTGCGGAGGTCGTCGGCCACGAGCGTCAATCGGTCGGCTGCCTTGGCTTGCGCCGCCTTCACACCTTGGCGACGGGATTCGAACCCGTGTTACCGCCGTGAAAAGGCGACAACCTGCTCGCTAAAGCCGTCGCGCTGCGAGCAATCTCCGTATCGAAACCCCGCATAAAGAGCAATCAAACTATCCACTAATTCGCTCGCCTGTCTCCATTGTTGGAGCGATCCATGGGGTGCCGCATCGCCTTCTCAATCGCGGCGCGGTCCAGTTGGCGCAGCAAGAAGGCCGCGTCGGTGAACTGCAATTTTCATCGCGCGGATTGCGCTTATAGCGCCCGGCAATCAAGTTTTTGCCAGTGGAATGTCCCAGGATCCAAGGAATGCGGTCACCCAAGGGCTCGATCTGTCATTTTCCTAACCATCTTGCTTCGCTATTACTTGCACAGAAACGGTTCGAGGGAACTTGAAATGCCGACCGATGCGAAAAAGAGAACGCTGATTCGCGAAATGCTCCGAATGAGCGCTGGAGACATATCGATGCTTGACGCCTTAGTGCAAGATCCAGAGGCGCAGACTGCTACGATGCCCGGGACGGCAAATGACCGGCTATGGTCGAAAATGGCTGAGTGGGGCTGGATGGTTGAAACGCCCTCACCACTGCCCAACACGAAGACATTTGGGCTCACCCCGGTTGGCAAATTAGGCCTGCCCATCTTCATGGACGCCTTCCATCAGGAGAATCGCCGGAATTCTGCGGTCACCGCAATCTACAATCGCCTGATTCAGGAAATTCCGCCCCTGATCATAAAACCGGTGCTGGAGGCTGGGGGAGATTCCACGGATGTCGGCATTATGGTGCTCGGCATCATTCATGCGATCCGTCGAGCTGTGCGTCCGGAGATGCAGATACACTTCATGAGCGATTTGCTTAGGGCGCTCCAGAGCTGGCAGATGCCGGGGGCGAAGAGCTAACATCGATGTTCGCTCATGTTATTGCGGCTGCGGTTATTGCCAATCCCTTTGCGTACTCTCGTGCCGTCGGGGTCTTTTCAATTCTGACAATCTTTCCGCTTTCGTCACGTCGAACAACCAGCCAATTGGCCCATGTTTTCCCTCTAGTCTTAGCGATTGTTGGTGAACTTGTAGGCATGACGTTCCTAAAATCTCATCACGGCAATATCATCCTGCTTGGCGCTACGCGCAAATCGCGGCAAGATTTCTTAGCGGCCCAACCGAGGCGCACCTACTGCGGCGGCGGTACTCGGGTCATGGTACCACGTCGAAGACTTTCAGAAGGTACTTGGACCCCGCACCAGCCTCGCCGTCTACCAAAGCCCCGACATGGAAGCGCGGTTCCAGATCGCGCGTGACGGAATACAACTGGTCAGCAATCTTAACGCTCGCTGCGCTCCATCCGCCGCCTCCGTAGTGGCCCCGCTCCATCTCGGTGACGGTGCCGACCACATGCTGCCGTGGCGTGAAGACATCGCCAAAGAACCCTTCGCCGAAATCAATCTCTCCACCAACAACAAACGAAATGGCCATGAGAAGCGCGCCAATGCGCAACGCGAGGCTTCTGCTCCTCCGTACGAATGCTGGCAGTGCTACCAGCGTTGCGGCGAATGGGATGAAGAAAGCCTCTACCCCCCTCCCGGTAGATTACGAGCGATACATGCTCGTCACCTACCATGATCAGGGCGATGATCGCCAACAAAGGGAAGCCTAGCAGATAGATAAATGCTGGCACCAGGATCAGTCGATCAACCAGCTGAGGGTGCTTCTTGCCGAAGGCAAGTGTGACCGCTATCGCGAGAACGCAAATCAAGGCCACCCACAAGAAAGCGTGCAGCCACCAAACGGAATTGGCAGTAATTGAAGATGCCACAAGCACCGCAACCAACAGCAACCACACGGCCAGACAGGCCAGCAGAAAGATCGCCGGTGCCCTAGTCATATTTGCGGTCGCTTCCCCCTCGCGAGCTTTCTTAGAAAAGTACAACAAAAATCCGTTTGGTCATACGCGGAGGTTCGAGGGCCGTATTCCCCGGGTAGGCTACTCGTGGCAGTGCCATGACGACTATTACAATCGGCAGCGCGCGTCTCATTGTTCCCCCCCATTCTCGTTGGCGGTACGCTTGAGCTCGCGCAAGATGAAGTCCCGCTCCATGGTCGGTATTATTCACCAATTGTCGTGACGAGGCGAGGCGCACAGCACGAAAGAAACTCCTACGATGAAGGGCCAAGTAGTGCGGCTTTTGCCAGAGTTCCAACGTCGAGATATCCGCGGTCTGGCGGCGGCATATCAGCCTGACTTGGATGAGAAGGCTCTCACTGCGGGTCAAGCCATCGTCGCAGGCCGATACACTCGTGCGAACCTCATGACCATCTATGACTGGAAGACCAACCGGCGGGGGAGGAATCGTCTCCTTGCGAACACTGACGAGGAAATTGGCGACGCCTTGCGCGTGGCCTCAACCGTCACGATGGATAGATCGGCGGTTGCGGTTCTCCGTGGCCTATACGGCGTGAACGTGCCTGTTGCCTCTGCAATCCTCACGGCGATGTATCCTGCTCGATACACCGTTCTTGATTTTCGAGCGTTAGAGGCGCTGGGCACAAACACATCGAATCGCAGTCTCGACTTCTATCTTCACTACCTCGCCTCATGCCGGTCGATTGCGGACAAGTGGGGCGTCGGCCTTCGAGACTTGGACCGCGCGTTGTGGCAGTGGTCCAAACAACGGAGAGAGTAAGCCTTCTCAAAAAACAAAACTAAAATTCGTTGAGGTATACCGGCACGGGCCGAGGAGGGTTCCCCCTAGCACCCTCCGGGCGAGCCTTAAATCATCGCGGCGAGGCTATGCCTCGCTGGCCCGGCAAACCCTCGGTCTTCAACTACATGATGTCGCCTCCACCGCCGTCAGGCCGGAAAGGTGCTACGGCGGCCTGATTGCCGCGCCTGGCCGACACTCAGCCCCGCCCTCACCGGCGGGGCTTTTCTTTGGCCGGGTCATTGCGCCACCTGGGAGCCCTCTGAAACCAACCGCCGCATCGCTTCTTCGACCTTGCGCACCTCAGGGATACCGAAGAACCCAATTTTTATCATTGCTCCTCGTTGGTGTATCGAGGGAATCCCGGAATCATCGGTCTGATCCCCGGATGCATTGACATATACTCGCTCCAGCAATCGATCTCTGCGGAAGACGATGTCGCCGGAGCCATCGGCTCTTTCGGTTACTTGCAAAAGAAAGATCGAATTAGGCCCGTAAGAGGTGACGCTTCTGCGGCGGACATCAGAAATTATGAACACGCGTTGGTCGGTGATCGCATAAATCGTCCTGCGCGCTTGCGCGGCAGCCCGTAATGGCGCCGAGAGGAAGAAGAGTCCCAAAGATAAAAACAGCAAAATAAAAAGGCTGCAAAAAATGAGTGGGCCTAGACGGAGGGGCCAGTGAACTACAACCTGCCAAATCGCAATGGCGGGAACTATTAAAAGATAGATTCCTCCGGGAGCTTCGGGAACAACAGCCTGCAATGCCACCGCACTCGCGCCCGCGCGATCGGCCCAGATTAGTCGTTCGCCAGGCTGAAGTTCGGCCTCGGCGGTTGTTATTGCAGAAGCACTTTTCGTCGAATTTTGGGTGTTAGGTGCCATCATCCCCCCGGATCGACACCGGCAATATTAACACAGCCCGAGAGCTGTGGATGCCTCAACCCTCTCTGCTACATCCAGCGGCTTGCATCCGAGTCGGGTTCAAGGGGTAGCGGCTTGCAGCGTCATGTGCGACGTGCTGCGATTGGGCTATGCCAGCTACGAACCAATAATGCCGATTCCCACCAGCGATCCGTGGGCCGCGATCACTGAAGGGATAATCATATGCATCCTAGCAGTGTTGTATTGGCTGGGTTTCAACGCGTGGGGGTTTGCCCTGTTCGCTGGCTTAGTCGGCGCGTTCCTCGTGATCGTCGGAATCATTCGACTTCGAAGAACGCTTTAGCGGAGCTCAATTCAAGGCGCTAAGGCATGGACCTCATAGAAGCCTCCCCAGACGATCTCACTGATAGCCTCGCCTTCGCCCTGCTGAGCCAGCGCAAGGCCCTCCAGCGCCTCGGCCGCCGGCCTGGCCACGAGCCGGGCATGGAGGATTGCCAGGCGATCGCAAAGGCGCTCGTCGATCATCTGAAGCTGACTGGCGTCGAGAGGGTTGTCCGCCGGCACAGCCAGTCGCACGGGATGCTGAAGCCGGGCGGCTCGTGATCGACGATCCCGACATTATCCGAGCCGCGCAGCTCATGCTCGACCAGCACGGGGATGAGGCATCCCGGCGCGCAACACGGCGGGCCAATGACCTGGAAAGAGGGGGCGATAGCGACGCCTGCGCCATCTGGCGCCAGGTCGTGGCGGCGGTCGAAGAGCTGCACCGCGGCCGGCGGGAGGGAGAGGCGGTGAATTAGGTGCTTGACTGGCGGAGTCGCTTTGTCCGCTAGCTAGTCACTTTCACGGGCAAGTTTTCTGCCATTTCTTCACGACCATCGTGCCACTTTCCGTTCCAGGCGATTTGCAGTCGCAACGGTTTGCTCCTGCCTTCAATGGCGCGCGCCTCAAGGGTAACCCAGACTTTTAGGGGGGCGTCGATCTTGTTCGGAAAGTTATTGGGCACGAGGGCGAGCACGAATTCTAAGGGCTTTTCCTCGAGCACGAAGAAGAAATCTGCGACAGCTTCGTCGCCTGCTGTACCAACTGTCCGGAGTAGGGGATAGAGCTGCTGGTGCTGCCAGACCAACGGTAAAGGTCCCTTGCCTACGACCTGCGGCTGCCCATCGGGTCCTTCAACTGCCAGATCGATCAGCATGATCTGCACGTCGTGAGCGATGCGTACACGCCCCGTGTTGCGCACGACGACATAGTAGTAGCGTGCTTTCGCGCGCCGGTGCTGCGGCACCTTGTTGTCGTCAATCCAATTGCGATCCTGAATTGTTAAATCGCCCGAGCTGTCGACCAGCTCGAGATCGAGATGCAGCGGAAAGAGCTTGGCCCGCAGCCAATCACCGAACAGCGCGACCATGACTGCGGCCCATGTTCCGGCCGCAGCAATGCTAGGAATGAGCATTTTCACGGAGAGCCCCCTCCTTGCCACGGGAATCGCCGCTCGTCTAATTCCGCGGCTGGCCTTTGCGCATAAGTAATCGACCGACTAGAAAACCGACCAGCGCCCCGAAGGCAGTTCTGCCAAGCACCTCGCCAGCGAGGGCGGCAGACGGTTCAATACTCCACCTTCCCCAGCTGTCAAATAGACCCCAGGCGATCCCCGCAACGCCTCCAATCCGGACGCCCCACCCAAGCGGTGCAGCTATAGGACGCTTCGGCCTTACGCGGTCTTCGTCAGGCATGTCTTGCTTCCCCTGCCCTATTGCTGATCTGGGCCCTTAAACTACTTACAAGGCCAGACCGCCTTGAGCGCAGCGATTGCAAGATTGGCGGCGGATCGCTGCCTTGATTCTGGGTGCGCGCGAAGATAATTCATCACGATGTCGATCACCTGGCCGTATGTGCCCCCCTCAGGCATTGCAAAAATGCAACTTGGTCTGTCGGCGTAGCGCATCGCCTGCGTTGAGTCGGTAAGACCTTGGATGAAACCTAAGCATTCGTCAGAATCGTAAGCGTCGGCGGCTGGCGCAATCTGACCGCCGGACCAACCGCTACAAAGCGAGAGCAATTCGTTTCCGGTGACTGGAGCGGAAGTCTTTGTTCCGAACGCGGAGTCGGTGAGTATCAGGGTCACAAATATCACCAAGATTGAGGCGCGCACCTGGTCTCAGGCCTCCTTGCCCGACTTGCCGCCGGCACGCTAGCACGCGCCTCCATTGAGTCTAACGCCGTCTATCCGCATTTATTGGACATTCGTTGGACACGGCAATGTCGCATCGTGAGAAGTGATTGATTCTATTGGCGTCCCCGACGGGATTCGAACCCGTGTTACCGCCGTGAAAGGGCGGCAATCTGCTCGCTAAAGGCGTCGCGCTGCGAGCAATCTCCGTATCGAAACCCCGTATAAAGAGCAATCAAACTATCCACTAATTCGCTCGCCTGTCTCCATTGTTGGAGCGATCCATGGGCGTGTGGTTGGCACTTATGCCCGCCAAAACAGGAGCAGCCCATGGCCCGCAATATCTCGAACCGCAAGCATCAACACATTCCGCATAAGCCGAAACGGCCCGCAAAGAGCGAGGGGACAAATGCGAAGCTAACGAAACATGAGCGCATAATCATGCTGCTTCGCCGGCCGGCGGGGGCATCGCTTGCCGATTTGGTCAGATCAACCGGTTGGCAGCCCCACAGCGTGAGAGGGGCGATCTCAGCCGTCCTGCGAAAACGCCTGGGCCTGAATATCGTTTCCCTTTCAGACAAGCACGGGATGCGCGTTTACAGAATATCCCCGCAGGCCAAGCGTCATGGCGGGAAGCGCCCAGCTGGCCGTGGCTGAGGGTTGGGGCAATGACCCGAGAGATCGAAGTAGCAATCGACAAGCTGTCCAAGCTGTCGCTTGACGAACTTCGGACTGAATGGGTCCGCCGCCATAAGCGACCGGCGCCTGCATGCAGAAGCAGGGATCTGCTCCGTGGCCTGTTAGCTTGGGCCATTCAGGAGAAGGCCTATGGGGGGTTTCGCCCGGAGACAAAACGCCAGCTCAAGGCAATTGGCACGGCACGCGGCGGCGGAGATTCCAGCCGATCTTCACGTAGGCTGATGCCAGGTACCGTGGTCGTGCGGGAATGGCACGGCGTTTCCCACCGGGTATACGTCCAGGAATCGGGATTTTCCTATGAGGGCAGGTCTTTCGACGACCTTTCCACGATCGCTCGGGCCATCACCGGCGCAAGATGGTCTGGACCACGGTTCTTTGGCCTCAATAAGGACGGCGACACCGCGTGAGCCGGAAACAGGCCGCGGCTGCTCAGAAGAAAACCTACCGCTGTGCTGTCTATACGAGAAAGAGTTCCGAGGAGGGGCTGGATCAGTCGTTTAACTCGCTCGATGCCCAGCGGGAAGCCTGCGAGGCCTATGTTACGAGCCAATCCCATGAAGGATGGTCTGTCATTTCCGCCCATTATGATGACGGAGGCTATTCGGGAGGGACTATGGATCGCCCGGCGATCCAGCGCCTGCTGCAGCATGCTGGCGAAGGCCGTGTCGACATTATCGTTGTCTACAAGGTCGACCGCTTAACCCGATCCCTGGCCGACTTTGCCAAGATCATCGAGATTCTGGACAAGCACGGCGTCTCCTTCGTCTCCATTACCCAGCAATTCAGCACCACCAGCTCCATGGGCCGGCTGACCCTGAATGTCTTGCTCTCCTTTGCCCAGTTCGAGCGTGAGGTCACCGGCGAGCGCATACGCGACAAGATCGCGGCCTCCAAGAAGAAGGGCATGTGGATGGGCGGTAACCCTCCCCTGGGCTATGACATTGGAAATCGCAAACTCGAGCTGAACGAAAAGGAAGCCGAGCGCGTCCGGGCCATCTATCGCCGATATCTGGAGCTTCGCACAGTCGCGGCGCTGGCCGATGACTGCCGGCGTCGGGGCATTGAAAGCAAACGATGGAAGACGGCGGCTGGCAAGTCGGTGGGCGGCCGCCCCTTCAGCAGGGGGGCGCTTTATCACTTGCTCGGCAATCGCACCTATCTGGGGGAAGTAGCTCACCGGGGCAAGATATATACCGGCGAGCATGCGGCGATTTTGCCCAAAGACCTATGGGACAAAGTCCAGGCTCAGCTATCCAGCAACAGAAGCTCGGCCGTCACAACACTACGATCCTCCAGCGGGGCCTTTCTCAAGGGCCTCCTCTATGACGATCAGGGCAACCCGATGAGCCCATCGTTTACGAAGAAGCGCAACGGCACCCGTTACCAATACTACGTCAGCCAGGCTCTCCTGCAGCACCGGCCAGGAGCGAAGTCATCGCTCTCGAGAATTTCAGCCCCTGCGATCGAATCCTTCGTGATCGAGCAAATCATCCGCCACCTGACAGACCCGGGCCGAGTGGCCTTGGAAAAACTACCTGCCAACGAGCGGTCGGCCCGTCTGAAACACATGCTGCGGCGGGTTGAGGTGGCGGAAAAAGAGGTAACCATGACCCTCCTCAGGAGGGACGAGGCCGCTGTGCTTCGACTTCATCTTCGACCTACCGCCGGTAATCCCGGCGCCGATGGTCAGGGCGAAACGACAACGATCAGAGAACCAATCGTTCTTCGTACCTGGGCTGGAAAGGCGGTTATTGAAGGTCCAAAAGGCCAGGGCAGTCAGCAGCCTCGTATGGATTACGCGCTGATGCGTGCCATAGCCCGGGCTCACCGATGGAAAGACACCCTTCTGACCGGCAGCGCCAATTCGCTCGATGACCTGGCCGAACAAGATGGTTGCACCAGCCAGTACGTTCGCCAGATCCTCAAACTCGCGTTTTTGGCGCCGGAGCTCGTCGAGACCATTCTGATAGGGCGTCAGCCCGTAGAGTTGCGGCTGACCACATTGGCTCAAACTTCGTTGCCACTATCGTGGAGCGAACAACGGCGGACGCTGGGTTGGGAAGCGCGCTTATGGCCCTCCCATCGACCTCACCACGCGTGCGGAGACGAATGATGGTTTTCGGACGTTTGAATGGCACGATGCCGCAGAAGGAAACGACATATTTTTCTACGAGCAGAACAACTGGCTTGTTTCCTGTAACCTCTTGTATCGACCTTTGAACAAGCGTGATGTGCCTTTGCTCGCGTCGTAGCGTCACCTACCGCCCTTGGCATTTGCGCGACGCGCGAAAGATCGGTTTAACCGGATATCGTTTCTTCAAATGCCTTCCTGTTGAGGTGCGGTGAGCTTGGAAGCGATGATTAGAAATTCCGCTGGTGGGGAGCCTGAGGGAGATGAATCGCGGCAAGAGGATTAAATAGCGGGCTTACAGGGTAAAGGCAGCCATGACGGGTCGTTGGAGGACGAAAGGCCAGAATCCCTAATCGAACTTTCGCTATGAAATCACCATCCTCCGATAGTTGAATTTGCAGGTGAATTCAGCGGTCGATCTCCCGTAAATGTAAGTGGTTCTTCCATGCGCCTGAACCACTATTGGGAAAACATCCCGTTTTTAGATGGGGCCGCGAGCCGTACAAATGCGCCAATAACGGCGAGGAAATCATTTTTCACTCCCCGAAACCCCTGACCGAAAGCGTTCCTTTTTAAGGGGGTATAATATTCAAATCTATCCGGCTAGAAATCAGTCCGCCAAGATCGATGACCATTACGTGCAAAGCTAGGCAAACCCAAGTGCCGGGTTCGCGCACAGAGATAAAGGGCTCTCAAATTCGGCGCAGTGCCGTTTTGGAGTCTCTGGCCTCTCACAGAGCAGCATGAGACCGCAAAAAAACGCGCCACATGCGCGTCAGTGACAACAGGCAAACCCAATCCGGAAATCTCCCGGACTGGGTGGCGGAGCGAGTTAACCCACATTCAAACCGCCTCTTTTCGAAACTTTCTTCCCTCGGCCGAGGAAAACTGAAAAAACTGCTCTACACGCCTGAATATGGGATCTGACTGATGCCCCAAAAGGAGTCCAGTCTGACGCCACCCCGAGGCCTGCGAGCAGATCCGCCAGCACCAGCACCTTGGATTACTGCCGGAAAGGCGCACCTCGAAGCCTTCATACTGGTAGTCTCACCAGGTTCAACCACGCTATCGCCGGAGGCACCATGATAGATCGGTACACAAAGGCTGTTTTGACCGTCATTGCTGCCGCGTTGGTCGCGCTCGCCAGTCAGAGCGCGGTGCGCTTAGCCTCCGCGCAGGACACACCCCGGGTTCGCCTGTGTAGCGATAGTGGCTGCGCGGAATTTGCAAAGGTGCAGGTTAACGGCATGCAATACATGGGTCTTGTTGTTGCCGAGCCCGACCAATAACAGCCGCTAGCGCGTCTTTCCTTTAGAACTCGGCCCTTGTTCGCCGGCCGCGTCTTGCTCATGGGTACGCAACCTGCGCTTGCCTATGCGCCGGCCACCTGCTGCTGGATCTACTATGTCAATGATGGGCAGAGCGAGCTTATCGCCCGTTTACCCTATGCCGTGAATTAGGGAGGATCATCAGCTCTGTCACCGCCTAACAGCTCTCGGGAAAAGGGGTAGATGGCAGCGTCGATCGGCCATGCTAGTTCCCCCTCACTATTGTGGATCGAGATATCCCTAATGTTATTGTAAAGGTGGGATGTGATGTCCAGTTTCTATTGGTATATTTCAAGATCCAAAATCGAAGCACTGCGCCATGAGCGCGGTAAATCTCTCACAGATTGGTTGGAGGAATTCTCTCTTAAGTTACACATCGGGAGTATCGGAGAGGCGAATGCGTCGATTCGCTTAGACCGAAGTCTGATTCAAGATGCTAAGCGAGTTGAGAAGGATTTACTTGCGACCAATAAAATACGACCCTTTACAAGAATCAAACCCGGCTCGAGTGCTTTTTTTTCGTTTAAAGGTCCAGCAAATCGCTGGATCGCAAAGGGGGCATGCTGGATCGCCATGGAATCTTCGCGTGTAGCTCTGCTGATGATCGGGTCAGAGGCATATGTCACTGGCGCTGAAGAAGGGAAGGTTCTTCAGTCTGGAAGTTCACTTGCGCCAATCCAGACGATGTATGAGGCGTTTGTGGATCCGAGTAACGCGAATTTTATTGGTCGCGAGTTAGGCAGGGTTTGGGGCAACTATACCCACCGTCAGTTCGGAGCCAAAACCGAATTGCCGCACATCGAGGGGCTCGCGATATACGCCGGAACGTTCCCGCTGGGCGAGGGTACTGTGCACGAAGCTTGGCTTAGGAGACTCAAAGCGCTCGAAGGAATCCGGCGAGTTAAGGAAATCGTTGTGGGCTCTCCAATCTTTGTCCGGCAAGCGTAACTCACGACGTCTGCGGGGGGACAATCCGAACTCACCCAAGGCCGTATCGAAAGTGCAAAAAATACCAATGAGATCAAGGCCCGAGTTTGTGTTCTCAATCGCTAGAGCTCTGGTGCAAGTCGACCTGCTTTCAAACCGTCTTTTTTCGAAGGTTTCTTCGCCCGGCCGAGAGATCCAAAAAACCGCTCTCCAGGGGTCGAGTGGCCGACCAAAGTAGTGCGCTGGTGTAGCAGGCGTTTAGTTGGCCGGATAGCCGCCAATCATGATGGCCGCCGAGGGCCGGTGCATCTCGCTCGTCTGTGCGTGCGCAACTTGCGCTTGCCCAGACTGTGCTCGGACGCTTGTCTCATGGCAGTAACCAGTTCTTCAGCAATATTCGTAGTCTTTGGCATTTTGATTTCACCCCTCTGACTGGCCACTCGCAGAGACGCTTCCTCGACGATTATGCTCCGGACTCGTCGTCTAATCATCGCGCGACGAGCGGCCGGAAGGCCAGCCACGATCTGGGCTAGTTTACGCCCCATACTGCCACCATTTCCGTAAATCAGTTGAATAAATGCCGCCTTGATGCACGGTCGGAGACTCAGGGCCACTCTAGATCTTATGAGATACGACCACGCTACCCGGCTGCCCGGAATCTCCATCCTTACCCTGGTCACCAGTCGGCCCTTGGAGTCCGCCTACGCCGTCTGGACCATCTCCATGACAATTCCCAGACGCGTGTCCGCCTCGGCCCTTAGCTCCCCCT
>Ga0207116_10035_pt1 | contig 25817 bp, 36 predicted proteins | sample Alteio_BWMinHeat_44_FD_153550 | JGI IMG/M metagenome (GOLD analysis project Ga0207116, IMG submission 153550) | Enriched cells from forest soil in Barre Woods Harvard Forest LTER site, Petersham, Massachusetts, United States -... | ecosystem: Environmental > Terrestrial > Soil > Temperate forest >... | reverse complement strand
CTCTTCCAGCTCGAAACCTGGCTGCGCGAGCTCCTCAACCCGGACTACGTCGCGGAGAGCTTCGCCCGCCCCGTGCACAAGCAGCAAGCGCTGCCGCCGATGGAGGTCGGGAAGTTCTACCCGGGCTTCGGCGTCTGGACCGGAGCAGGGGCCTCGGCCAAGGGCTTCACCGGCGAAAATCTTCTACAGCAGAATGAGGAGAAATAATTTATGGGCTCAATGCCAGAAGCGCGGCCAATTTACCCGGTAGCGCTAGATGTGAAACCCCCGCAGCCTACGAACCCGCTCGAAGACTTTCAAAGAATTTTGCAGATTAAGAATTTGCAAAACCAGCAGGCCCTTGCACCCGGCCAACTGCAGGAGCAGCAGAACACGCTCCAGCAACAAAAGCTGGAACTCCAGGACGACGCCACGTGGCGGAACTCCTTCCAGAAGTTGGGCGACCCGGACTCGGGAATCACGGACCTCGACGGTGTGATGAAAGACGCACTAAAAAGCGGAGTCGGCGCCAAGTCGTATACCGGGATGGCCCAGCAAATCACCCAGATGAAGCAGGGCTACGCGAAGCTCGGCAAGGACCAGCTGGACAACCTGAACACGTTGAACAGCCAGGTAGCCGACTTATACAAGGGCGTGCTCGCCGTGCCGTCCGGGCCTAAACGGGTCCAGGCGCAGCAGCAGGCCGTGCGGCAGGCGACGGACCTAGTTAACTCTTCCGGCTGGATGGACCCCACGATGAAGCAGCACATGCTCGGCCAGATCACGCAGGTGCCGACTGACCAGCCGCTCGACGACGACCATCTCCAGCAGCAGATCGGCCTCACGGCGATGCACTCCGAGTTGGCCACCGAGGCCGAGAAGAATTCTATTGCAGCTAAGAACCAAGCCGAGGTGCCCGGAGCGCAGGCCAAGTCTTTACAGGAGCAACAGCAGGCGAACCTGGGCCCGACGGGCCGCGCGATGGCGGGCAACGAATTCTACCAGGCCGCGGGCGGAAACCAGCAGGCCCAGCAGGCCATCAACCTTGGAACCGCACAGAAGGTCGCCGTGGCCCAGGCCGGGGTCGCGAATGTCCCGCCGCAGTTCCACGGCGTGGCTCCGCACCTCATCCCAAAGGTGATTTCCGATTCGCAGGCAATCGACCAGAAATATTCGGAAACGAAGACGGCCACGGATAACACGCTGGGTCTCATCAACGCAGCGCGGCAGGGCAACGTCTCGGCGGCCGCTTTAGTGCCCCTTCAGACGGCGCTTAACGTCACGACCAGCCAGGGCGTCCACCGCATCAACCGGACCGAAGTTGACCAGGTCAGTGGCGCCGGTTCGGCGCTCGACCGCGTGGAAGGCTTCTGGGGAAAGTACACCCAGGGCCAGCCTATCCCGCCCCAGGTCCTGAACGACATCGAGACCGTTATCAAGGCCTACTCCCAGGGCGCGAGGTCTAAGCACGCCACGGACGTCAAGAGCCTCAATCGCAATTACGGTTCGAACGTCGACCCGGATGCGATGGACCAGGGTGGATCGTCTGGAGGCAGCGGCGCCACCCACCGCTATGACCCGGCGACCGGCACGGTGTCGCCGATAAGGTAACTATGCCAACATCCGTCGTCGAAATTCCGGGCGTGGGCAACGTGGAGTTCCCGGACTCCATGTCGGACGCCGAGGTCAGCCAAGCGGCGCACCGGTTGTACACCAACGCAGGAGCTCAGGCCATCAGCCAAAACCCGCCGGGCGTTCAGCCGCCGCAAGTTCAGATGCGGGGCTCGAACCTCGCAACGGCCGTAGGCAGCACGCCCTCGAACGCCGACCCGCAAAACCCCGGGAACATTCCGCCGGAGTTAATGGCGCAGATGAGCCCGGATGTAAGGGCCCGGACGCAAGCCCAACAGCTGGGAATGAGTGGCCTGACCACCTTAGGAGGTCTGCTCGGTGGGACGGCCAGTGGGACGGCCCTAGCCAGCGCGGCCCTGGCGAACCCCACGGTGCGAAGGCTTGGCCGCAAGGCGATAGAAGGCGCGGCTGAGGGCGCAGGGGCAACCGCCGCGTACAGGTACCTCAAAGATTTGCTGTGACGTTTCACTTATAAGGAGGAAACACAAATGCCAAGACAAGGGTACGGGGGCACCACCAGCCGCAAGGGCGGCGGCGACGACAACATGGGCCAGCAGTCCAAGAGCACGGATCTCGCGGCCCTCGACTCCAAATATTCAAATCACCCGGACCGCCAGGGCGTGAACGAATCGCGCCACGACTTCCACAATGGTGAGCGCGTCGAGACCGGGGCGAACCCGCGCAACGCGGACGAGCGGCCGCGAGAGTCCTACGAAAGGCCGCTGACCACCGGGACGGCCTCGGACTTCGCCGAAACGTTGCGGCAAGACCGCGTCGACCGCGAGCACGATCTAAAGACCCTGGCCGAACAAAGCAACCGCGACGTAGATCCGTTCAAGCCGTTCGACCCGAGAGGCTGATTGATGCGCAACCACGGCATTCCGAAAAACCGGCAGCCGCAGGACGTTGAGTCCGAGGGCAGCGGCTTCTTCGAGTCGGTCGAGCGCCGGCAGCGGCTTCGCGAGCTTGAGCAGGCGGAGCTGCGGCGCCGCACCGAGTACGAGGTCCTGGACGCCGACGTCAGCTTCCAGGAGTACAAGGTCCGCAGGTCGTGCCAGCTCCTCACCGAGCCCAACATTCCACAGGACGAGATGAGCTTCCAGGACTACAAGATTTCCCGAGACCTGGAGCGGCGGCGGGACAATACCCGGAACCAGCTAACGTACGACGAAAACGCAGAAGAGGATGACGGTTCGGGGCCGTGCCTCGTGCACCCGGAACGGAGATAGCGCGTGGGCCGCAACTCAACCCGGAAGAAAAAGTTCTTGGATGAGTTCCTCGCCGACCCAGCGAAGAACGGTGCCGAGGCCGCCCGCAAGGCCGGCTGGTCCGAGGCGACCTGTAAACAGGCCGCGTGGAACCTGCTGCACCGCGACCCGTGGATCAAGAAGGAGCTCCAAGATCGACTAGGCGTCGCGATGGCGAAGGCCGAGGCCACCGTCGAGGACGTGGTTCAAGACGTTCTGAAGTTGCGGGGCGAGGCCGAGCTCGTCGGCGACCGCAACCTCCGGCTGAAGTGCAATGAATTTTTGGGCAAGTACTTGGGGATGTTCATCGAGCGCCACGAGGACGTCGGCGTCACGGCCTTGGTCGAGCGGCTCGAGCTAGCCCGGAAGCAGGCGTTGGTGGCGGGCGAACGGGCCGAGGCGGAAAAGTTCTTGTTAGGCACCGGGGCCGACGCTGACTTCGAGGACCTACCAAGCTTGCCGGTGGTGGAGGGACGCCATCCCTCTGAGGTCGAAAAGACTCCGGCTGACTCCTCGGCTGTGCCGCCGGCAGAGGTTCCGATTTCAAAGAAAAGAGACGTACCGGTTGAGCCCTACCGTGATTGGGTGAAGCAGCTGACCGGTTAAGATTGCGGGATCGATTGTCGGGTTGAATTCGCTTACGGATTTCGAGCGATAGAACCACGTAGGTTAAGTAATAAGGAGGGATCATCCTTTACCATTGATTTGATGGTGTAATAGCTTTAATATCTGCGAGTTGGCAACGCCCCCTCAGCGACGGCTAAGCAAGACCGAATTGGAAAGTAGTATTCGGCTTCGGCGCATCGATGGTATCGTTTCGACCGTGCAGTACGCTATAATGTGGTTTTCCCTCGTAGGTATCTCAGTTTTCTTTTATCTTTCGACCAAGTCGCTCGCCGGGCATTATACATTCGCTGACATAGGCATTAAAGTCATCGGAGATTTCAAGATTAGCGAAGCCTTTTCGTATTTGTTTGGAGCAGGTGGCGTTGGATACGGATTGAGGGAGCGTAAGCTTCGCAGGCAAACGACGGAGCGGTTGGCGCATCGGAATTCTACGCTTGAGAGGCTAGTGGACCCCAATCGAACGTCAAGTCATCTAACGAGCAGAGGTACTACCAACCCAGAGGACAGGACATGAGCGCTATAGTGAATGCTTCTCATCTCGTGATCGGCCTGTTCGCCTTGTGGTTCTTGTATTTTGTCTGCTGGCGCGAGCACAGGATCGACACTTTTAGGCAGCGACTCTTCGCAGTGCGCGATGACATGTTTGATTTCGCTGTTTCAGGAGCTATAAGGTTTGATGATCCCGCCTACACCACGCTGAGAGATCTATCAAACGGACTGATTCGGTTTGCTCATATGTTGACTTTCACGCGGGTATGGGTACTTGCGCGATCTATGGGTTTTCCGCGAACCAATCCCATGGAGGCTTGGATGGCGGATGTTAAAACTCGTTCACCAGAGGTACGAGACAGACTCTTGAAAGCGCACGAACAGATCAGCAAAGCATCATTGTGGCACGTTCTCGCGTGGTCCCCGGTATCCTGGATTTACATGTTAGTTGGTATTGTCATCGGTCTTCTCAGACTCCGCTTCAAGGTAAATGTGCGTGCGCCTCGGGAAATCTCCGCGGTACTTGAGCAGGAAGCCTTGGAGCAAAGTTCTTTGGTCGACGATGATAGTTGTCTTGCGCCAGTTTAAGCGCTCTTGCAGAATGGTGTGGTCTTCCTTCGACTCCTTAACCAACTCACTCTTGGGTACATTTGGGTGCATCTCACCTGCACCCTGATTTTGTATGCGATACCAGGCCTGTGAGTTATGTGTTGACCCTACTTTGTTCGGGACCAGGGGGTCGGAGGTTCAAATCCTCTCTCCCCGACCAATTTTTCCCAAGTCGAATTATGCGGTTAGCAGCTTTTCCTGGTCGCTGTTTTCAACAGCACTTTTGACGCTGTGCCCAATTTTGTGCCCACTCAGCTTGTCCACCGCTGCCAGGACCGCATCTTCCGAGGGATGAACGTAACGGCTGGAAATCGAGACAGCGCTGTGGCCGGCGATGCGAGCAAGGGTCCAAGCGTCGCACCCAGACTCACCCAAGCGGGTTAAGAAAGTGTGGCGCAGGCTATACAGAACAAACGGTCGCACGCCACTGAGTCGCAGAGCCCTTCTGTGCTGCTTTTTGAGGCTGGAGGATTCGATGTGGCCGCTCCGAGTTGGTGCAGGCCATACCCATCCCTCCACCGGTCTTTCGGCGGCCTCCCAGCGCTCCTTCAGCAACGCACTTACCCTTGGCGTCATCGGCAGGACACGACGGGCTGCCGCGGTCTTGCCGTGAGTAACCAACAGAGTGCCGTTACGCCCATTCGACCACGTAATCGCCTCCCAACGTAGCCGGAAGCATTCATCTGGCCGCATGCCTGTGTCAATCAGGACACCTGCCACAGAGGCGAGTAATTCCGACGCCGCAGCCAGATATCGTCCCTCCTCATCTGTGGCCACCACATGCTCCCGGTGCTTTTCCCCGGGAAGCAGTTTGATCTTGGGAGCACGCTCTATTACGGCCCATTCGACCGCCAGACGTAGTACTCGCCGTAGTATCTGCAATGAACTATTCACGGAACTCACCTGCAAGCCCTGTGACAGGCGCCATGCCGCAAAATCTGCTGCGTGCTCACTCGTGATCTGGTCGAGCCTTAGGCCAGCCAGCGGCTTATAGGCCTCAATGTTGCGCAATCCGGGGCGGTAGTAGTCAACCCACGTTTTTCGACAAGTTGCTGACTCAGCCCAAGGCGCAATACGCCGCTGACAGAATTCGGCCAATGTGGGTGCAGGCTTTTTGTCTCGTATCCCCACTTCGCCCTTTGCCAGGGACGTTCGGTGCACCGCTTCCATTTGGCGAGCCACTTTGTGATTGCCCTGCTTGGTGGACTCCCGCACTGACTCACCCTTCCACATGAACTTGTACCAATAGACTCCGCCACGCTTGTAGATCATTTCTCGCCTCGCTTCTAGTGCCGTCCTTGCTTGCCGTCGCCCTTAGGCCTGCCGCCGAGCTTGCCCCACTCCTGCATGCGGCGGACAAATTTTCTTTTTCCCCACTTCTTGATCCGGGCCTGAACGCTCCTGCGGCCCATGAGTCTGGCCGCTTGGCTTACTTCTGTCATGCAGTTCATTATAACCTAACGTAAGGTTATATTAATTATTACCCAAAAAAGATCGGCATGACACTCGAGGGGCCAGGTGTAAACTGCGATGAGATCGGCTAGGGTAGCTCCCGAAAAGCGGCTGCATCCCGGCCCGCCTGCCGACCTCCTCTTTCAAGACGGGATTTGCCACACGGGAGGTGGAGGTTGAATCGGAGGATAGCGCCAAGGAAGAGCAAGGAAGTGCCAGATCTGGGCCCGGCCACGACCGCGATTGTCCAGCAGTTTGAGCGTGCATTGGCCGGCAAGAAGGAGGTTCGCGACACAATCAGAACCTACTCTTTGAAACCATCACCAACGATAAAGGATTTGCTCGAACTAGCCTGGCTGCGGAACTGGCTGGCCCTCCTCGAACCGCCCCTGCCTGATGGAGTTCCCGTGACGGCGGCGAGTGTCTGGGCTTACTGGGTTGAACACGCCCAAGAATTTGCCCAAATTAAGTCTTTGGATGCTGGAATCCAAAGCTACTTATACAGCCGTGAACAACTCCATGCACGATCGATGAGTGCGCGACTGGAAATGCTGAATCGGATAAATACGGACGCGATTACCTACCTAGCGCTTTATCCGCTCGTTGATGCAATGTTCGAGAATAAATCGGGGCGACCAGCCACGCGGGGAACTATTGCGGTGCGCGCCTTGCAATTAAAAATCGATAGTCGGAAGACTTGGAAGCAGATTACGAGGGAAGTTTGCGATTGCGGACAGAGTGTTCACAATGATTACTGTCAAGCCAACCTGCGTCAGAGTGTTCGCGCGCTGGAGAAACTGCTGCGCAAATGCCGGCTCCAAGCGCCTAACACAATGGCATCGTAGTCGCCTACAGTAGAAAATATCGTCCATCGTTTCTTATTCCCCCCGTAATCATTCACTAGGATTATTTCCTACTCTTCTCGCGTCTTCAGGCGTCTTCTACCCTCACCAGTGGAGGCCGTTTATGAACAAGATTCAACTTTTGAACGTGGATCAATTTGCTGAGGCCCTGGGAGTAACCAAGGCCTGCATACGCCGTTGGATTCTCGAAAGGCGCGTGGCCACTGTGAAATTGGGAAGGTTGGTGCGGATCCCGGAAGGTGAAGCGTCACGGATTATCGGTGCAGGTCTTCGTCCCGCGAGGAGGCGCGATGAAATTGAGAAATGATTCAAACCGTCTGAAAAGCGCTGTCCGGAGATACATCAGGGCTGGCTATACCCCAGTCCCCGTGCCGAGATGGGCGAAGGCACCAAAACTGCCAGGTTGGCAGAAGCTGGAAATTGACGACGACCAGGTGGATACGTACTTCAGCGACCGGGGTAACGTGGGCCTGCTGCTTGGCAAACGCAGCCGCGGATTGATTGATGTTGACCTCGATGCGCCCGAAGCCGAGAGTACCGCCGATGTGTTTCTGCCTCCAACCGAAATGGTTCATGGACGCAAGAGCAAACCTTTTTCCCACTTCTGGTACAGGGTGGAGCAAGTTCCTTCGCCATTGAAGTTCTGCGATGCGGCCGGGACGTGTTTGGTGGAAATCCGCAGTGCCGGCCAGCAAACCTTAGCTCCGCCTTCTACCCACCCGTCCGGTGAAGCCGTGCGCTGGCAACGACAGGGTGCCCCAGGAAAAGTGAAATCTACGGAACTGATTCGCGCGGTTCAACTGGTTGCGTCGTCTTCGCTTCTTGCCCGCAGCTGGCCCGATCAAGGCAGCCGAAATGAAGCCTCCCTTGCACTAGCGGGGATGCTGCTACGCGGGGGGTGGTCATTAAAAGAGACCATGACATTTCTGAGAGTTACCGCTCGAGCCGCCGGCGACGATGAATGGAAAGTCCGCCCCACCGCGGCGAGTTCCACCCAAGAGCGCCTCGCGAACCAGGGTGAAGCCACAGGGGCGAGTCGTCTTCGCGAGCTGGTCGGCGATGCGGTCGTGACGCGGCTTCAAGAGTGGCTCGATCTTCCCCAGAATGGCTTCATCGCGAGAGATGGCGAGAACCTGACTGACCTGGGGAACGCACGCCGTCTTGTTAAGCAATTTGGAGACAAAATTCGGTTCTGCCACGAGGGCAAGCGATGGTATCGATACACCGGGATGCGCTGGAAGCCGGATACGGACGGTGCGGTAGAGCGGCTCGCCAAGAAAATAGCTCGTAGGCTTTCTGGACAATCGGCTGTGGAAGGAAGCGACATTTCGCAGAAGAGGATTACCGCATGGGCAATGGCATCCGAGTCGCGTGGTCGGATCACTGCCATGATCGATCTCGCGAAATCTGAGCTTGGGATCCCGGTCGACCTGGCTGAACTGGATTCGGACCCTTGGCTCCTCAACTTCCGGAACGGCACCGTAGACCTCCGCACCGGAAAACTTCGGAAGCATGAACCTGCCGATCTCTGCACCAAGATAATTCCGTTCGAATTCGAACCGGATGCTGCTTGTCCGTTGTTTAAGAAGTTCCTCCGCCGAATTTTTGACAACAACGTGGCCCTCATTCAATTTGTTCAGCGCGCGTTCGGCTACTCCTTGACCGGAAGCACTCGGGAGCAGGTGATCCTGGTGTTTTGGGGCTCGGGTGCGAATGGTAAGAGTACTCTCCTCGAAACAATTCGTGCGGGCCTTGGAGACTATGCGTGCACTGCGGACTCCTCGCTGCTGATGACCAAGACTCACGACGGGGTGAGGAACGATGTGGCTCGACTCGCAGGAGCCAGGTTCGTGTCAACGGGTGAGACGGAAGCCGGGCGGTACTTATCCGAAGCTCTCGTCAAACAGCTCACGGGCAGTGATAAAGTCACCGCCCGTTTTCTTTACTCGGAATTTTTCGAATTCGACGCCCAATTCAAGGTGTTTCTGGCGACCAATCATAAGCCCATAATTCGGGGCAATGACAACGCCATTTGGCGGCGGATTCGCCTTGTACCTTTCTTGATTTCCATCCCGGACAGTGAGCAAGATAAATCGCTGTCGCTAAAGCTTCGGAAGGAACTCCCCGGCATCATCGCATGGGCGGTGCGTGGTTGTCTGCGATGGCAAGAGATCGGTCTCACTCAGCCAGAAGAGGTACTCACTGCCACTCAGGCCTATCGCAACGAAATGGACATCCTGGGCGCTTTTCTTCGAGATCGTTGCCTGGAGGGCGAGGGCTTTGGGGTAACTGCCCGTGAGCTCTACGCTACATACAGGGTGTGGTGTGAAACAAACGGGGAGCGACCTCTCACGCAACAGAGATTCGGCGTTGCTCTGGCAGACAGAGGTTTCAGGCGCAGCCGCACGGGCCGTGCACGTTTTTGGTTGGGCCTTCAGTGCCGTAACACCGGTGACGCGAATGACGCGGGTGACGTGGTTGTGCAGTAATTTGCTCGGCCTGGAAAAGCCTGACCACTTTCGGCAAATCCAGCGTCACATGCGTCACGGTGTCACAGCAGGCCGAACTGGATGAACTGGCAGGGCTGTCGGTAATCGCGATCTGCACTAGATCCACAGGAGAAGAAATCTCCAAAGAACTGGTCAGGAACGGAAGAATCAGCGAGGAAGAGCGGAGAAAACATTATGGCAAATATCTGTAACAACAAACTAGTCGTGGTCGAACTGAAAGAGAGCCCTGAGAAGTTCGCAAGAACGCTCGAGAGGGCACTGTATGGCGAAGCTCTACCCACGGAACACTACTTTTCCGTCCGGGTCTGGGACGGGTCCCCCACCGAGTTTTGGTTCAAGTCGAAATACGGCCCACCAGTGAGTCGCATAAGCGCCCTCTCTGCTAAGCGCAAAGATGAGGCGTTCCTGCTGGAGTACTGGTGTTGGGAGTCGGACTTCCGAGGTCAGGAGGTCATCAAGAACGGGAGTTCGACGGAGCGCATCCACCGCGAAGGCTACCGTGGGCCGGCGTTCCTGTTCGCCGATATGACCCATCCCCTGGTCGACTTGTTGTGGCCATACTTGGGGCCTCGGACGCTGGCCCAACATGCTGGCCGGCGACTTCAGGATGCGGTCGCCATCGTGACGGGACCGAAGAAAACACTCGAGGATGACCGCTTCAAAGATTCGCGCTTTAGCGTTTACAGGAACCGTGACCAAGTTTCGAAGGTACTTGCGGGTCTAACCTCCATGCAGGAGTCGATGGCTGAGCACGCCGCTGGAATTAGTTTTGATGGGGTGCTGCTGGAAGACTCCGTTCTAGACCCGGAGGCAGCCAACCCATCGGACGAGGTGCAAGGGCTGAGACCGATCGGTCAGGGTCTCCCGCACGAGGTTATGTCTCGAAGCTCCCCGCGAGGACTGGAACGCGAGCAAGAAGACAGAAGGCCAGCAAGTGGCCGAATGTCCTAGAACTCCCACTACGAGTGAACAGTAGGGAGCGCTAGCTGAAATTGGATGAATTGTTTGACACGGGTGACGGGAATGACACCACTTTGGTGTTCATGCAGTTAATTTCCACATTTGATCAACGACGGACGCCTATTCCCGCTCGACGCTCTGGAGGGAACCAATCTACCCTAGGCAAAAAAATGTCAAGCTTACAGCGTCCCTAGTCTTTTTACCGAATTGGTTGCATTTGCGAGTTCATGCAAGCGAACATTACAGCCGCAAAGCTAGTAGGAGTTGCCGAGTCTGCGGCACAAATGGGGAGGCTCCTGTGGGCACAAATCCGCAGGAGCCAGTCCACGCCGTAGCTCTTACTTGTCTGGGTTTGGCTGGTGTCCAACAACGAGCCGCCAGCGGATTGGCCCGTGACCAGGTGGGTGTTGATGGTGATTCTGCGGCGGAAGGGGCTTCCCGCTGACCGAAGTATCCTCACGTCCGCAGACTTCGCATCGGTATATCCCAGAATACGGCGTCGTGTCGCCAGGATCGTAGAGGGTGTCGAAGAATTTATGGTCTGATTCAGCGAGGTACTTCGCGTATTTGTAGTACGCCATCTCGCCTCTCTTTCTGAAGGAAGGCGCACGTTATACCGCGATTCGGCGTGGGCAGGACAGGTGAATCGGTTTTGTTCCGAAAACAGGAATTGTAGGGTCAAGAAGCCGTGAAACAGCCGATGTTCAACGATTTAGGCGTTCTTCGAGCAATGCGGCAAACTTTGGGGCCTGAGCTAGATCGCGGAGCCTGGAAATAATGTCTTGCCGGGATTGGTGTATCGCGATGGCTTGGGAGTCGATCTTCTCAACCATGAGTCCAGGGCATAAATGGAACTGATGTATCAGGAAATCGTCTGGATGCTGCCTCACAATGGCGTACTGTTCTAGGCAGTCCTCCGGGAAATGCTTTTCGTTAAAGGTAACGATGGTACTGGCGTGTCCACAGATGGCTGCAGCCAATACGTGACGATCATTTGCATCGGGAATGCAAGTTAGGGCGCTGGCGAGATTGGAAGGGCTGGTAACGGAGGCTTCGGGAAAATGCTCACGCATTACGCGCAATCGTCGCTCACTCTGCGGTCCGGTGTACCCCATACGTTCAATCGCTGTACCGACCTCATTGAGAATTAAATCGCTCCACAATGGTCGGTACAGCGATGGTTCAACAGCTAGACGCAGAAGCGTGTCGCAAAGTGGCATTGGAACGAGTACGCAAGCATCAAGCAGGGCGGCGTATTCGTTGTTCGGTGTCAGTATCATTGGGGACCTTATCGTAGATCCCTTCCTCAAACTCAGCACGTGCTAGGTCATCAAGTGCTTTCCTCCGGCCTGCGTCACGCCTAGCCTTATAGGCCAGCAGATCATGGGCGTACACACGACGATGCGTGCCGACAGTAAAGAATGGAATCTCCCCTTTCTTCAAAAGAGTGACAAAAAACTGTCGAGACACTCCTAACATCTTGCTTGCATCCAAGGTCGTTAACTGCGCGCTGTCCTGGAGGATGGTGACTGAATTCCCAGCCTTCAGATCGCCCAATAGACGACACAAGAATGAATAAACGTTATTGGGAAGAATCTCCGTTTTACCATCGGGCCCAACAAGTTTTGCGGCTGCTTCTCGCAGCCTCTCATACATCTGTTGTATTTCGCGTTGCTCCTTGGGGGAGATGCCAACGCTGCTTGGGTGGCTGGCAGACTCATTTACCTTCTCAACGGCGTCTGCGGTGGGTGTCATGGGTTGGCCTCCTTTGCCTGTAATAGATGCTACATACGCTATATCTGCTGCAAATTTACGCGCTATGTGCTATAAATGCAAGTAATGAATTGTAAAACCATTGATTACGAAGGGGACACTCGGCTGGTGCCGAGTTTACAGGATGACCACAACGGGTTGGGGGCCAATATATTGGCCCACTGTATGTGGAATTTTTGGATTGCGTTGCTTTTTGAGAAAGTGCAGAGTTGACGTAACTCACATCAATGAGATGTGAGATGCCCCCTCCCGGCAAGGTGCTAGAACACCGAACCGGGAGGGAACCCCGCCACCATTAACCAGTGGGCATTTTGGGCCCACCCTGTGAGGTCAATGTGGCAAAGCCACGTACTGCCAAACCCACCAATGGGGCTGTATTCAGCCCGCACATCAGACTAAAAAATGGACGCGTAATCTACGCTGCCGATTACGGCCTGAAAGCGTTCTGCTTCTCGCCGAAGTCACGCAAACCCAAACGCTGAATCAGCCCACGCCGGGTACTTCGGTTCCCGGCGTTTTTTCTGTGGAGGCGTGGCAGAGCGGTCTAATGCGGGCGACTTATAATCGTCTGATCAGGTCTACCGTCACGGGGAACACCTGATCCGTGGGTCCGAATCCCACCGCCTCCGGTCACTGTCAAAGAACGAATCGCAGAGTCTATTCGCCATTCGGCGGAATCTCAAGTCCACAAATGGCTGTTACTTGTCAAGTCCACAAGGCCACTAGACTGTTTACACTTCCGATACTCCTACGATAGCAGAGTTCAGAGTATCGTTGCTCGGCTCTGGCTAGCATGCTCTATTAATCGCTTACTAGCATACTACTAAGCTAGCCATTGTGAATGCAAGCCTTTTTCCGTCGCTGCACCCATATGGCTAACCGAGAATCGATAAATGTGCGCGTTGGTGAAGAACTCCTGCGACGCGTAAACAAGGTGGCCGAAGCTTTGGGGAAGAGCCAAGCTCAATTCGTCAAGGACGTGCTCGACGAGAGGACAAAGGAACACCAAAAAGACGTGGATGAAATTGCCAAGGTCGAGAGGAAAATTGCTGAACGAGAACAGAAGCGAGGGCGATGATCTAAAATCGACCTGCGCTGTCATGAAGAGATGAAGGTAGACAAGAGACAATTCGATGCAGTGCTAGGCAAGCTAATAAAAGCAGAGCCCCAGAAGCGCTCCGAAAACAAATCCCACAAAGAAGCGCAGAGCTAAGAGGGCCTCACGAAAGGCGTGAACGCATTCTGCTCGACTAGCTTGCTATACGGAAGTGTCTTCCCCATCGCCATCCGGCTCACAGTCTGCTCGAAAATGTCTGCCGCTTCCCGCCGATTGAACCTGTAGCCAAACTCGTTCAGATAGCGTTGCAGGTGCTTTATCGAGACCTGATGGAATGACCCTATCAGGCCGCGCTTGAACAGAGAGAAGGCGGATTCCACGGTGTTTGTGTGGACATCGCCTTTCACATAGACGTGGTCTTTGTGCTTGATCCTGGCATGGCGCACGTTCTTAAACTGCGTCAGCCGGAAGTTGTAGGCCGGATTCTCGTCGGTCATGATGGCTTCGGCATCTTTGGAGACGTGCTTGGCAACCACGTCATACAACGTGCCCTCTTTAGCGTCTGCTGTATGGACTAGGCGCACGTCGCCGCCCCGTTCGCGGACGCCGATTACCACGTCTTTGTTCTTGAGTTGGCTCTTGTGCCCGCGCTGTTTTCCGCCGATGTAGGTCTCATCGACTTCAACAACGCCTGTGAGCTTTGGGCCATCGGAGTCCACCATCGCCTCCCTGATCCGGTGAGCCAGATACCACGCGGTACGATAGTTGCAGCCCAGGTGCCGGGAAAGCTGTAGGGCGCTCATCGACTTCTTGGCGTTGGAGACCTGTTCGATTCTGACCACCGCTCCCAATGTCGTTACATCGTCTGTTCACGACCGAATGCCAGTCATCCTTAATCCAGACAGCTACGATCTCTGGCTCGATCCGGGGATGAAGGACGTGGGGCGGGTATCCGAATTGTTGAGGCCCTACGATGCTCAGCTAATGAAGTGCTATCCCGTAACAACGCGGGTAAATAACGTCATCAACGATGACGAGGAATGTTCAAAACCCGCGGAGCCTGCCGAGACTCAGGGTCGTTTTGTTGTACTAGTTCGGTCCGACTCTTTGGAAACATCGAAATGCTCTCGACGAGTTCAAAAGATCAGAAGGGGCCTGGCAATTGGCGAGGTAAAGCGACTTTGTCCGCCGACATGAATATCTGAGTACCACCACCCTGATTTCCGATGCTCGATGACACGACACCCCTGAAATACTCCGCGCCCTTCTGGATTTCGTAGCGTTCCATGATCGCTGCTGTGTTCGAGGGCGGCAAATCCAAGAGTCGCTTTGCTGTGCTCCCATCAGGCAAGATATCCGGGGTGTAGTATCTTGAGAGACTCTCGCTGGCTGCTTTGGGCTTACTAGCCCAACTGGTGGACAAAACCTTATGTCTCGCTAGGTTTTCTGTACTTGTTTCCCATCATGCTCGCGGCTGGGTTTCTGCCACGGTGGGCAATCGCTTTAATGGGTATTGCATGTGCGCTGCTTAGCGAGCGTTTCAGCAATCTTGACCCATCGGACGCTCCCATCCGTTTGGGTTTTGAAGCACTGGCGCTGGTCGGCGCTGGACTGTTCATTTCTGAAGTTTTGCGCAACCGGCGGTTAAGGTTGGCGTCCGAGGAGCGCTTACGCATCCTGGTGGAGACGAGTCCAGCAGCAATTGTCACGGTCGACGAGCATGGCTTCATCGAACTCGCTAACCGCGCGGCTGCCGAACTCATGGCTCCGCGGGATGGACATCTGATCGGGCAGCCGATCGCGGCCTTCCTGCCCGAACTACATCACGCACTTCGCTGGGAAGAAGGACCACAGTTTAGGACATCGATGCAATGCCGGGGGCATCGAGGCAACGGAGAGTCGTTTCTAGCGGATGTGTGGTTCTCCACTTATAAAGAAGGGCCGACTCCCAAACTAGCCGCCATCGTCGCCGATGTCACCGAAGAACGGAGCGTCAGTGCGGAGTCGAGTCCTGCTGTGTCCAATCACCAAGAGGGGACATCCTTGAACAATCGTGAATCGGAAGTGCTCCGGCTTGTTGTTCAGGGTATGGCCAACAAGGAGATAGCATCGCGTTTAAATGTCTCAGAGAGTGTAGTCAAGAACACGCTCCAACAATTGTTTGCGAAAACTGAAGTGCGCACCCGCAGCCAACTGGTGCGGGTAGCGTTGGAACGCTATAGGAATCTTCTGTGATAGCGTCTGTAAAAAGGACGCCGGAATCGAAACAGCCACGGCACTGTCAGTGCGATTGCATCGACCGACTCACCCAGTACGAAACTACGAAACTCCAGCGAGTTGCGCCAGAGCTTGCCAGTGCCGCGGGTGCGGGATCCGCTTGCCTGCCTGGATGTCCGATGAATACGGTTCGCTCACCCAAGTGTGGAACGGATTCGAGACTTCGCGACAGTCGCCAGCGCTGGCTGAATCTGAGCGACGTACACGTCGCGTGTGAGCCAACCGGGCAGGTGTGAGGGTTTCCAATTTTGAATTACCTGTCTATGCCGCCATTGCGTGGCTGACCGCTTCGCAAGGGAGTCCCAGTTGCTGCTCGCTCTTACGTTCAGCGTCGAAGTTTTAGTTCCTACCGTCCACTTCCGGCACAGAGTCGCTCTTTATGCGCCACGATGCTCCCATGTCTTGTCCTGGCAGTTACTTGCTCTGATGTGTTAATAGGAGACGGTCTCGGGTGGTCCTAGCATTCTGCACAGGACCGCGTTTGACGTAGCGGTAAAATCGGGCTGGCTCTCGTCGCTTCCAATAAGGTGCATCAAAAGCGTCGATGCCCGGCCCAGAGTGCATTGCACTGAAGAAGACCTTCTCTGAAGGATTGATCACGATCCCTACGTGCCCAGGCCAAACAACCAGATCTCCAGGTTGTGGATGAGCCACTCGCTCAAAATCCGGGGTTCCGAGATAGAGATCGGAAGAGTCTACGTAGCCGTAGGGAAAACCAGCGCGAACATAGATTGCGTGTACCAGATGGGAACAATCGCGCTTGGCACGAAGGTGAACACGGGAGTCAAGCGCGGCTGCAATTACTGCTAAGCCGTCATCTAGGGTCAATGTGTGAGAGACAACCCGAGCTTCGTCTCCACTTACATTCTCGCCTGTTGGAAGCTTCTGAGTCTCCCGCTGCGCGGCCGATGGGTAAGAAGCGAGTCCGCACAAAATCAGCACTGCGATCGCCTGTTTCGCGGGAAACTCCATATCTCGATATTGTGATGCACGGTTAAGATGTAATGCCGGATGCGCTGGTACTAAGACCGCGAGCAGGGGAGCGTATTACGTGTACTCAGGCATGCGTGCTGGTGCCCTACTTCTTTTCCAGAAACTCTTTGAAGTGTTTTGCAACGGCTTCAGCCATTGACTGCTCGTTCTTGCTCCCGCCTCTCTGTTTGTTGACTGAGTAGGCCCAAAGCATTTTGGTCGAACTCGTCTCGATTAGTTGAACCGAGACATTCCCCTTGTCCTCAATGCCAGCACAATAGGCGAATAAGCAACGTGCGATTTTGCCGCCTGTCGATTCCTGTTTGATTTCGATAGGCGCAGACTTCAAAACGTAGGTCGCCTTGGCTTGGTCCGTGACCACATCAATCGGAACGCCCTTCTTAGCTATGGCTGCGGCCAGATAGGTCTCGAATCCGTTCTGAGGTTCGAGGTAGACCGTGGGCCGTGATAGCTGGCCAAGACACGGCAATGACGCCAAAAGCAGTAACGGTAAACCACATTTCTTCATGTTGTCCCACTCCCCTGGTGAGCGTAGCCTTCGGGTCCAGGCCAATCAATAAAAGCCAGCACGTAGTGATTACGTCAGTAATCAGCGTGCGCTATAATCCCAACCCGAGGGGGACACATGGACATTCTTGCGCAATTAAAGTCTGCAAGGGACAAAGCTGCATTCGAGTTAGGTCGGTTGGAAGCGGCTGTTTCCGCGCTCGCAGGGTCTCGGTCAGGGTCTCGGTCGGTATCCGCGTCTGCTCGCAGAAAGATGAGTCTCGCGCAGAAAGCGCGATGGGCAAAGCAAAACTCCAATGGCCGAGTGGCTACCGCTGAGCCAAGGCCAATGTCAGCAGCGGGGCGCAGGAGGGTTGCCAAAGCTCAGAAAGCTCGCTGGGCTAAATGGAGAGCCAAGCAGCGATGAGAGACGCTAACTACATTTCGGAGCGCCTTTCGGGTCGCAAGCAGGAACTGAGCGATATCAGAATTGAGAATGCTTTGTATTGGAGCCGAGGCACGCATACCGAGTTGGAGAAAGCAAGTCGTGCTTTAAACCAGCAACGCGTATCGCGTATCAAACGGGAATTGTCGGACCTGATGAAACGCTGCGCTTAGACCACTCGAGGAACTTTCGAGTGAACCCTTTCAGGGGCGAAACCCACTCTGTCTAAACCAAATACCATTTTGCCTTTGGGTCTTGCAAAATAAACGCTAACGATTTCCGCTAGTTGTTCCAGTCTGAACGCGAACATTATCGTGGGACAGCAAAACGGAGGGCGAAGCCGAAGCGCAAACGCCATGTGTCGGCGAAGTCCCGAGCGAGGATGGCAGCCGCACAGAGGGCACGTTGGGCGAAGGTCAGAGCAAAAGACAAGGCGCGGGGGTCGCACTAGGCAGCTTTTCGGGAGACGAAACGAACTCGGGATTCCATTCGCTAAGGGAGACATATGTCGAAGAGTCACTCAAAAACCAAACCCAAACGCCGTAACAAGTCAGGTCGCCGGAAAGATCCATCCGCCGCCACGATGGCAGCGCTGAAAAAGCTATCGAATGCGAAGCCGTGATGTTGCAGAGATGCAAATTCTGGAGTAGAGTGAGCGCCCCGTGTGGGTGCTGGGACTCATCGCGCTTGTTTGCCTGCTTTACTTCCTAGTTAGGACGGATGCCAGAGTTGGTGATGAGCAGATTGCAAAGTGGGTCATGACAAACCCAGCCATCGACAAGTGGTTCTGGTCAAAGGTGGCCGGGGTAAGCCACGACAATCTAAATGGAATGTCGAGGCAGCAGATACTCAGGCGATGTGAACCTCGCGAGCTTCTTACATTAGCGCCAGAACCACGAAATCCGGTTGATCCTCACGCTATAGCGGTTCTAAGAAAAAACGGAGAGCAAATCGGCTATCTCAACAGTCGGCTTGGAAGAGAGACGTACAACAGAATGCAAAAGGGAGAACACTGGGGAGCCATGCTGACAGTAATCACTGGCCGGGAACGTCATCCGCACGGATGGCTCGGAGCGAACATAGTGATGCTCAGATTCACACAGATGAACGTTCCGAATGTGGCGGGCGCGGCAAGGACGGAATGACAAACAAAGTTTTAGCTGCTCTTGCACTGGCAGGTGCGGTCATAGCGTCTGTCGCTGGTTATAGCTACTACTTGCAGACGCCGAACTATGCCCTGCGCCAGATCAGCGATGCGGCAGAAAGGCAAGATCAGGTGCGACTTGCCAAATATGTGGATTTTGACAATATCGTGGCTGGCTTGATGGTTGTCATTCGCCAAAAGTAGATCGTCCGGACGCGATTGACTTTTCAGCAGCTTAGCAGGAAGAATCGGGCGACATGCTCGCCTTCCTGCTGGGTTTGTTTCGATTGATTTGGCTGTTCGGAAAAGGCCATCACGCGGTCGCGCTGGAGAATCTCGCCCTCCGCCAGCAAATTGCCATCTATAAACGGAAGCGAAAGCGCCCCCGATTGGGCGGACGGGACCGCTGGTTCTGGATTGCGCTGTCTGTGCTGTGGCAGGACTGGCGGCGAGCCTTGTGCGTCGTTCATCCCGACACGGTAGTGCGTTGGCAGCGGGAGCGTTTCCGCCGATACTGGGCGAACCTGTCGAAGAGGTCCGGAAGACCGGGCCGGCCGCCGATCAGCCTTCAGGTTCGCACGTTGATTCGGACTATGGCACAAGCAAATCCCTTGTGGCGTGCGCACCGCGGATTCACGGCGAGCTGCGGAAGCTCGGAATCCAGGTTTCGGAACGGACCGTGTCACGCATCTTACGGACCGTGAAGCGGCCGCCGTCGCAGACTTGGAAGACCTTCCTCCAGAATCACATCGGGGAGATCGTTGCCATTGACTTCTTCACCGTACCAACGATCCGTCTGCGGGTCCTGTTCGTGTTCCTGGTGATCGAGCATCAGCGCAGAAAGGTCCTGCACTTCGGGGTCACCGAACATCCGACGGCTGCATGGACGGCTCAGCAGGTCGTTGAAGCCTTTTCGGAGCAGGACGCCAAGCATTATCTGATACGTGATCGCGACTCGATCTATGGCGACGAGTTTCGCTGTCGAGTCCAAGCGCTCGGAATGAACGAAGTGATTACCGCACCTCGCAGTCCTTGGCAGAATGCGTTCGTGGAAAGGCTGATCGGCTCGATTCGGCGTGAGTGTTTAGATCACGCGGTGGTCCTCAGCCGACGGCACCTCCGCCGTCTGCTGAAGAGTTATCTAACGTACTACCACCGCTCGCGGACACACTTGGCGCTGGCGAAGGACGCTCCCGAGCCGCGCGCCATCATGCGACGGGGCAACATCATTGCGATTCCGCAGGTGGGTGGGTTGCACCACCGTTACGAACGCCAAGCCGCGTGAGAGCGGAGGACAACATGCCCACGCTGAACCGGTCGGGCATCGTGGTCAAACCCAAGCAGCCTTTTCTGGATTGGCTCCACACAGCTGATCCCACCAGCGTCGAACTTACATTATTCAACTTGACTCGGGAGCCGACGATCTACTTGATCCCGGAATGCGACACCGACGAGGGCGTAGCCGAGGTTCTGCGCGATCTGTGCGAGGAGATCTTCGAGGAGCAACTGGCGGGTTGGTACACCGACACATCGACCTGGCCGCGAGACCGGAGTTTCGATGTCTTCTGCCGCTGGTTCGATTATCGACACCATTCGATGCTGATTGACCTCTGTGATGAACCGCTGATCCACGACATTGACTGATAAAATTACAGGCAAATTCGACCTCGACAGAAGCACGATCTAGTTTTGGCCAACCACAGATTGCCGGACAAAGACCAATCCTTCTCACACGGAAGCATTTGGAAATGCAGTATGGAAATTAGCAACTACCTCCATGAGCAACGCTGGTTTGGCCGCGATGTTGAACTTTATTTCCCGTTTAACGATTAGAGAGGTACTGGGTGAAGCGTTCGCCGATGAGCACAAGCGCCGGATCTAGAACGATGGAATGCAGCAGTCACGCGAACTGAAGAAGAATGACAGCTACCGACCTGGTGTTTCAGACAAGAGCGACCATCTCAATCCTGCGTCCCGCCCCGCACGCCTTGACATTTCCAGATAGTTAGTACAGCTAATGGAGTGGCTGGATTTTGCCCTCCCCTATAGCTATCCCCTTCTCGCGTTGACGGATAGGAGGCAGCGCGTTTTGAAACCGGACTCCAATAATAACTAACTACTAATATCGGGCGGCTGGGCGCTCGGTGCGAGCGTTCACAGTGGCCCGAAATGGTCGTATACTTGGCTGGGTATTTTGTGCCATTGAATCGGAGTGTGAGCCATGGCGTCCGATGTGGAATCGGCGGGTAGTACCGCGCCAGATTTGGAAAAGCGCGTTGAAGAGCGGTTCGGCGTGCTTCCAAATTTTTTCTGCCTCGCGCCCGAAACTCCCGAGATCACTGAGAAACTGTGGGGATTTGCCCAGTCCGCCTACCTCGACAATCCTCTGCCGTCCCTTTTTAAGGAACGCCTCTTCGTTTATCTGTCGCGCTTTTGCACCGTCCGCTATTGCATTGCACGGCACGTGGGTTTCCTGACAGGGCTTGGTCGTCCTTCTGGCGATGCGCATGCCCGCGTTCACAGCGCTGAAGAAATCGTTGGGTTGCTCCAGCGTCCGTTTCCACGCGGACACGAACTAGAGTTGGGCCTTTCACTTTGCGCGACCTATCCCGCGCCTCTTGTTGAAATGCCGAGTGCCGACTCGCAGATCGAAGAGTCCGTCTTTGCACTCGCGGGTCATGTCTTCCTCCAAACGCCCCGTGCCCCTGCCTGTCTCGATGCACTGGAACGATTGTTCGGCGCGGTGCGACTTCAGTACCTGCTGCTATTCTTGGCTTTTGTCAGGGCAGCGCACTACTGGACCAAGGTTCATCCGGAGATCGAGTATGAGGATGACATTAAACATCTTCTTGCGACGCACCAGGCACTAGCCAACTGTATCCTCAGCGATCCGGAAGCCAATCTTGATAACATCGGCCAATCACTCTTGGACGAGCTTCCCGCGTTGCGCTTAAAAGCCGATAAGGCGATCGGCTTGCTCGCTGCGATCGTAGATTCCTCCGATGATGCGATCATCAGCAAGACTCTGGACGGTGTCATCACCACCTGGAACGCAGGGGCGGAGCGACTATTTGGCTACACCGCTAAAGAAGCCGTAGGTCAGCACATCTCACTCATCATTCCGATCAATCGCCGAGACGAGGAAACAGCCATCCTTGAGCGACTCCGCCGGGGCGAACGGATCGATCATTTCGACACTGTCCGTGTACGAAAGGACGGCACCACACTTGATATATCACTGACAATTTCCCCTGTCAGGGACGCCGCGGGCAAAATCACCGGTGCCTCGAAAATAGCACGTGATGTCAGCCAACGTAAGCGAATTGAGCGGTCGTTGCATGAGAGCGAAGAACGGTTCCGCGCACTGGCTGATGCGCTCGACACCCAAGTGCAGTTTCGGACTCAAGAACTACAGCGGCGAAACGCAGAGATTCTCCACCAGTCGGAACAGCTTCGAGACCTTTCACGGAGATTGCTGCTAATGCAGGACGAGGAACGCCGACATATCGCACGTGAGCTGCACGACAGCGCTGGTCAGACCTTAGCTGTGCTGGGCATGAATCTTGCACGGCTCGCCCAAGATACGAGCCACGATCCTGTACAACTCGCCAAAGACGTCAAAGATGCCCAAGATTTAGTTCAGCACCTGACCAAAGAGATACGCACGACTTCATATCTTTTGCACCCACCAATGCTAGACGAGAGCGGACTATCGTCTGCACTTCACTGGTATGTCCAAGGTCTGGCGGAGCGCAGCGGACTAGATATTGACCTGGAAATCGCCGAACACTTCGAAAGACTCGCCCCTGAGATGGAACTCGTCATATTTCGCCTTGTGCAGGAGTGTTTAACAAACATCCATCGTCATTCGGGAAGTAAAACCGCGCTAATCAGTGTTGCTCGCGAACCAGACAAGATTTATGTGGAGGTTCGGGATCATGGCACCGGAATGTCGCAGGAACGATTTGCTGAGGTTCAGTCCCGAGGGATCGGCGTCGGGATAAGAGGAATGCGCGAGCGCGTGCGCCAGCTCCATGGCGAATTGACTATCGAGTCGAACGCTCTCGGTACAAGGATTTTCGCTACTTTCCCAGCTAAGACACCTCCGGCGAAGGGACAGAGTACGATTCAGCACCTTGACGTTGCATGATTGTTTACTCTTCAAAATATTGGCCCACAATCAAACGTACCGGAGAAATTTAGAAGCGTCACTAAGGTCCACACTGCACGTGCTCAAAAAGTAACGTCGTACTTAGCACGCCATGGTTCCGCGCCGAACACTTGTCTGGTTCGGGTGTCGGTCGGAGACGGCTGCCACATGTCGTGGCTCTGAGCTTGCTTTGAAATAACGGCATCTGTCACCTCCCCCAGCGTGCTCAGATGCGGTTGTGCTGCGTTGTACCACCTAGCGAAAGGACATGGCGGAAGTCTAGCGAGGAGAAGGAACTCTGTCTGTCAGATAGCGCACGAACCGAAAACTTTCCAGCTCTTACGCGGCAGGAAACTGGCTCAACTGAAACCGGGCACTTTATACGCTGGGTTTCGCAGTTTCGATCGAATCGTCCATCCGTGTCATCAAGCTGATAAGTCAGCTTCTTCCACGTTATCAGGGTGCCCCTAGCGAAGCTCAGACACGAGAGTGAAAAGAGCTAGAGCATTCGTCGCGGAAATTGGGAAACATTCAGCCGGCTCTCGGTCTGGCACAGACCAGATCGCCAGCGAAGGGCTTCTCCGGTGTTCGATACGAAACATTTATGAGCATATCTCGCGAGGTGATTCCGCCTACATCTTCGTCATCGTGAAATTGCCTGAGCCCTGGCAACCAGCCCCACCGGTCAGAGTCCACATGCCCGAGATCGTATTCCCGTTCGCCGTACCAGTAAGGGTTAGCATGTTGCCGCTGGGCGACCCCGACTGCACGGTAAACTGGAACTTCCCCGTGACGTTGCCATTGACATTTCCGCTCAGGGTGAACGACCCAGTTTCTGAGTCTCCCGATTCAAAGCACGGGGATGACGTTGAGAAGTTGAAGTTCGTCACCCTTAACGACTGGTCACCGTTGACACTGAGCGATGTTGTGAAATTGAAGGCAGTATTCGTGAGGGTAGCCGTCCAGTTGCCGTTGATGTTGCCCGAATTGTTGGAATTCCCACAGGCTACAAGTACCACTATTAGTGCGAGAATTGGTGTGATCGCAAATTGCTTCATTAGCTCCCTTTACAAAGCGGCAATAAGTAGCGAATGCCAGTTCGCGAGCCATTTGAGAAGCGGGTCGCGGCATCCATAAGTACTTGAGTGCCTACTGATGGCACCAATAACCTCAATCCTATGTTGTCCGTGCCCCCAGTACGAAATGCAGGATCAAAGAAACTACGGCAAGTACGAGCAGCAGGTGAATAAGCCCACCCGCGACATGAAAAACGGTGAACCCGCCGAGCCAAGCGATCAACAGGATCACAAACAATATTGTCCAGATGCTCATAGCGCCTCCTATGTTTGGGTTTCAAGAAGAATTAAATTGTGCGTTCTATTCTCCAGAAGTCCCGGTCGCACCCTGCGGCTTTTTCCCAGTGGTGCGCTCACGGACCCGTTCGCCGAAGTCCGAAACCTGGTCGGCGATGTTGGTTCGCGTTTCGTCACCGCTGGCCGGTGCGATTAGCAGGCCAACTCCTAGGCCGATACCCACTCCGATCAGCAGAGCACTTACGTTGCCGAATATGTGGGAGTCTTCTTTGCCGCGAAGAGCATCGGCGGCGTGGCTCAGGCGCTCGGACGCGGTTTCATACGTCTCCCTCGCTCTGCCCTTCATGTCGCCCATGTTGTCGGGCATACGGTCACGCAGGTTCTCAAGCAGATAAAGGCCGGTACCGAGCAGCGCGCTAAGAAGGGATTCTCGCTTCTTAAATCTCATTTGGTATCTCCGGGACGATTAGTATCGCCGATAAGAAATGATTTCGGACTCGACAAACGAGCGTACAGGAGAATTTCAACTGCGTCAGTAACGTAAACACTGTACGTGCATAACAATAAGTGGGTATGGTTCTGCCGGCGTCCCGCATCGAACACAGAAGTAAGACATCTCTTGTTCGTACGAGTACATCTAATACCCGCTGGTACCGAAAAGAGCGTGCGGTGTTAAGTGGCCACGGCGCAATCATGGATTTTCGTTTCGGAGGGTAGAGACATGTTCACCTTGATCTCTCGGTTATGGTTCGAGGACAACGCTCAGGATATCGCCGAGTACGCTGTGATGTTGGCCGCGATCCTGGTCCTTGTAGTCGGCACTATTCGTCTAGTCGGCGCGAACGCGAATAATGCCTTCTCGTCGGTGGCCAGCTCGCTCCATTGAACTCGCCAAGACTTGTCCTCGGGGCATCGCCTTCATGGTTCGACATCGGACATCAAATTGTCGTCCATTGGCATATGATTCCGCAGTTATGGATGCAAAGGACATTCTGGATCGAGTTGCTGTCCTCAAGCAGGAGATGGAGGATTTGCAGGTTGTAAACGTTGGACCCGACGAGCCTCGATTGAGCAAAGGAGTTTACGAAGCCAGGCTCTCACGCCTGGAGCAAATCAAGATGGAGTTAGCGGCTTTGCTTGACCAGTTCAAGCGAACAGGGACGAAATACCCGTGAGTCACAAGGCTGACCCAGGCATGTTATGACACCGAGACCACATCCGAAGCCGAGCGAAGTGAATCTTCACGTTATGGCATCATCTCCGCTGTCCGTCGCCCGGAGCGATATTCACGGGAACACGGTGTACAGCCGTATCCTGTTGTCCATTCCAGATGAGGAATACGAGGCTATCCTGCCTCACTTGGAATTTATCGAATTGCCTTTGCACCAGAGTTTGCACGAGTCACCTGACGGGCTTGAATATGGTTACTTTTTGAATTTAGGACTCACCTCCCTGGTGATTAAGACGCAGGACGGCAGGAGCGTGGAGGTGGGGATTGTCGGTCGGGAAGGCTTTGTGGGAGTGCCCTTGGCGGCAGGCTTGACCTTGACTCCTTATCGTGCAGTCGTGCAGGCGAAGGGAAACGGATTCAGAATTAAAGCCGAAGTTCTGGAAGTCACTCTGAGCGTGACTCCAAGTCTACGGCTTAGGCTGAATCAGTATGCACAGGCAAGCCACGCAGGTGGCGCAGTTAGCCGCGTGTAATCGACTCCATGAAATTGACCAGCGTCTGGCCCGCTGGCTGCTCATGTGCCAGGACAGAATAGGTTCTGACTTGCTGCCAATGACTCACGAATTCTTCGCCCAAATGT
>Ga0207116_10049_pt2 | contig 25855 bp, 21 predicted proteins | sample Alteio_BWMinHeat_44_FD_153550 | JGI IMG/M metagenome (GOLD analysis project Ga0207116, IMG submission 153550) | Enriched cells from forest soil in Barre Woods Harvard Forest LTER site, Petersham, Massachusetts, United States -... | ecosystem: Environmental > Terrestrial > Soil > Temperate forest >... | reverse complement strand
AGAGCTTCCTTGGTGATCGGCGATCAAGAAACAGATCCTAACGGTATGGCCGCAAGCCTGCTGTTGCCGACGTCACTGGCTATAGGTTTGTTCTTTCTGAGCCAGAAGTGGCTCGGCAAAACCTTAGCTATGCTGGCGGCGTTGACCATGGGATTTTGTATTTTTTTGACCATGTCGCGCGGAGCGGCCTTGGCATTGATTCTGATTGTCGTGATTTATCTGCGACGCCTGAAGAAAGTCCGCGCTTTGATCCCTGCTTGCTTGCTGCTCCTTTTGCTGCTATTCGTCCCCAGGGCTTTCTTTGAACGCCTTGGGTCAGCGTCCGCGAGCGGCGGGGCAGGACGGTTTGCCATATGGACCGCGGGCTTGGAGGCCCTCAAGCACTTTTGGGTGCAGGGTGCAGGAGTCGACAACTTTCCGGAGGCTTACAACGCTTATGCCGGTTTTGCGCCGACGTTCAGAGGGTTTGGGACAGCATCGCACAACATCTATCTTCGCACCTGGGTAGAACTGGGCATAGTAGGCCTGACTTTTTTTCTGCTGGCCATCAGATCACAATTTCGAGCCGTGCGCCCGGCACACGACGAGTTTGATCCCCTCCTTGTTGGATCCGAGGCGGCAGCTTGGGCAATCCTTGTTGCCGGGTTCTTCATCGATATCGTCTGGCGCAAGTATTTCTGGTTCTCGTGGATTCTGCTCGCCGTCGCCACGCAGATGCCGCGCAAGACACAAATCCGGATGGATTCGTGAGAGTCTTATCACACAACTTTCCCAACCCACTGAACCCAAATGCTGGCACGTTCGTGCTAGATATGTGCGCTGTGCTTGTTGGGAGTAGAAATCATTCCCGTTGTGCTCACTCCCTGGCCTTCGACCTCCTCTGAAATTCTTGTCCCATGTCCGCAAGTATTCCGCCATGCTAAGGCGCAGTAATCTTAGGACAGTTTTCTGTCGAGTATCCGCGTATCTTGTATTGTTGCGAAACTGGCTATTCTCGGGCTCTTTGCACTACCTGAGCTGGGGTCGGATGATCGCGAAGCAGGTCCGCAAAAGGCGGATCGACCTGATCCGCACACCATTATGCCTGACAGTTTTGCGGCCGTCTTACTCGGCCGCGAGTTGAATCTGCCGGTTGTCTGTACCATTCATGGCTCTGATATCAATTTCATATCCGCACCGCAACGTTGCCTCCCTGTGGGCCACAAAGTGGCGTTGGCCAGGGTCAGCCGTGTCATTGCCGTGAGTCATCATTTGGAAGACAACATTTTCCGCTTGGTCGGGCCAAGGTAGATTAGGTCGTGCGAAATGGCGCGGATGCCGAGGTCTTTGGGCCCCGTCCCAAAGCGCTAGGCGCGCACGGAGTTGGGACTACCGCTGAACCAGAAATTGTGCTTTACGTCGGTATATTTGGATATTTGCGAATAGAGCCGCAAGGCCCGGTGGTCAACTCCGACACAGCTTAAGTTATCTCGATATGCTCGATGTTCTTAAGAAACTCGAACGCCAGTGGAGTCAACGTACCTTCTTAGTGCGAGGTATTGTCTCCAGAATACGGCACTCCCCCCTTTCACTCTGCAATTGGGTGGTTGATCGACTTTGTGATCACTACGTGGATAGGAAATTCGGTATTGCCTCCTCGAAGCGCCTCTATCTAGCGGACCTCGCGATAGAGCTTCCAGATTGCGTCCACTATCAGCCTACCAGCTATTCTGATTTTAGTGAGCTTTTGGCCACGGTGGCTATTCGTCCAAATCAGGACGTCTTTTTAGACTTCGGCGCTGGAATGGGCCGGGTGGTATGCCTCGCCGCGACGTACCCGTTTCGCTCTGTCATCGGAGTTGAGCTTTCGGCATCCCTTTGTTTGATAGCCAAACGCAACATCGATAACGTGCGATCCAAGCTACGTTGCCAGGACATTAAGATCGTTAACGTGAATGCTGTCGATTACACCGTGCCTGACGAAGCGTCGATGATTTTCTTCTTCAACCCCTTCAGAGGTTCAGTGATGGAAAAAGTCTTTGCGAATATTGTAGCATCGCTGCGCGCAAAGCCGAGACGAGTGTTGATACTGTTCTACGGTGACTCAGCAACTGTTAGCGCCAACGTCAAGCTCATGCACGCCCACCATATCGATTCGATCACAAACGTTATGTTGCCTACGGGAGCAGTAGGAGCGGTGTTTGACGTTAAGCCAGAAGATCTTTACCGCTAGCTAGCTAGGACTAGTAAACTCAGAGGAGCCCCTTCAACAGCGCCGACAAACCATAACTTCTGTGGTGGGGCTCTCGATTAGCGTTTCATGCCGCTTACTGCGGTTTACCCCAACGAGCGCCTCAGGATCGTCGTCGTCACCGTGTTAGGCGGCTGTCTGGCTGTCGCATTCATTACTCGAGAGTTCTATCAAGGTGTTTGTTACGTTTCTACGGGAAGAGCTTCCATGGTGATCGGCAATCAAGAAACAGATCCTAACGGTATGGCCGCAAGCCTGCTGTTGCCGACGTCACTGGCTATAGGTTTGTCCTTTCTAGGCCAGAAGTGGGTCGGCAAAACCTTAGCTCTGCCGGCGGCGTTGGCCATGGGATTTTGTATTTTTTTGACCATGTCGCGCGGAGCGGCGCTGGCATTGATTATGGTTGCCGTGATTTATCTGCGACGCCTGAACAAAGTCCGCCCTTTGATCGCTGTTTGCTTGCTGCTTTTTTCGCTGCTATTCGTCCCCGGAGCTTTCTCTAAACGCTTTGGGTCAGCGGCCGTGAACGGCGGGGCAGGACGAGTTCCTATCTGGACCGCGGGCTTGGAAGCCCTCAAGCACTTTTGGGTGCAGGGTGCAGGAGTCAACAACTTTCTCCAGATCGTGTTTACCGGTTTGCGTCCTGGGGAGAAACTGTTTGAGGAAATAAGACTTAAAGGCGAGCGGATGAAGCCTACACCCCATGAGAAGATCTTCGTTCTTGAAGGAGGCACGGTAGCATTCGATGAGGTTCGTAGGTGGCTGGAGGATCTTTTATCGCTCGTGGATTCGAGAAACGTACATGCACTGATGAAAACATTGGTTTCTATCGTTCCGGAATACTGGCGGAGTGAAGAAGTAGCTGCCCAATCTGAACTACATCGGCATGACCAATCGTTGGCTTATCGGCGTGCACGTGATCTTCTAACCGCCTCCGCTAGGGAGATAGCATAAGACTGCCTAATCGGTCCCAGTTCGGGACGGTGCTGAGCTGGATCGTGCTGCTACCGATAGGGACGGGGAAGATAGGTGAGCAGCAGCAAATCGGTTAGCCGGGCAGTGAGGGCTGGATGTAGGGTTAGTTCACCCATGAAGGGTGCGGATCATATACGGTTGGGGACGACTCAGACGGACACAGTTCAAAACACTCTCTGGGGATACGGCAACTTCCAACCTCGCTCAGCTTCATCAATTGTGTTTTCGTAGGGAGCAAACATGAACGTAGTACCGCTTGAAAAAAATACAAGTTCACTCACCATTCTCAGACATCGCATGTCTCAAGTCCTACCGCATCAAGTACTGCAATTCGTTAAAAAGCAGTATTACGCCCAGCGGCTTAAAGTGGTCACGGAGTATGCCGAGCCGGATCTGATCGTCGTAAAATGCTTTGTTCAGCCAGGCGAATGCGCTTTAGATGTCGGCGCAAACGTCGGAATCTACACAAAGTTTCTTTCGCACTGGGTAGGGGCGGAAGGACGAGTTTATAGTATCGAACCAGTTCCCATGACCTTTGAGATTCTCCGCAACAATATTCGTAGGCTAGGTCTCAATAATGTGCGTGCCATCAGCTGCGCAGCGTCGGAGACCAGTGGTTTTGCAGCGATCGGAATCCCGGTTTGGCCGTCCGGAGCAGAGAATTTTTCTCGAGCGGCGATCGTCGAGAAGGACACGCAAAGCTCTTTACGACATGTCCAAGTTAGAACCGTCACCCTCGATTCATTACTAGCGGAAATCTCAGCGGAAATCTCAATGGGTGTATCCTTCATCAAGCTAGACGTCGAGGGTCACGAATTGCAGTGCATCAAAGGAGCCAGTGAGATTATCCGTCGCTGGAGACCTGCCTGGATGGTGGAGACCTGGGGCGATCCACGGGACGAAACGGATGCCGCTCACAGAATTTTTCATCTTATGAAGGTACAAGGATACGAGCCGTTCTGGTTTGACAAGAAGGCTCTCATCAAATATCGTCCCGGTCATCGCAGTATGAATTTTTGGTTCTTGACGCCGGAGAACCTGGTCAAGTTGCGAAGGCGCGGTTGTCCCGTCAATGAATGAAGGATTGTTATGATTCATTAAACGGTTCATCAGTGTGGACTACAGCTGGTAATGCCAGTAGTTCTAGCACTGCAATCGCCGGATATGTTATGACCGTGTAGCCGGTTTGCACTCACAATCGTCTCGTGATGTATTGTGGGGGCGCGACTGGGTTTTTGTGGGCGTTTCGAAGGGAGTTGTAGAGGCCGTGAAGCATGCCTGCGTTATTAGCTACCTCAACAGTTCACGCCGACGCAGACCTCTGGGTTCAACTGAATCATTGACGCCGGTGAAAGTTCAATTGTGCAGCACAACGAGAGTTGTAACTGGGCGTGCACAGTTGCTGCCAAGAAAGGAAAAAATCGGTGAAGGGAGATCAGCGTGTGTCCCCGGAAACTATCATGAAGATTACCCACCTAAGCTCGGCTCATCCGCCGGACGACAATCGAATCTTCAAGATGTGTAGATCGACGGCGCACGCCGGTCGACAGGTCAGCTTTGTGGTTCCGACGGATAGAGACTCCGTCGTGGACGGAGTGGCAATCAAGGCAGTGCCATTGGTTTCGACCCGATGGAAGCGGATGCTTTTTACTACATGGCGGGTCTATCGACGCGCAGTCCAGGAACGCGCCGATATCTATCAGTTCCACGATCCCGAGCTCATCCCCGTAGGTTTAGCGCTTCGATTCTTGGGCAAGGGTGAAGTGATCTACGACATCCACGAAAATGTGCCAGACCAGATTCTGGGTAAGTCCTATATTCCCCGTGGACTGCGCAAACTGATCTCGGTTGCTTACGATCGTTTCGAGCGGTACTGTGCGAGAAAACTCTCCGCCATCGTCACTGCAAATGAGGATATCAATGAGCGGTTCGATCAGATTGGCGACCGCGTTATCGCAGTTCACAACTACGCAGATAATGATGAGTTCCGCGATGTTTTAGAAAACGAGGACCTCCGTTACGAGTCCGGCTTGATTTTTCATTGTGCACCCTGCGAAAGAACATCTTTCCCAGCGGTTCTGCGCGCGTTCGAATTGCTTTCTGATCAACCCGGTATCAAGTTGGTAGTAACTGGGTGCACAGCATCTGAAGCTCGTGCTGCTGGACAATTGATACAGCAGTCTGGGTGCCAACGGATAGAAGTCTTGGGCTTCCTTCCACGAAACGAGTTAGCCAAAGTCTACGCGCAATGTGCAGTTTCAATTGTGCTCTATAACGAACCACACAACCATTCGAGTATTCGATCCAATCGATTTTACGAGTCACTGGGCGGAGCAGCCCCAGTAATTGTTCCTGATTTTCCGGAGTGGCGAATGGTCGTGGAGTCAATCGGATGTGGATTGACCGCAAACCCGACTGATCCACAGGCCATTGCCGACGCGCTTCGGTACCTACTCACTCATCCACGGGAGGCGGCAGCAATGGGAAGACGGGGCCGGCGCGCCTTTCAGAAGGAATTTGATTGGACCCGAGAAAATGACAAATTATTACAGTTTTATGATGTGCTCGTGCCTGCAAATCAGCCTACCGCAGGAATCGCTGTTACAACTCCGTAGTAGCCAAGGAGGAGAATCTTGGTTTTACATGTAACACATAAGCCCTATCGAATCAGCATTTTTGGACTGGGCTACGTTGGCTCAGTTATGGCTGCGTGCTTGGCACGTCTTGGCCATGAAGTCATTGGGGTCGACACCAATCGAGTAAAGGTTGAATTGCTCAATGAGGGTCGCAGCCTCATCGTGGAGCCAGGCCTCGAGCCGGTGATGGCGGCGGAACACCAAGCGCAGAGACTTCGAGGCACAACTGATCCAGTCGAGGCGGTTCGTGACTCGGATATATCTTTCGTGTGTGTTGGCACTCCATCGTTGCGCGCCGGAAAGCTGGATCTGAGCAGCGTGCAACGCGTGTGCGATCAGCTTGGTTCGGCGCTGGCAGTGAAGAACGACCGGCATACAATTGTGATACGGAGTACGGTCCTTCCTGGCACCGTCGAATCCGTCGCAATTCCAACTATTGAGCGAAGTAGTGGCAAATGCCTGGGAGAGGATTTTGTGGTTTGTGCCAATCCGGAATTTATCCGCGAAGGGACCGCAATTGAGGATTTCTTTCGTCCGCCATTCACGGTCATGGGGGCGCACGACTTTCGCTCGCTGGCTCCACTTCGAGACATCTATGGTTCTCTTCCCGGTCCAGTGTTCGAAACGTCCATCCGAACGGCAGAGATGGTAAAGTATGCTTGCAACACGTTCCATGCCCTGAAGATTGACTTCGCCAATGAGATTGGCACCTTATCTCACGAGCTGGGAGTGGATCCAAACGAGGTCATGGACATGCTCTGCGCGGATACAAAGCTGAATATTTCCCGGGCGTACTTGAAGCCAGGTTTTGCTTTCGGAGGTTCTTGCCTGCCCAAAGACGTCGGAGCATTGGTCCATTGCGCCCGCCAAAAGGACCTCACACTTCCCCTCCTTCAGTCAATTCTTCCGAGCAATCAGGCTCATATTGAACGGGCAATGGAATCGATTCTCGGTCTCGGCAAGAAACGGATCGGCTTACTGGGGCTGAGCTTTAAATCGGGCACAGATGATTTGCGAGAAAGCGCGGCCTTGCAACTAATCAAACGCCTAATCGGAGACGGGTGTCAGGTCCTTGTGTACGACCGTAGTGTCTCCAGCAGTTTCGTGCAAGGCGCAAACCGACTTTTCGCGGAAACTGAAATTCCGCATATCTTTTCCCTGATACGGCCGACAATGGAGGAGGTCGTGCGCAAAAGCGAGGTATTAGTGATCGGCAATGATGATGAGGAGTACCTGCGTATTGGCGAGCTAGTTGTCGATGGCCAACAGATCGTGGATTTAGTCGGGATTCGCAAGTCGTCACCCCTGTCTTGTACGTAGGCGCAACCGGGTTCCGACCAGATCCGTGTTTTTCCCGCACAGCGAATTCGGACTTGAGGAGAGCTCGACAACGGGTTGATTGATAGAAACATTAGCTTCCGCCAGGAGGCATGTTGCGACTGAGTTCGACTCCCATAAGGCATCGCTGAGCTCCAATCGTTTTCACGTACCCCCACGTGGGGAATAGGGCTATTTCACTTTAGAAGGTGACGATGCGAATCCAAATGCGACGGCGGTATGCCCATGCCATCAGCGGGTGCTGGAACAAAGGCACAGACTGCCAGGGTCTTCTTCTCCAGGCGAATCCGCAAGGCAGGGAGCTATTCTGCTCGGCTAGATTTTGCGTCCGCAAATCTCTCAAATCTGCAATCCAGGGACACCCAAGCACTTTTTTTGCTTACGCGCCCATGATGTGACAGGACTCTGGCGGCGAGGTCGTCAAAATGGCACCCACACGCTCCTGTCTGGCAAGGTCTGCTACCGCCTCTGACGCAGACAGGATCCAGCCCTTGGTAAAATCGGGATGTGCCAACCACCGCTTCAGCCGCTTCAGCCAGTCGATCGCCGTTTCACTGACCCGCGTTCCTGGACGCTTCCGGCCTGGCATTTGCGGGGCCAGCACGAGGACTTCCCATCCCTGCTCAGAAGATATTTGGCCAGCGCCGGGGCAAAAGGCGCCGATGGCCGGCTGCGGTGGGTAATGACACGTAATGAGCAGCACGCGTTATAGAGAGCTCAGACCATCAGACGTCATATTGTATGAACGCTTGCTATGGCAGCTACTTTTAAAGCAGAAATCTTTAAAGCAGAGCCCCAATGAATCTATTCTATATCCGGTTCTGTGCAGGAATCTGACAGGGCCCGCGATTTCAGCAGGCGGGCGGCCATGTACTTCCGACATCTGCTCAGGATCGTCTTTGGGCGGCAAACTAGGGGTGCTACGACTTGAAAGAACCTGGACTAGGTATCCCGATTCGCAGTCGCCGCGTAGAGAACAGCCGCTCTAAATCCTTCGCCGTACTAACATAGTACGGCAGCAAAAGAGGTTGCCTTGTGAAGAGTCCCCGCTCGTGTTGGAATGGTTCTTGCATTCTCCTGCTTATGCTGTGTTTTGCCCTGTCCGGAACTTCCGTAGCGCAGAATCAATACTATATTGCCCCTACAGGCAGCGACTCGAATGATGGTTCGAAAGCCCATCCCTGGGCAACGATCAATCACGCCGACTCGGCGCTCACTCTAGGTCCTGCTGGAACTTGCGTGAGCGGGACGGGTTGGGAGACAGCTAAAGGAGTAGCGACCACCGGAATCGGAGCATGCGTCCATGTGGCCAATGGGACATATAGCAGCGGGGCTTTTACCACTGCCTCTGGAACCGCATCGGCCCGTATTCGTTACATCACAGATACTCAGTACGGAGCCAAGTTGAATGGTGCCGGTTCTTCGATGTGGGCGAATTATGGACAGTATATTGATGTAGTAGGTTTTGAGTTCGATGGCACTGGAGTAAATGTACAAAACGGATACATCAATTACTACGACAGCATACACTTCGGCTGCCACACTCAGCTCTTGAACAATAAGGCGCATGATATTTGGGATGCTGGCGGTGCTATACAGGGTCCGGGTGCGATTGGCACAGGCGGCAACGATGTTAATACGGGTTCAAGGCCAGACTGCGGCAACCTCTATCAGGGGAATCTTATCTACCACAACAATGGTGGCGGATCGAATACCTTCCTTTCTGGCAGTGGCAACGGTGCGATCAATATGGCAGCGGGCGATATCGCTCAAGACAACATAGTCATGGATCAGGGCGGAACAAACTGTATTGGTCCCACTCATACCTCTATCCGTGTCATTGTCACAAACAACACGATACTAAATTGCGCGGGGAGTGGCATCCAACTGTGGAGAGACCCACGCTCTGGCCCCGTCAATGACTTCACAACGGTCACCAACAACATCATCGTGAACACTGGGAGAGCCAATTCCAGCGGAGGCATCTCTATATATAGCCCGAGTGGCAGCGGCACGGGTGGATGTGGTACTCACAACATCTACGCAAACAACTTGATGTATGGGAATACTGGCGGAAATTGGACGGGTAATTGTCCCAACACCTCTACCGGCACACAGACCGGGAGTAACTCCACGACCTTCGTCAGCTACACCGGCACGGTCAGCGGCGACTATCATCTAAAAGCGGGTTCAAACGGCATTGCCCTCGGAACTAGGTCTTGTGCATTGACTGGCTGCGTGCCAGCTCTAGACTTCGCGGGGAATGCACGACTCCAAGCGTCGGACATCGGATCGTATGCGTTCGCCGTGACGGGCGCGCCCACAGCGCCGACTGGATTGACGGCCTCAGTACAATAATTGCCGCGTGTCACCAATCCACTAGCCCTTTGGTAAGCAAATCGCGAAGCAGGGGCTTAAGCGGTGGCTGTAGAAACCGGACATCGCGACGTGCTGCACGATTTTAAAGCCAAATTCGGTCTCAATCCAACAGGCGTGTTGACCGATGTTCTGGACGACCAAGGTTGGCATCCATGCATTGTCCAAACCACAACTGAGGAGGTGCATCGTTGCCATGTATCGTGAGTTCAGGGCTTACGGACATGTCCCATACCATGCCGATCTCAAGGCAGTGGAACAATATAGCCATCGTCAAGTGGCGCGGAATTTGCTGACGTTCTGGACAAGACCACGGGTAACGAGAATTCCCAGTCCTTCAACCGTTCCAGCCCTCGGCGGTCCTGCCGAGCTCACGACAAATTTCCCGCGGCGGTTCGTCACCGACGAGAAACATGACATGCGTTTCCCTCTTTGTTGACGGGTTTGCCCTGAAGGCAGCCTACATGATCGAACCTCTCCCGGCACGAGGACTTTGAATGCGGCGAATACTCTTGATTGCGTTCTACTATCCACCGGTTGAAACTGTTGGCTCGGTGCGACCGGCAGCGCTCGCTAAATACTTGCCAAGATTCGGTTGGGAGCCAATTGTCCTAACCCCAAGAGTACAAGGAGCCTACCGGCAATCCAAGCTGGTAATCGAAACCGAGTATCAGGACGTGTTGGAAGATTGGAAGGCTAGACTACGCCTTGACCGAAAACTCGGTGTGCACGAGCAGTTTGGCCTTCCGCTCGCCAAAAAGCCTGGTGCTGCACTGCCTCATACCCGGCTACTTAGTTTTGCAAAGTATCTTCTGACCTATCCCGACCCGTGCAAAGGATGGATTCCGTCTGCGCTGGACGCGCTTCACGAAATTAGTCGCCAAAACTTAGACATAGCGGCCATTGTGACGACTTCTCCGCCAATTTCGTCTCACCTGATCGGACGCCAAGCTAAAATTATACTGGGGTGTCCGTGGATTGCTGACTTTCGCGATCTGTGGACGCAAAACTTGGGCACGCGCAGCTTTCAGCACTTACAGGTTGGATTGGAAAGGCGAACTCTGCGAGAAGCGGACGTGCTGGTCACGGTCTCGGAGCCTTGGGCTAGCCGATTGCAGGAACACCATCCGGGCAAGACGATTTACACGATCACCAATGGCTTTGACCCCGACGATTATTGCTCCCCACCCCCGCAGTTGACGCGTGACTTCTCGATCACTTACACAGGTCAATTGTACCGAGGTCAGCGCGATCCTACGATTCTATTTGAGGTTGTGCGCGATCTCATCAAGGAGGGGGCCATTTCCTCCGGCGATGTGCACATTCGGTTCTATGGTACCGTCGAGTGGTGGCTCCCCGTTCTAGTCGGAAAATACGGGCTGGAGCAAGTGGTCGAGCTTAACGGTCCCACACCAAGGAAAAAGGTGATGGAACATCAAAGGGGATCACAAGTCCTGCTGCTGCTGCCGTGGAGTGATCCGAGGGAAACGGGACATCATTCGGCCAAGCTATTCGAGTACTTTGCCGCAACTCGGCCAATCCTGGCAGTGGGCGGAAGTCGGGGAGTATTGACCCAAGCGCTAGAGGAAACCAGCGCTGGAGTGCATGCCTTATCGAAGGCAGAAGTGCGCGAATTCTTGCTCACATCCTACGGGGAATTCAAGAGAAACGGTCGCGTGTCCTATTCGGGGAATCGGCAGGCGATCGCGCGGTATAGCCATCCGGAGATGGCCCGTAGATTTGCCCAGGTATTGAATGATGCTGTCTTAACACTTAGTCCTTCGGCCAGGGTTCGCACTGCGGTCACGGCTCGGGTCTCAACTGATCGGGAAAGGCTGTAAATGAGCAGCAAAAAGGACATGCCCAAAGTTATTTCGAAGGGAAGAACGCGTGCGTCTAATAGTCACCATTATCCGCAATGAGGCCGAAGGGAGAAATAGAGAGACAGTCTATCATTTAAACAAGGCAGGCCTTTGTTGGTATGGGCCCTGAGCTATAAGTTGGTTAGGTCAGGGCACAGCATTGAACGACCTCTTCGGAGACGGGATCTAAGGCCATGAGAACGTTTCAGATCTCAAGATCCAGCACTGTCGCGGCACGGTTTATTGACTACAACCCGATCAAGAAATGTGACGCCCCACCACGCTGGGTCACGTTCCAAAACCAAACCTAGCACTTCAAGTTGTTTGTTCGCATCGAATCTGGAGTTTCAGTTTTTATGCCGGGTGCTCGACGCATAGCGCAGAACGTGCTATCGAACTGGTTGGCTCTTGCCATCGCCACGGTGGTGGGCTTCTTCCTATCACCATTCGTAGTGCATCATCTGGGGAACCTTACGTATGGCGTTTGGGTGATCATCATGTCACTTGTCGCCTACATGAACCTGCTCGATCTAGGGCTGCGGGGAGCGGTTACCCGCTTTGTATCCAAAGGGGCTGCCCAAAAAAAAGATGATGAGTCGAGCCAGGCTGTTTCCGGAGCGCTCTGGATCCGACTCTGGATAAGTGTGGCGATTATTTTTGCGGGGTTTGTCGTCTCCTCGGGGTTCAATCACATCTTTAGCATCCCGGTTGATCTCCGGCAGACGGCACGTATTGCGGTTCTCGTCACTGCGGTTACCGTTGCCATCAATCTGTGGTGCGGCGTATTTGGCGGAGTTCTTGTGGCGTTGCACCGCTATGACTTGACCAGCACCGTGTCCATTCTCCAGACTTGCGTCCGCGCCTGCGGCATCTTCTTTTTGTTGCGTTCCAGACACGGCATCTTGGCCTTGGCAATATGGGACTTGTGTACGTCAGTTACGGCTAACACGACCACGATCATTTTCTGTTTTTGGATCTACCCGCAGCTTAAAGTCATCTTCGGTCGTCCCGATCGCACTACACTTAAGAAACTTTGGAATTATAGTTTTTATGCGTTCGTGATTAACGTGGCTGTGCAGGTAACCTACTACACCGACAATGTTGTTGTGGGTGCCTTCCTATCGCCGGCAGCGGTTACGCTTTACGCGATTGGCGGCATTCTCATCGGTTATTTGCGGCAGATCGTCTCCTCAATGACCACGACGTTCACGCCGTTGGCCAGCACTTTCGAAGCGGAAGGTAGTCACCAGAACTTACGCCGGTTGTTGATCCACGGAACGCGAGCGGCGCTGCTGATTTCTCTTCCAATTGAGGCGGCATTGTTCTTTCGCGGGCACACCTTCATTCGTTTGTGGATGGGTCAGCAATACGCCCAGCCGTCCGGCACGGTGATGCAAATTCTTCTGTTATCAGTTGTCTTCAGCTCTGCAAATGTCACTAGCGGCGGCATCGTATATGGTATGGCGAAGCACAAACGTATTGCGTTGTGGGCGATGGGGGAGGCTGCGGCCAATTTTATTCTGAGCGTCATCTTGGTTCGTCGAATTGGGATCTATGGCGTAGCCTGGGGGTCTGCGATCCCCAGCATAATCATCGAGCTGCTCCTTTGGCCAACGTACATTTCCAAGCTCGTACAAATTCCGGTCGGGACATATCTATGGCAAGCATGGATTCGAACTACCCTGGTTGCCGTTCCGTTCGCGATTGCCTGTGCTCTTGCTGAGCGGTTTTGGCCAGTGCACAATCTGGCGCTTTTCTTCCTGCAAATCGCTGCCCTCCTTCCACTACTCCCGCTCACGCTGGCCTTGGTATTCCGCGATGAGGTTATGGCACAAGCGCGCGAATGGACGAAGCGGCGGACTCTGTCAAATCGTATGGGTGACGAGTGTGAGCCTGTTACAACCGGCGGTGGATAGGGTCGGAGTCGGGGTCCACGTCCACAGATTCGTGAATTCTTGCTGACCGCTGGCGTCGAGTGCAAACAGGCGGGTTGCGTTTCCACTCTGGGCGCCGGGAGAGCCTTAGGCTAAAAATCCACCACGACATATGCAGGGAATGAGCCGGGGAAGTGTCAGTCGTATGAGCTATGAGTAATACCCATCAAAATCTACTCTCGAGTAAAGTGGGAGTTGTCGCCTTGGTGCCGGACCAGTGGAAACCTTGTTGGGAAAGCCGGCATCAGGTGCTCAGCCGCCTGGCGGGTTATTTCCCGGTGGTTTGGGTGAATCATCCACACCGCTGGCGCGATTGTTTTTCGGCGCTGCAACAGCGCCTCGCTTCTTCGACGGTTTACCCAACAACGACCGAAGCCTTGCAGATCTACCAGCCGGAGCCTTGGCTTCCGCTGCTGGGTCGACCAGCCTGGCTGGCACGACTTACCTCGCAACAGCGGCTCAAGCGCGCAATTGATCTGCTGCGCGCCCGCGGGTGTACTCGATTCGTGCTTTACATCTGGCGGCCGGAATTCGCTAGCGCTGTTAGGGAAATTCAACACGACCTCAGCATTTATCACGTGGACGACGAGTACTCTTTTTCCCCCACCGAAATCGAAGTCTCACTCGCCGAGCGCAGGCTGTTTGAATCTGTCGGACAAGTCTTCATTCACTCTCGAGCGTTGATAGGCAAGAAGGGTGAATTCAACCCGAACACCGAATTCGTGCCCAATGGTGTGGACTATAAGCTCTATGCTACGGCCGTACCTGAGCCCGAAGATCTGCGTAACATCCCGCGACCCCGGATCGGATATGTGGGAACTCTCAAGCGGATGCTGAACTGGCCCTTGTTGCTTGAGTTGAGTGCCAGCCATCCACAGTGGTCATTTGTTTTTGTCGGCCCAAAGGGTCCGCATCCGGAGATCGAGGGCATGCTCGAGCTGATGTCACGTCGCCCCAATGTGCATTTTTTGGGTGGCAAACCGACGGATTGCCTGGGCGGCTATCCCCAGCACTTTGACGTGTGCACCATGCCCTACCAGGTGGATGACTACACCAAGTACATCTATCCTTTGAAAATGCATGAATATCTGGCCAGCGGCAAACCCGTGGTCTCGGCCCCCATCCGCTCGGTGGAAGAGTTTAGAGACGTTATAGCACTGGCCAAGACCAGCGAAGACTGGTCGAGAGCCCTCGAGAATGCCCTCTCCTCCGAAGAAAACGCGCCCAACCGATGTGCACAACGCCAGAGAGTAGCCCGCGAGCACGATTGGGAGCTGCTGGTCGACCGGATCGCGCGCACGATTGCCCGGCGTCTTGGACTCGAGATTCAGACCATGGAGATTCAGGCCACTTCTCGCTTGGCCGCAGGCCTGGACGTATGAAAAGGTAATGCCGACAGTGCATTTTCTTTCACACTGATGGTTCCGGTGGCTGGAAGATCAATGAAAACAAGGACTTTGGTGATTTGGATTGGCAACAAGGTTGCTGCTACGATTAAGATCAAACCTATTGGAGGTAGTCCACGATGACTGGTGAGGCAGAGCCGCTGGTCTGCATTCTGACTCCCGTGTACAACGGCGAGAAGTTGCTGGCTGCGTGCATTCGAAGTGTGCTGGAACAGACATACTCGAACTTCGAGTACATCATCGTAAACAACCGCAGCACAGACAGAACGCTGGAAATCGCAGAATCGTTCGCCAAGCAGGATTCGCGAATTCGCATTCATAACAACACTGAGTTCCTCAACGTGGTGGACAACCACAACATGGCATTCAGCCTGATTCCGGACCGGGCCAAGTACTCCAAAAATGTCGATGCTGATGACTGGATTTTTCCGAATTGCCTGGCCGAGTTGGTAAAACGGGCGGAGCAGTATCCGACCGTCGGAATGGTGACCTCGTACGTGCTGAACGGGAACCGCGTCGGCTGGGACGGGTTGCCCTATCCCAGCAATTTCATGAAAGGCTCGGACGTCTGCCGCCTGCGTTTTCTGAAGGGACTCAAAGTCTTTGGCGGGCCGTCGGCTTCGCTGCTTCGAGCCAGTGTCGTAAAAGAACTGCAACCGTTTTACAAGCTCGACAACTATCACGGGGACACGGAAGCCTACCTCGACTTACTGCAGAAGTATGATTTCGGGTTCGTGCATCAGGTGCTTTCCTTTAACCGCGAAGGCGGAGACGACTCGCGCACGACCGGCTTCCTGCAAAGAGTGAATTCATACCCGGTCGCTGACATCGAGGAGCTGGTGAAATTCGGTCTGGCTTATTTGACCAAAGAGGAGCGCGAGACCCGCCTGCGTGAAACGATCAGGCAATACTACAAATTCCTGGCCCAAAGCGTGCTGGAACGGCGAAACAAGGAATTTTGGGATTACCATCGGAGCCGCCTGAAGGTAGTAGACATGAAGATCGATTACTTCCGGCTCGGCCGCAATGTGCTCTACCGAATTGCAGACTACATTTTCAATCCCAAACGGACAATCGAACGGTTAATGAAGAAGATTTTCAAGCAGACTCGCCCGGCTAGCCCCAACCAGCCCGCAGTTCGCCCTGAAACCCAAGCTGACGGGACTGGGAGCTAGCGCAGATGCATTTCACGGAAACTGCGGTGGTGGGTGCCTGGATCGTCGATCCCAGCCCGCATCGCGATGATCGCGGCCGATTCATGCGAGCGTGGTGTTCGCGGGAATTCGAGGAGCACGGCGTACACTTCTTGCCGGTCCAGGCGAACATGCAGTTCAGCGATCGCCAGGGGACGGTGCGCGGCTTACATCTTCAGATAGCGCCCGCGCTTGAGGCCAAGCTGGTTCGCTGTACTCGCGGGGCGATCTTCGACGTGGCGCTCGACCGCAGGCCGGAATCGCCTTCTTATGGCGAATGGTGCAGCGCGGCATTGACGGCTGAGAATGGCCGTATGCTCTACGTGCCCGAGGGTTGTGCTCACGGGTTCCAAAGTCTCGAGGACAATTCTGAGGTTTTGTACCTGACCTCGGCGTTTTATGCTCCGGAGTCGTGTCGGGGCGTGCGATTCGATGATCCGGCCTTCGGCATTCAATGGCCGCTGACGGCCACGTCAATCTCGGTTCAAGATCGCAACTGGCCTCTGACAGAGAGCCAGGGCCAGACGCTACCAGGATCCTCCAAGAACAACTTTATGAATATGAAAGAGAAATCAATATGATCGCCGTAGATACCGCTCTTCAACAACGCGAAGCTGCAGGCAATCCGATCCGGGTCGGCATGGTGGGGGCTGGCGCCACGGGCCGCGCCATCGCCCTGCAATTGGGAACGCCGGTGCCAGGAATGCGCCTGGTGGCCATCGCGAATCGGACTCCGGAGCACGCTGAAAGGGCCTTCCGCGAGGGTGGTTTCAAGGAATGGCGCCGAGTGAAGTCGGCGAGCGAGGCAGAGGCCGCAATCAACTTGAGCCTGCCGGTTTTGACGGACGATCCGACAGTGCTAACTGCCTGCAATACCATCGACATACTGGTGGAAGTTACGGGAACGGTCGAGATCGCAGCGCATGTGGTCCTCGATGCCTTTGCCCATGGCAAGCATGTGGTGCTGGTAAATGCCGAGCTGGACTCGCTGGTTGGCCCCATTCTGAAGGCCAAGGCAGACCAGGCCGGAGTAGTCGTTACCCACACCGACGGCGATGAGCCGGGCGTGGCTCTCACCCTGCTGCGCTATCTTCGGACACTGGGGCTTCGTCCTGTGGCTGCAGGCAACATCAAGGGCATGGTCGACCATTATCGAACTCCGGAAACCCAGCAAGGATTTGCCCAAAAATATGACCAAGACGTGCGCAAGGTAACTTCGTTCGCGGATTCTACGAAGCTGTCCATGGAGGCGACCGTCATCGCCAATGCTACCGGCTTCCACGTGGGCCGCCGCGGCATGTATGGCCCGAGCTGCAGCTACGTCCGCGAGCTGTCCAAGCTGTTACCGGCCGGGCAGATGCTGGAAACTGGCCTGGTTGACTATTCTGTGGGCGCAATGCCTTTGACCGGCGCCTGGGTCATCGTTCATGAAACGTCGGAGCTGAAGAAGGCGCAACTGTCCTACTACCGCCTGGGCGATGGGCCGTTCTTCGTTTTTTACACTCCGTTTCATCTGCCGCATATCCAGATCCCCTCGACCATCGGCCGAGCGGTTATCCATCGCGATCCGACGGTCACACCGCTGGCTGGGCCAGTCTGCGAAGTGCTCTCCATAGCCAAGCGCGACCTGAAAGCCGGCGAGAAACTGGACGGCGTCGGCGGGTTCTGCAGTTATGGCCTGATCGACAATCGGGCTGCCGCCCGGGCCGAGAATGCCTTGCCCATAAGCTTGTCAGAAGGATGCATCCTGAAGCGGGATATTGCGAAGGACAATGTGATCTCGTTCGACGACGTGGAGTCTCCCCGCGGCCGGTTGGTCGAAAAGCTCTGGCATGAACAGAACGCCCGCTGGCCGGTGGAGACGGCAGCAGCGCAGCCCCGGGCAGCGCAGCTGGTCGAAGTCACATAGAAGGTAAGGAAGGATTTCAGGCCCTTCATCTCTGTAAACGCAGAGATCGCTATCCCCCCGGTCTACCCGAACGTAACTTGAACAGGGTCAACAAGAAGCGTAGACCTAAGGATTAATTCAGGAGGAGTTCTTTTTATGGCGAACATTGTCATCCTGGGAAGCGGCATGGGTGGATACGGAGCCGCGTACCGGTGTCACAACGAAGGCATTACGCCCGTGATGTACGACAAGAACGGCTATTATGGCGGCCACACGGCGTCGTTCCCGGACAGTGGTTATATCTTCGATCAGGGCCCCCATATTTCCTTTACCAAAGACACCCGCATCCAGGACCTGTTCGCCGAGAGTGTCGGCGGGATGTACGAGACCATGGAGCTTAACCTGAATAATTACTGGCATGGTCATTGGCCGCAGCATCCGGTGCAACTCCATTTGCACGGTCTGCCGGAAGATACGGTAGTCAAGGCGCTCAGCGATTTTGTGGAAGAGCGATCAGCGCCCGAGCGCCCCATCAAGACTTATGCCGACTGGCTACTGGCCAGCTTTGGCCGGACCTTTGCCGAGCTTTTTCCAATGCAGTACACCAGGAAGTATCACCTGACTACGGCCGACAATATGAGCATCGACTGGCTGGGGCCGAGAATTTACCGGCCGAGCCTGGAAGAAGTGCTACGCGGGGCGATTTCACCGACTGCGCCAAACGTGCATTACATCACGCGCTTCCGCTATCCGAATCAGGGTGGATTCCAATCGTACTTGAACAAGTTCGTGCCGTTGGGCAATCTGAAGTTGAACCACGAGCTGGTAACTATCGATGCGCGGGCGAGAGAGCTCCACTTCGCTAACGGAGTAGTGACAAAATACGACGCGCTGGTCTCTTCGATCCCTTTGCCCGAAATGATTCGCATGATCAAGGGCGCGCCGAAAGACGTGGCCGAGGCGGCCAGCCGCCTGGCTTGCTCGACCTGCATACTGGTAAACGTCGGGGTAAACCGGGAAGACCTCTCCAAGTCGCAGTTGACCTATATCTACGACGACGACATCTGTTTCACGCGGCTCAGCTTCCCCCATATGTTCTCGCGCAACAACGTGCCTGCGGGGACGGGCAGTATCCAGGCGGAACTCTATTTCTCGAACAAGTACAAGCCCTTGACCAGTAAGCCCGACGATTTGATTCAGCCGGTAATTAAAGACCTTCGCCGCATGGGACTCATCCGGGAAGACGACAAGGTCGTATTCAGCAATGCCCGGCTATTGAAATACGCCAACATCATCTTCGATCTCGACCGCGCGGCCGCCCTGAAGACCGTCCACGGCTATCTGGACGACTTGGGGATCACCTACTGCGGTCGCTACGGAGACTGGGGCTACATGTGGACGGACGAGAGCTTCAAGAGCGGCGAGCAAGCCGCGGAACGGGCTCTGGCGGCGGTCGCCGTCTAGCATAGACGATATTGCTCCCCGGTAAGTCTGGAGCCAAAAGCAAACCGCGGGGAGGGTTCGGCAACAAATAAGAATGGGGGCTGGTTCTGCCCGGAGAGGAGGATCTGAAATGAAGGTTGTCCTGTTCTGCGGGGGTCTGGGGATGAGAATCCGGGAAGCCGGAGAGAGTGTCCCCAAGCCCATGGTCCACGTAGGCGATCGGCCGATTTTGTGGCACGTGATGAAGTACTACGCTCACTTCGGCCACAAGGATTTCATTCTCTGCCTAGGCTACCGGGCGGATGTGATCAAGAACTACTTCGTTAATTACAACGAATTCATGTCCAATGATTTCGTCCTGTCAAAAGGCGGCAAAGATGTTCGGGTCTTCAACTCGGACATCGACGATTGGACGGTAACTTTTGTCGATACCGGCGCGAACGCCAATATCGGCCAAAGATTGAAAGCGGTGGAGAGGTATCTCGACGGCGAGGACGTTTTTCTCGCCAACTACAGCGACAACCTGACCGATTTCCAGCTTCCCAGACTGATCGATCGCTTCCACGAGCAAAACAAGACTGCGGCCTTTCTGTGTGTCCGGCCCAACCTAAGCTGCCACTATGTTTCGATGGGCCAGACCGGCCTGATCGAGGAAATCAAGACCATGGGCCAGTCCGACATTCTCATCAATGGCGGATACTTCGTGTTCAAGCGCTCCATCTTCGACCACATCAGGGACGGCGAAGAACTGGTGCAGGAGCCCTTCCGCAGGCTGATTGAAGCCAAGGACCTGGTGGGATACGAGTACGACGGCTTTTGGAAGAGCATGGACACGTTCAAGGAAAAGCAGGAACTCGACGACTTGCACAGCAAGGGCAATGCCCCCTGGCAGCTGTGGAAGCGGCAGAGCAAGGACCTGGCATTTGTCGGCGCCGCCTCGGCCAGCAAGCCGGGACAACAAGCGCGCAGAAAATAAGTACCAAGTCTCGGGTAAAGTTCCGAACGATAACTGCGGTTCTGGGAGAGTCCAAGCAATGCGAATTCTGTTGACGGGCGACAAAGGGTATATCGGCGCTGTGATGGTGCCGATGTTGATCGCAGAACGACACAGCGTAACGGGGCTGGACAGCGACTTGTTTGAGCATTCGGCCTTTAGCCCGCTGCTGGCCGACATCCCCAGCCGGAAAAAAGACCTGCGCGATCTGCAAGTCTCGGACCTGGAAGGCTTCGATGCGGTCATTCACCTCGCGGGCCTCTCCAACGACCCCTTGGGTGATTTGAATCCGGCGCTCACCTACGACATCAACCATCTGGCCTCGGTCCAACTGGCGAAATTGGCGAAAGAGGCTGGCGTGAAGCGGTTCTTGTTCTCTTCTTCGTGCAGCACTTATGGTGCGGCGTCAAGCGAAGACCTGCTGGACGAGAATGCCAAGTTCAATCCGGTTACGCCCTACGGACGCTCGAAGGTGCTGGTGGAACAGGATGTGGTGAAGCTGGCTAGCGCGAATTTTTGTCCTACGTTCCTGCGCAATGCGACCGCCTACGGGGTGTCGCCGCGCCTGCGCTTCGATCTCGTGCTCAACAACCTGGTGGCTTGGGCATACGCCAGCGGGCGGATTTACATGAAGAGCGATGGCACGCCCTGGCGGCCGATCGTGCATATCGCGGACATTTCGCGGGCCTTCATCACGGTCCTGAAAGCACCCATGGGTCTGATCAGCGGCGAAGCTTTCAACGTGGGCCGAAGCGACGAGAATTACCAGATCCGCGAGTTGGCAGAAATTGTGAACGAGACCGTCCCTGGTTGCAAAATCGAATACGCCAAGGATGGCAGCCCGGACACCCGCTGCTACCGCGTCGACTTCAGCAAGATCAACCGCGTGCTGCCGGATTTCAAACCGCAATGGACCGCGCGCAAAGGCGCCAAGGAATTGTTCGACGCAGTTAAACAAGCCGGATTGCAACTGGAAGATTTCGAGGGGCCCCGCTACAAGCGCATCTCGCATATCCAGGAGTTGCTGAGCAGCGGTCGCCTGGACGCCAATTTGCGCTGGCGCGAACCGGTGGTAGCGTAACCGCCTGTAGACCGATAGCGAACCGGAGCAGGTGCCGGCGCTTTTGGGCCAAACGGAAAGTCATCATCCTTGCTAAATCTAAGTTTTTCCAATCAGTTGAATTCGGCTCGCAAACTTCTTTGTCTGGGGGCGCACTCCGACGATATTGAAATCGGCTGCGGAGGCACCATTCTCCGCTGGCTTCAGGAAGACCCGGATCTCGAAGTCTCCTGGGTCGTCCTCAGTTCGAATCGCGAGCGGAAGAAGGAAGCCAGCCGCAGCGCCGATCTTTTTTTGAAAGGTGCGCGCAGGAAAAAGGTTTTCATCCGAAGTTTTCGAGACGGCTTTTTTCCCTACCAGGGCGCCGATATCAAGGAGTATTTCGAAGCTCTCAAGAAGCGGGTCTCTCCTGACATCGTCTTGACTCACTACCGCGATGACCGGCACCAGGACCATCGCCTGGTCTCCGATCTCACCTGGAACACGTTTCGCCGCGAGCCCATTCTGGAATACGAAATCCCGAAATATGACGGCGACTTCGGCCAGCCCAACCTCTTTGTGCACCTGACCGACAAGATCTGCCGGAAGAAGATCCAGTACATCCTCGACGTTTTCCATACCCAGGCGGGAAAGCCCTGGCTCACAGCAGACACTCTTCAAGCTGTTCTCCGGCTAAGGGGAGTCGAGTCCCACGCTCCGAAGTACGCCGAAGCCTTCTATAGCCGGAAGATGATTCTGTGAGCCGGCAAAGCTCCATTCCAGTGGTTTCTAGCGTACTCTAGCGCCAAGACTTCAGCCAGCGTAGTGCCAACGGCTAAGGTCCGATCCCGCCGCACGATGGACCACGCCAGACCCTATTTATATAATCTAGTTCTCCATCTAGCCGACGGTGGAGCTTACCTGACGTCACAGTGAGTCTCCGCAACGCCGAGTTTCTCCGGAAGAGAAACCCGTGACTATCCTCGAAATAGTTGCCCCCTGGTAGGCCGCCCGTGGTATCCTTAGTGGGTACTCTGCCCTAGTAATCTCCCCCCTTCGTTTACGTGCTAGTTCCGTAAGACCGTCCAGGCACGGGCGACGCAACTCCCTCAAACTGCATTGCAGGATTTTGCGTGTCCCTGCTTCTGGAAGAGCTGCTCGGTCAGGGGTTCCTCCGAGCGCTTCAGGTTCGCCGGAACTCTGGACAGAACTGGACAGAATTGGAGTGTTCTCACCGGGAGAGCTAATGGAGCGCGTTGCATTTGTGGTGGCTGTCGAGCGTTTTTTTCTGGTATTGCTTGTGCTCGGTTTGGCAGGGCCGGAGTTACTGGGCCAGGCGCAGACCGTGGGGCAGTGGTCGACGATGTCGCAGACCATGCCCATTAATCCGATTCACACAGTACTGCTCGCCAATGGCAAAATCCTGGTGGTTGCGGGTTCGGGAAACTGTCCCGCTAGTCTCTCAGGCTGCCCTTCTGGCCCGCCCTACGGCCCCTCGAACAAATCCGGTGCACTCCTGTTTGATCCCGTGGCCGGGACCTTCACCCAGTTCAGCGTGAGCTGGGACATGTTCTGCAATGCCATGCTGCTTTTGCCCGATGGACGGGCCTTCATCAATGGCGGCACCATCCAATATGACCCTTTTGAAGGGGAAAAAAATTCCGCCATCTTCGATCCAGCAACAAATACCTTCACGAACACTTCGAACATGGCTCACGGGCGCTGGTATCCCACGCTCACCACACTCGGCGATGGCCGTGTGATGACCTTCTCGGGAGCGGATGAGAACAGCAACACCAACGATGCGGTTGAGATCTATAAGGTCGGTTCCGGCTGGAGTACGCAGTACCTCGCCCCCTTCACTCCTGACCTGTATCCCCGCATGCACCTACTGCCCAATGGCGAGGTTTTTGCTTCCGGAGCGCCCCCGGTCTCCTACATCTTCAACCCGTCAACGACAAGCTTTACCCAGAACGTCGCCACCACCATTTACGGCAAGACGCGGACCTATGGCAGCTCGGTGTTGCTGCCTTTGACGCCGGCGAACAACTACGACCCGAAAGTAATGATTCTCGGCGGAAACAACCCTGCCACCGCCACCACGGAATTTATCGATCTGGGATCGGCAAGCCCGAAGTGGGTGTCTGGCCCCGCCATGTCCCAAGCGCGAATCGAGATGAATGCTGTGATTTTGCCTAGCGGCAAGGTTCTGGCAATGGGGGGGTCTGTCACCGATGAAACGGCTAGTACCCAGAGTCTGAATGCGGATCTCTACGATCCCAATGCCAATACATTTTCCTCGGCCGGAGCGAATGTATACGCGCGCCTGTATCACTCCGTAGCGCTTCTGCTCCCGGACGCCACCGTGTGGCTTGCCGGGGGCAATCCCTCTCGTGGCACCTACGAATCGCACATGGAGATTTATAAGCCGGCATACTTGTTCCAGTCGAACGGATCGCTGGCCACGCGGCCGACCATCAGCAGCGCACCTGCGGCTATCAGTTATGGCAACGCCTTTTCCGTACAGACGCCAGACGCAGCCAGTATTTCCTCGGTGGCCTTGATTCGAAATGGCGCATCGAGTCACGCTTTCGGGTTTGATCAGCGCATGGTGGGATTGAACTTCTCGGTTGGCAGCGGATCGCTGACCGTGACCGGCCCGCCCAACGGGAACGTCGCTCCACCGGGATACTACATGCTGTTCCTGCTCAACAGTAGCGGCGTGCCTTCGGTGGCGAAGTTTGTGCAGCTGGGGACGGGGGGTTCTTCGCCGTCCGGTATCAATTTTGTGCAACAGAACTTCGCTCTTTCGAATCCGTCGGCGGCGTCGCTGACGGTTGCCTATGGTTCGGCGCAGACGGTGGGGAACTTGAATATCGTGGCGGTGGGGTGGAACGACACCAGCGCGTCGGTAAGTTCGGTCGTCGACAGCCGGGGGAACACCTACATCCGGGCGATAGGGCCGACGACGGGAACAGCGTTGAGCCAGTCGATCTACTACGCCAAGAACATCGCCGCGGGAAGCAATACGGTGACGGTGACGTTCAACCAGGCGGCGTCGTATCCGGACGTGCGGGTGCTGGAGTACAGCGGTGCAGACACGACGAATCCGCTGGATGTGACGGCAGGGGCTTCGGGATCAGGGTTAACGGGAAACAGCGGCTCGGCGACGACCACCTCGGCTAAAGAACTGATCTTCGGGGCAGGGATGACGTTCGACATCTACAACGCGGCGGGGAGCGGGTTCACCAGTCGAGTGATCACCGGGTTTGGAGACATCGCTGAAGACAAGAACGTGACCAGCACGGGGAGCTACAACGCGACAGCAGGGATGAGAAGTTCGGCACTCTGGGTGATGCAGATGGCGACGTTCCGGGCGAGTGGGCAAGGTTCCGGCGGCGGCAATCCGGCGCCGACGGTGACGGGGATCGGGCCGTCCTCTGGCACGGTAAGCGGCGGGACGTTGGTCAGCATAACTGGGACGGGGTTCCTATCTGGGGCGACGGTGAAGTTTGGCGGGACAGCGGCGACGGGTGTGTCGGTGGCGAGCAGCACATCGATCACAGCGACGACTCCGGCGCACGCGGCGGGTGCGGTGGACGTGGTGGTGACCAACACGGACAGTCAGAGCGGGATCTTGTCGGGTGGTTATACCTATACCTCTTCGGGTGGTGGAGGAGGAGGTATCAATTTTGTGCAACAGAACTTCGCTCTTTCGAATCCGTCGGCGGCGTCGCTGACGGTTGCCTATGGTTCGGCGCAGACGGTGGGGAACTTGAATATCGTGGCGGTGGGGTGGAACGACACCAGCGCGTCGGTAAGTTCGGTCGTCGACAGCCGGGGGAACACCTACATCCGGGCGATAGGGCCGACGACGGGAACAGCGTTGAGCCAGTCGATCTACTACGCCAAGAACATCGCCGCGGGAAGCAATACGGTGACGGTGACGTTCAACCAGGCGGCGTCGTATCCGGACGTGCGGGTGCTGGAGTACAGCGGTGCAGACACGACGAATCCGCTGGATGTGACGGCAGGGGCTTCGGGATCAGGGTTAACGGGAAACAGCGGCTCGGCGACGACCACCTCGGCTAAAGAACTGATCTTCGGGGCAGGGATGACGTTCGACATCTACAACGCGGCGGGGAGCGGGTTCACCAGTCGAGTGATCACCGGGTTTGGAGACATCGCTGAAGACAAGAACGTGACCAGCACGGGGAGCTACAACGCGACAGCAGGGATGAGAAGTTCGGCACTCTGGGTGATGCAGATGGCGACGTTCCGGGCGAGTGGGCAAGGTTCCGGCGGCGGCAATCCGGCGCCGACGGTGACGGGGATCGGGCCGTCCTCTGGCACGGTAAGCGGCGGGACGTTGGTCAGCATAACTGGGACGGGGTTCCTATCTGGGGCGACGGTGAAGTTTGGCGGGACAGCGGCGACGGGTGTGTCGGTGGCGAGCAGCACATCGATCACAGCGACGACTCCGGCGCACGCGGCGGGTGCGGTGGACGTGGTGGTGACCAACACGGACAGTCAGAGCGGGA
>Ga0207116_10071_pt1 | contig 25986 bp, 17 predicted proteins | sample Alteio_BWMinHeat_44_FD_153550 | JGI IMG/M metagenome (GOLD analysis project Ga0207116, IMG submission 153550) | Enriched cells from forest soil in Barre Woods Harvard Forest LTER site, Petersham, Massachusetts, United States -... | ecosystem: Environmental > Terrestrial > Soil > Temperate forest >... | reverse complement strand
GTCCGCGTCCAGCCGGACATCAGTCGTTGGCGCGATACGACGGCCGATGTGCCTTTGCGCGACGGCGACGTGCTCTTGATACCCAAGAGAGAAAACTACGTTATGGTGTCGGGACAAGTATTCAACCAGACCGCAATCAGCTACCGGCCGGGCAGGAGCGCACGCTGGTATCTAAGTCAGGCGGGAGGGTTGACGCAGATTGCGGATAAAGATGGCGTCTTCGTCGTCCGGGCGGATGGGTCGGTGATCGCCGCGAAAAACAATTCCGGATGGTGGGCCGGCAATCCGCTAAGCACAGCTTTGAAGCCCGGAGATTCCATCGTCGTGCCGGAGAAAACACCAAGAATCGGGACTCGCAACTGGACCACTGCTTTGCAGGCAGCACAGATCGCCACTTCTGTCGCGCTGACCATCGCGTATATCAAGCCGTAGTGAGGAAGAGAACGGCGATGGGAGTCAAGGCGTTGGTGGCGTGCGCGTGGATTGCCGTGAGTCTGGCGGCGGAACCGGCGCTTTGTACGCCGCAGTCCCAGGATACTCGGAAGCAGGACACTGAGAAGCAGACACCTGATCAAGCCGGCACAGCAGAGGCGAGGGGCGAAGGCAGGACAAAACCCGCGCAGGATTCCACTACGCTCGACAAGGAGCCTTTGGGAACTCCGCACTTGCGGCTCACAGATTTAGGAAGAGATTTTGTGCTGGATCAAAAGAAAATCTGGATCAGTCCCACCCGGCTCCGGTTCCCGGACACAGAATGGCTGGTGCCTCTGGCGGGCATTTCCTACGGACTCTTTGCGACCGACAGCGATGTCGGTCTGCACCAGTCCCACGATCCTAAGACGATCAGCCACTACAACACGCTTTCGAATGCCGGGATTGGCGCGCTGGTCGGCAGCGCCGCCGGTATGTGGTTATTGAGCTATCCCTCCCACAACGAACACTGGCGCGAAACCGGCCTGCTGGCGGGCGAAGCCGCCCTCAACAGCTTGATCCCGGTCGAGGTGTTCAAGTACGGACTGGGCCGCGAACGTCCACTTCAGGGAACCGGCGGCGGAGGGTTTTTTCACGGGGGCACATCTTTTCCCTCCGAACACAGCGCCGCCGCATGGGCAGTGGCGGGAGTCATTGGACACGAGTATCCCGGTCCCCTGCCCAAGCTCATGGCTTATGGTTTGGCTTCATTGGTCAGCTTCTCCCGGATTCGCGGAGAGCAACACTTTCCATCGGACGTTTTGATAGGCGGCGTTATCGGCAGCCTGGTGGCGCAGCAGATTTACACCCGCCACCACGATCCGGAACTGGGTGGCAGTGACTGGCCATGGATTGGGGAATTGTTCCGCGAGGGCCGCGCTTCCCCGGAGAATCGCGGATCGCCCTACGTGCCGCTAGACAGCTGGATTTATCCCGCTCTCGATCGCCTCGCGGCCTTCGGCCTGGTGGACAGCGCGTTTGCCGGAGACCGGCCCTGGACGCGCCGGGAGTGTGCGCGGCTGGTCAGTGAAACCGAGCAACTCGCAAGCGACGCGGACGAGGAGAATCGCCAGGCGCAGGACCTCATCACCGAGCTAGAGCGTGAATTTCGGCCCGAACTTCGACCGACGGATGAAAACGACGGTGCAGCCTTCCGGGTCGAGTCTCTGTATTCGCGGACGGAGTACATTTCCGGATTGCCAATCAGGAATGGCTATCACTTTGCGCAGACCCAAATCAATGATTTTGGGCGTCCTTACGGTAAGGGCTGGAACACGGTCAACGGCTTTTCAACATATTCCACGTGGGGCCGCTGGGTAGGCTATTTTCGCGGCGAATGGCAGGTATCCGCAGGCTTGCCGGCGCTATCCCTGCCCGCACGTCAAACCATTCAGAAGGTCGACTTCCTTACGCAGTTGCCGCCGGACGCCGGCCAACCCACCGCAAACCAGCTCCAGGTGCTCGATGCCTACGTGGGGTTGGCATTCTCGAACTGGCAGGTGACTTTTGGCCGCCAGAGCCTGTGGTGGGGGCCGGGCGATGGCGGGCCTCTGATTTTCAGTGACAACGCCAGCCCGCTCAACATGTTCCGCATTAATCGAGTTACTCCCTTTAAGCTGCCCAGCGTATTAGGCTGGTTGGGACCTCTGCGGCTCGAGTTTTTTCTCGGGCAGCTGGAAGGAGATCAATTTATCAACGGGCGGAATGGTATCGCCGGCAGCTTTTCTCATACCATCCACCCCCAGCCCTTGATCCACGGCGAGCGATTTACCTTTAAGCCCACCCGTAATTTCGAATTTGGCTTTTCGCGGACTGGGATCTTCGCCGGGCAGGGCGTGCCTTTCACCCTGCACACGTTCGAAAAGAGTTTTTTTGGTCTGGGAAATGGAGCGCCGGGAACCTCGTCGGATCCCGGGGATCGGCGCTCGGGAATGGACTGGACATATCGGGTGCCCAAGATGCGCGACTGGGTGACGTTCTACGGGGACGCCTTCGCCGACGACCAGATTTCTCCGATCGCATACTGGGACCGTTCCGCCATACGGGGCGGTCTTTATTTTTCCCGTGTGCCGCACATCCCCAAACTTGATCTGCGGTTTGAAGGTGTCTACACCGATCTGCCGGCTGGAGGAGCACTGAGCCACGGTTTTTTTTACTTCAATGATCGCTACCTGAACGGCTACACGAGCAATGGACAACTACTCGCAAGCTGGATTGGCCGTGAAGCACAAGGTGCACAAGCATGGGCAAACTATTGGTTTAACGCGCGCAATAGGCTACAGTTCAATTACAGACACCAAAAAGTGAGTCAGCAATTTATCCCTGGAGGGGGCACTCTAACGGACGTAGGAGTGCGTAGTGATTACTGGCTGCGTTCTAACCTCGGAATTTCCGCTTGGGTTCAGTATGAAAAGTGGCTATTTCCTGCCATTCAGCCCAACTCTAGCCGAAATATTACGGTTGCGATGGAGATCCAATTCAGGCCCCAAAAGTCATTTCAGCGTTTTGCAGCGAGGTTAGCGACCAATGTCTCGGCAACCGGGGGCCAGCCATAAGCGTCCTACGGGATACTCTTTTTTTCGGCGATGAGTCGTTCAACTGGGTGCTTCGGGCTCGGAACATCCCGGGTTAGAGATCGACCAGTGCCAGCGGCAGAAGGGTGTGTCCCGCAAAGATGGGGTGACGGTTGAGATTGGCTAAGGCGAATGAAGTTATATCCGGGACTCGGCACTGAAGGGCACGCACGCGAATTGCGCTACAGAATTTAGGGTGTCGATGTCTATAGTTTTATGAATCAAGGGTTTAGCTCACAAATGCCCTGTAAGTGAGAGGGCGGAGCTGTCCAGACGATATCGAGACGACTATGAGAGAAGATCTCAGCCCGAGTAGCCCACACCCGCGGGACGGCGAACTACTGCTTTCGGTCGTTGTCCCTTGTAAGAATGAAGAAGCGGTTGTGTCTCAGACTCATCAACGACTGGTAGGTGTGCTCGAGCAAATGCCCCTCGACTTCGAGGTCATTTATGTAGATGACGGCAGCTCGGACTCCACCCTCGAAGTGCTGCGAGAACTGCACCATAGCGACGACCGGGTCCGCATTGTCCGGCTCTCGCGAAATTTCGGTCAGCAGGTTGCCCTCACGGCAGGTTTGCAGCACGCTTCCGGAGACGCCGTCGTGATCATCGATGCTGATCTGCAAGACCCACCCGAGGTTATCCCCGAAATGGTGGCTCACTGGAGGGAAGGGTATCAAGTGGCCTATGGATTGCGGACCGATCGGGAGGGCGAGACTGCCTTTAAGCTTTGGACAGCCAAGCTGTTCTATCTTTTAATCGATCGAATCTCCAACATTCAGATTCCACTCGACACCGGGGACTTCCGATTGATGGACCGGCAAGTTGTGGAAGCACTGCTGGCCATGCCAGAGCGCGACCGGTTTCTGCGAGGCATGATCAGCTGGCTCGGATTCAGGCAGGTGGCAGTTCCCTATCGGCGCGCGCCCAGGACGGGCGGACATACTCACTACAATCTTTTCAGTATGCTCTATTTTGCCCTTGACGGGATCGCGTCGTTCTCGGTCGTCCCGCTCAAGCTGGCAACCTGGCTGGGGTTCTCAGCGTCGGGACTGGCGTTGATCCTCGTCATGCGCTCATTGTTCTACCGGTTGTTCACCAACAACTGGGACAGGGGCTGGACCGCGTTGTTCGTCGCCATCCTGTTCATGGGAGGTGTGCAGCTAGTCTGCTTGGGCATCATCGGCGAATACGTAGGCCGGGCGTATGGCGAATCCAAACGGCGGCCGCTCTACATTGTTCAGGAACGGTTAGGCTTCGAGAAGAAGAAGCCGCTCGAAGCAAAACACACAGCCGTAAGCTAGAGATCGACGACTTCCAATGACTATATCTCAAGTATCGTGCCATCCGACCATCGAGACGGAGAGCGCTTCGGGAGAGATCCCGGTGCTGGCTTGCCCGGTTTGCAATGCACACAGCCAGTTTGAAAGCGGATTTTCCGACATCCGCCTGTACCGCTGCGCCGCGTGTGAACACTGTTTCACCGATGGCGGCCGCATCGCTCGTCCCGAAGCATATGGCCCGGAGTACTACAGCCTGGTACATCGGAACTGGTTTAACAATCCGCATACCGCGCTGTTTCAGAGAATGTGCGAGGCGATCGTCGCCCACAAGCCCAATGCGTCAGTTCTCGACGTGGGATGCGGCAACGGTGACTTGTTAAAGTACTTGAGGGCCAAAGAGCCGGACCTCTCATTAACGGGGATCGATTTGTGTCCCAACTTGCCGGTGACGAGGATTGAATTTATTCGGGACAATTTCCTGACCTACGAATTCCCCGGAACCTTTGACGTGGTGACCAGCCTGGAAACCATCGAGCATGTAGCTGATGTTCAGCATTTCACTCGGCGATTGCTGGAATTATGCAACCCCGGCGGTCTGGTGATCGTCAACACGATCAATGAGCAGAGCGTTCTCTATGAGGTTGCGCGTCGCCTCAAAAAGGCTGGTTTCGCTGCGCCGTTTGAGCGCCTGTACAGTAAACATCATCTTAATCACTTCAATATCTCGTCTCTACGGCATCTTTTGGAGGCCAGTGGCCTGACTGTGGTTAAGCTGCTCCGGCACAATGTTCCCCTCGCCGCAGTTGATCTGGAAGCTTCTTCCGGCCTTCCAACCACCATCTTGCGGACAGGAGTCTGGGGCACGTTTGCCGTGGGAAAAATCACGGGCAAGACCTATTTGCAGACCGTGTTTTGTAAACGACGGTGAAAGACAGCTCCGTCGGCGACCCCATCCATTGCGGCTTATCATTGCGAGTCCCCATCACACTTACGGCTTGCTGTGTGGTGCTGCTGTTAACTTCGGCCTGGCCGCAACAGAGTGGCACCGCTTCTGGAGCGTCGCACCTAGCCCCGGGCGCGTCTGCCAAGGCGGAGTGCGACGCGATTGCGGCCATCGGCACTCCCGGGAGCGCCGTTATCGATCCGCTCGTTCCCACCCGGATCAAGTTGATGCCGACCCGGTACCGCGATTTGGTGAGCGCGGGGGCGGGCTATCGAATGAGCGGCACTCCGTTGGTGGCCTTCAATGGCAAAGTGTTCGGCCCGGCGGGCGGACCCGACGATCCCGGCAGTTACTACCTGATTCCCGCGATTTCCCGCAGGCTTCGCTGGCCTATGGTTCAGAGCGTCGACGTCTTCTACAATTCTGTTTTGCTGTTTGCATTGTTGACTGGCGGGTTGGGTTTTATCGCGTGTTTAGGTACGAGGGTGGGAAAATGGGTTGCCTGTGCGCAATTGTGCTTGTTAACCGGCGTCGCATATGAGATTGGCGATGTTTATGTATTTATGATGGTCAGCGCGGCAGCGATCGTCCCCTGGTGTCTGTATTTCGCTCAACCGAAGGCAGGCGGGTTTCAACTGGTTTTCTCTCTCCTTTCGGGCCTGATCATCGGAATCTCTGATACCATTCGTGCCCACTCCGGAACGGGCGCACTCATCTTCGCGGTTTGCATTCTTCTTTTTCAGGCGGCGGTGGGGCGGACACGCAAGGTGCTGATGATCGGCCTGCTCCTGGCAGGTATGGCCGTTCCTGGGATCGGGTTACGCAGCATGTTGGGCAAACGCGATGCGTTCCTGAGCGCGGTATGTCCAAGCTATCCGAAATTTTCGGCGCAGCATCCGCTCTGGCACTCGGTGTACATCGGCCTGGGATTCTTGAGAAATGAGTACGTCCCGGGATATGACGACACGGTGGCGTATCTGAAAGCACAATCGGTTTCTCCGGGCGCCCTTTATGGCTCTTCGGAATACAACCAGGTGCTGAAAGGCCAGGTTTTTAGCTTGGTAAGAAGTCATCCCGGCCTAGTCATGGCCACGGTGGCGGCGAAGATGGGCATTATTTTCTTTCTTCTGCTCTGTGCGTCCAATGTCGGGTTACTGGCAGCCGCCCTGTATGGGAAAGGTTGGCCGATCGAGCTTGCGTTCTGGAGTGCTATCGGCTTCAACGCACTCTTCGGGGTCATGGTAACCCCCTCGCCCAAGTATTTACTCGGTCTGGTTAGCTGTGCCGTCCTCTATTCCATCGTCAGCATAGATTTCGCGATTCAGCGCGGGGCCTTTCACCGGCTCAGCAGCAGCATTCGAGGCTTCTCACATGTGCGGCATAGTCGGCGCGTTCTCATTCCGCGATAGCAGTTTCCGAGTCAGCGAACGTTATCTCACCCCCATGCGGGATGCCATGGCGCATCGCGGCCCGGATGGCTGGGGTAACTGGATCTCCTCCGACGGGCGGGTGGGGCTCGGTCACCGTCGGCTGTCGATCATCGATCTATCCGACGATGCAGCTCAACCGATGTCCAACGAGGACGGCTCCCTTTGGGTGGTTTTCAACGGTGAAATCTACAATCATGCCGCCATCAGAACCGAACTCGAACAGTTGGGCGGGCATCGCTGGAAGACCGATCACTCCGATACCGAGGTGATCCTCCACGCCTTCGAAACTTGGGGGATCGATTGTATTCAGAAGTTCCGCGGCATGTTTGCCTTCGCGCTCTGGGATGTGCATAAGCGCCAACTCTGGTTGATCCGCGACCGGATCGGCGTCAAGCCTCTGTACTACAGCCTGCACCACGGACGTATCACCTTTGCTTCAGAGATCAAAGCTCTTCTCCAGGATCCCGAGCAACCGCGCGAGGTCAGCCCGGAGGCGTTTTATCACTATCTTTCATTTCTGACTTCGCCTGCGCCCCAGACCCTGTTTGCGGGAATCCACAAACTGGCGGGTGGTACCTGGCTGCGAATTGACGATGACGGGCAGGTGCGGGAGCAGCGGTACTGGGATGTCTGGGACCATACGGAGCCCCTGGTCGGAGTGGGAGAGGCGGAAATCGCTGAACGCATTCTGTCCGAACTGAGAACCGCCGTAAAACTCCGGAAGGTCAGCGACGTTCCCGTGGGGGTGTTTCTTTCCGGCGGCATCGACTCCAGCACCAATGCCGCTTTATTTTCCGAAGGGGAAAGCAGGCCGATTCAGACTTTTTCGATCGGTTATCAGGGAGACTATAAGAGCTACCGGAACGAATTGGACTACGCGCGCAAGATGGCCAAAGTGGTCGGTGCGGAACACCGGGAACGTCTCTTGACCCAGGATGACCTGATCAGGTTTCTTCCCGAGATGATTCATTTGCAGGATGAGCCGATCGCGGACCCGGTTTGCGTGCCCGTTTACTACGTTTCCAAACTGGCTCGGGATCATGGGGTAATCGTCTGTCAAGTCGGAGAGGGAGCGGACGAGCTCTTCTGCGGCTATCCTATGTGGAAGTTAAAGCTCCAATTGCAGCGCGCCAATGATCTGCCGGTACCTCTTGCCCTCAAGCGGGCCGGTCTGGCGGGACTGCGCCTCCTGGGTGGGGGCCGGAGCCTCCCCTATGAGTGGTTGCGGCGCGGGACTTCGGAGCTGCCCGTCTTCTGGGGAGGTGCCGAGGCCTTCAATGAGGCGGAAAAGCAGCACCTGCTTTCTCCGTCCTTGCGCAAGCAGCTGAACGGGTTAACCTCATGGGACACGCTGCTGCCCATCCGCCGACGTTTTGAGGACCAAGCTTGGGACCGCTCCCACCTCAACTGGATGTCCTACGTCGACTTGAATGTTCGTCTGCCCGAACTTCTGCTGATGCGGGTGGACAAGATGGCCATGGGGGTAAGCCTGGAAGGCAGAGTCCCCTTTCTGGATCACAAGTTTGTGGAACTAGCCATGAGCATTCCAGCCGCGGTGAAAATCGGCAATGGTCAACTGAAGTCTATTCTTAAGAAATCGGTGCGCGGACTGATTCCGGATGAGATGATTGACCGCAAGAAGCAGGGCTTCGGGGTACCGGTTCACGAATGGTTCCTCGGCAAGCTGGGCGCCTATGCGGAACAGCAGATCAGCGATTTTTGCCGGCGGACGGATTTTCTCGATCGCAGTGCAGTCGACGCGCTCATGCGCCGGCGCCGTGCCAGCCAGGTTTGGTATCTGCTCAATTTCGTTTTATGGTGGAAGCACTATGTGGCCTCGGAGGCGCTGAATTTGCCGGAAGGATTCGCGACGGAAACTCCGGTTCAAAGCCTTCTGGATGGCGCTGTTTGTAGTTCTTAGTTTGAAACTAGAGGAATTTTTTCATCTCCGACCGACCCGTGGAAAAGATAAAGTCCAGCCCGGCAGGCACAGTCTCCCGCACAACGGTTACTCCGTCTACGGCACATTTTGTGCCGGTCGAGATGCGGGAGCCGAATCTCGTCGATACTCTGCGTCGGCTTTGGAGCGACCGTAGATTTATTGCCAAAGCTGGACTGGTAGGGGCCGTGGTGGCCACCGTCATCGCAGTCGCGATTCCCGCTCGCTATCAGTCTACGACTCGGCTCATGCCTCCCGATTCTCAAAAGAACGGGTCGGCGGCGTTGGCCATGCTCGCCGCCAAAGGGGAGGGTGAAGTGGGAACGCTGGCATCGAACCTCCTCGACGTGAAGGGTGCGGGGCCGCTCTTCATCGGAGTCATGCAGAGCCGCACCGTTCAGGACCGGCTGATCCAACGTTTCGATCTTCGCAAAGTGTACCGGCTGAAGCTGCAAAGAGACGCTCGCGAGGAATTGGCAGAGAACACCGACATTTCTGAAGATCGTAAGAGCGGCGTGATTTCCCTCACGGTCACGGACAAGTCGCCGCAACGCGCCGCGGCTCTGGCCCAGGCCTACGTGGAGGAGTTGGACAAGCTTACGGCCGAACTGAATACTTCGGCTGCGCATCGGGAACGGGTGTTCTTGGAAGAGCGGCTCGCGACTGTGAAGTCAGACCTGGACTCGGCATCCAAGCAGCTTAGTGAATTTTCCAGTAAGAATCGCACCCTCGACATCAGCGAACAGGGCAAGGCCATGGTGTCGGCAGCGGCTACGCTCGAAGGACAGCTGATGGCGACCGAGGCGCAGCTGAGTGAGCTCAAACAAATCTACACGGACAGCAATTTCCGGGTTCGTAGCCTGCAGGGACTGGCTTCCGAATTGAGGCGACAGTTGAGCAAGATGGTTGGAACCAACGTTGATCCGGGGGGAACTGCGACAGGGGCCGATTCCGGATCGAGCGGAAATCAGGAGCTCATGGTGCCGATTCGCAACCTACCCCAGTTGGGTCTGACGTACTATGACCTGTTTCGCACGATAAAGATCAAAGAGACGGTTTTCTTAACCTTGACCAAACAGTACGAGCTGGCCCGGGTAGAGGAAGCCAAGGAAATTCCGGTGGTGCGCGTCCTCGATCCTGCCAATGTCCCAGAAAGGAAGTCGACTCCGCAACGACTGCTGATCATACTCACGGGCGCAGTTCTGGGCTGCGTGTTTTGTAGCGTCTATCTGCTCGCTTCGTTTCGATGGCAGGGCATGGAAACCGAAAGCCCGACCCGGGCTTTGGCTCTGGAACTCAGACACGGCCTTATCGAAGACTTCCGCTCCATTCGCAATCGAATTCCTAAAATCAAGGGAAACTCAAACGGCGCCAGCGCCGGCGACGGCCACTCAACCAGCTGATTTCGATTTCGTCGATCATTAACCCTTTTAGGCACCCAGTGACAGACTCGTCTGCAACGGTTAGAGAAATTGCTGACCCGATACGACTACGGGTCCTGTGGACGATTGCCGCTTTGACCGCGGCCGCCCTGCTGGTACCGGCTGACTGGTTGGCATACGGCGCTCTCGCGGTCGCGGTCTTGGTCTCGGTGTTTTATGGGTTAATCTGGGTGTTTGAGGGAAAGGTGGGGATGCTCCTGCTTTCCTGGGTACTGCTTTCGCCGCTCGGATACTACTTCCTGTCCATACCGCGCGAACGGCCGCTCTGGAACTTCGACCGCAGTCTGGTGTTGCTGCTAGTCGCGTCGGCATGCCTTTCTTTGCCTGCGACTACGATGCGGATCCCCGAGCCGCTCCGAAACGCCGGAATCGCGTGGGGCGTCTTCCTGCTCGCGTGCGGGCTCTCCCTGTTGAAAATATCGGGTACGCTGCCTCTTCTCAGTGGGGTGCGTGTCTTATTGGACGGTTTCTTGCTTCCCGCGCTGCTGGCCGGGTGCGTGATAGTTTGCGTTCAGGTTCGTGAGCAGTTGAGGCTGCTTCACTTACTGATTTGTGTAGTCGTGATCGGCCTGGCGGTAATCGGCTGTGCCGAATTGATTTCCGGCAAGGACCTGTTCCCGATCCCAGGCGCTGGGTTGTACTACGCTGGTTCCACCGAATCGCTACTTCTGCGGGTCAATGGGCCGTACTCCAGCAACAACTCGTTTGGCTTGATCGGACTGGTACTTTTTTGCTTTTTGCTTTTTCTGCGCAAGGCGGGAATGGTTCTGCCGGTCTGGCAGCGGGCTCTGCACTGGATCGGAGTGGGCTCTGCGTTGGCGGTTGCGATGATGCCATTGTTTCGCTCGATCTTCCTTACCCTGCTGCTGATCGCGTTGTTGGACATTTGGTTCACCCACGATCTGCGGCGGCGAATCTTCCGGGTGGTCACGTTGGTGGGGCTGGGGGCTATTTTTCTGTTGGGCAATGCGGTCTTGCCCGATCTTTATCAGGAAAGAGTGTCAAGCGGAGAGAATGTTTACGCCCGGATGGCCCAACAACGCCAGACCTTGCAACTGTTTCTCCGCGACCCGCTGCTGGGGGTGGGTTTGAATAATTTCATTGCCGCCGTTCCTAAAGATACGCCTTACGTCGGTGCGTATTCTGGCGTGGATCCGCTCGATGCTCCCCACAGCAATTTAGGGGCGGTTCTCGCCGAGACCGGTATTCTCGGGTTCATTCCTTATGTCTTGGCCAACGGCCTTCTGGTGGCCGCCTTTTGGCGGGCGCGCCGCCGGGGTTCCCCCGGCTTCGTGGTGGTGTGGAAATATTTTCTGTATATCTTCCTCAGCTATTGGGTGAGTGGCTTGAGTCTGACAAGCGGTCATTACGGAGATCTTAACCTTTGGTACCTTCTCACCCTTGCCGTCCTCTACAAATACGGTGCCACCGACGAATCCGAGGACCCGAGCGCGACTCTGCGTTTCCGGGCGCAATCTTCGATATGACAACGGCTACGCAGCTAGCGATGGAACACTGGAACAAGACTCCTTTGCTGCTGTCGGAGGAAGAACGGTACCGGATATATCCCTGGCTGTATGAGGTAGCGGAGTTCCGGCACCATCGGGGTGAGCGTGTTCTGGAAATTGGTTGCGGCACGGGCTGCGATTTGCTGCAGTTCGCCAAGCACGGGGCGGAGTCTTTCGGTATCGATGTTACTGCGGAACATCTTCGTTTGGCTCGTGAGCGGCTGGCAGGCCGCGCGGAAATACGCGAGGGCGACGCCACGGCCATCCCTTTTCCAGCGGCCAGCTTCGACTATGTCTACTCCCACGGCGTCCTCCACCATGTCGATCAGCCCAGGAGAGTGGTCGAGGAAATCTTCCGGGTGCTTCGACCGGGGGGACGATTTAATGTTCATGTTTACGCTTTCTGGTCCTGTGCGCACCTGTTGTATCGGCTGAGGTACGGAAGGGATTGGAAGCGGCGCATCGAAAACAGCCGGGATCCGGTCCATATCGACCTGTACAGCGCGCGCCAATTAGGTGATCTCTTCACTCCCGCAGTGATCGAGACGGAGAAGTACGAATGCCGCCACTGGCCGGGAGTGGAGCGTTTGGCAGGCTGGTTCCTCGTGGCCAAGGGAACCTCTCCCCATGCCAATAACCACCGCCTTCCTGTGATGCCGAATTCTGTTCCGCGGACCGACTAGCTTAGCTACCGAAGGGACTCGAGGCCGAGGTGTGGTGATGGAAACCCAATTGCCGGACAAGACAAAAACACTGGTCCAGCAGTTCTGGAACACGAATCCGTGCGGCAGCAAGTTCGCCACACAGGTCATTGGTTCGAGAGAATTTTTCGCCGAGATAGAGTCGCATCGATATCGGAGCGAGTGGCACATCCCCCGCACGGTTGGTTTTGAACGTTGGTCGGGCCGGGAAGTGCTCGAGGTCGGTTGTGGCCTGGGCACTGACGCCGTGCAGTTTGCCCGGAACGGAGCGCGATACACCGGCGTGGACTTAACGCCTCGCTCTATCGAACTTACGGCCCTGCGTTTTCGTCAGGAGAAATTGAACGGAAGGTTCCTGAACGCCGACGCAGAAAACCTGCCCTTCCCCGACCACAGCTTCGACCTGGTTTACTCACATGGCGTGCTGCACCACACACCCAATACTGAACGTGCCATTCAAGAAGTTCATCGCGTGCTGAATCCGGGTGGCCAGGCTATGATCATGCTCTATCACAGACGCTCCTATAACTATTACGGCAATATCATGTTTCTCCGCCGTCTGGGAGCACGGCTGCTGGCCTTCAATGGCGGGCGCCGTCTGGTCGCACGAATGACTGGAGAATCGCTTGAGTCTGTGGAACTGCGGGCGCGCGCGATGCAGCTTGATCCCAAGACCTTTTGGCAGAAAGAACATTTTCTAAGCGACAACACGGACGGCGCCGGCAATCCGGTCAGCAAGGTCTTTACCCGGGCCGAGGCCGGCCGGATGTTCAAAAACTTTGCCCAAGTACGAACTTCGGTCCGCTTCCTGAACAAGAAGTGGGTGCCGGTGTTCGGTCCCTATCTACCGCGGGCCATGGATGGCGCCCTGGGGCGCTTATGCGGCTGGCACTTGTGGATCTTTGCAAAAAAGTAAAATGTTTACCCCCGGTTGTTGGCTTCGCTGCGGGTTTGCCTTGGACGTCCATCTGGCGCCCAGGTTGGATCATCCCACCTTGGTTCGTACCGGGAACACCCACGGAATAGAAGACGGTCGATGACCCCAGATCTCGAATTGGAATCGCGTTCCCACCCCCGGATAGCCCGGCCACCGGTCCACGCAGAGGTGGCAGAGAATGTCTGGGGCTATCGAAAGCGGCTTGTTTTCATGGAGCGGGCCATTGCCGACTTCTTTCCGGGCCGCGAAGCCCGATCCATTCAGGTCCTCGATGTCGGCTGCGGCAATGGTTCTCAAGTGGCTGTACCCCTGGCCAGTAGTGGATTCCAGGTGATGGGCGTAGATCCGCACCTGCCGTCGATCGAGCACGCCTGGCAACTGGCCAAGGACTTAAGCAATGCAGAATTTCTCTGCGGATACGCCAGGGATCTCCCGCCGCGAAGGGTATTCGACGTGGTGATACTGTCAGAGGTCTTGGAACATTTGGACAGCCCACAACTGGCCTTGCAGGAAGGTCTGGCGCATCTCGCCAGCCATGGCATTGTGCTGGTAACGGTGCCCAATGGATATGGAGAATTCGAAATTGATTCTTGGTTGTTCCGCTCGCTCGGACTGGCAAAGATCTTGGAACTGTTGAAAAATTCAATCCGCTTGCGGGGCGTCGTTCGGCGATTGCGCCGGGGAGGGCGGGAAGAATTCCTGAGTACGGAGAATCAGGAATGTGGCCACGTGCAGTTCTTTACGCTCTCCCGTTTGCGCAGCCTGTTTGCCGACCTTTCGCTGGCGGTGCTTCGCGAGGGAGCAGGCAGCTTCCTTTGCGGACCGATGATTCACCACACTCTGGCTTACTCGAATCGGTTTGTGCGGTGGAACGCGCGCATCGCCGATCGGCTGCCTCTGGTGCTGGCTAGCGGGTGGTATTTTGCCTTGCGCCCAAAGGCTGATATATCCGACGAGGCAGGCCTTGATTAGTGTGGCTGAACCCAATACGGAAACGGGTGGGACTGCGCCCGTCTCATCGGGATCTCTGCGCCCCTCGAGCTTCGCGCAGAATATTGCGCAAACCTTCGCTACACGGCTGGTGATGCTGGGTACCGGTCTTGCGACTGCGATCTTGGTGGCGCGAGCGTTGGGACCGGACGGGCGGGGTCTTTATGCGGTCGCGGTCGCCATTGGGGCGATTGGCGTACAGTTGGGCAATCTGGGATTGCATGCGTCCAATACTTTCTATGTCGCTCAGGACCGCAAGATCCTGCCCGCGCTGATCGGGAATTCGCTTCTGGTTAGTTTCCTGTTTGGCGCGTTGACCGCAGGTGCAACCTGGATTGTTCTTCTGCGATGGCCCGGCCTGGCCCCCATTCCGAGGTCACTGCTCTATCTGGCGCTGTTGTGGATTCCTTCTGGATTGGCTTACCTGCTGCTGCAAAATCTGCTTCTGGGGGTCCTCGAAGTATCCAAGTACAACCAGATCGAGTTACTGACCAAGCTTCTGGGACTGGGCCTGCTTGGTATCGTGATTGCGAGGCCGGGAGCCCGGGTTGAAACCGTTTTCCTGACCGGGCTGGTGGGGCTGGTCGCAGGCTTCCTTTGGGTGCTGCGTCGTCTCCTCCGCTTGGCCACTCGTGCTCCTTGGCCGGATGCGTCTCTTCTAAAAGGCAACCTCGGCCTGGGTTTCAGGGCGTATCTTGCAGCTTTCTTCGCATTTTTGGTTTTGCGCGTTGATTTGCTTTTGGTGAAGTACCTGCTGAGCACCTCTGACGCGGGATATTATTCAATAGCGGCCACCATGGCTGACAGCATTGTAATTCTGCCCACGGTGGTAGCCAGTATGTTGTTTCCCCGGCTCTCCGCGATGGCCGACGAGACGCGGAGGTGGAATCTCGCCCGCAAGACTGCCGTCCTGACCGGGCTGACGATGCTGCCAGTCGTCCTGGTGGCCTTTGCGTTTGCCCAGCCTGTGGTTCGCATATTCTTCGGCCCCGCATTCATGCCCGCCGTCCCGGCCTTCATCTGGCTGCTTCCCGGCATTTTCTTCCTGGGCATCGAAACGGTGCTGGTTCAATTCCTCAACAGTAAGGGCTTTCCCAAGATCGTGGTCGGGGGATGGTTGCTCTGTTGTGTCGCCAATATTGCACTGAATCTGTGGGCGATCCCGGCCTTTGGCATTGTCGGGGCATCTGTGGTTTCTTCAATTTGTTACACGCTGATTTGCATCGTTGTCACGTTGATCATTGTGAAGGGTTCGTACCTCCCTCCGCCGGTTCTCGCCGATCCGCTGTCGGTCATGCCGACATGAGGCCGATTGGTTTTGTCGTTCGGAACAGTTCGCCGATCCTGCTCGCGCGCGAAGTACTATGGCGAACCAGGAGGCTGTGGAACAAGAAGCGTTTCCTATCGACGGTTCACCACTCCGGGGGCCAGTTCCGTTTGCGCTGGCCGGAGTACTACCGGCCCGAGGTCTCCCTATGCAGCGCACGTGCCTCGGCCGTCATGGTGAGCGTTGCCGACCAAGTTTGCTCGGGGCAGTTTCCGTTCCTGGGGTACGGGACCCTCGATCTTGGGCGGCTACCCCGTTGGAACCTCGATTTTGTTTCGGGAAAAGACTGGCCGCTCGTTTCCGCCGAAGAAATATCCACGGTTCGACACGACGGTTCGGATGTGAAGGTGCCTTGGGAACTCTCGCGACTTCAACATCTTCCTGTTCTGGGGAAAGCTTACCGGCTGACAGGTCGAGAGCAATACCGCACCACTTCCATGGATCTGGTGGCCGATTGGGCCGAACAGAATCCAGTAGGCGTGGGGGTGAACTGGACCGTGCCCATGGAGGCGGCGTTGCGGGCAATGAGCATCTGCTTCCTGGTCAATCTGCTTGGTCCGGCTCGGCCCGACGAGAGGGAATGGCTGCGGGCAGTTGAACGAAGCCTGCGGGAACACTTGCTCTTCGTCGAGTCGCACATTGAGTTTTCCCATCTTTATCGCGGAAACCACTATTTGGCTAATATCGTCGGCCTTTTTTGCCTTGCGGTCTTTCTCGAAGGGCCGGGGATGGAGGAGCGGCGGGCCCACTACGCTTCTAAGATCGAGCAAGAGATGCTGCGCGAGGTCTATGAAGATGGAGGCAATTACGAGGCTTCTACCGGCTACCATGTTCTGGTCACGCAACTATTCACATCCGCCTTCCTGCTGATGCGGTCCGACGGAATCTCCCCCGACCCGCGCTTTGTGGACAGGCTGCGCGCGATGTATCGATGGATGGGCGCTCTGGCTGATTCGGCGGGAAAGCTCCCGCAGGTTGGCGACTGCGACGACGGCCGCGTGGAATTGTTGTTCGACGACCTGGACCAGATGGAGCATTTGCCGGTCGAAGCGAGAAACTCACTCCAGGTGGCCAGTCTTTTGCGACTAGGGGTTGCGCTGCTCACGGACCCGCTTTCGTCTGCCGGCGAAGATGGGCTATGGTACGGAGTCGGCGCGAAGGCAGATGCGATGGAAGATTCTGCGCGTGCGCAGTCGGCATCGACCAGTCTGTTTCCACACTCTGGAATCGCGGTGGGGCGTAGAGGCCTTGCCGAGGCATTGTTTTTCGCCGTTCCCAACGGTATCGGAGGCATGGGGGGCCACACCCATAATGACAAGTTGAGCATCGTGCTGCGACTCGATAATGACGAGTTGTTGTGTGACTCCGGTACCTGCTTCTATACCAGGGAGGCTGAGGTGCGTAATCGCTTCCGGAGCACGGCAGCCCACAACACCGTAATCGTAGACGGACAGGAGCAGAACTCTATTCCGATGCGACCTAATGCCCTGTTCTGTCTGGGCAACGAAGCCGAAGTCAGCCCAATTGAATTCTCGCAGGAGAACGGTGACCTGAGGCTACGCGCTGCTCATTTTGGGTATCGGAACTTTGGGGTCACGCATTTGCGCTCCCTCAGGTTGGACGATCACGGTCTCTACCTCGAGGATTGCCTGGAAGGCAGAGGGAAACACCGCTTTGAACACAACCTTCACCTGCCTCCCGCCTGGAAGGTGGAGGTGCTGCGAAACGCCGGGAATGAGATCAGCTTTCGAATTTGTGGTCCGCGTTCCATTTCGATGGTGATGCGCGCGCCCGCCGAAATGCATGCGACCTGCGGGAACATCTCTCTCTCCAGATGCTACGGAGCGACTTTCGCGGGCACCAGAATATCCGCGGCAGGCGATGGTTTGCTCCCTCTGTCCATTCATACGCATATTACCTGGGACGCCTAGCGCCACTCATGGAGTACTCGCTCAAAGGTGAATCGATCGTTTGTTTTGCGGGAGAAAACTGGTGGTACCACCATCCCCACTCCAAAAACCACATCCTGAAGCGGTTGTCGGGTCAGAACCGGGTGCTGTTCGTGAACTCGATCGGCATGGGTTTGCCCAGCCCTTCCAATCCCGACTTCTTTCTGAAGATCCGGCGCAAAGTGAAGAGTTATTTTCGCTGGTACGGCAAGGTCCCCAACGGGCCGCACGTTCTTACCCCGGTGTCACTCCCGTTTTACGGGTCCAATCTTGCCCGCCGCATCAATCGAGTCTTGCTGCTGGCCCAAGTCCGGCTTGCCATGCTGTTCTGTCGCATCCGCCGGCCGGTGCTGTGGGTATGCATTCCTTTTGCCGCCGACGTCGTGGACGGATTGGGGGCGAAGCTGTTGCTCTATCACGTCTCCGACAAGTACGAAGCCAACCAGGATGGCGCAGTCTCGAGAAGCGTGATTCAGGAATTCGACCGCAAGTTGAAGGACAAGTCGGCCCTGGTAATGTATTCAGGCCGCAAACTTTACGAAGAATCCGAAGTGCCGCACCGTTATTTTCTTGAGCAAGCGGTTGACTTCGACCATTTCGCAACCGAAGCCCGGGAGACCGCACCCGACATTGCGCTCATCCCGCGGCCAATATTGGGATACATCGGTTGGATCGACTACATCATGGATGTCCCCTTGATCGAAGAAGTGGCGCGGCTCAGACCCGATTGGCACTGGGTCTTTATCGGAAGGAAATCGAATCTGGTTCAGATTTCCGCCGCCAATGTCCATTTTCTCGGCCCCAAGCCCTACGCAGAATTGCCCGCCTATCTGCGGCATATCGACGTATGTGTGCTGCCCTGGCGAACGGATAACGAGTTCACCAGTTACGGCAGCGCCATCAAGGTCCGGGAATATCTCGCGAGTGGCAAGCCCGTGGTCATGGCTCCGCTCTATGAATACCTGGGGAATCCGGGAATCCGCACGTATCGATCAGCCAAAGAATTCATCGCCGCGGTGGAAGATGTCCTCAGCCACGACAACTCCTCCCAGCGGGAAGTGCGCCAGAACTCGGTGCGCGATTGCACTTGGGACAGCCGCACTGAGGAGTTGTCTGGGGTGATCGCGTCTCTGCTGCGGAACGGCCGCTCCGGAGTGCAAGCGTAAAGAATTTTATTGAGGGGAGAAGAACGTAACGATGGCCTCCACCGTACCAGCTCCTGATCCGCAGTCCAGGCTCGATTTGTCGGCCGCCGAGTTCTCCGCCATGCGGGGCCACGCTGAAGTGAACGGGGGCAAGGGAGCGCGTTTTGAAACGATCGTCACGGTCTGCGAGATCTTCGCCGACGTGAGCACGATTGTCTTAACCCTGCTGCTCGCCTATGGCATCTACCGTTGGCTGGCGGTCGGTCAGCGTATCGTCTATTCGGTGGGCCGCGTGACCGGAATGGCCTGCCTGTTCGCGCTGCTGGTCATCGGTTTGTTGGACCGGGCCGGCGCCTATCAGGCCGGCAACAGCCTGCTGCGCGTTCGGGAAACTGAACGCATTTTGAGGGCATCGATCCAGGCTTCGCTTTTTGCTTTTGCTTTGTCTTATTTTACGAAATACCTGCTGTCGCGCGGCGTTCTCGCCATTGCCTTCGTAGTCGTTCCTCTTTTTTTGGTGATTGAGAAACAGCTCATCTACGGATTGGTTCGCCTGCTCCATTCGCGCGGTTACGGAGTCCGGAAGGTGATCATCTACGGCGCCGGTATGACCGGCCAGCGGCTCTTCTCGGCCTTGGTCAGGTCCCCCAAGGTTGGCCTGGATCCGGTGGCGTTTGTGGACGATGATCCCCAACTTCAGAACTCCAAAATCTTCGAAAGTTCCTATCGTCGCCGTCGCTACGCCCCGGTTTTGCCGGGCCCCCTCAATCGTAAGTTGATTCGGGAGTGTAAGGCCAGTGCAGTCATCATCGGGATTTCGTCGGTCGGCAGAAACAAGTTCCTCGAGATCGCGAGCGAAGCCAACGCCGCTGGTGCCGCGGTATCCTTCGTCCCTTATCAACTTGATCCATCGATGTTCTGGGTAGACTACGCCGACATCGATGGCCTGCTGGTCGCATCCTTCAAGACCCCGGCACGGCAGATTCACTACGCGCTGATCAAGAGGGCCTTCGACTTCACCGCATCGTTGCTCTTGCTGGTTCTGACTGCTCCCCTGTTTCTTGTCCTTGCTGCTATCATTCGGATCAGTTCCCACGGACCGGCTATCTTTGTGCAAGAAAGAGTGGGACTACGTGGTCAGGTTTTCAAGCTCTATAAGTTTCGCACGATGCACGCGGGTGCGGGGTGCTACGACTATTCGCCCAAGGATGTCCGCGATCCCAGAATTACAGGCATCGGGCGCTTTCTGCGCCGCACCAGCCTGGACGAGCTTCCCCAGATCTTCAACGTCCTGAAAGGAGAGATGTCCCTGGTCGGACCTCGGCCGGAGATGCCGTTTATCGTGAGTCAGTATCAAGTGCTGCAGCGGCTCCGCTTGACCGTCACCCCCGGCATTACGGGCCTGTGGCAATTAAGCGCCGATCGCGCTCGCTTGATTCACGAGAACATCGAATACGATCTGTATTACATCCGCAATCAGTGCTTTTTCATGGACCTGGCAATCCTGCTGCACACCATAATTTTCGCCGCCAAAGGTATATGAGCTCCGCGCAGCGTCGATTCTCCCTATGAAAGCACTCCTCGAAGACACCCGATCGGGACAGCTTCGCCTGGTAGAAGTTCCAACGCCCGAACTTCGCCCCGGTGGAATATTGGTGCAGACCCACTTTTCTGCCGTAAGTTCGGGCACAGAATTGGCCAAATTAGAAACCGGACAGAAGAGCCTTTTGGGCAAGGCACTGGCGCGTCCAGACCTTGTCCGCCGCGTCCTCACGGTGGCCCGGGAAGAAGGCGTTGCCAGTGCCTACCAGAAAGTCCAGAGCCGGCTCGATTCGCTGACCACCCTGGGATACAGTTGCTCCGGGATCGTGTTAGGGACGGGCGAAGATGTAACCGAATTTCAGCCTGGAGATCGCGTTGCCTGTGCCGGGGTGGGCTTTGCCAATCATTGCGAAGTGAACTTCATTCCTCGCAATCTGGCGGTGCGCGTGCCGCCTGAAGTTTCTTTGCAGGCGGCCTGCCTCACCACCATCGGGGCCATTGCGATGCAAGGCCTCCGGCAAAGCCAGATCGTATTTGGAGAAACCGTCGCTGTCATCGGAGCTGGACTCGTCGGCCTGCTGACGATTCAGTTGGCCCGCGCCGCCGGCTGCCGCGTCATCGCATTGGACATTGATGCCGGGCGGGCAAAATTTGCTCACACCATGGGTGCTCATCTGGCCTTGGTAGTGGGTGATCCCCGTAATGCTGCACTGGTCGATGAATACACGGGTCACGGCGCGGATGTGGCGGTGATCACGGCGTCTGCTGCTTCTTCCGAACCGATCGAACTGGCGGCTGAGCTCATTCGAGACCGCGGCCGTATCGTAGTGGTGGGTGACGTTGGACTGGGCGTTTCCCGCAGAAGCGCCTATGCCAAGGAGCTTTCTGTGGTGCTCTCTCGGTCCTACGGGCCGGGACGCTACGACGTTCAGTACGAGGAAAAGGGCATCGACTACCCGATAGGGTACGTGCGCTGGACCGAGCACAGAAACATGCAGGCGTTTGTCAACTTCCTGGCCGCAGGCGCGATCGATGTCACTCCCCTGCTCCAGATCAAATACCCGCTCAGCGAAGCGGAAAAGGCGTACGCTCAGCTTCGCGAAAAAGGCGGTTATACCGCGATTATCGAATATCCCGCGGATGACACAGCCAGGAGCGGCGTTTCGGAAACGGCGACACGAGCGGTCCGAAGAACGTCGGCGACACAAGGCCTGCGGGTGTCCTGCATTGGGGCGGGGAGCTTCGCTTCTGACGTGATCATTCCTTATCTGTCCGGCCGTCCCGCAGTCATCCTGGAATCAGTTGCGACCGCGTCCGGAATCACCGCTGAATCGGCCCGCGCCCGCTTCGGGTTTCGTCAGACGCAAACGCCGGAACAGGTGCTTCAGGATCCGGCCACGGACGCGGTATTTGTATTTTCTCGTCACGACAGCCACGCGGATTACGTGGTCAAAGCGCTGCATCAGCACAAGCCGGTTTTTGTTGAGAAGCCGCTGGCGTCGAACCGGCAGCAGCTGGAGGATGTGAAACACGCCTACAGGGCCGCGTTCGAAAAAGGGGGCTCTCCCTTTCTGATGGTTGGCTTTAACCGCCGGTTCGCGCCTTTAACCACCGAACTGCGGCGCTTTTTCGCCGGGCGGCGAGAGTCCATGCTGGTGCAGGTCCGGGTCAATGCAGGCTATCTGCCTCGCGATCACTGGACGCATGAAGACGGTGGCCGCATCGTCGGGGAATTTTGCCACTTTATCGATTGGGCCCGTTGCGTGGTGGACTCGCCCATCGAACGGGTTCAGGCCTCGGCACTGCCCGATGGAACTCGCTACCAACGTGACAATGTCCTAGTCAGCTTGCGCTTCGAGGATGGGTCGATCGCCAGTCTTCTCTATCTGGCAAACGGGGACAAGACCGTTGCCAAGGAGCGCTTTGAAGTGTTCTGCGAGGGCTCGGTCGCCCAGCTCGACGATTTCAGGGTTCTGTCTCTGACCCGTAATGCGAAAACCCGGCAGATCAAGCTCAAACGTGACAAAGGACATCGTCGCGAACTGGAGTTGACGCTCGAAGCGATCCGTTCCGGGGGCGCAGCCCCCATTCCTTTTCAGGAACTCGTCGAAGTGACAGAAACGACGTTTGCCATCCATCGGGCGATTGCCAGTGATGAAGTCGTGACAGCCGGCACGGGAGTCCCGGCTCTGGTGAGTAAAGCATGATCGAAAATTGTCCCACTATAGAAGCCTTGGGGTCGGCAGAGCGTATTCGTTTGAACGGCTGCCCGGTTGACTGCCTTTCTTTCGAGGAGGCGGTTAAAGAACTCTGCCGAAGAATCGACTCCGGGATTCGGACGCACGTCGTATTTATCAACGCGGCCAAGATCGTGAGGTACGGCAAGAGTCCGATGTTCAGGACGATCATCGATCGCGCCGACCTTCTGCTTGCCGATGGTGTCCCGGTGGTTTGGGCGTCACGCCTGTTGATGCGTCCACTGCCGGGTCGCGTAAACGGCACCGACCTGATGGAGAAGATGGTAGCCGTCGCCGCCGAGCGGGGATATCGGTTGTTCTTTCTGGGTGCCACGCAGGAAGTGATCTTACAAGTTGTTTGCGAGTTCCGCCGCCGCCACCCCAACTTGAAGGTTGCGGGCTTCCGCAATGGCTACTTTCGCGATGAGGATCGCGAGGCCATCATTCAGGAAATCAATGGCAGTGGCGCGGACTTGCTGTTTGTCGGAATGAGTACTCCGCAAAAGGAACTGTGGGTCGACCAGAGCCTGAATCAGTTGCACGTTGCCGTGGCGCAGGGAGTTGGCGGGAGTTTCGATGTGGTGGCAGGTGTCGTTCCACGAGCGCCCAGGTGGATGCAGCGCGGTGGGCTCGAGTGGTTTCATCGTCTCGTTCAGGAGCCCAGCCGCATGTGGCGGCGATACTTGGCATCGAATTCTGCCTTTCTCTGGTTGGTCTTCCTCGAACTTCTGAAGAGTTGGAGGCTTCGAATCGCCGGTGACATCTAGTCCATCTGCCTGAGTTACGCAACGGTGCTAAGCGCCTGGGGCTTTTAGCCGATGTGGCTTCGGATCGGCGCTTTCTGCTAGGGAGTTTTGAGCAGCACACAACCGTGGGCTGGCACGGTTACTGAGTAGGGCAACGTGACCGTCTGTTGGGTCCACACTTCGTAGGCCTGGGCAGTTTCGAGGTTGATGTCGTGGGGGTCGACGACATAGGTTGCCGGTTGCTGTTTCCGATTGATGAGCGCAATCGCCCAACCGTCGGCGAGCTTCTTACGCCAGACATCCACAACGCCTTGCCGTAGTCTGATCGCCTGCTCGACTGCAGGGTCCTGATCGATGGCGATCACATCGGGGTTGGTCAGGACTTCAAGCTGAGACGAACTCAGATGGAGCACGTCTGTACTTGAGATCAGTGGCGCGGCAAGCATCGCCCACAGCGTCATCTGCGTACGGTTTTCATCGAGCTTCATGCCGTTTCCCACCAGCACCAGATCAGGGTCGTTCCAGCCCACCTTTCTCGCGTAGGCCGCCAGCGGAGCGTCGATGTCTGCAATCTCCAGCATGTTCTTGTAAGAGCCCGTCTCGTCACGCGCTATGCGCCACATATTCACTGAAAGGGACGGCGCCCACAACCACGGCGTCTCCAGCACCACAATGCTTAGAACAATGGGGCGCTTTGCGTTCTGACGAAGCGCCGTGGCCATCTTTGCGACCAAGGCGGGTACGGTTTCCGTGGTATCCAACGAGCAAAGATCGTACTCAACGAAATCAACCCCCCAATCGATAAAAGTCTGAGCATCCTGTGCTTCGTGGCCGTAAGAGCCCACCAGGCCTGCACAACTTTTCCGTCCAATGCTGGTGTAGATACCAAACTTAAAACTTCGCGAGTGCAGATAATCTCCCAGGGCTTTCATATCGGGGAAGTCGGAGTTGGGGTGCAGAAACCCGCGCGAGTCCCGATCCCCCTGCCATCCATCGACCACGTTCACATATTCGTAACCGGCTTGACGCATCCCGTTTGAAAGCATCGCTTCAGCTTGCTGACGAATGATGGGATCCGAAATATGGGTCGCAAATCCATACCAACTGCTCCAGCCCATGGCTGGATGCGGCGGAGGGGGTAGAGGGTCAGTGACTCCAGCAAACTGCCGGGAGAAGCACGCCAGCCATAGGGCGACAGGGAAGATGAAGGCAAGCCGGACGGCCTTGACTACATAATGACGATGCCAGAAGAGCCATTTTGCCATCTGCAGTACCTGAACGCGGCCAAGCAGTGAAGTTCAGATTGAAAGCGCCAACATACTATCAGGCTTGCGTGCGGACGTCACAAGCCATGGGACCGGAGGACGGACGGGTGCGGCCGGGATGCGTTTATTGGCCACCGTCGAGCCACGATCAGGTCCGCTACGTACCCTGGGCGCGATGAAAAGAGGCGGCCTATCGCAGGACATGGCGGCCCCTCGAAAGCCCGACGGCTGGCCCTGTGCAAGCGGGGTAAGAGGGCTCGCCGCATCCCACCCCATGGGCTACTTCATAATCTCTAGAACCTCATATCCTTAGGGCGGCTCCGGCGCTCGGATCGTTTTCGGTCCCGCAGGTCTGAGGTTGCCATCGCTCGGAAATGCCAGCACGCGTCGCGACCATTCCGGAGTCGAATCCGTCTCCGCTCGTTTCCGAGTCAGGTTGAGTCGTTTCCCCCCGTGCCTCGCCGCGCGACTCTTCCATTCCGCAAAACGCCTGAACACCTAAGTTCAGGGACCTCCCGAACTTCCCACCTTGCACTTTAGTGTTGCCCGAGAGTCTTTCGGGGCACCCTCTCTTACGCTACGATTCCGGTGCCGCCAATCGTTCCAATATGGGTCCAAGAAGCGCGCGAGTTTTGGGCGCCTTGCTATTGGCAGGGCTGACCTTCGGCTGCGGTGGGGGGGCAATTTCCAGTTCCAGCGGCGGATGGGTCACGACTCCGTCCGCGCCCACAGCCCTGGTCGCCAGGGCCGGGAATCAGCAGATAAGTCTGACCTGGACTGCCAGCACCGGCGCGACCAGCTATCACCTGAAGCGAGCAACCACGAGCGGCGGACCGTACGCGCAAGTGGGCTCCCCGGCCACGACGGGTTTCACAGATACCGGACTCACCAACGGCACAAAGTATTTCTACGTGGTCTCCGCGCTGAACAGGGCGGGCGAGAGCACGAATTCAAGCCCGGCTTCGAGCACCCCGGCGGCTTCGGTCTCAGCTGTTCCAGCCGTGCCCGTGGCCCTGGCGGCAACAGGAGGGAATCAGCAGATCAGCTTGTCCTGGACGGCAAGTAGTGGTGCGACCAGTTATCACGTAAAGCGAGCTACGGTTAGTGGTGGGTCGTACAGCCAGGTGGGTGCGCCAACCAGCAACGGCTTCCTAAATACCGGCCTGGCCAATGACACGACATACTATTACGTTGTGTCGGCGCTGAATGCGACCGGAGAGAGCGCCAATTCGAGCCCGGCCAGCGCGACCCCTTCCTCGGTGCCCGATGTGACCATCACGGTAGATCCGACGAAGACCAGGCCGATTTCGAAGTGGATCTACGGCCTCAACTTCTACACCGGCGTCTCGGGCGCTCCGCCCCATCTCACCCTGGATCGTGCCGGCGGCAATCGCTGGACCGCATACAACTGGGAGACCAACGCCTCAAACGCAGGCAGTGACTTTCTCTACGAAAACGACACCTTCCTAACCTCGAGCACAACCCCGGCCGAGGCGGTGCGCAGTTTCGTAGCCGCGGATCAGAGTCTGGACATGGCGAGCGTGATGACCATCCAGCT
>Ga0207116_10080_pt1 | contig 26012 bp, 23 predicted proteins | sample Alteio_BWMinHeat_44_FD_153550 | JGI IMG/M metagenome (GOLD analysis project Ga0207116, IMG submission 153550) | Enriched cells from forest soil in Barre Woods Harvard Forest LTER site, Petersham, Massachusetts, United States -... | ecosystem: Environmental > Terrestrial > Soil > Temperate forest >... | reverse complement strand
GAGTTCGAGCGCCTTGGAGAGCTGCTCCTTATCGGGCATCTCGTGCGTTCGTCGCGCCCGACGCCAGAGCTTGACGACCGGGCCGACCGTGACGTCGAAAGCGCCCTCGGAGAGCCTTGAGACCTCCTGGGCCTTGTTCAACACGAAGAAGAGTTCGTCGCTGACCGGCACGGGGTCGCCGCCCGCCTTTTTGCACAATTGCATCAATTCACTGGTCGCTTGGTAATCGCTCATGATACGATCAAGTTCCGCGATGCGCTCAAACGCGGCTTTGCTCGCCTTATCCGCCGCGGCTTTATCCGAAGCGTAGACGATGATCCGAAACTTCGTCCCCATGTGGGGCTCGTCATAGCTGAAGCGCTCCAGCTTTGGCTCGGCCGCGTGCGCGATGGGTATGAGTGCGAAGAACAAAACGGGAAGTGATGAAAAGAACCGGACGAAACGCGGACGGCGAGTAAGACAAGGAGAGGGATTCACGACCGCCCCCAGGAAAGAGTACATTTGAAGAGCCGCCCAAATTTTGGAGCTTAACACATATGCGACGGCCCTTACAGCTTCGTGCGCCTCAAGCAATCTTTTTCTGCTGCTGCCTGCCGGTGATTTATTGCATGATCTCGGCGCGTGGCCCGGAAGGGCGGGCCGCGGGTGAAAAGAAGCCCGCGGTGGAGCCGGCCAAGCACGAGGCGTACACGGAGAAGATCGCCAAGACGGAGGTTGCCTTCGACATGGCCCCGATCCCCGGCGGAACTTTTGACATGGGCAGCCCGAAGGATGAGAAGAACCGCGGCGAGCACGAAGGGCCCCAGCATCCCGTGAAGATCGCCCCATTCTGGATGGGCAAGTACGAGGTGACCTGGGACGAGTTCGACGTGTTTCGGGCGGAGGAGGGCGTCAAGAAACCTGAAGACAACGACAAGAAACTGAAGGCCGACGCCGATGCCGTTACCGGCCCGACGCCGACTTACGTGGACGCCCATTACAACTTCGGCGGCGGAAAGCAGCCTTGCATCGCTATTACTCATCACGCGGCGATGGAATACTGCTACTGGCTGTCGAAGCGGACTGGCAGAACATACCGCCTTCCGACCGAGGCGGAATGGGAATGGGCCTGCCGCGCCGGTACGAAGACCGCGTATTTCTTCGGCGACGATCCAAAGGATTTGGGCGAGTACGCTTGGTTCTCCGGCAATTCCGATGAAGAACCGCGCAAGGTCGGTCTCAAAAAGCCCAATCCCTGGGGCCTGTATGATATTCTCGGCAACGTGTCGGAATGGTGCCTCGATCACTATCAGAAGGACGGCTACACCAAGTTCGCGCTCGATAAGCCGTTCCTTGAACCGGTCGTGCTGCCCACCGCCGATCGGCAGCCGGACGTGGTTCGCGGCGGATCGTGGGTAGATGAAGCGAAGAACTGCCGCTGCGCAACGCGTTTCGCCTCCGAGAAATCGTGGTACAAGCAGGACCCGCAGAGGCCGCAGAGCATTTGGTGGCTCACCGACGCCGATTTTGTCGGTTTTCGAGTTGTGCGGCCGGTCGAGGAACAGGAGAATCTAAAAGGATTGCGTTCAAAAGTGACGCTCGAAAGCAAGTAACACTCAAGCCAAGACTCGCCATCCACCCAACGGAGGACCTCTCACCATGACGAATTCGCAACCCACGCGCCGCGACTTTATCAAGACTTCCACAGTCGCCGCCGGCGCCGCTTTGGCGGCGAATCTCCTGCCGTCGAACCTGTACGCGGCCGGCGACGATGAGATCAAGGTCGGCCTAATCGGCTGCGGCGGCCGCGGCACCGGCGCCATCGACAACGTCCTGCATTCGGCGCGGAACGTCCGCATTGTCGCACTCGCCGACGCATTCCAGGATCGGGCCGACGGCTGCGAACGACGGGCTAATGAGCTTGGCCAGCAAAAGGAAGTCGCGGACTTAGGGAACAAGGTTGACGTTAAGGGCCGCGTGTTCGCCGGCCTCAACGCCTACGAGGACCTCCTCAAGACCGACTGCAACTACGTCATGCTGGCAACACCGCCTGGCTTTCGCCCCATCCATCTCGCGGCCGCAGTCGCGGCCGGCAAGAACGTTTTCACCGAGAAACCGGTGGCGGTGGACGGCCCCGGCATTCGGTCGGTCCTCGACACTTATGAAAAGGCGAACGAAAAGAAGCTGGCCATCGTTGCCGGCACGCAGCGACGTCACCAACTTGGATACCTTGAGACAATCAAGCAACTCCATGACGGCGCCATCGGCGACATCGTCGCAGGCCGCTGCTACTGGAACATGGAGGTCCTCTGGTGTAAACCACGCGAGAAACAGTGGGGCGACCTCGAGTACCAGATGCGCAATTGGTACAACTTCACCTGGATCTGCGGCGACCACATCGTCGAGCAGCACGTCCATAACCTCGACGTGATCAACTGGGTCATCGGCAAAACTCCGATCAGCGCCACCGGCATGGGCGGCCGCCAGCGCAGCGTTCCCAACCCGCAAGACTACGGCAACATCTTCGACCATTTCGCCGTCGATTACGAGTATCCGGGCGGCGTCCACGTGCTGAGCGAATGCCGCCAGATCAGTGGCTGCTGGAACAGCGTGTCGGAAGCCGTCACCGGCACCAAGGGGATGTGCCAGGTGAACGATTACAGAATCAACGGCAAGCGCATCCTCAGCCGCGATCAGGACCAGCGAGCGGTGGATCCTTACATCCAGGAACACACCGACCTCATCGCCAGCATTCGCGCCGGTAAACCGCTCAATGAGCTCAAAACCGTCGCGGAGAGTACGATGACCGCAATTCTGGGCCGAATGTCCACCTATACCGGTGGTTATGAAGGCAAGCCGCTCACGTGGGACCGCGCCATCAACTCCAAGGAGGAGTTGATGCCGAAGGACCTCGGTTGGAAAATGACGTTGGCCGAACCGCCCGTCGCCGTGCCGGGAAAGACGAAGTTCATTTAACACACAGAACCGCCAAAGAAACCAAGAAGCCCACGGGTCGTCACCCGTGGGCTTCTTGACGCTCTCATTTCACGGCCGAGAAGCCCTACAACTTACATGAACCACGACGTCGCCACCCTTCAGAAAACCGCAGACTACTACCTGGTCTACAATCGCCTTAGCAGCCTCGGGCGGAGCAGTATTCTGTTGGGCATTTTCAATTTGCTCGCCAGCTTAATTCCCATTCAAGGCCCATTCATATGCACGACGCTGGCGGTGATTGGGCTGTGCTTGCTCGTCGAAGGCTTTTGGAATCTGCTCTATCCGACCCCACAGAGCGTCCTTCTTGAAGGCTTGGTTCTTCTTGTAGTCGGCGCGGGAGAATTGAGCATTGCTGTTTATGATCTGGTGGTCGACGGCAGGGTGCACCTCCTAATCACTTTTCTTGGTCTGACACACATTGCCGGAGCATTACGCTGGTTCCGCAGCTATGCGCGGATCCAAGACACCATGCGGGAACCGCCGCCGTTGGAGGACCTCAAGGGCATGGAGCGTCTGTTCCACGCGTTGCAACGTTCGCGCGAGCGCGATCCGGGCGTTATCCAGTTCGCCGTTCCGCCGCGAATCTGGAAGGGAATGCTTTCCCGCGATCTCCTCATCATGATTGACAGTCTGAAACAGCAGGTGATTATCGCCCGAAAGGATGATGTGGATTGGACCACCAATGGGGCCACGCTCTTCGGCGTTCGGCATCGGGCGACGGTGCGCGTGCGCGAATACCAGTTCCAGGCGCTCCTATCGCCGCCGTCCTTTACGAAGCTCGCAGCTTGGAAGCCGGCCCGCGAGGTCGCGGAGTTAATGGAGTAGAAGAATTGCTGGTGAATAAAGCCAATGGGGACGGTCCGTGGGCTGTTTTTGATCGGCTTTCAGTTACTTGTTCTCGTACTTCATCATCATCTCCTGCCGCGGCACGCCCGCCAGCGTTTCAAATCCACCGGCGAGAATCAAATCCGCCAGCTTGCCGGTATCGCGGAAGTATTTGTCGGTCGGCCGTTGTCCGGTCAGCTTGCGGCGCAGATCCTGGCACAGCATATCGGCGGCGCCGATGGAAGTTTCGTCTTTCTGCCGCTGTCCCCACAGCGCCGTGACGAGGATCGTCACGGTATCCTGAACGCGTTGCGACAATTCGGCCATGCGGCATTGGCGGTCAGCCAGTTTCAATTGGTGCTTCACCATTGCGCGGCTCAAATCCACCGGCGCTTTTTCGAATTGATCGAGCGCGAAGCCGACGTGATCGGCAAGCCGCGGATCGCCCGACGGCGTGCTTTGGCTCTCCTTGCCGCGAACCATCTGATTGAAGCGCCATTTAGCATACGTGCCCATTTCCTTCCGCAGCGCCCACAGATGTCCGGGCCGCATTGGATTAAACGCCTTGATCTGCTCGCGTTGAATCGCCTTGCCGATCGGTTCAAAGAACGCTTTGCCGTGCTCCTTGACCAGCGACTTGAAGAACGCCAGGCCGAGGATTTCACCCTCGCCCTCGTATATGCACGGCGCCAGAAAGTCGTAGACGTTATCGCCGAACAGATGTCCCTTGAGGAACGACCGGCCGCCGTGCGTCTTCATGAATAGCTCGATGGCCGATTCCTTCATGGCCTCGCTGCCGAAGATCTTGGCGATGATGCATTCCAGCTCACCTCGGTAGCCCTGGTCGATGAGCCACGAACCCCACGCGACAAGGGCATCGCTCCCCGCGATCAACCCCGCCAGGCGAGCGATGCGGCGCTTGATGAGTTCCCGCGTCGCGATCGGTTGGCCATAGGTCCGGCGGAACTCGGCCCAGGGCAGTAGGTTCGCCAACATTACGCGCATGCTGCCCGCCGCCCCGGCGCAGAGCGACAATCGGCCGAGGTTTAGGCCGTGATAGGCGATGGTCAACCCATCGCCAAGAGGCGGCGTCAAAAGGTTCGCGCGCGGCACGCGGAAGTTCTTGAAAACCAGGCCGTTGTTGTAAGCCTGCCGGAGAGCGTATATGCCGTATGTCTTGAGTTGGAGATTCTCCGTCTCGCCTGGAGGCAAATCGGCAATGAGCACGGCGGGTTTGCCGTCAAGCTGCACGACCAACCCTATGGTTCGGCCAGGAATCACATTGGTGATGAACAGCTTCTCACCATTGACCACGTAATCGTCGCCATCGAGCACTGCTGTCGTGCGGAGCGCAGTCAGGTCGGAACCGGCGCATGGTTCCGTCAATGCGAATCCCGAAAGCGCCTGGCCATTCGCCAGTTTCGGAAGAAAGCGCTGTTTCTGATCCGGCGTGCCGAACGTGCGCACCGGATCGACCGCGCCGATGCAGCCGTGGATCGACGCCATGCCGGCGACCATCGCGTCTTGGGTGGCCATCTTGGTGAGGAAACGCGTGAAGCGGGCGAACGGCGCGCCCTGGCCGCCGAATTTCGGGTCGATCAAAAGACCCCAGTAACCGGCGTCGCCCAGTTCCGCGAGCAGCGACGGCTGAAGTTTGCCGTTGTCGTCGAGCATTTGGCCGGCGGCTTTGCGACGGACAACAACATCGTACGCCCTGTTCATGGAGGCGTCACAAGACGCGAAGTCCGGGAGCGCCGGCGGCGCAAATAGTTCGAACGGCACGCGCCGGTCCCAGACCGCCTGATGCACGGGGCTATGGGAGGTTTGGTAGCGCTGCTCGAACAATGCCTCGACCTGCTCGTCGGCCTTGTCTACCGCGCCCAGGCGGCGAGCTTCCTCGTCGGTCTTTCCGCCCATGCGAAGAGCGGTTTCGGCGAAGCTCTGGTCCCGATCCGTCGGCGTCGCGGTGCTCATGAGGTGACTCCGTGAACGTGGAGAAGGGCCGTTGCACCATCTGTTATCATTCTACCTCAACTTCGCGATTTAGGAACACGGCCTCATCGGACAAAACGGCGTCCGCGGACCACGATCCGAGAGGTGCGCCGCCCAACGCATAGGTAACGATTTAATTGTTTGCGTTGTGCCACATACACCACCTGCTGGTTTATTCGGTACTATTGGTTGCTATTAGCGCTTATTGGTCACTATTGGACACGCGCGAGATTTGAGCAAAACGTGCTTGGGAAACGGGCACGGTGAAATGCCTGCCCGCCAATGCGGAAGATTTGCTTCCTCCGGTCGCTTACGCTCCCGGCTCGCCACGCTTACGCTCCCGGCTCGCCTCACGTCCGCCTCCTCCGTACGGTTTCCACCCCTGTGATGCACGTCGCCAACCACGCGGAACCGACGAGATAGCCGCCCACCACGTCGCTGAAATAATGGGCCCCGAGATAGATGCGGCTGCATCCGATCAAGAGGATGAGCAAGGCCACGCCAATGACCAGTGCTCGCCGTCCCCAACCATGTGGCACAATCAGCCAGAGAAAATAGCCGATCAATCCGTAGCCGATAACCGATCCCATCGAATGGCCGCTGGGAAAGCTCGCGGTGGTTTCGAAGATCGCGGCGTCGCGGAAGGAGGGCCGATCGCGCTGGAATACCTGCTTGAGCAGGAGATCAAGCAGGCCGCCGCCCGCCACGGCGGCGAGCCAGACCAGCGCTAACAGCCTCTGGCGACGCACGAGGAGGAGCAAGCCTACACCCAAGACCAGCGCGATCATGACATTGACCGAGCCTACTTGAGTCATGCCAAAGAAAAAGTCCCGCACCCAAGGATGCGCGGCGCGGTGCTCGGCCAATCTCTGGCCCAGTTCGTCGTCAAAGCGCACCACGGACCCGTGACCAATCGCGAAATGGCCAACACAGGCAAACATACCCAATGTGGCAAGGCTCAGCAGCAAGCCGATGGTCAGGTGCAGGCCGAGGTATTCCTCGGCTGAGAAGCGGCGGCGCAGGAAAGCTTTCCAGCTGGAAGGCGGCATGACGTTCCTTGGTCAATGTTTTGAGACTAATAGCTGATAGCAATCAGCTTACAGCTATTAGCTCAACATCATTGTGAAACAGGCTCGATTCGCCTTTTTCCCTTAGCTGGGTGTGGACAAGGGCAGGCGTGGCGCTTATTGTGCGATTGGTTGCAACGTGGTTCCTCGACACCCCTCAAGGAGAGACGCACATGCCGCGATTGACACGCCGCCAACTCCTCAAGGTCGCCGGCGCCGGCGCCGCGACGATGGCCCTGGCCCCTTTGGCCCGCTTCGTCCGCGCGGAGGAGAAACGAGCCGCCGCCCCCGGTTTCACGCTTCCGAAGTTGCCGTACGAATACGACGCCCTTCAGCCGAGCATCAGCGAAGAGATCATGAAGCTGCACCACGACACGCATCACGCCGCGTACGTGGCCAATCTCAACAAGGCCCTGGAAGGACAAACGGACCTCCTCGCCATGCCCGTTGACGATCTGCTGCGGCACATCGACAAGGTTCCTGAAAAGGCGAAACAAGCCGTCATTAACAACGGCGGCGGCCACGCCAACCACACGTTTTTCTGGGAAGTCATGGCGCCCAAGGCCGGCGGGGAACCTAAGGCCGAACTCGCCAAGGCGATTGACTCCGCATTCGGTAGCTTCGACAAGTTCCAGCAGGCTTTCGCCGATGCCGGCATGAAACGCTTCGGCAGCGGTTGGGCGTGGCTCGTTCCGGGAAAGGAAAAGCTCGAAATCATAAGCACCGCCAATCAGGACAGCCCGTTGCTCAAAGGCCAGACGCCGCTCCTCGGCATCGACGTGTGGGAACACGCCTATTACCTGCAATACAAGGCCAAGCGGGCGGATTACATTGCGGCGTGGTGGAAGGTGGTAAACTGGTCCAACGTGGCAGATAGGTACGCTAAGGCGAAGGCATGATTCAAGTTGACAGGGGTTCGAGAGATTTGAACACCGTGCCCACCCAGTCTTCTGGGTGGGCTGGTGCATCGGCACTCGGTAGTAGGTACGCGCCGGCAAGCCGTATCCGGTCAGATTGCTTCAACTTGAGATTGGCAATCGGAGCATCGCCATGTCCGACCATATTCAGCCCGATCCGCCCGGCGCCCTTTCGACCGACCGGTTCGACCCCTCCTCGCCGATCGATATCCGTCTTCCTTCAGGCCTGCCGCCGTGGCTGGCGCGTCATCTGCTCCGTAAGGGCGAGGAGGTTGCTTGGTTGCGCGGCCCGCGCTGGAACCCGGAGTGGGAGCGGCGTGTAACGCATCCAATTCTAGTCTTCTACGCGGCAGCCTTTGGTGCGGTCCTGGTGGCGGCGGGCGTGGTGCGCATCGAGTCTTGGCCTTGGCTACTGATCCCGACTGCGCTGGTTGCGGGAGGAATGGTGATCGGGTCGCTCTTCCTGGTTGGAATAGCTGCCGGATACTTCACCCGCCTCGTGGTGACGAATTACCGCGTTTTTATCGTTCAAGGATACGAGGTATGCCGCACGTGGAATATCGACGATCTGCCCCTTTCGTTGATCCGCTATACCCGGCCAGGACGCGAGCGCGCGAGCCGGACCGTCGATCTAGAAGCCTTGCAAACCATGCTTGGCGGACCGTCGGATCAATTCGTTGACTCCAAGATGATTATGGCATTTGGCAAGCAGTTGGATGGGATCAGGGCTCGTAAGAACAGTGGTGCATGAACCCGCGCCGACAATGACAAGCCATGCCAAGCAACTCGCGGAGCGAGTTGCCCACCATTGTCGGCTTGGTCTCAACGCGCTTCCAACGCCTTCCGAATGGTTTCCGAACTCACGTTGGCTTCCAGACTCAGCCGGTCACCATCCTGAGTCGCCTTGAGCGTCTTGGTAAGATCCGCCGTGAAAGGATTCTTTTGTGGCAAGAGCTCGGCTAGCCCTTTGTTCGCCGCTTGATCCGGCGGCAGCAGGAACACTCGCAGTTTCTCCGCCGCATCCGCGTCGGCGCACCGGCAGACCGCGTGTACATCGGCTTCCTCGCTCAACTGCATCCAAATGCCGGCGGTCTTGATTTTCGAGACCGGTCCCCATGCGTCCTTCAGCAGCTTGGCCAAGAGCAATTGAGCCGCCAGGTTATCCCACCCATCGACATGTCCTGCCGCCCATATCTGCGCGGGCGCCTTCGCTGCGGCTGGATCGAGGTCCTGCTCGAATACCTTTTGCATTTCGCCCGAAAGATGGTTCAACCTCTTGCGCGGCTCGTCCGGGACTTCCTTCATCTCCGTGCTGGGCCAGGCCACGACCAGCGTCTTGTCTCCGTCCGCGAACCAGAGTGCGGCCTTGCCGGACACCTGCTTCAAGTTGAATTCGTAGAGTGTCCTTCTCTCAGCGCTCGCCATTTTTGTCGCCTTCAAGTCCCGCTGGATTTCCGCTGGATTGTAGGGATGAATCGTCCGCACTATGAGGAAGACACGAGGAAGGATTTTGTCCAGTTTGAGCGCCATAACCGCGTGATCAATTTCCGCGGGCTTGAGGCTGGTAAGCGATTCCACTTGGTCCAGGCCCAGACCGCCGCCTTGGCGCGAGCCGTCGAGAAACGGCCGTCCGGCCGAGGTTTGCCATGCCTCCGCGACGTGGAAACCAATGATCAACTGCGGGCGGTCGGGCAAGTAGCCGAGAGCGGTTAACTGAGACGGCGCGACGGCGGGCACCGATTCGGGACCGGTCTTTTCCGAATTCAAACCTGCGCACCGGCCGTTGTTGAATCGCCACCAGCGCTAGGCCCACGCCGACGAGCACGGCAAGCGCCACGGCCGGTATGCCGAAATTTCCCCACGCTTTTTCGCTCGCCTTACGATCACGCCGATTCCATCCGCGCCACACCATCAACGCCATGACGAGAACGTATATGCCCAACGCAACTCGTGCGATAAGAGGCACGTCGATGACCTGTGACTTGGAAAGATGCGTGTCGTCGAGACGGCGAAATACAACGGTGCGCCACGCGTAGACGCCGCCGACCAGCGCCATCGCCGCCATGACGCCGAGGACCGCAAAGGCGATCACGCGGTTGGACACCGGCAAACCCGGTGCGGATGGAACGGGCTGCGAGACGTCTTTCGACAACGACTCGGCGGATATCGACGAAACCGAGCCATCAGGTACGTCCGCGCGCAGGCGATCGTCAATCCCCAGTTGCTGCGGCAATGACGTAATGTTCTCCGCATCCGATGATCGATAAACGAACCGCTCGCCGCACCGGGGACAGGAGATGCGTGTCCCCAGCTCCGCGCCTTCCTGCGGCGTCAGCTGGGAATTGCAATAAGGGCAGTGAACGGTCGCGGGGTTCATGCGTGAATGCCATAATGTCGGGGCAGATCTTCCTCGCCCGTATTCTATACGAAACCGATCATTGAGCCGTTAATGCTTGAATATGAATAGCTGATAGCTAACAGCTTATAGCTGTCGGCTTTTCTTGCAGATTCTGATGCGATATGACACTGAGCAATTCGGCAACTTACAAACCCGAAGCGTGAGCGAGGGCCTCGCTCACGCTTCGGGTTTGTACAGAAAGATCGAGCTTGGTCATTTAGCTACTTCTTCTTCAAATGCTTGTCAAAGAACCCAAACATTGCTTTGTCCGCGGTTTCCGCGTCCTTGCCGCGGAAGCCGTGGCCCGCGCCTTCAATTGTGAGCAGTTCCGCTTCCACTTCGGCCGCCTTGAGCTTGTCCACGAGCCAAACGGATTGTTCATGGGCCACGTAATCATCCTTGGTGCCGTGGATGCACAACGTCGGCGCGGCGTCGGGAGTAACCCAGTAGAGCGGGCTGGCGACGATATGTTTGCGGCGCTCCTTTTCGAGATTGCCCCCCAGCCACAGCGGAAGGACTTCCGCGGCGTCCTTGCTTTTGCCGTATGATTTCGTGAAATCACTCGGCCCGAAGTAACTGACGACGCAACTCACCGCGCTGGATTGGTCCGCGTTGCCGCCGTCGCCCTCGAATTCCTTGACGCCGGCGGTAACGCCCAGGAATTCGACCAAATGCCCGCCCGCCGAACCGCCCGTAACGCCGATGCGGTGGGGATCGATGTGGTATTTCTTGGCATTGGCGCGGACCCAGCGCACCGCCGCCTTCACGTCGTGGATCGCGGCGGGGAACTGATGCTTCGGCGCTAGTCGGTATTCGATGGTGACCGCGACGTATCCTTGCTCCGCAAAGCGCATGCAGAGTTTGTCGTAACCATGGCGATCGCCAGCGCGAAAGCCTCCGCCGTGAATGCACACCACCGCGGGAAACGGGCCGTCGCCCGTCTTCGGCCTCGCCAGGTCGAGCAATTGTGAATCACCGCCCGGCTTGGCGTATTCGATGTCGGGATCCCAAGTCACGCCTTCGGGAACCTCTAAATTCGCCGGGGGCTTTTGTGCGTAAACGGCGCTCCAAGGCGAACCGATTGAGGCAGCGGCAAAAACGCCCGCCGCGAGCAAAGGATAGATGCGCATTCGTGGTACTCCGATTGCGGCGTAAAGGGGGTGAAAGCGGAGAAGATAATCGTACCAGAAGGAGGGCAGGCCGTCAGGTATGCAATTTGCTTTGCCTTCCTTGCGTTCCGTCCGGTCGCCTGTTGCTGCAGTCTGCTTCACGAAGGTCAGATGTCGCTGTTTTCCGGGGAAAACGACCCTGTCCGCCAAAAGGGCGTACCCTCTCCGCCCATTACACTTGGCGGACAGGGTCGGGCGGAGCCTTTTGGGAAATCTCCTTCCCGGTTTGTCGCCGCTTCTCACGATTGGAATCAGGAACAACCCAAGTGGCTCGTGCGTCCAATGGAGCAGGCTATGGCAGCCCACAAACCAGCGACTTGTGCTCCATCTCCATTCGGTCAAAGGACTTGATGATGCGGATTTGGCTCGTTGAAAATCGATCAAATGGTGAAGCGAGTGGGCTGGAGGCGGTGTTGCGCCGCCTTGTGAGCGAAGGGAACGAGGGACATGACTTGGTCGCGGTGCGGCCACTCGCACCGTCGCTCGCCAACGACCTACGAGAGCATCAAATCGACGCCCTCATCGTCGCCGATCGCAGTTGGCCGAATGAAGTCGCGCTTCCCCAGTTGAAGGAATTGGACATCGCGGTGCTGGTGGCTACATCGGCTGAGCCGGGCAGTTGGTTTGGAGCACTTGGGGAGACACATTCGGTTTGGTTTGTGCCGCCACGCGCCACGTTGGAAACGCTGCGATTGGCGCTAAAGGGATTGTCGGCGTGCCAAATGCGACGGTCGCATTGGAAAATGGAGATTGCTCGTTTGCAGCAACGGCTCAATGATCGCATCGTCATCGAGCGAGCCAAGGGCATTCTCATCAGGCAACTTGGGATCTCGGAAGAAGAAGCCTATCAACGTTTGCGCGTCTCATCCCGAAGGCAGCGACGCCAAGTCCGGGACATTGCCCAATCCTTGCTCGACACGGAAGCGCTTTTCGCTCCGGAACCCGACGGAAGTCTTCATTCCGAATCAGAACCCATCGCCGGTCTGCAAGATAGCCCTGCCTAAGACGCCTTCATTCCTTCATGACCGTGAGCAATTCGGCAGCATACTAACCCGACGCGTGAGCGAGGGCCTCGCTCACGCGTCGGGTTAGTGTTGCAAGATCGGGCACGGCCACAAACCCGGTGCGGAAATACCACGCATTTCCCGAACGAGCCTGAAATAATAGGAGGTTGAAGACGCTGGGCTTGAGAAACCCATCGGGGAGACGGCCACCACATGATCGGCAAGAAACTCGACGGCTGGCTCATTTTGGAGGAACTTGGACGCGGGGGTATGGGCCAGGTCTATCTTGCCGCTCGGGAAGATGGAGATGGTTCGCGACAGGCTGCCGTCAAGGTGCTGTCACCGGAATTGGCGAGCGACCCCGGCTTCTTGAGCCGTTTTCAACGCGAAATCGAGGCCTTGGAGCGGCTCAACCATCCCAACATCGTCGCGCTGTATCACGCCGGCGCGGAAGATGGACGCTACTTCTACGTCATGGAGTATGTCAAGGGCCGCAGCTTCGAGCAGTTGCTCGCCGAGCGCGGCCGACTGCCCTGGCAAGAGGTCCTCGATCTGGCGCTTCAAGTCGCGCCCGCTCTCAAGCATGCGCACGATCGCGGCATTATCCACCGCGATCTCAAACCATCCAATCTCCTGCGAACCGATGAAGTCCCCGCCGAGAACGAATTCGGCGTCGTTAAGCTGACCGATTTTGGCATTGCTCACGTTTTCGCGCGTCCACACTTGACGGCGACCGGCGGCATTATCGGCACGGCGGAGTACCTTTCTCCCGAGCAGGCCGCGGGCAAACCGGTGACGAAACGGAGCGACCTCTACTCCCTTGGCGTGGTCCTGTACACGCTCTTGACCGGACGTACGCCGTTTCAGGGCGAGGGCGTGGTTGATCTGCTGCACAAGCACCGGTTCGCGTTATTCGAGAAGCCGAGCAAATTGGTTCCGGACCTCCCCCACGATCTGGAGAACGTCGTCTGTCAATTGCTGGAAAAGGAACCCGAGCGACGCCCCGGCGATGCCATGGTGCTGTACAGGCAACTCGACAGCATACGCCGCAAGCTCGATCGCAAGCAGCAGTCGGCCGATCTTGCCGTGCGTTTGGGTGATATCGGCTTCGAGAAACCGCCTTCAATTGTTCCCGACAATCCGGGTCCCGCCACGCTCATGAGCCAGCTCATGCGGCAGGAGCTGAATCGGCAAAACCAGGGCGGGCCGATATCCCGACTCCTGCAGCGGCCCCTTGTGCTTGTGGCGCTCTTCCTCGTGTGCGTGGCGCTCTTGGTGTACGGCCTGTGGCCTCCGAGCGCCGCTAGGCTCTTCCAACACGGCGAGGAACTCATGCGCTCCGATGACCCTTCCGATTGGGACCGGGCGTTCACCGATTACTTCGATAAGTTGGGTCCGGACAATCCGTATCAAAGCCAAATCGCCGAGTTCTCGGTTAAGCGCGAGGAACACAAAGCTCTGGTCAGAGCGGAGAAGATCGCGAAGCGTGAGGAAGGGCCGCTGAGCGAAGCCCATTGGTTCTATTTGCGCGGTCTCCGACGAAGGCAGCAGGGAGACGACCAAGGCGCGAAGGAAATATGGCGGAACCTGATCGTGTCCTTCCGGGAGGTGCCCGCCGAACTTCCCTGGGTGCGGTTGGCGGAGAAGGAGTTGGAAAACGACGGACTTGGCGAGGACAAAGCTCACCGCTGGGTCTCGGCGCGCGCTGCGTTGCAAAAGGCGCGGCAGCTGCGGGAGGACCATAAGAAGGACGAAGCGAATGCCGTTTTAGCGGGACTCGAGAAACTCTATCAAGACGACCCGGCCGCGAAGGAGCTGTTGGACGAGATTCGGCGGGAGCGGGAGAAGTGAGACGGAAACGGCCGCTGCACATCATGCATTTCAGTCCCTTCGTCAGTTACTTCCACCGCCGGCCCGCGAAGACGAGGGTGATTTGCTCCGCCGAGACGGCAGCGACAAAAGCGATGGCGTCGATTCCGACCATGATTCCCGGTTCTTGGTCCAGTCCGGGCAACAAAAGAATGCAAAAGACGTGTATCGAAATCGCGAAAAGGAACGCCACGACGAAATAGCCGAGCAGTGAGTCGGTCAACCGTAGCGGACGGAACGGGCGGTCGGTTGGATCAAGTTGGACGCAGAACGTCCCCGCCGCCACGCGAACACGAAGATAGATGATGAGTTCGAGCACGCACGTAACGACCAAAAGAATGCTGTAAACCAGCGGGCCATGCATTTTGACCAGGTCCGTGGCCAGGTCGGTTTTCGCGGCGTGGATCTTCCCGATGCCTGAGAGAGCCTCGAACACCGAAAAGACCATAAGCCCGGCGAAGGCGATCTCCGCGATCATGCCTTGGTTCGCTTGCTGCAAGGAGCTCGATATGTGGCCCTCCCATTCGGTGCGGTCGAACGGGGTACATGGTTCCGTGGCGATTTTCTGGAACGCGAATTTCGCCGACCTGTGATGAAACCGTAAGTAGAGAAGCACCCAAAGTATGAAAACTCCCGCGCCCCAGCAGAAAGCAGGCCAAAACGGTGAGGATAGGGCAATCGCCAGGATCGTCGCGGAGAAGCCGGCAATGAGATCGACCAAGACGAATTGCAAGAACGACACGCCGAACCAATTGTGCCTCGCCGCGCGAACGGGATCGCCTTTACGCGCGAAGGTCTGCTCTTGCATGAGCCGGGCAAACAGAATGCCGTTCAGCACCATGCCGCCGTGCAACTTCGCCATGCGTAATGCGAGGATCAAACTCAGCACCATCAAGACCAGGGCATAGAACGCAAAGATATGCTGCTGCACCGACGCCAGGGACGCCGGCAGTCCGCCTTGGAGGGTATTTTGCAGGAAAAGGCCCATTGCGGCGAAAACGGAGCCGAGAAAGGTAAACAACTCGCGCCGCCGCTCCACCAGGCCGCGGAACTCGCGTGAGACGTTTGTGAAGTCGATCATGGCCGCACGCCTCCGTCGCCTTTGCGCATTTCCCGAAGCCGCCGCGCATTGCGCAGGCTAAGGATAAACGCTGACAGAGCCAACAGGAAGCAAAGTCCGAGAATACTTTCCAGGATTGGAAACGACGTCTTGTGCTCGATGGGCGGGAGAGGCGAGGACGCATCGACGACGGCGGGAGCGATCCACATTTCCTTCCTGTGGCCTTCCCCCGCTTGAATCACGACACGCAGCAGTTCCGCGTCCGCGATAAACTCGAACGCGCCTTCATCGTCGAGATTACCGTCCTTAAACGGCTCGGATTCCTCGGCGCGATAGATCTGAATCTTCGCCCCCCGCGGCCGGCTATCGTCGGTAAAGAAACTCTCGATGCGCACCTTTTGCACCAGTTTCACGCTAGAATCCGCGTCGAGGCGATGAGCTTGTGCATCGCCGACGACGATGAACATGCAAATCCCAACCGACATCAAAGCGGCGACTTGGCGGTGCATTTCGAATTCTCCGATGAAGTCCAGCCGAGCATTTCCGGCTTCACACGGACCAAGAAGCCGACGAGAAAGCCGAGAACCATCCCCTCTATCACGGCCAGGGGAAGGTGGATGACGAATACGAGCAGGACCAGCGATCGCCAGTTGGCCTGGTCCGTACTTCCGAACAAAAGAACGACGCCGTTGAGCAGCACCGTCGCGAGCACGGCCGTTTCACCCATAAGCAAGCCAAGGGGAAACTCCGGCGCGTTTTCCAAGCGCTGCTCCACCCATACCGCCAACAAGGCCATCGCCCCGGTCGCGGCGACTGTGGCGGGATGAAACGCCACCGAATTGGCCCACTCCGTATGAAGCGTTCCTGCGCCATTGAGAGGATTGCTCACCAGCAAGGAGACACAATAGACGAGGCTGACGATGAACACCGCCATGCTCGTGAACACGAGGATGCCGCGAAACCACGGGCGGCGCACCCAAGGCAATCGGCAAAGACCGCCGAACAACAGACCGGCGAGAATTGCCGGAATCCCCATGACGCACGCATTTACGCCGAGGGTTGTCCAGCCGCCATGCTGAAACAGGGCCATTTGCAACGCCAGCCCCAGTGGGATCGCCAACCCCGCGCGACGGCCTAGGATCACGCCGACCAGGCCGTTGAGAAGCAGGTGCGCCGACGACACCGGCAGCGGTACGTGTATCTGCGCCGCCACGAAGAAGACCGCTGTCAGAATGGCAACCCGTGGGATTTCTTCGTCGCGGATGCGCCACGCACCCATTGCCAGCATGATCGCCATTCCCGCGAAGCCGACGAGGCACCACTGCGCGTGAACGACGCCGTCGGGGAGGTGGATCGCTAGTAAGATCGCGGGGTGCATGCCTGGATCGCTCTCGCGCTTATTTCGCGGCGCGTTTGTCGTCGACGTAGACCCAGTGGATGGCATGCTGGCGGATAGGATATTCCTTTCCGTCTCGTTCCCGCGTGCCAACGTCCCTGTGAGCAGCAATGCACCACCATCCAGGATCGGTAAGCGTGCAGGTGACGAGACCATTTGTATCCGTTTTCGCCGCGCGGGTTATCTGCTCGTCCGGTGGTAGATCCTTAGGTGGTGAGGCGTTGTAGCGCTCGAACTCAACTAAGGCTTTCGGCAGTGAACTGTTGATGTTGCCGATTGCATCCTTATCCTTCAGGCCTGGATTCTTGTCCGGCTGTGACCCGGCGGTCCATTCCCGGCGTCCCAGCGCTTGGGCCTGAAAGACCATTCCAGGTTCCAAGCCATAGGGGCGCGTGAGCGGGACCAATTCCATAAAATCCTCTCCCGTCGTCGCGTCCCATCCTTTCTGCGTTTGTACATGCAGCACCACCTTGACGCGGTCCTGCCACCACTCCTTTTCCTCTTCCATCCAAATCAGAGGGGTTTTCAGCACGAAAATGTAATCGCCACGCTCACTTGGTTGGAAGCGGAAACGATAGACGGTCACTTCTTTTTTGTCACCGGCCTTCGCCTTCGCCTCTTCCAGTTTCGTGGTCAGCTCCGTCTTCTTGCCGTCCGGCGAAAGGACGTAGAAATCTACCGGCTTCGGCGCGTCAAACAACTGATGCTCAAACGGATGACCCCACTGGTAGGTGAATTTGACCTCTTCGCCTTTTTTCACTGAATGCTTGTCCGGCAGGAGCATGTTGTAATGCGCCTGTGCCCATGACATCGACATTAGAACTACCGCCAGTACGCCAAGAAAGCGCAAGAGCCGAGCCATGGCAGCCTCATGAAACGGTGCATTTGGGCCGGGAAGTCCGCACGCTTATCTTAGCGAAAAGTGTTACGAAATGAAAAATCGTGTGCAGCAGCTACGGTGGCGGAGTCAGAAAATCGCGTGTGATGGACGCCACCATTTCCGGATGGGAATAAGACGGCATGTGTCCGGCGCCTGGGATAATGATCCTGCCTGCGTTGGGGAGGCCCTTAAGCAGCACGTCTTCGTGGGCGGAGGTGATGAGAGGATCGCGATCGCCGCAGAGCAGCAGGACCGGCTGTCGAATTTCGGGAAGAATGCGGCGAATATCGACGCGGTGCAGTATCAGCGCTTGCCACGCAGCCCCGGAAATCGGCGTGGCGCCGGTCCAATCGAGAAACGTCTGCCACACCTCCGGAGAACGCTCGGAAAAGGGGGGACGATGCGCGCGTTGGAGAAGCCGCTCCCGATACGGGAGATGCCGCATTTCGCCTGGCACAAAACGCGTGACTCGGGCCAACAGCAGTTCGGCCGGGAAGAGCGGGCGTCGGGCGAATCCGCCTTGAAGGACGACGCGCGGCAGTCGCTTCGGCTCAAGGCACGCGGCGGCCAGCGCGATCGTCGAGCCGAATGAGGAGCCAAAAACGTAGCTCTTCTTAAGTTCCAGATGATTGAGCAGCGCGAAGAGATCTTTCACCAAGTCGGCGTGTCGATAGTTCCGTAAGTGCGCGCCGTCTCTTCGTCCGGTGGGCAGATCGTAGGCGATGCAGCGGAATTGTTTGGATAGAATCGCGATCGGGGGAAGAAAAGAACGCTTCGTATCGCCCAGGCCGTGAATGAAAACAAGCGGCGGACCTTGGCCCCAGATGTAATAGGGACAGCGGTAGCGGCCTGTGTTGCAGACTCCCTGCGTCGCCTCGCGCTCAAAGCGGCGAACCAATTCGGCGATGGCCGGCGCCGCAGCCGCGCAGCTCGCGCCCGTTCCATTTTGGCAGGTATTTGTTTCCGTCATCGATAAAACGCCATGCTGGCAAAACTCACGCTTTCATGCCCGCGGGGATGGACATATTGATCGTAATGCAGAAGTTTGCCGGACGATGGCCGCATTGCTTCCAGAAACGTGAAGGTCGGCGGCAATCCGCAGATGCGTCGCCGATCTCCCTCGCCCGCTATCACCCGAAAGTAGGCCGCCGGGTCGACCGCTTCGGCTGCCCTCAGAATCTCCTCGTCTTTGATACGACTATGCGTGAGCATGGGATTGTCCACCGGCTCCGGATCGTCGAATTTCGGGCCGATGTGGGCCAAATCGCCGCTGATGATATAGCAGATGGGCTCGGTCGTCTCCGCTTCCACCTGCCTGAGTGCCGCAATCATCCGGCTGATGTCATCCCGGCCCGACGGTTCCGTGCCGGTCTCAACGCAATCTTGAAATGGGCCAACCACGAGCGGAACGATGCGAATCGGACGCCGGTTCTCATACAAGTACTGGAGGAATACGACTTCCAGCTCGATCGAGTGCTCCGGCAAGTGGGCGATTTCGTCGTCAAACAGGCCGTTGCCGTAGTGTTTCACGAGACGGTCGATGTACGGCTGGTCGGTCGGCGCGACGCCGAGCGGCGTCAGGAAATCCTTGCGCGTGAGGGTGAACCGCTGGACGCTATAATGCGAGGCGCCAATGATGACGAAGAGCGAGGCGTCGGTGCGCTCAACCACTTCCTTGAAACCCCAGGCGAATGTCTTTCCGCCTCGGGCGTAGTCAATGTGCGGGATTAGCGCGGCCTGTAACGCGCCGTCCGGTCTCTTATCCGTCGGCAACCCGGGCCCACCTTTGGCCGTAAATATCTTTGTTAGCTGCTTTCGTAGGGCTTCCGGTTCGCCTTCGTAACAGCCGATGCACGAGGGCTGGCGGATCGGCTCTTCGAGTTTCTTCCTGAAGAGCGGGCCGTCGAGATAAAACGTCGCTTCCATTTTGTCGACGAGAGATGTGAACCGGTCGAACGGGATCAGTTGCCCGCCCGCTTCGCGCATCGCGTCGGCCTGCACATCTCGAAGCGTACGGCTTCCGTCGAACTGTTGGAGCCAAAGAAACTCTTCGGCGTGCACCCGCAGCGGCTTGTCGGCCAGGCCGACCTTGTCCCAGAGGATGAAGAAATCGGGATCGCGCTCATCGCGCATGGCGGCGAGGAACGGGCGCAAACACGGGCATTCCGACTGGGGCATCTCTCCGGTTCCGTTTTTTGTTTACTTCTTCGGCGGTTCCGGCGTTTTGTAGCCCGGCGAACCGTTGAATTCCTTCACAATCGTGCCATCCGGGATCTTCCAGACCTTCACTTCGCCGTTCCACGCCCCGGAAGCGACCATCGTCCCGTCCGGGCTGACCGCAATCGCGTAGATCCAATCGGTATGACCGGACAAGGTCTTCACCGCCGCTCCGCTCTCGGTGTTCCAAAGCCGCACGGTCTGATCGGCACTGCATGTTACCAAAATGGGCTGCTTCGGGTCTTGCACGATCTTGAACACACCCTTGCCGCCCGCCGCCGCCGCGCGCACCTGTTTGCCGGCCGCTTCGCCGGTTAGGTTGAACGCGCGGAGCTGATTGTCGTCGCCGACCGAGAAACCGAGTTTGCCGTCGCCCTTGGCCACTACGCCATTCACGCCCGCTTGATGGTCGGGAAACGTCAACACCGATTCTTTCTTCTCAAGGTCCCACATCTTCGCCGTCTTGTCGAATCCGCAACTGAGCAGGAACTTGCCGTCCGGCGTGAATGATACGCCGAAGACTTTGTCCGCATGATTCTCGATGGATTGTTCGAGCTTGGCCTCCGCGATACCTTTGGAAAGGTCCCACACATTCACGATGCGATCCCAGCCGCCGGACGCCAGCTTTTTGCCGTCCGCGCTCACCGCCAGGCAGAGAACCGAATCGTCGGCGTCGAGGAGTTGCTTGAGCATGACGGCCTTGTCGTTGATGCCGTCGAGCATCGGCGCCCCTTCCACCGTCTTCGGCGTGCCTGCGTTGATGTCGAAGATACGCACGTCCCCTTCCTGACCCGGACGTCCGCCCGCGACGACCAGCTTGCCGTCGGGCAGGAACAGCATCGCGTGGGCGCGCTCGGCGCGGGTGGCGATGCGTTTCTCGACCTTGGCCTCGGCGACGTTCCAAACGACCAGCTCATGCTGCCCGCCGACGACCAGGCTCTTGCTATCGGGCGTGAAGGCGAGCGCGTTGATGACCGCGGGGAATTTGTCATAGATCGCCGGCGGCGCGGGTGGTTTCCAGCGGAGGCGCAGTTCCCGCGACACGTCCGACTTCACCGTCAGCCCGCCGTCGAGCTTGGCGCCGTCCTTGATCCACTGTTCGAGAATGGCGATCTTCTCCTTCGGCAATCCCGCCCCGCTGTCCTTGGGCGGCATGCGGGTCGCGTTTTCACCCTTCACCGAGTCGATGATAAAGCTGTCGTCCGGCTTGCCGTCCACGACGGGATTGTTATGCTCTCCGCCCTTGCGGAAACTCTCGAACGTGCTCATGTCGAACTTGCCCTTGCGCTTCTTGGCGTCGTGGCAAGAAAAGCAGTTCTCCTTCAAAATCGGCGCGACATCGCCGATGAAGCTGACCGGCCCCTTGGGCGTCGTGTCCCCCGCATGGGCAGATTGTGGACCGAGCAGAAGCAGCAATGCCACAATCGCCGCTGTTATCGCGCAAAGCACGCAAACGCAGAATCGCGAACGAAACATGGAATGCCTCCGAGGGGCAGAGTCAATGTACCATTAACATAGTAGATCATCCGGTCATGGCGTGGAGCGCAAGGCCACGCCGAACGTCCCGCCGCCGTAGGTGGCGGGGTCGGTCACGAGGCGCAGCGTGCGAACTTTCTGCTTGGCCGGTTCGAAGTCCACGTAGCCCACCAGTGTTGCCTCGACGACGTTGTCATCCGCCCGGTGCGGGTAGAAGGTGTGTTTCATTTTCAACGCGCCTTCGATCTTGGCCCGCGCCACGCCGTTCTCCATCGAGACGACGGTCGCTTTGAGTTCTTGTTTGTCAATCCGGTTCGTCGACAGGTCGTTGTTCTCCGTCACCGGATAGAACGGCTTGAGCAGCTTGGCCGCCACGTCCTTGTCGAACTCCCAGGCCGTGCCCATTTCGACCTTGTCGGCGGGCAGGATTTTCTTCACTTCGTCCGCGCTGAGTACGATCCAGTTTTCGGAAACGCCGCCCCAGGACCCGCCGCCTTTGAGCGGCCGCGCGGTCAGGTGCAGAACAAGCGAATCTTCCTTCGCCTTGGGCGCGATGGATTGCGGCGTCGCCTTGACCACGGGTTTGCCGCCGTCAACCTTCAAGTCCGCGACAGTCTTCTCCAGTAGCTCTGCCAAGTTGCCCTTCTCCGCCGCTTTCGCAACGTGCATCGAATCGAAGTATTTCCCGTCGGGCGACAATAGATACACATGAACCGAACCCGCGGGCCGCTTGGCATCGAGCGCCGCGCGATAGATCCGTTGATACTCCGCCTTCTCGTCGGCGGGTTGTGCCCCCTCCTTCGCGTACTCCTCGTTGACGGCGTAGACCGGGATGAAATACTTGTTGAGCAGGCCGATGACTTTTTCTTCGGAGAACGGACCCGTCCTCATCGCCGCCGCGCCGCCTCAGCAGCGGCCAATGTTCATCCGCCCGTCGTGCGTAAAAAGAAAGACGGGCCGGTTGTTCGCCTTGGCCAGCTTCTGGGCCTCGCGAATGTCCTTGGCCCAGCCGATCTCGTCGAACCGCTTCTCCTCCGCCGTCGGCTGCCAGTCCTTGACGCGCTGATCGACCCACGCAGCGTCATGCTTGGCGGGCTTTTCGGCGGCTACGCACAGGGTCGCCGTCAGTAGAACGCCGAGCAGGCAACGGGTTCGGAACATGACAGTCCTCGGTTGGCGAATGTGTCGATGAGTTTCCTACAGCAAACCGGCGGGATCAGTCGGAGGGCACAGGTGGGTGGATGGACTTGTTTATAGTAAAGCACATGGCGGGGAGATGCGAGCGGAAAAGTGAATTGAAGGCCTATTGCGTTCAAGGGAACGGCGGAATGGTCGAGGGCAGACCCACGCGCATGAAAAACCGGGCGAACGCTTGGGAGAAATGCTCCAAGTACGGCGAGCGCAAACGCCAGCGCGGACCCAGCTGTGCCGCTCGGCCTTTGAGATAATCGAAGGGCAAGCTGTAAATCTCCCGAAAATCCACCACCAATGCCCCGCAATTAATTGCAGGGTCGGCCGGCGAGGCGAGCAAATGAAGTCCGTCCATTCGCCCCTTTAGAACCTCATTCCAACGCCCTTTCTTGGTGAAGGCAGGGTTAACCGCCTCAAATTCGGCGATGGGGTAGATTGGACAGCCCGCGACAAGGCGAACCTTACTTTGTTCTAAGTCGCAGCTTTGCGTCACCACGATCAGATCGTATTCATCCGCAGTCACCTCATGCGTGCCCGCGGGCAAGTCGGGCGCAAATGAAGGCACCAGACACCGTGGCAAATGATCCCCTTGCCGTAGCGACGCTTCGTTGACCTCCACCCAAAAGGCCTCCACGCTCATTCGCCGTCTCCCTCGTCGAGTGGGTAGGGTAGCGGCTGACCGCGGCCACGGATGGAGTAGCGCATTGTAACGGTCACCGTCTTCCGTGGCGGCACCGAGTCGTAGTGGAAATCCTCGGCTTCGTTTCCGCGGTTATCCAACGGGCTGCCATTGGCGCCCGCCGTTGCACCAGTTTGGGGCGAACCCGTATGCGCGAGCGTGTCGTGCTTTGATTTATTCATGGGATGCTCTCACCGCCGGATTGCAACGTCAGTCTATCTTACCGCAAATGGTTGGGGAACGAAATGCGGCCGAAAAAACTGAACCAACCAAAACTGGCGAGCGGGGAGCGTCAGCGACCGGAGTTCGCGGGGCCTCGCCTTTACTCCGGTCGCTGACGCTCCCGGCTCGCCATCATCGTTTCGTGAGATCGCCGCTTTCAGCTTGCTATGCGACCTGTACAAGATACCATGCATGGGTCTTGCGTTGTTCCATAACCGGGAGCCGTAGCCCTCATGGTCTCCTTTCTCCACGCCGCCGACCTGCACCTGGGCCTGCGCGTCACGCGCTTCGACCCAAAAACGGCCGGCCATGTGCGGGAAGCGCGATTCCAGGCACTCGACGCGCTTCTGCTTCATGCCCAACGCTTGGCGCAAGACGGCAAGCTCGATTATCTCCTGATTGCGGGCGACTTGTTCGATGACCATGCGGTCGATCGCGAAATTGCCCGCCGCGCGTTCAAGATGTTCCATGAGAAGTCTCCCGTTCCGGTCTATGTCTTGCCGGGCAATCATGATCCATTGTTGTCCGGAGGCGTCTGGGATCGCGAGCCGTGGAGCGGGGCGACTAGCGGTCGGGTTCAACTCCTGCGAAGGCGTGAGCCGGTCGCGGTGGGCCAAAACGCGACGCTATACCCTTGTCCGGTAGAGCGGAAAACCTCGTTGGACGATCCGACCGCGTGGATTGAACCGAACAGCCAAGGCGGCATTCGCATCGGCGTGGCGCACGGCAGCTTGAAGGTGCGGAGCGATCTGCCGCTGGACGACCACCTGATCTCACGCCATGCCGTCCGGGAACATGGACTTGACTATCTCGCCCTGGGCCATTGGCATGGCCGCAACCTTTATCCCGATCCCGACGGTCTCGATCGCACCGCATATCCTGGCGTGCACGAGCCGATGAGGTTTCAAGGGAGCACGGAGCTGCGCGGCTGGCTGCCGTACTCCACGGGGGGCATGCGGGACGAGTTTCTCGACTCCGGCCGAGGGGAAGTGCTGCATGTCCAGATCGCCGCTCCCGGCGCGCCGCCGGTCATCGAACCGATTGCCGTCGGTCATCTCAATTGGTTGGAGGAAGAGCGCCGGTTGAATTCCGAAGAGGAACTCGCCGAACTGATCAACGAAATCGCCAACCGGGCCGACCCCCATCGCCGCCTATTGCGCTTAAAGCTGGCTGGCGTGCTCCCGGCCACTGCGATGTTGCGTTTGGGCGAACTCGCGCAGGTCGTCGAGGGCCGCTATTTACTGGGCGAACTCGATCATCAAGCGCTGCACATGGAACCGACGGAAACCGAGGTCGAAGACGTCGCGGGCCAGGGGATTCTTCGTCGCGTGGTGGAGAAACTGCGCGCGGAAACGGGCGCAGTGGACGCGGCCCAGCGACTGCTCGCCGAACGGGCGATCCTCCTTCTTTATGAGATAGGGAAGGGGGTTAAGGCGTGATCCTTCGCGGCATTCATATTGAGCATTGGCGCTGCATCCGCAAGCTCGACCTCGACGCGCTGCCGCCTGGCGTGATCGTCCTGTCCGGGCCGAACCGCACGGGGAAATCGAGCCTGGTCGCGGCGCTGCGCGCCTGCTTGTTCGACTACGACCACAATACGCGGTCGCTTGATGATTGCCGGCCCTGGAACAGCGAACATTCACCGAAGATTGTCGTCGAGTTCGCAACCGGCGGCAACGAGTATCAACTCGGCAAGGTGTTCTCTCCTCGCAAGGACGGCAAAGCGGTGCTGCAAAAGAAGGTGGGCAACGCGTGGTGCGCGGTCCACAACGACCCAAAGGAAGCCTCGCGTAAGACTCGCGAACTGCTGGGCGCGGACAAATCGGACGCGGGATTGAATCAACTCCTGTGGCTCGATCAGGGCCAGGTAGCGTTGCCGGATCCGAAGAGGTTCGATACTTCCCTTCAGCAGCAGCTCTTGCAAGTGCTCGGCGTGCTGATCACCGGCCAGGACCAGGAGTTCAAGGACGCGCTCGACAAACGCTGGGCCCAGTGGTTCACGCCGGCCACGGGCAATTACAAGAAGAACTCGGAAATACCGCGTTTGGAGCAACTCCGCGAGCAGCGCCAGGCAGCGCTCGATGAGGAAGAACGACGATTCCGCGAAGTCGAGGATGATATCCGCATCCAGCAGAGCAAGCTGGACGAGCGGCCGCAACTGGATGCCCAAGTGAAAGAGGCCGAGGCGGAAGTCAATCGCCTTAATCAAGAACGCGCGGATACGGAGGAGAGGCGCCGCCTATTCGCGGAGGCGCAGCGGGATGCGGAAGGCGCTCAAGCGGCATTGGAAACGGCGGCCCAGCAATTAAAGAACTTCATCGGCACCAAGACCCGATGCGAACAGGCAGCGGAATCGGCCAACCAATGGGCCGTGAAAGTCCGCGAAGCTGAGCAAGAAGTTACGCGCCGATTCGGCGTGCGCCATGCCGCCGACCAGCAGGTCCAGGAAGTGAAGCAAGCGGGAACGGCCCTCCAGCGCGAACATGAGGAGCTGGCCGACTATCGCCAACTCGGGAACTTGTTGCAACAGCAAGATCGCCTGGAAAAGGATGTCCAAAAAGCGGGCGAACTAGAAGGGGAAGAGAAGCGCTTGGAGGAGCAGATTCGGCAGTCGGCGGCGCCGACGGAACAGCAACTCGCGGAGTGGCGAACGAACCGAAACGATGCCACGACG
>Ga0207116_10079_pt1 | contig 26039 bp, 19 predicted proteins | sample Alteio_BWMinHeat_44_FD_153550 | JGI IMG/M metagenome (GOLD analysis project Ga0207116, IMG submission 153550) | Enriched cells from forest soil in Barre Woods Harvard Forest LTER site, Petersham, Massachusetts, United States -... | ecosystem: Environmental > Terrestrial > Soil > Temperate forest >... | reverse complement strand
TCGTGCCTGCCAAATGAAGATGGCGGTATTGTGGATGATCTGCTGGTTTACCGTATCGATAAAAAGTCGTACATGCTGGTGGTTAATGCTTCCAATATAGAGAAGGACTGGGACTGGATCTCTAAATACAATACAGAGGGCGTTGAAATGAAAAACATTTCGGATAAAGCATCCCTACTGGCTGTCCAGGGACCTAAAGCAGCCGAAGCTTTGCAAAGCCTGACGGATATCGATTTAGGTTCGATGGAATATTATACCTTCAAAAAAGGAAAGTTTGCAGGTATCGATAATGTGTTATTGTCTGCAACAGGCTATACAGGTGCGGGTGGTTTTGAGATATATGTTGATAACGAACATGCCGAAGGAGTTTGGGATGCCATATTTAAGGCAGGCGAGCCATTCGGTATAAAGCCGATAGGATTGGGTGCAAGAGATACACTTCGTTTGGAAATGGGTTTTTGCCTGTATGGTAATGATATTGATGACAAAACTTCGCCATTAGAAGCAGGACTAGGATGGGTTACAAAATTCAGCAAGGAATTTACTAACTCGGCCGCTTTGCAGCAACAAAAGCAGGATGGCCTGAAAAATAAGCTGGTTGGTTTTGAAATGATCGATCGCGGTATTCCCCGCCATGATTATGAGATTGTTGATGCGGACGGAAATATTATTGGGAAAGTAACTTCAGGCACACAGTCGCCATCTCTGCAAAAAGCCATCGGCATGGGTTATATAAAAACCGAATTTGCCAAAGAAGGAACCGAGATATTTATTAATATCCGTGACAACAAAATAAAGGCACAGGTTGTAAAGCCGCCGTTTTATAAATAGTTCATTGGGCATTAGCCACTTACTGATCCCAACGCCAAATGACCGATGCCAAATAAACTTGAAGTTTGTCTTACCCCCGCTCTCATACCGTTATATTCGGTTGAGGATTATATTGTAGTTATTATTGATATTTTTCGTGCTACCTCGTCCATTTGTTATGGTATCGACAATGGTGCTGAAGCAATAATCCCGGTATCCGAAGTGGAAGAATGTGCCGCTTATCGCGAAATGGGTTTAAGCTATCTTTTGGCCGCCGAACGAAATGGTGAAGTGGTTTCCGGTTTTGATTTTGGCAACTCGCCATTTTCTTATACAAAAGAAATCGTTGCAGGGAAAACCGTTGTACTGACGACGACTAACGGTACCCATGCATTGCATTTGTCGCGTAAAGCTAAAAAAGTGGTCATAGGCTCGTTTCTGAACCTTACCGCTTTAAGCAATTGGCTGAAAACGCAAAATGAAAATATCCTGCTGGTTTGCGCCGGCTGGAAAAACAACTTCAATCTTGAGGATACTGTTTTTGCCGGAGCCGTTATCGAGCAATTGAAGGGCCATCAATTTGTATTGGACGACCCCGCAATTGCTGCCAACGATTTGTACCAAATCGCAAAAAATGATTTACCGGCCTATCTTGCCAAAACATCTCACAGCGAACGCTTGAAAAAATTAGGCATCGAAAAAGATATTGCCTTTTGCCTCCATGTGGATATTACCACGTCCATTCCAGTTCTGGAAGGTGAAAAATTGGTTAAACTGGAGCTGTAGCCCGGTCTTCCGCCATTGCCCGTTTTCTTTTTATGCGCGAACGGATAATAAGGAAAGTCACACTTACTACTACCCACAACGGCCATAAAGCTATTATCCCAAAGAACACTTTTTTTACATAGTTGAGCCCTTTGGTTAACGACCTGTTAAACTGGTGCCCGAAAGTATTTGCCGTTATATAAGGTTTATTCAGGTGTGTTACGTAAAAAGTAATATCAAGCGAACTGTAAGCGATTTGTTTGTTAAGATAATTTAATTGGCCCTGGGTTGATTCAATTTCAGTGCGGATATCATTCAGCTTGTTCTCCACATCAAGTATATCCGACATTTTATTTGCCCTTTTAAGCAAATCGAGATAACGCGCCTCCAATAATTTTTTATTTTGCAACCGTGTGCTCATATCAATATACCTGGTGGTCACGTCGGTGATGGTAATGTGTTTGGAATCTATTTTTATAGCAGTTGTTGAAACGGAGTCCAGAAATAAATCGAAGTTTTTGGAAGGAATGCGCGTTTTTAAGGTATACTCTTTCCGGTCATCGTCATTGTTGATGGATTCATTATCCTCATCCAGGTAGCCGCCCAATTTTTTAAGTGTATTCAATAATCCTCTACGCGTAGCGGCAATATCTTTTGTCTCGAAGCTGATGTCACCCTCCTTCGTTACCTTTTTTGAAGTATCACTCATAGACATAGTTGCCGATGATGGCATGTATTGCTTACTAAAACCCTTGCTTTCTTCAGCCATTTTCATATCGGCGTTACCTACGGATTCGTTAATTACAATATCGGCGTTGGGGTCACCTTTTTGGGATTTTACTCCCGGGTCTGCAACTTCCAATTCTTTAACAGTCGGAGGGCTTGGAGCTATTTCCTCATCAGCCACCGCCACAGGTGGTGGAAATTTGACTGCATCAACATTATCGTTTTTCTTATGTCCGCATGAGCTAAGGGATAGCAGCAGAACTAAAATAAGCATGAGATTTTTCATAACAAGGCTACGTTTGGTTTATGTGTAATAAACGCCACATGCCTTATTAAATTGTGTAATTATAAAATAATCAGAATTTAATTCTGATTAAAACAAATATATGGTATATAATTCTATTTCAACTTAGCATTATTCTTATGTCTTTCGGTGTCCCGGATGCTTTTCTTGTCCAGATTTTTCTCCAAAGCATCTGTTAAATCAATCCCTGTTTGGTTGGCCAGGCATATCAGCACAAACAGCACATCGGCCATTTCGTCGGCAAGATTTACTTCTGTGTCCGATTTTTTGAACGACTGCTCACCGTACCGCCGCGCCATAATACGGGCCACTTCGCCAACTTCTTCCATTAAAATGGCGGTGTTGGTCAACTCGTTAAAATAGCGGATGCCGGTTGTCTGAATCCACTTGTCCACCAACGCCTGCGCTTCTGAAATTTGCATATAACTTGAGATTAATGATTGTCTTTATCCTTTGTGTCCATAATGATGGTGACCGGCCCATCATTTAGAAGGTCAATCTTCATGTCGGCTCCGAATATCCCTGTCGCAACTTTTTTACCCGTCAGCTCTTCAAGCGCGTTTATCATTTGCTCATACATCGGAATAGCCTTATCTGGACGTGCTGCACGGGTAAACCCCGGACGGTTGCCCTTTTTGGTTTGAGCAAAAAGGGTAAACTGCGAGATTAACAAAATATCACCGTTTACGTCGGCAAGGGCTTTGTTCATCAAACCGTTTTCATCGCTAAAAACACGCATTGCAACTATCTTTTGGGCCAGCCATTGCAGGTCCTCAGCAGTATCGGCATCTTCGATACCCAAAAGGACCAGGAACCCGGTTTTGATTTCGCCGGTGACTTTTCCATCTACGGTACAACTTGCCTGGCTTACCCGTTGCAGTACTGCGCGCATGCTTAAATGAATATATTTGTTTAATGAAAAAACTGTGTTTACTGCTGCTCCTGCTATCTGCCTGCAAGCACGAGAGAAAGGTAAACACTTCTTTTTATTATTGGAAAACAATCTATAAACTTAATCAGCGCGAGGATAGCTGCCTCCGCCAGCTTCACACCCGGCAGCTGTATGTCCGGATAATGGATGTGGATATTGATGATCACGGTGAGGCGGTGCCAGTATCGCCGATTACCTTTAAGGAGAGCTTGCCTGATACTATTAAAATCGTTCCTGTAGTGTTTGTTGTAAATGATATTTTGAGGGGCATGGACACATCGCACCTGGAGAAACTTGCCGCTCACATTATGGGCTTTGTAAGCGCCAAAGTGAAGCAGGCCGGTAAATCGGATTATCACGAATTGCAGATAGATTGCGACTGGACAGCCACCACCCGCGACAATTATTTTTACCTCTTAAAGCAGCTAACAAAACGAACCTTACCCCAACACAAAATCCTTTCGGTAACATTACGTTTGCACCAGCTTAAAAATAAAAAAACAAGCGGCATACCACCGGTAAGCCGGGTAATGCTGATGTGCTATAATATGGGCAACCTGCGGAAGTATGGCACACAAAATTCTATACTGGAACTGGGCGAATTAAGGAAATATTTAAACGGAAATGTGAACGATTACCCATTGCCTATGGATGTTGGTTTACCCCTGTTTAGCTGGGCCGTGGCATTCCGCGACAGGCAGTATATTGGCATATCAAAAAGTTTAAAAATTACTTCATTAATTAACAAAAATCAGTTTAAATTTATGGGGAAGGACTTATATGAGACAGTTACCGACCTGCCGGAATACGGCTTAAAAAGCGGCGATGAAATAAGGTGGGAATCGGTATCTGAAAATGACCTGGACCAGACTGCAGCATACGTGTCACCTTTTATAAAAACCGATAGTTTAAATATAATTTACTTTCACCTGGATGATGCTTTAATCAATGCCTACACTTATGCCGCGCTCAAAAAAACTGCTGCTCTGTTTCATTAGTTTAATTGTGATTTTCTTTGCCGGGGCGGTTATTGATCTGGCTTGCGGGCCCGAGCCGGATCCGTATGATTATTACGTATCCTTTTTTCGCAATAATGTTCAGAAAAATGATGGTTACCGGTCATTTTATTTTAACGGCTATTTGTTTTTAAATGATCAGACCGAACAGACTAGCGAAAGTTATATTAACGCGAAAGAATGGGCCAAATATATTGGTTATGACGTTAAGGCCGAAGATGTTGGATACATATTTTATGGCCTGGATAGAAAAACAGACTCAATCTACTTTCGCACCCATAGCAACTCAGAAAAGTTACTTCCTGATAGCCTAAGGGAAAACCAATTTATAAAAGCATTAGATAAGAACAAAAGCGCGCTGGCTTATTTTAGGATGATCAAGGAAACAGAGCCGTTTGTCACAAGGTCATTTGACGAGTGGAAAGTTGCACCAAAAAACGGGAGCGCGTATCATGCCTTTGCGTTAGCATGCCTCAAACAAGGCCAGAAACAAAAGGACAGGTTTCTCAAGCTGAGGTATTTCTACCAGGCTCAGCGCTTGCTTCGTTATGGTGGTTACCCCCAAGAGGCTTCAGATGTTTATGACAAGTATATTAAGGAATTTCCATCGGCTAGTCACATAAAAGGATGGGCGTTGTCAATCCAGGCCGGAGCGGAACAATACTGCGGGCATAAGGAAAAAGCAGCACTATTATTTGCACAGGTATTTGCTAATTACCCTGAACGGCGCGTACAGGCCTACCGTGATTATCATGCGATAAAAGTGCCTGCTGAGAATTTGATCAAAATGGCAAGCGGTAAGCGTGAAAAGGCTTTTATATATGCGATAAATGGATTTCATAATCCACATATTGGCTTAGCATCACTAAAGAAAGTATACAACACCGATCCGAAATCTGAGTTGGTTAGCTTATTGCTTGTTCGTGAAATCAATAAAATTGAGGAGGGTTATTTGACACCACGAATTAACGGAAGCAAGTATTATGGCTCAATTGGTTATTGGAATCATGCCCAATATGATAGTGTAAAAGACAATTTCGTCACATATATTCCAAAGCTTCGAGCTTTTTGCGATCAGATAGCTAAGCAGGGGCAATATGCAGAGCCAGCTTTGGGCAACCTGGCGTCTGCTTATTTATCATGGATACAAGGAAATACCAAAAAAGGCTTTGAATCGATAGATTCTCTAAAAAGCAAGAAAATAGGTACCAAATTGTACGACCAGGAACAGTTTATCAGGCTTTTATTGCTTTCGCAAAGCATTACAAAACTGGATGATTCAACCGAGAACGTTCTTTTGCCATCATTAACCTGGTTGGATAAAAAAGTAAAGAGCGAAATTCATTTGAAAAAACCATTCCAAGACGGTTGGGGAGATTACGATTTTAAATATTTTGCACCTTCGTCGCGTGATTTTTATATAAAAGTGCTGGCGCCGATATATTTAAAACAACAAGATACAGCAAAGGCTGCATTATGTATTCTGCGCGGCGAGAAGACCATTATTCCTACGGGTGAATGGGACGTAAATAAGCCGTATGGATTTGACATGCCGGCCTTTTGGCAAAACTATTTACGGCCGGTTCATATCAGAACAATAGTAGGCTGGCAAAAGGGACGTAATAAGTCGCCATATATGCGACTCCTGATGTCAGAAATAAATAAGAAAATGATGTACAGCATTGATCATATATGGGGAACAGCTTGTTTACGGGAACATAAGTATAACACGGCTGTTAAAATGTTCAGTCGTATCCCGCATGTAAAAAAGCCTAAAAAAAAGGATGATTATTGGTCTGAGGTTTATGCTTTCCTACCGGTTGATCCGTTCGTCGAAAGCCTGAACGATTACCCTCAGCGCTACTTACACATTGACAAACCCGGTTACACTCAGCTTACTTTTGCAAAAACTATGGCACGATTGCAAGTTAAAGTAAAATCAGATCCAAGGAATTCGGCCAAATATTACTTTAAGATAGCCACGGGTTTGTACAATATATCTTACCACGGCCCAGCCTGGTACTTTTCTTCTTATAGATGGGCCGCGGCGGATGTGGGGCGCAAACCGATCTATTACTACGATACAGATTATATTCAAACCCGAAGCGCTGAAAAATATTATCTAAAAGCAAGGCAATTAAGCAGCGATTTGGAATTCAAAGCCCGGTGTACTTTTATGGCTGCTAAATGCAGGCAGAAGCGTGTTGTACACCCACCATATCCAGACTACTATGATTATAGTAATGAGAAAGAACTTGATAAGCAATACAAAATTTATGACCGAAAAGTTGATTTGTATCAGGAGAAGTTTCAGCGAAATATTTATTTTACTGATCTGCAGCAAAACTATTCGACGACTAAATTTTATAAGCTTGCCGTGAATGAGTGCAGTTATTTGAGAGATTTTCTTTCACCCGAACCAATTAAAACCCCCACCAAACTTAGAGTAATTGTTATTGATAAAAATACTTCTCACTAAGCCCGCGTATCGTTCCCATGATAAATACTCAGGTAACTTTCATACCGGGATAATTCAATCTCACTATCTTCAACAGCTTTGATCACAGCGCAGCCGGGTTCGTTAATGTGGCGGCAACTGTTAAAGCGGCATTGGTTTAGCCTGGCACGCATTTCGGGGAAGAAATGGCTTAGTTCATTTTTCTGAATATCAATAATGCCCAGTTCGCGGATGCCGGGAGTATCTACAATATAGCCACCCTGCGGCAGTTCGAACATTTCGGCAAACGTGGTGGTGTGCATACCCTTGTCGTGCCATTCGGATATTTCGGTAGTGCGGAGTTGCAGGTTGGGCAGTAAAGCATTAATCAAGCTCGATTTGCCTACACCGGAGTGCCCGGAGAACAAAGTCACTTTATCTTTCAATAGTCCTGCTACCTGTTCAATACCGGTTCCTTCCAATGCCGAAACATCATAACAGGGGTAACCGATTTTTTCATACATGGCTTTATAATCGGCCAGTATTTCCAGCCCCTCGTCGCTAAACAGATCGAGCTTATTAAATACTAGCGATGCGGGTATATCATATGCTTCAGCAGTTACCAGGAAGCGATCAATAAATCCAAGCGAAGTTCGGGGTGAAGCTAAAGTCACCACTAAAAAAGCCTGGTCCAGGTTAGCGGCAATAATTTGCGCCTGTTTGGAAAGGTTGATAGATTTGCGAATGATATAGTTTTTTCTTGGCAGTAATTTGGTTATGACGCCAGTGCCTAACTCGGGCTCCATATCAAAATCAACCTTGTCACCCACGGCAATCGGGTTGGTTGTGGTAATGCCTTTGGTGCGGAATATACCCTTGATACGGCAATCAACGCGCTGGCCGCCGGGTGTTTGCACCTGGTACCAGCTTCCGGTTGATTTGGTTACGAGTCCTTCCATTGAATAGGCCAAAAGTAGCTAAATTGAATAGCTTATTAATTGGCCATGGCTTTATTTAAGGAGGCGATACATTCAAGTATGGCAGCATTCATTTTAGTGAGGTATTCCCTGATCTGCCCCCTGGTGACATTCATGGCCGTTGAAAGGCCAAGATGCTTTTTTTTGCCGACCTCAATTAAGTATTCAGGTTTGTTTTGATACCCCATGCCATTAAGCGTGTTGCTTTTGGGGCGGAAAAAGATATCTGAAATACGGTAACTATACTGGTTATCCTTGCAAGAAACACTAATAATGAACTGGCAATAAAACGGAATATTAACCATACCCGGCCTTACTTTATATTGGATCATGGCCTTGTTGTATAATTTGGTGGTATCCGCGCCGGCGGGCGCGGCTGCGGGCAGGTGATATTTGAAATAGCTATCGAGCCAGCTTTTTGAAGCAGCGTCGAGTTGGGCGGCCGACTTATTATTCACAGTAACGGTTCCGCTGTACACAACCTTGTCGCCCACCATGGGAATCTTGTAAACGATGGAATCTTTTTGGGCAAATGCTGCGTTAAAAGCAAGCAAGAAAAAGAACAGAAGAGCCGGTTTATATAGTTTTGTTTGCATAATTAAAATAAGCACTTGCAAATTAAAAAAATATCTACTTACTTTACAGGCATTACAGGAATGATAAATAACAGCACCACAACGACAACATCTACAACCACCGGGAAAATTTCCGGAGGAAGATGATTGTGTGGTGCAAACTATAAAAAGAAACCAGCAAAACGCCTTCCTCCAGCAAGAGGAAGGCGTTTTTATTTATAACGTATCACAATGAAGATATTAAAATTCGGAGGTACCTCCGTCGGTTCGGCAGAAAGTATCAGCACAGTTATCGGGATCCTGAAAAAGGAATACCAGGCAGTTAAGAAGCCAGTGGTTGTTTTATCCGCTATGAGCGGCGTTACCAATTTGCTGTTATCCATGGCTGAGAAAGCTGCTGATGGCGAAGATTTTAACCCGCAATTAGCCGAACTGGAAACGCGCCACTTCGAAATGGTTCGAACATTGTTGAACGTTCAGCATCAAAACCCGGCATTCACCCGGTTGAAAATCAATTTTAACCATTTGGAAGAATTGCTGCAGGGAGTGCTGACTCTGCGTGAATTGACACCTAAAACCCGCGACCTGATACTAAGTTATGGTGAGCGCTGCTCAACTTTAATGATCAGCAAAATGGCTGCGCAGTACTTTTCGGACGTAGTATTTGCGGATGCATCCGAACTGATAAAAACCGACAGCGAGTTTGGCAATGCCAAAGTGAACATGGACCTGACCGAATTGCTGATAAAAGGATTCTGTAACGAAAACCAGGGTAAAATGATATTGGTGACCGGCTTTATTGCTTCTAATGAGGCCGGGCAAATTACAACACTGGGTCGCGGTGGCAGCGATTATACTGCCGCAATTTTTGGCGCGGCACTAAATGCATCGGAAATACAAATATGGACAGATGTTAACGGTATGATGACTGCAGATCCACGCATGGTAAAGAAAGCATTCTCGTTACACGAACTAACTTATACAGAAGCAATGGAGCTATCCTATTTTGGTGCGAAGGTGATCTATCCGCCAACAATGATACCGGCGTTTATGAAGAAAATACCAATCGTTATCAAAAACACGTTTGATGTTGACTTTGAAGGAACTGTTATCCGCCACGATTGCAAGGCGTCGCCATTGCCGATAAAAGGGATTTCATCCATCAATGACATCAGCATCATCAATGTGGAAGGCAGCGGCATGGTGGGTAAGTCGGGTTTTAGCGGACGTTTATTTTCGCTGCTGGCGCGTGAGCAAATTAATATCATATTGATCACACAATCTTCATCAGAGCATAGCATCACTTTTGCTGTCGACCCCAATCATGCGACTAAAGCAAAACGGGTTATAGAACAGGAATTTGAATTGGAGCTATTGGCAGGCAAACTGGAATATCCCGAAATTGAGCAGAGCCTGGCCATATTGGCGATAGTAGGCGAAAACATGAAGCAAACACCAGGTATATCGGGTAAATTGTTTCATGCGCTGGGCCGTAACGGGATCAATGTGCGGGCAATTGCGCAGGGCTCGTCGGAGTACAACATCTCGGTGATTATCTCGAAACACGACCTGGCCAAAGCGCTAAATGCAGTACACGATGCGTTCTTCATCCAGCTAAACAAAACATTGCACGCCTTTTGCCTCGGCACAGGAAATATCGGTACCACGCTTTTCCGGCAACTGGAGCAACATAGCGAACATTTGCAAGTCAACAATGGCATACAAGTGAAGATTGCGGGTATCAGCAATACGCGTAAAATGCTCTTTAATGCGGATGGCGTGTCGCTTGATAAATGGCAGACTGAGTTACAGGCTTCGGACGAAAAAGCAGACCTTGCTGCTTTTATAGCGCAAATGAAGGCCATGAATTTACCTAACTGCGTGTTCATTGATAATACTGCCAGTCCAAAACCTGTGGAGTTTTACGAGGACATTTTTAAATCGAACATCTCAGTGGTTACCTGCAATAAAATAGGTAATTCAGCGGCCTTCAGTCAGTATAAAGCCTTTCATGATGCAGCGCGGCAACATGGCGTTGATTTCTTTTATGAAACCAATGTGGGCGCTGGTTTACCTATCATTCGCACCCTGAAAGACCTGATGAACAGCGGCGACCGGGTGAAACGGATTGAGGCCATCCTTTCGGGGACTATATCTTTCATTTTTAACCATTTTAAAGGGGATGCAAATTTCCATGATGTAGTTAAACTGGCCCAGGATAAAGGCTATACTGAACCTGATCCACGCGACGACCTGCGCGGAACAGATTTTATGCGGAAAATATTGATATTGGCACGTGACGCAGGATACCCAATGGAAGCGGCAGATGTACAGATTGAAAGCATCCTGCCGAAAAGCTGTATTGAGGCCGAAACAGTTGAAGATTTTTATGCTGCATTGAAAAAGGAAGACGCCTGGTTCACCAATCTGAAGAACAAGGCCGAGGCGGAGAAAAAAGTGCTGCGTTACATCGGCAAACTGGAGGATGGAAAAGCTGCCATCACCCTGCAAATGGTGGATGAGAACCACCCGTTTTATATGCTTTCGGGCAGTGATAATATCATTTCATTTACAACGGATAGGTATAAGGACAGGCCGCTTGTAGTTAAGGGGCCGGGTGCTGGTGCGGAAGTAACAGCAGCAGGTGTTTTTGCAGACTTGATTAACGTGGGGGCCAATTAATATGAAAGATGCTATAAAAGTTTTTGCCCCGGCAACAGTCGCTAATGTAGTTTGCGGGTTTGATGTGTTGGGATTCGCGGTTAATGAACCTGGTGACGAAGTTATCATGAAAATAACTGATAAACCCGGCATCACCATCAGCAAAATAACTGGTGATAATGGCCGCTTACCAATAGACCCGAAACGTAATACGGTTAGCGTAAGCGTGGAGCATTATCTGAAATATATCGACAGGGCGGATATTGGCCTGGATATCGAACTACATAAAAAAATGCCAATTGGCAGCGGGTTGGGTTCAAGCTCGGCCAGTACGGTTGCGGGGTTATTTGCCGCCAAAACACTTCTAGGTGATGATACAGATGTGCTAAAGCTTTTGCCTTTTGCCATGAAAGGCGAAGAAATGGCTTGCGGGCATGGGCATGCAGATAATGTTGCGCCCGCATTATTTGGCGGATTTGTTTTGATACGCAGTTATGAGCCGCTGGATGTAGTGCGTCTGCCGCATCCAAAAGATTTGTATTGCGCTATTGTATTCCCGGATGTCGATGTGCCAACGCGTGAAGCCAGGCAGATCATTCGCAACAAAATACAAATGAAAGACGCCGTAACCCAGTGGGGCAATATCGCCGGACTGGTTAGCGGCTTGTTTATGAATGATATTGATTTGATAGGCAGGAGCATGAAGGATATATTAGTCGAGCCTGTTCGCTCTATGCTGATACCCGATTTTTATAAAATGAGAGACATGGCCATGGAAATGGGTGCGGTAAGTTTTGGTATATCAGGCTCGGGACCATCGGTATTTGCTTTTACAAGAGACGAAGCGACAGCTAAACAAATCACCCAAAAGCTGCAAAGCCATTTAACATCGATAAAAATCAACTCAAATACCTATGTTTCCACCATCAACGATGAGGGACCGAAAGTTACAGGTTGAAGCATTTTGATAAAATAAGAAATCGTAATTCGTAAATCTAAAATCGTACATCAAATTGAAATTTTATAGTACCAATAACACTTCCACCAAAGTTTCTTTTAAAGAAGCCGTATTCAACAGCATGCCGCAGGACAAGGGCTTATATATGCCGGTGTCCATCCCGCGGCTGGATGATAAGTTTTTAAATAACCTCGACGGCTATACTTTACCCGAGATTGCTTTTCACGTCGCCAAAAATCTTTTGGGCGATGATATCCCGGCTAATGACCTGCAAGACATTATTCACGATGCGATCGACTTTTATGCGCCGGTAGTTGAATTAGAGGAGAATGTTTATGTGCTGGAGCTTTTTCATGGGCCGTCATTAGCTTTCAAAGATTTTGGAGCAAGGTTCATGAGCCGGGTGATGAGTTATTTCCTTGAAGCAGGCGAGAAAACTTTGGATGTTTTGGTTGCTACGTCGGGTGATACCGGAGGGGCCGTCGCACTCGGATTTTTGGGCGTGCCAAACACGAGGGTTACTATTTTATACCCCAGGGGAAAAGTAAGCGGCATTCAGGAATTGCAGCTAACCACTAATGGGCAGAATGTAAGGGCTGTTGAAATTAATGGCACTTTTGATGATTGCCAGGCACTGGTTAAACAAGCTTTTACTGACCCGGAATTGAACAAGGAATTCAGGCTAACGTCGGCTAATTCCATCAATATTGCCCGGCTTATCCCGCAAACATTTTACTATTTTAATGCCTATGCCCAACTGCTTAAAGAGGGGAAAGACAAGGTTGTATTTTCTGTTCCGAGCGGGAACTTCGGTAACCTCGGAGCGGGGTTATTAGCGTGGAAAATGGGTTTGCCTGTTGAACATTTTATAGCAGCTACCAATGCAAACGATACCGTACCCGGATTTTTGAAAACAGGTGTCTATCAGCCCAAACCATCGGTTCAAACCATATCCAACGCCATGGATGTGGGAAACCCAAGTAATTGGGTGCGGATACAGGACATGTTTAAAGACAACCCCGAGCAGCTGACAAATTTGGTAAGCGGGTTCAGCTATACCGATGAGGGAACCCTGGAGGCATTAGAAAAAATCCACAGTACCTATAACTATATTGTATGCCCCCATACCGCCATAGCCTGGCAGGCGTTGAAAGACTGGCAGCAGGACCGGCCTACAGGAGGCGTCGCGGGAGTTTTCTTATCAACGGCGCACCCCTGCAAATTTCCAGATGTTTTGCCCAAACATATTGCCCGCGAAATCGTAATACCCGGGCAGGTTAAAAACCTTGAAGGTAAAACCAAACACGCAACAGCCTTAGGCAAAGATTTTGAGGGGTTTAAAAGCTATTTGCTTGATAATAAATAGGACTTTTTTTGGTTTTAAGTAGACTAATATAATTTTTAGGTAATATCATTTGGCATACATCGCTCATTTCAAATGTTATACTTATTTTTATTTGTTATTTTTTAGAAAGCTGATATGAAAGAGACTGCTGTGAAGAAAAGAAATTATAAAAAGTGGGGCCTTTGCGCCGGATTAGTCGTTTTGGCAATCGGTATCCTGAGTTTTGATGACGACCTGTTCCAGATCGGTAAAAACCTGGACGTGTTTGCGTCAGCTTATAAGGAAGTGAACATTAATTATGTGGACGATATCAATTCGGCCAAAATGATAAAGACCGGTTTGGATGCTATGCTTGACGGCCTGGACCCGTACACCGAATTTGTACCTGAATCGGAAATTGAAGACTATAAACTACATTATGTAAGCACTCAATATGGTGGCATTGGCGCAGGCATATTCGGCAGGGATGGTAAGATTTATGTTTCAGATGTTTTCGAAGGATTCCCGGCGCAAAAAGCGGACGTCAGACCAGGCGACCGCCTATTGAAAATTAATGATGTTGACCTTACGGGGAAAAACAACGACCAGGTGAGCCTGCTTTTAAAAGGCTCAAAAGGCGCGTCTATCAAATTAACGGTCAAACGCGGCGACGCTGAGCCCGTTGAAAAACAAATGGTTCGTGATGAAATAAAGCAGCCAAATGTTTCTTACTACGGCATGGTTGATGGAAACATGGGCTATATCAAGCTGGATAAGTTTCTCGAAAACTCATCCGATGAAGTAACCCATGCGCTTACTGAAATTAAAAAGAATAACCCCAATGGCATTATTCTCGACCTGCGTTCAAACGGCGGAGGTATCCTGCAGGAAGCTGTAAAAATTGTTAACCTGTTTGTGCAAAAGAACACCGAAGTTGTGTCGCAAATAGGAAAAATCAAAGAGAAAAATTTCAGTTATAGCACTCAGAACACGCCGCTTGAACCGGATCTTCCATTAGTGGTTTTGGTTAATGGCCGTTCAGCGTCCGCATCTGAAATTGTTGCCGGTTCGCTACAAGATCTCGACCGTGCGATCATCATCGGGCAGCGCAGCTATGGCAAGGGCCTGGTACAGCAAACATTCAACTTACCATATAACAGCCTGGTGAAAATTACTATTGCCAAGTATTATATTCCTTCGCATCGCTGCATACAGGAAATTGATTATACTCATCGCAAAGCTGACGGTACAGTAGTAAAGGTTGCCGATTCGTCTATGCACGAGTTTAAAACTAAAGACGGCCGCTCGGTTTATGACGGCAGCGGGATATACCCGGATATTTTCATCAAGCAAGAGCATTTTTCCAATATCACACAGGCACTGGTGTCAAAGTTGATGATATTTGATTACGCCACGCGGTACCGTAATATGCACAACAGCATTCCTGATGTGCGCTCATTTCATCTTTCAGATGCAGATTTCGGAGATTTTGAAAAATACCTTTCCAACAAAAACTATAGCTATACGACTGCTACCGAGAAAATGATAAACAATTTAAAAGTCGAGGCCACAAAGGAGAAACAATTCGCCGGTATCCAGGCCGAATATGATGCATTGAAAACCAAAATGCAGGAGAGCAAGAAAAATGATTTGCAGCAAAATAAGGAGGAAATAAAACAAGTACTTGAAAACGAAATAGTATCACGTTATTATTTTGATAAGGGGCGGTATGAAACTAATTTTAAATATGATAAGGAGCTGGCCCAGTCAGTGAAAATAATGCAGGACAAAAGCCAGGTCGCCTCAATATTAAAAGGTGATGGCGATTATAAAGTGATAGGCAAACCTCAATTTGCTATGGTTTCTAAAAAAGCCGAAGATGACAAGGATACAAGCGATCAATAACAGATAGAGCCAGCTTAGGCACTCTTATTATATCCAAATCATATATTATTTGTAATAATATATGATTTGGAATTGCAGATATCCTATCAATTTTAAAAATACTGAAAACTTTAAGGCTTATAGATTGTCATAATACCAACTAGAATAATAATTATGAAAAAAGTAATTTTTACAGCAGCTATTTTAATAGCTTGTTTATCTTTTAAATCGGCCAATGCCCAGCTTCATATAAGCCTGGGCGTAAATATAAGTAACCAACCGGAATGGGGGCCCACAGGTTATGACCATGCAGATTATTACTACATGCCCGATATAGGCGTTTACTACGATGTACCGGCACATGTATATGTATATCAAAGTAACAACGTGTGGGTACGCCGCTCCTCATTACCTGACCAGTACCGCAACTATGATCTTTACCATGGATACAAAGTAGTTGTAAATGAACAACGTCCATGGAGGCATGATGCTGATTTCAGGAATAGGTATGCTGTCTACAGGGGACGCCATGACCAGGAAGTAATTCGTGATAGCCATGATGACAAGTATCGTGAACACTGGCATGATAATGGTCGTCATAATGGTGAAAATAAGCATGATGATAATGGTAATGGCCACGGACACGGTCATGGAAATGGCCATGGAAATGGTCACGACCGTGGCGGTCATGGCGACGGGAATTAGTTTTAAGTAATGACCAGTAAAACACGGGCTTCTCATTTGAGAGGCCTGTGTTGTTTTAAAGCTTTTATTTGGCTATTGCCTGTTGGTATATTGCTTTTGCCCAATAGATACCAAGCTCCTTTGCACCAGCCGCATTTGGATGAAGGTAAAACACACCCTGGTGGCCATTTTCGGGTATCAGGGTAGTTAAATGGGCCTTTTTAAAGTACTCAAAAGCTTTGGTATCACCCACAAACACATGCCCTTTGGAGGTTCGGGCGTAATCACTAGCCAGTTTTGCTATTTCCGGAAAATAGCTTTGCAATCTGTCCAGACCTTCCTGCAGGTATAGCGCGCCATTATAAGTATTGGGGCTGTACCATATCGGGTAGTGTATTACAACCTTGCAATTAGGGTAATCTTTCAGCAGCTTGTCAATAATGGTTTTTAGGTTTGAAAAGTATGCATCAGGCGATACGGGAGCTCCATTTGGCCCTTTGATAGCACTGTCATTGGTTCCCAGCATAATGGAGAATATCAGCAATCCCCGTTTACCGGATAACCCACTGGCAGCAAACTCCAATTGTTTAAAGGTTTCGCCGCCGGGCAAAAAGTCTACTGTTGTATAACCGCTATGCCCCTGGTTGGAGAAATCCATGTGGCCGGTTCCGTGCTGACTTTGTATGTAGTAGCTTGCGATGGCGGGGGGTGCCTGTATTGCCGGGTCGTTTAACTGCACACCCTGGGTTATACTATCGCCAATATAAATGACATGTACGTCTTTTTTGCTTTGCGCGAAAAGTGACAGGCCGCTTATCAAAAGCAAGACAAAAAAAATGCATCTCTGACCTCTGAATTCTGACATCCGACCTCTTTTAAATTATTTCCAGGTCAAACCCATGTTCTGAAACATAAATGCCCATTTATCCGCCTGCCCGCTAATCACCTGCTCCGTGGATTGCCCGGCGCCGTGCCCGGCTTTGGTTTCAATCCTTATCAGCACCGGTGCCGGGCCTTTTTGGTATTCCTGTAAACGGGCCGCATATTTGAAGGAATGCGCCGGAACCACTCTGTCATCATGATCCGCCGTGGTCACCATTGTTGCCGGGTAATTTGCAGCTTTCAGAGCATGATAGGGCGAATAGCGATACAGGTACTCGAACATCTCTTTACTGTCTTCGGCAGTACCATAATCATAGCTCCAGCCTGCACCCGCAGTAAACTTGTTGTAGCGCAGCATATCCATCACACCCACAGCCGGGAAAGCTACCTTGCACAGGTCTGGCCGCTGTGTCATTACTGCGCCGATGAGCAGGCCGCCATTTGAGCCACCCGAAATAGCCAGGTAATCCTTAGAGGTGTATTTGTTTTTGATGAGATATTCAGCCGCAGCTATAAAGTCATCAAATACATTCTGTTTGTGCATTTTTATACCTGCCCGGTGCCAGGTTTCGCCATATTCGCCCCCGCCGCGCAGGTTAGGCACTGCAAAAATGCCGCCATGCTCCATCAGGATAATGTTTGATGTGCTGAATGCTGGGGTAAGACTTACGCTGAAACCACCATAAGCATATAACAATAGCGGGTTTTTACCATTCATCACTGTTCCCTTTTTGTAAGTAATGATCATCGGGATTTTGGTTCCATCCTTTGATTTATAGAATACCTGTTTGGATACAAACTGTGTCGGGTCAAATTGCACATTTGATTTTTTATAAACGGTCGACTGGCCGGTGGCTATATCGTACTTGAAAATGGTTGAAGGGTAAACGTAATTGGTAAACGTGTAGTAAGTTTCCTTTTCCTCTTTTTTTGTTCCGAACCCTGACGCGGTGCCTATAGCAGGTAGCGGGATATTGCGTTCAAGCTTTCCGTCCATATCATATTGCTGCACCAGTGATGTAGCGTCTTGCAGGTATTCGGCAAATATTTTGCCGCCGCCTGTGGATACGGTCAGCACATTCTTGGTAGCCGGTATCAGGTCCTTCCAGTTCATGGGTTTTGGGTCCGAAACATCTACGGTCACTAACCTGAAATTAGGTTGGTACAAGTTGGTCAAGATATAGAGTTTGCTTCCGGCATTGTCAATGATATCATTTGAATTATCAAAATTATTGACGACGTTGACGATTCCACTGCCCGGCTTGGCAAAATCCTGTATATAAAGTTCATTCCCGGTGGTTTCATTTGCTGCGCTGATAACCAGGAAACGCTGGTCCTCGGTGAGGTAAGCGCCTATGTAGCGGCGCGGTGTTTGTTCGCCTCCGAATATCAACTTATCATCGCTTTGCGAGGTACCCAATTTGTGATAATACAGTTTGTGGTATTGCGTCATGCCTGAAAGCTGACTACCCACTTTGGGTTTGTCATATGTGCTGTAGTAAAATCCTTCATTGCCTTTCCATGCAATGCCGGTAAATTTCAAATCGCGTAGCGTATCGCCAATTTGCGTTTTGTCATCGGTCTTGATTAGGATCACCTTGCGCCAATCTGAGCCGCCCTCTGATATCTGGTAAGCGGCCATGCTGCCATCCTTTGTAAAATTGATGCCCTGCATGGAAGTGGTACCATCAGCCGAGAATTTATTGGGGTCCAGGAATATTTCCGGTGCACCGTCGCCAATTTGTCGCCATAACACGGCCTGGCTTTGCAAGCCATCATTCTTATAAAAATAGGTGTACTTACCTTCCTTAAAGGGGGCGCTATATTTTTCGTAGTTCCATAGTTTTTCCAGGCGTTTTTTGATGGAATCGCGGTAAGGTATCTGGCCAAGGTAATCATAGGTAACCTTATTTTCATCCTTCACCCACTGTTTGGTATCGGTTGCGCGGTCGTCCTCCAGCCAGCGGTACGGGTCGGGCACCTGGGTGTCGAAATAGGTATTTACTGTGTCAACTTTTTTGGTATTGGGGTACGGGAGTGTTTTGATATCCATGTGTTGTGCAAAAGTATAGCTGTTTACTGAAACAGTTACGATAAATAGGAAGGTAAGTTTTTTCATAGTTTTTCGGTCGAAAGAAGACCAATATAGGTATTCGGCCGAAAAAGCAAATTGCTTTTAAACAAAAATATCCCGGCGCATGCCGGGATATAAATTCATTCATGTATAAAACAGACTATTGCTGGTTGGCCGGTACGTTGTTACTATACTTGCTGCCAAGGCCAATGTAATCTGTCAATATCTGCCCGGCTTCAATTTTCAAAAAGTCAAGGTCTTCATGTCTTGGTTTGCTTTTGCCTTTTTCAACCGGCTTCAAACCTAAAGCAATGCGTTTGTTATTTTCGCGCTCAAATGCTTTTTGCTCATCTGCATCACGCTGCTTTTTAACTTCCTGTTCGTTTAGCGAAACACTTTTTTCGGTTTCATGCTTTTCAAAATCAGCAATATCTTCCTGCAGGTACTTGAAGCTTGCGCTGTTGCTCATACGTTGGTCGTGTAATTTCTTCAATTGTGGAATAACGCCTGTAAAATCACCAACCTTTGCGTAATCACTTTTCGCGATGATGTCGAAAGGCAATGCCGATGGTTCTGTATCTTCGCCATATTTATTCATCGGTATCAGCGAAGGGAATTTAATATCAGGTGTTACACCTTTATGCTGTGTTGAATAGCCGCTGATGCGATAGAATTTGGCAATGGTAAGATTAAGCTGACCAAATTTAGTTTGACTTCCGGTGGTAACTTCTTTTTTGCCGTTAGATGAAGCCTGCGACAGGCGGTCAAGAACAGATGGTTTTATTACCTTATCCAGATCTATTGCGTTCTGCACAGTGCCCTTACCGTAAGATTGTGTACCTACGATCAAGGCACGACCATAATCCTGCATAGCGCCTGCAAATATCTCGGATGCCGATGCGCTGAAACGGTCAATTAAGATAGCAACGGGGCCTGTGTAAGATATCGATGGATCTTCATCATTATCAGCCTCTATCTGGTTGTTTGGGTTACGTACCTGTACAACAGGACCTGTTTTAATGAATAAACCGGTAAGGTCAATGGCTTCCATTAACGAGCCACCGCCGTTTTCGCGAAGGTCCATCACAATGCCATCAACATTTTCCTTTTTCAGGGTGTCTAATATCAATTTAACATCGCGTGTGGTGCTCTTGTAGTTAGGGTTGCCTGATTTATAATCGTTATAATCAATATAAAACGCAGGTACCGAAATCACACCGATCTTTACAGTCTTACCATTTGAATTGTAAGTACGAATCTCTTGTTTAACCGATTGGTCCTTCAGTATAATTTTCTCACGCACCATTTCAACAACCTTCGGCTTGCTGGCTACATTGCTGCCCTTGGCCAATACCTGCAGGCGTACCGTAGTCCCTTTGGTCCCGCGAATAAGCGCTATGGCGTTTTCAATGCGCCAGCCTATTACGTTTTGGAATTCACCAGTTTTACCCTGTGCTACGCCTACGATACGGTCCTCGGGCGACAGCTCATGGCTTTTATCCGCCGGGCCGCCCGGAACGATGGTGGTAATGGTTACAAAATCATTTTCTACACCCAATGTTGCCCCAATGCCTTCGAGCGAGCGCGACATCTCAATGTTGAAATTGGCCGCATTGGCAGGATTAAAATAGTTGGTATGCGGGTCAATCGCATTGGTAAACGCGTCCATAAATATCTGGAACACATCCTGGTTATTCAATTTGTTGGATTGCGCCAGCAGGTTCAGATAGCGTTTTTTTAGCGTCTCCTTATTTTTTTCAATATCGGTGCCGGCCAGTTTCAGGTTCAGCATATCATATTTTACACGAGCCGCCCACGAAGCATTGCTTTCGGTTTCTGATGCGTAAAACGGAAGACTGTCACGGTCATACGTAAATGACTCATTGGTGCTGAAATCGAAATTCTTATCTAATTGGGCTATAGAATATTTGATGCGATCGTTATATCGCTTTTGGTACACATTAAAAATGTAGAACACATCAGCAAGGTTGCCGTCTTTCAGGTCACCGCTCAAAGCATTTTGATACTTGCTAAAATCCTTAATATCTGACGCGAGCAGGTAATTATGGTTCTCGTCAAGCTGTTTCAAATAACGATCAAAAATCACTTTCGAAATTGAATCGTTCAATTCAACTTTTTTGTAATTATATTCAGAAATTAAGCTGGCTACATATTTACACACAACTGTTTGCTGTGCTTCTGGCTGCAGATTATTTGAACCGGCAACAGTGTCGGCTAGTTTCGGGGATGCCTTGCAGGCTAACGCTGCACCAAGCACCACAATAAAATACAATTTTTTGAACATATCTTTTACTGTCTTTAAATCGGGGTTGGAATAAAATGTCAACACTTGTCGTTGGGTATAAGTTTGCTAAAGTAAATAAAAAGAGACAGCGTAAAATACTGCCTCCTACATTGAAATAACAATATTACAAATTAATGTTTTTTTATTTGGAATTAATTTAATGCCATGGGTTTAACGCGCATCTACAAATCTTTTTTGGCAGTTTCGGTGGTTTCCGCATATTTAGCGGGCAAAGCGGTTTTATTTTGATCAAGTAACTGTATCTTTTTATCTATTTCCCCTGCTTTTTCCTTCATACCCCTGGCACTGGCAAGGTCATGTGCTTCAACCAGGTCGGCACGCGCCGAAACCGGGTCGCCAATGTCATTTTTAACCAAAGCCAGCGTAACGAGGTTTGCTATAGTATGTGTATCATCATTCTCTCCGCGCGATATGTTATTGCTTTGCAACAGGTACCATTTGGCCTCAGATAATCGATGCAACTTAATATAAACGTCCGCCAGGTCGCTAAAATTGTAACTTGCCTCGTTATATATCCTCCAGCTCATGTTATGCTTAACGGTTTTAATGATCACTTTTTCACGTGCTATGAGGGCAAACTCTGTTTCATCAAGCAGGTAAGGGTGTACATCCACGGCGTTGAGCTTTGCCGTTACAGCTGCGCGATTAAAGTGATGGCCTTTAGCTGCTCCAATAAGCGGCAAAACCGGGTGTTTTTTCTTTAAAAAGTCAATATTGATATGCAGCTGTGCTGACGCCGATAAGCTGATGATAGAAAAGAAAATAATTAACCTGTGTCGCATTAATCCCGTTTCTTGTTGGATTTAAATAAATTAATTAGTAAGCAAATATAAAGGATATTAAATTGGCCAGCAATTATTTGCACAATTTAACTAAAAACCTCAATATGCCCGTCATGCAGCGCCCAAACCATATAGGGATGGGTATCGGCATGGTAAGTATCACCGTTAACGGATATACCTATTACCCCGGCAAAACCATTAAACGGCTTTAGTTCATTTAAAGTTTTCATGGTAGCATGTTGCAGGTCCATTCCGTCGGTAACGCGTGTAACAATTTTGGGAGCAACGGCCCCGCTCACAATATCTTCGCCTACGCCGGTACAGGAAATACCGGCGCACTCGTTTACATAATTTCCTGCTGCAGTAGCCGAATCACTAACCCGGCCCGGTATTTCAAAGCCTTTTCCGCCGGTGGAAGTAGCGGCGGCCATGTCCCCATAAATATCCAATGCCACGCAACCAACGGTCCCTAAACGAATAGAATCGCTTAGTTTTTTTTCATATTCGTGCCTCCGCTGTGGTATCTCGGGGTTGTAATAACCAAAACCATTATTCCGGGCAAATTCAAGGGCCCCTTTTCCACTTAAAACTTTGTCTTCCATGTTCAGGAGTTTTTCTGCAACCCGGATGGGGTTTCTAACGCCTTCAATATTGATAACCCCCGAAAACTGCATGGTTTTGCCATTCATCAGGGAGGCGCTCATTCTTATTTTACCGTCGCTTTGTATCTGTGAGCCCGTACCGGCGTTAAAAAGATCGCAATCTTCCAACAGGGATACCGTGTACACCACCGTTTCAATGGCGTTATGGGTTTCCAGGTATTTATGCCCCAAAGTCACAATCTCCCCTAATGCTTCCTGTTTAGCGCGCTTCATCTCCTGGTTAGTTCTCGACTCGCTAAAAAAGCCACCATGAATAATCAATTTCATAAGAACGTGATTTTAGTCGGAATTCCGTAAGTCGGCATAAGTCCGAAAGATTTGTTGCAGTTAAAAATTTGATAAATTTACTTTCGGACTTTCGGTCTTCCCGACTTTCAGACTTATAGTTAACGGGCAATTCTGCTAATCAGTATCCTGTCCCTGGATAAAAACGCCGTCTTCAACCCTGTAAACCTTTTTTATATATAGTTTATGCTGGTCCAAATCGTATTTGTCATAAATAGACATGACATGCAGTTTGAGGTTTTCGATAGATACAGGCGACCCTAATTCAACATCATAAATATTGGTCTCTACCATATTCTTGCCATCGACAAGAATAATCAACCCCGACCCGATGGCCTCCATCATGCTGCCCTCCGTAATCAATAATCCGGCATCTTCTCCTAAACCAATTCCCAGGATACCCGGGTTACTGGCTACCGCATACATCAACCGCCCGATGCGGCCGCGCTGCACAAAGTGTGTATCAATAATAACCGAATCAATAAATCCCAAGCCCGCTGTAATTTGCACTTCGCCTTTGATCAGGGCCTCATTGCTCTGGCCCTTGTATATCATATTGGTTGACGCCGCCGCTGCTCCTGCAGATGTACCGGCTATGATAAAACTTTCCTTTTGATAGCGGGCTTTTAGTATCTGGATAAATTGGGTCCCACCAAAAATTGAGCTTAAACGCAGTTGATCACCACCGGTAAACACCACCACATCAGCTTTTTGGATACGGTCGATATAGCTTTTATTTAAAGTGTCCTCACGGCTTTTGATATGAAGTGTACCTACTTTAGGCACATTTAATTGGTTGAATGCTTTGATATATTCGTTACCAACCAGTTCGGGAATTTGTGAGGCAGTGGTGACCACCTCTACATGCGAGCCTTCGTGCTTTGCCGATTCGACGATTATCCTTTTCAGTATCCCCCTGTCGAAAAATTTGAGGTGATCGGGCTTGATGATATGTTCCTGCGTACTGATATTGCTGCCCAGGTCAACAGCGCCTCCAATTATTACCAACTTTCCCTTTGGGTTTACCATATCCGGTGCATTTTAGTTAATATATTAAGCGATAGAGGCAACGATGCCGATACACTATACAAATTAAAGAAAAAGGAACACAAAGGCGCACATATAAATTTAAACATATTGGAGTTTTTAACCGAAAACTTTTATTAGGCCGTTAAGTTTTATAGCTTTAATTCGAAATTGAATACCCATCCCCTTTAAAAATACACTATGAAAATCGAAAATATACAGGTGCTGCGAGGCCCGAACATATGGAGCGTAAACCGCAAAAAACTTATCCAGCTACGGCTCGACCTGCAGGAAATGGAGCACAAACCTTCTAATAAGATTGAAGGCTTTTTGGAAAGGATGGAAAAAATGATGCCCACCCTGTATTCACACCGCTGTTCACCGGGTGTTCCGGGTGGTTTTTTTCAAAGGGTGATAGCGGGAACCTGGATGGGGCACGTGGTAGAACATATTGCCTTAGAGATACAAACCCTTGCGGGGATGGATACCGGCTTCGGTCGCACCCGCGAAACCAAGACGCCGGGTATTTATAACGTGGTATTCGCCTATATCGAGGAGAAAGTAGGCGTATATGCTGCTGAAGCTGCTGTGCGGATAACTGATGCTTTGATAAAAGGCGACGACTATAACCTGGAATACGATATACAGCAAATGCGCGAGATACGCGAGGATACCCGCCTGGGCCCAAGTACCGGGTCAATTGTGGACGAAGCTATCGCACGTGATATCCCCTGGATCCGGTTAAATAATCAATCGCTGGTGCAATTGGGATATGGCAAAAACCAGGTACGTTTCCGCGCCACCATGACCGAAAAAACCAGCTGTATTGCGGTTGATATTGCCAGCAATAAGGACGAAACCAAGCGCATGCTGCAGGAGCAGGCCATACCGGTCGCTAAAGGCATAACCATTTCGTCTGTAGCAGGCGTTGATGATGCTATCCGTAAAGTTGGGTTCCCCCTGGTTTTTAAACCGCTGGATGGTAATCATGGCAGGGGTATATCCATTAATATTCGTACAAAAGAAGATGCTATTGCAGCATACGAACATGCTGCCAAAATATCACGAAGGGTAATTGTTGAAAAGTTTGTTACCGGGTATGATTTTAGGGTGCTGGTAATCGACAACAAAATGGTAGCAGCAGCTTTACGCGATCCGGCGCATGTTAAAGGCGACGGGCACTCAACCGTTCAGCAATTAATCGATCTTGAAAATACCGACCCGCGCCGTGGCTACGGTCATGAAAAGGTGCTGACTTTAATCTCTGTAGACCGGGATACACTTGATCTGCTGGATAAGAAAGGATATACACTGGAAACTGTTCCTAAAAAAGGGGAAAAGGTGTTTGTAAAATCTACTGCTAACCTGAGCACTGGCGGAACCTCTGTAGATGTAACCGACCACGTCCATCCGCAAAACGTGTTTATCTGCGAGCGGATATCCAAAATTATCGGGCTGGACATTTGCGGTATTGATATCATGGCGCAGAATTTAAGCGAGCCGCTTACGGACAGCGGCGGCGTTGTTTTGGAAGTAAATGCCGCCCCGGGTTTCAGGATGCACATCGCGCCAAGCGAAGGATTGGCCAGGAATGTAGCCGGGCATGTAATTGATATGCTTTATCCCTGGAATAAATCGTCAAGGATACCCATCATTGCAGTTACGGGTACAAATGGAAAAACAACAACCACCCGTCTTATCGCTCATATAGTTAAAAATAATGGATACCGCGTAGGCTTTACCACTTCCGATGGTATTTATGTGCAGAACAACATGATGCTGAAGGGCGATACCACCGGCCCCGTAAGCGCCGAGTTTATATTAAAGGATCCAACGGTTGATTTTGCTGTTTTAGAAACCGCCCGCGGCGGCATCCTGCGCGCGGGTTTGGGTTTTAGCACCTGCGATATAGGCATCATCACCAATATACAGGAGGATCATTTGGGCCTT